>Ga0075367_10000582_pt1 | contig 13989 bp, 12 predicted proteins | sample EndMethybrTD3032_FD_71399 | JGI IMG/M metagenome (GOLD analysis project Ga0075367, IMG submission 71399) | Populus endosphere microbial communities from Tennessee, USA - Endosphere MetaG P. TD hybrid TD303-2 | ecosystem: Host-associated > Plants > Roots > Endosphere | place: USA: Tennessee... | reverse complement strand
ACCCTGTCCACGGTCGTGGCCATGGCCATCTGCATCTTCCTGTTCTGCACGCTGCAGACGGTGCTCGTCTCCATCAACGACCTGCTGGCCAGCACGAGCGCGAACCGCCTCATCAGCCGCAATGCGGTCAGCCTCGTCTTCAACCTGCCCCTGGCCTACGGTGCGCGCATCGCCGCCGTTCCCGGGGTCAAGCGCGTGGCGACCACCGCCTGGTTCGGCGGCTCGCTGCCCGCGAAGAAGGAGGGCAAGGCGGACGCCGGGGCGGAGACCACCACGGACTGGAGCCAGTTCTTTCCGAACATGGCCGTGGAGGCGGAGCCGTATTTCCAGATGTATCCCGAGTTCGTGATCCCGCCCGACCAGTACCGCGCCTTCAACGAGGACCTCAAGGGCGCGGTCATCGGGCGCAAGCTCGCGAACAAATACGGCTGGAAGGTCGGCGACCACTTCTTCCTGGAGAGCTTCATCCCGCCCTACCGCAAGAAGGACGGCCCCTTCGAGTTCCAGGTGGACGCGATCTTCGATACCGATCCCGTCAAGCACCCGAACACCGACACGAACCTGATGCTCTTCCACTTCAAGTACCTCTACGAGGCGACGGGGCGGCGCATCGCGGCCGGCACCTACGCGATCGAGATCGACGATGCCTCCCAGGCCGGAGCCCTCAGCAAGGCCATCGACGCCCAGTTCGAGAACAGCGACGCCCAGACCCACACCGAGACCGAACAGGCCTTCACGGCCAGCTTCATCGCCATGGCCGGCAACCTGGCCTTCCTCCTCAACAGCATCGGGCTGGCCGTCAGCTTCACGATCCTGCTCGTGACCGCCAACACGATGAGCATGGCCGTGCGCGAGCGGCGCACGGAGATCGCGGTGCTGAAGACGCTGGGCTTCTCGAGCCTGCAGGTCATGGGTCTCATCGTGGCGGAGGCCATCGCCCTGGGCGCCATCGGAGGCGCGCTGGGCCTCGGCGGCAGCCAGGGGCTGATGTGGTTCCTCCTGCACACGCCGATCAAGGACATGCTGGCCGGCATCGGCTTGAGCGAGCTGCACCTCAAGCCCGCCATCGCCGCCGCCGGCTTCGCCGTCGCGCTGGGCCTGGGCTTCGCCGCCGGGTTCGTGCCCGCGATGAACGCCTACCGGTCCCGCATCACCGACATGCTGAGGACGGTCTGATGGCTCTTCCCCTCTCCTACAACGTCCGCAACGTCCGCAACCGCTGGCAGGTGACCCTGCTCGCCATCTCCGGGATCGCCCTGGTGGTGGCGGTGTTCACGGTGCTGATGTCGATGTCCGAAGGCTTCGCCACCGCCCTGCGCACGACCGGCCGGCCCGACAACGCGATGATCGTGCAGCGCGGCTCCGCCTCCGAGCTCACCTCCTGGATCCCGCTCGACCAGCGCCAGATGATCGTGGTGCGGGACGAGGTGGAGCGCGGCGCGGACGGCCAGCCCCTGGCCTCGCCCGAAGACGTCGTGGTCACCATGAAGCCCAAGAAGGACGGCGAGCCCACCAACATCAGCGTCCGCGGCGTCAGCCCGCGCGCGTTCGAGGTGCGGAGCGGGATCAAGATCGTCCAGGGCCGGACCTTCACCCCGGGCCTCTACGAGGTCATCGTGGGGGAGAAGATCGCGAACCGCGTCCAGGGCCTCGACATCGACTCCGCGGTGAAGCTCCAGAAGCACGAGTGGAAGGTGGTCGGCATCTTCACGTCGCAGGGCGGGGCCTTCGAGAGCGAGATCTGGGGCGACGCCGAGGTCATGGGCGCCGACTTCGGGCGCAGCGGCGGGTCGAACGCGATGAGCGTCCGGCTCAAGCCAGGGGCGGACGTGGCCTCGCTGGACCGCTGGATCCGCTCGAACCCGCAGATGCAGCTCCAGGCGGTGTCGGAGAAGAAGTACTACGACGACCAGGCGGGGCCGCTGGCCAAGATCCTCCGCATCCTGGCCAACTTCGTGGCCGCCATCATGGGCATCGGCGCCGTCTTCGGGGCCATGAACACCATGTACGCGATCGTGGCCGCGCGTACCCGCGAGATCGGCACCCTCCGCGCGCTCGGCTTCTCGCGGCGGGCCATCCTCTTCTCGTTCGTCCTGGAGTCGGTCACCCTCGCCCTCATCGGCGGCGTCATCGGCTGCCTGCTCGCCGTGCCCATGAACGGGTATTCGACGGGAACGGGCCAGACCCAGAGCTTCAGCGAGATCGCCTTCGCCTTCAGGATCACGCCTCCCATCGTGGGGATCGCCGTCGCCTTCGCGGTGGTCATGGGGCTGGTCGGCGGTCTCCTGCCCGCCCTGCGCGCGGCGCGGCTGCCCATCACGTCCGCCCTGCGCGAAGCCTGATCGCCCGCGACGCGCGCGCGCTCCCCTCCTTTACGATGAGGACGTGAGCGCGCCCCTCCTGGAGCCGTCGCCGGAAGGCCTGCGCTGCGCGGCGGGCGGCTTCCACGTCGACCCCTGGGGTGCCGCCGCCGTGGCCGTGATCACGCACGTGCACGGCGACCACCTCGTCCCCGGCTCCGCCCGCTACGTCTGCTCCGCCCCTTCGCTTCCCTTCCTGCGCAAGCGCCTCGGCGCCGAGGTCGCGGCGGAAGGCGTGCCCTACGGTGAGCCGCTCCGCCTCGGTGACGTCACGGTGTCCTTCCATCCCTCCGGCCACGTCCTGGGCGCGGCCCAGATCCGCCTGGAGGCGGGAGGCGAGGTCTGGGTCGTCTCCGGCGACTACAAGCGTGCCCCGGATCCGACCTGCGCCCCCTTCGAGGTCGTGCCGTGTGACGTCTTCATCACGGAGGCCACGTTCGCGCTGCCCCTCTACCGCTGGCGCGATCCGACGGTCGTGGTGCGCGAGATCCTGGCCTGGTGGGACGCGAACCGGGCGGCGGGCATCGCGTCGGTCCTCTTCGCGTACGCGATGGGCAAGGCGCCGCGCATCCTGGCCGAGCTCGCGGGCCTGACCGACGCCGAACGGCCGGTGCTCGTGCACGGCGCGGTGGAGGGCCTCGCCGAGCTGTACCGCGAGGCCGGGGTGCGGCTGTTGCCGACGTCGCGGGTCAGTGAGACCGCGCGCGGCCGGTCCTTCGCGGGCGAGCTGATCCTGGCCCCGCCCGCCGCCGGCGGCAGCACGTGGATGCGCCGTTTCGGCCCGCACGAGACCGCGTTCGCGTCGGGCTGGATGCGCGTTCGTGGAACGCGACGCCGCAAGGGCTTCGACCGCGGCTTCGCACTGTCCGACCACGCGGACTGGCCCGCGCTCCTGCGCACCATCGAGGAGACGGGGGCACGCCGGGTGCTCGTGACCCACGGCTACGCGGACGAGCTCTCGCGCTACCTGCGCGACCGCGGCCGTGAGGCCGCCGCCCTCGCCACCCCGTTCCAGGGTGAGAGCGACTTCTCGTGAAGTCTTTTGCCGCGCTGTACGACGCGCTCGACCGTACGACCTCGACCAACAAGAAGGTCGCGGCCCTCGCCGCCTACTTCGCCGCCACCCCGCCCGCGGACGCGGCCTGGGCCCTCTTCTTCCTCACCGGCCGCAAGATCAAGCGCCTCATCCCGAGCCGCGTGCTCTGGGAGCTGACGCGCGACCTCACGGGCTGGCCGGAGTGGCTGCTCGAGCACTGCTACGCCGCCGTCGGCGACTTCGCGGAGGCGATGGCGCTCCTCAACGACCACGGCGACGCGGTGGTCCCGGTGGACCTGCCGCTGTCGCGCTGGATCACGGAGCGCGTGATTCCCCTGAAGGATTTGGAGGCGAGCCAGCAGCGCGAGGCCATGCGCGCCTACTGGAGCGAGCTCGACGTCTCGCAGACCTTCGTGCTGAACCGGATCATCACGGGCGAGTTCCGGGTGGGGGCGTCCGCGACCCTGGCCATCCGCGCGCTCGCGCAGGTGGCGGGAGTGCCGCCGGCCACGATGGCGCATCGCGTGATGGGGGACTGGCCGCCGACGGAGGCGTTCTTCTCCGAGGTCCTGGCCGGCGCGCCCGCGGAGGCCGTGCCGTCGCGGCCGTATCCCTTCTTCCTGGCCTCGCCCCTCGAGTCCCCGGTGGAGTCGCTCGGTCCGCGCGAGGAGTGGCTCGCAGAGTGGAAGTGGGACGGGATCCGCGCGCAGATCGTCCGCCGCCAGGGGGCGGTGTTCGTGTGGTCGCGCGGCGAGGAGCTCCTGGCCGGCCGCTTCCCGGAGCTGGAAGCAGCGGCCACCCGCCTGCCGGACGGACTGGTGCTCGACGGAGAAGTCCTCGCCTACCGCGGCGGCGTGTTGCCCTTCGCGGTCTTGCAGACGCGGATCGGGCGCCAGAAGCTCACTCCGAAGGTGCTGGCCGAGGCGCCGGCCGCCTTCATGGCCTACGACATCCTCGAAGAGGGCGGCGCGGACATCCGCGCCCGGCCGCTGTCGGAGCGCCGCGCGCTCCTGCAAGGGCGGGTCGACGGGGCTTCACCCCGGCTCCTCGTGTCACCGGAGGTCGCCGCCTCCTCCTGGGCGGAGCTGGCCGCCCTCCGCGACGAGGCGCGGCGCCGGAACGTGGAAGGTCTCATGCTCAAGCGCCTCGCCTCGCCCTACCAGTCGGGGCGGCGGCGCGGGGACTGGTGGAAGTGGAAGATCGATCCCTTCACGGTCGACACCGTGATGATCTACGCCCATCCCGGCCACGGCCGGCGCGCCACCCTCTTCACGGACTACACGTTCGGCGTCTGGCACGAGGGGCAGCTGGTGCCGGTGGCCAAGGCCTACTCCGGCCTCTCGGACGCGGAGATCCTCGAGCTGGATGCCTGGATCCGCCGCCACACGATCGAGAAGTTCGGGCCGACGCGCGCGGTGGAACCGACGCAGGTCTTCGAGATCGCGTTCGAGGGGATCGCGCCGTCATCGCGCCACCGCGCGGGAGTGGCCGTGCGCTTCCCGCGCATCCTGCGTTGGCGGAAGGACAAGCCTCCGGCGGAAGCGGACACCCTCGAAGGCCTGCGCGCTTTCCTCCGCTCGTCGTAACCGTACGCCGCCCTCAGGCCAGCGCGTCGAGGCCGTAGACGTCGACGTCCACTCCGGCCGCGTAGTGGACGAGCGGATCCCCCGGCGGCCGCACGAGGCCGGCGGCCTGGATCAGGTCCTCCGCGAGCCCCTCGACCGTGGCCTCCTGCGCCGGATAAGGGGCGTGGTGGACGCGTCCGCGGTAGAGGCGGTTCCCCTTGGCCGCGTAGAGAACGTACCGCTCGAGCAGGAAGTGATCGAGGGTGCCCGGCCGCGCGGGAGCGACCGGGCCGCGGGGCTCGTAGGCGAGCGTGCAGCCGGCGGGCCGGGACCCTGCCTCGGCCCGCCGCGAGCGGAACCGGACGCGCTCGCCGCTCACGTCCGCGGCCATCTCCGCGAAGCGGTAGGCGAGGTGGTAGAGCGCGCGCGCCACGCGCACCGCGACGCGGCTCGACGCGTCGAGGCTGAAGAACCAGACGCCGGGGTCGCACCCGCGGTCGTGAACGTAGGTGCGGACGTTCACTTCGAGGAAGCTCGATACGCCGGGAACGGGCGGGAGATACACGGGCCGCGCGCCGCTGACCAAGAACGGCACGAGGCCCACCCAGGCCTCGCCCGCGTAGGTGTCGAGGGTCAGGCCGGGCGGCAGCAGGGGGCGGATCTCCAGGGCCGGGATCGGCCAGTGGAGGAAGAGAAGGCGCGACCACCGCTGCTTCATCACGGCTCGCCCCGCCGGCCGCAGCGTGGGGGCGATGCGGTCGACGCCGTCGCCCGCGGTCATGCCGGATTGTGGGACGAAAAAAGCCCGGGGCGTGAACCCCGGGCCTCCGGATCACGCCTCGCCGGTGGCCTATTCCGAGATGTCCTCGTCCTCGCGAGAGTCCCGATCGCGGCTGGAGTCCCGTTCCGACCTTCCGGACGAGGAACCCTGCGTGCGCCCGGACGGACTGCTCCCCCGGTTGCCCGAGGCGGGCTCCATGCTTCCGGAGCCCATGCTCCCGCGGTTCGAGCTGCGGTTGCGGCTTTGCTCGTCGAGGTCCCGCATGTGGCCGGAATTGGAGCGGCTGCCGCTTCCCATGTTCTTGTTGTCGCCCATAGAGACCCTCCGCTTGGTTGGCGTTCGGCGGGAACGATGTGCCCGCCGTCCGTGTTGCGACCACCGCGGCTCCCGGTGTCGCGGCCGGAAGCCGGCAGATGCCGGGACGTTCCCAGGGCGGAAAACGTCCCTCTCATTCGAATGTAGGTAGCGGAGATCCGGGCGTCAACGGAAGTGATTACACGAAGCGCTTGTCAAGATGGCGCGCGGCGCCGAGCGGCGGCCGGAGCCGGGGCCTACTTGACCGCGAGACGTTTCGCGAGGAATTCGAGGCTCGCCGGGAGCACCGACCGGACATATTCGTACCCGTGGTCGCCTGGCTTCAACGCGAACTCGTGAGGAACGCCCCGGGCCTGGAGCCGCCGGTGCAGCTCCTCGTGCCCGGCGCCCAGGCCGTATCGGTCGTGGTCGCCGCAGTCGAAGGAAAAGGCGGGCTGGCCCCCCGGCGCCGCGCGCTGCGCCCAATCGAGCGGGTCGTTCGCCTTCCAGAGGGCCATGTCCGGGGGCTCGCCGAACACGCGCGCGAAAGCGGCGAGCTGATACGGATCCGCGCCTTGTCCGGGCCGCGGCGGGCCGGACAGCAGCATCGCGCTGTGGGTCGCGACCGCGGCGTAGAGATCGGGATGGCTCAGCGCGATGCGCAGGGCGGCGTATCCTCCCATGGACACGCCGAAGAGGGCGCGGCCTTTCCGCTCGCGCTGCACGCGGAAGCTCGATTCCGCGAAGGAAATCGTCTCCTTCGTGACGAGGTCCTCGAAGGCGCCCTGCGGCGAGTTCACGAAGAAGGAGTTCCCGCCGTCCACGGCCACCACCACGAATTCCGGGAGGACGTGGCGGGCCCAGAGATCGTCGAGGATCGGGGCCAGGCCCCGGCGCGACCAGAACTGGCTGGACTCGAAGAGGCCGTGCAGGGCGTACACGACGGGGTAGGTCTTCGCGCCCTCCCCATACGACGGTGGAAGGTGCACGACGCAATTGACGTCGCGGCCCAGGGCGGCGGAATGAAGGGTCGCGGCGCGGACTTCCGCGCCCGCCGGAGCCCCCGCGGCCACGGCCGCCGCCACGGCGAAGAAGGCAATCCCTCGTGTCTTCACGATGTCCTCCGCGTCGCCGGCCCTGCGCGCCGGCCGAGGTGTCGGTTGACGTCCGCGAGCACCGTGTCCATGCCGGCCGCGGTGAGCTTGCCCGTGAACGTGTTCTGCTGCGACGGATGGAACGAGGCGAAGAGCTGGAGTCCGTCGCCGAGGTCGTGGCGCACGCCATGGCCGAACGCGAACGCCTTCCGTGGGGGGAGGCGGCCCAGCGCGCGCAGGAGGGCGACGAACGCATCCTGGCTCACCTTGCCCAGGACGAGCACCGCGCGCACGCCCGGCAGGAGACGCCATTCGCGCGCGAGGTACTCGCGGCAGCGGCCGATCTCCTCCGGGAGCGGCCGGTTCGCGGGCGGCGCGCAGCGGGCGGCCGCCGCCACGTAGCAGTCGAGGAGGCGCAAACCGTCGCCGCGCGCGACCGATGTCGGCTGGTTCGCGAAACCCGCCCGGTGCAGCGCCGCGAACAGGAAATCGCCCGAGCGATCGCCCGTGAAGATGCGGCCCGTCCGGTTCCCCCCGTGGGCCGCCGGAGCCAGCCCGACGATCAGGAGTCGCGCCGCGGGATCGCCCCAGCCGGGAACGGGGCGGCCCCAGTACTCCTGGTCCTGGAACCGCCGGACCTTGACCTCCGCGACCTCGCGGCACCAGGCGCGCAGCCGTGGGCAGCGCTCGCATGCCACCACGTCGCGCTTCACGCGCGCGAGCGAGTCGCGAGAGGGAGAGTCAGGCCGGGCGACGCGGTCGGCGAGGAGGGGAGCCACGACGGCGGGTCAGGCCGGGAGTTTCAGCGGCGCTTGCCGCCCGCCGCGGCCTTGGGTGCGCGCAGGGTCCGCGCCTCGGTCGTGCGCGCGGCCGCGGCGCGCTTGGCCGGCTTGGCCTCCGCGGGAGCGCTGGCCGCGGCGGGGACGGCGCGCGGCCCCTTCTGGGCCAGGCTCGCCTTCAGCGCCTCCATGAGATCGATGATCTGCCCCTTGGGAGCCTCGGGTGCGGCCGCGGACGTGACCTCCTGCCCTTCGACCTTGCGCTGGATGGCCTCGTGATAGCGCGCGCGCACGTCGTCCACGTAGGTCTCGGGCTTGAACTCGTCCGTCGCGATCTGCTCGATGAGCTGCACGGCGAGCTTGAGCTCCGGCTCCTTCACCGCGGCGTCGCCGACCGGGATCTCCGAGAAGGGCCGCACCTCGTCCGCGTAGTGCAGCACCTGCATGATGATCCCGTTGTCGATGGGCCGCATGAGCGTGAGGTACTGCTTCCCGCGCGCCGCCCACTTGGCCAGGGCGCAGCGGCCGGTCTGGCGCATGGCTTCGGAGAGCAGCCGATAGGCCTTCTCGCCACCCTTGTCCGGACCGAGGTAATACGCGCCCTCGAAGTAGATCGGATCCACCTTGGCCAGCGGAACGAACTCGGTGATCTCGATCGTCTTGCTCGCCTCCTCCGCCATGGACTTGATCTCGTCTTCGGTGAAGACGACGTACTGGTCCTTCGAGAACTCGTAGCCCTTGACCATCTGGTCGCGGCCGACGATCTCCTCGTCTTTTGGACAGATGTACTGCTGCTTCAGGCGGGAGTGGCACTTGTCGTGAAGGAGGTTGAACGAGACCGCGGACTGCGTCTCGCTCGCCGCGTACAGACGGATGGGCACGGTGACGAGCCCAAAGGAGATCGTGGCCGTGGACATCGACCGTGCGACCATGGGGCCGATTATAACACGATCTTGCAAGTTGATTAGATTCAACCAATTGCGCGTCCGGGGTCGCCCCCATGCGCAGGGGCGTCGAGGCGCGCCAGGCCCAAGATGTTGTTGGGCAAGGGTATGCTCGCGCGCGTGACGACCCCCTGGCTCCTCTACGGAGCGAACGGTTATACGGGCGAGCTGATCGCGCGCCGGGCCGCCGCCTCGGGCGAGCGCCCGATCCTCGCCGGGCGCAACCGGGAGGCGGTCTCCCGCCTGGCCACGGAGCTCGGCTTCGAAGCGCGCGTGTTCGCGCTCGACGATCCCGCCGCCGTCGATCAGGGCCTCGCCGGAACGCGGGCCGTGCTGCACTGCGCGGGGCCGTTCTCGCGGACGGCGGCGCCGATGGCCGAGGCCTGCCTGCGCGCACACGTGCACTACCTCGACATCACGGGCGAGATCGAGGTCTTCGAGGGAATGGCCGCGCGCCACTCCGCGGCCCAGCACGCCGGGGTCACCCTGCTCCCGGGCGTAGGCTTCGACGTGGTGCCGTCCGATTGCCTGGCCGCGCACCTCCACGGCCGCCTTCCGTCGGCGACCCATCTCGCGCTGGGATTCCAGACCTCGGCCTGGCTCTCGCGCGGCACGGCCACCACCATGGTCGAGAACCTGCACCGCGGCGGGGCGGTGCGCCGCGACGGGAGGATCGGGCGCGTCCCCGCGGCCTGGAGGACGCGCGTGATCGACTTCGGGGCCGGCCCCAGCGCCGCCATCACGATCCCCTGGGGCGACGTGGCCACCGCGTACCACACGACCGGTATCCCGAACGTCGAGGTGTACACGGCGGCGCCCGCGTCCACGCGCCGTTTCTTGAAGCTGGCCCGGCCCTTCGCGCCGCTGCTGGGCGCGCGGCCCGTGCAGGAGCTGCTCAAGCGCCGCATCCAGAAAGGACCGCCGGGACCCAGCGCGGAGCATCGTGCCCGCGCCCGTACCCGTCTCTGGGGCGAGGCGCGTGACGCGACGCAGGTCGTGGTCTCGCGGTTGGAGACGCTCGAAGGCTACGAGCTCACCTCACGCACGGCCCTCATGGCCGTGCAGCGTGTCCTCGCCGGCGGCGTGGCCACCGGCTTCCAGACGCCAGGGCGCGCGTTCGGCCCCGACTTCGTTCTGGCCGTGGAGGGCACGTCGCGCCGGGATGACCCTCCTCGCCCTGTGTAGGATGGAGGGGTGACCTCGCCCCTCGATCTCCTCGTGGTCGGCGCCGGACCGAGCGGCCTGGCCACGGCCATCGCCGCCCACCAGGCGGGGCTCGCCTACGAAGTCGTGGAGAAGGGCGCGCTCGTCAACTCCATCTTCCACTTTCCGCGGCACATGACGTTCTTCACCACCGCGGAGCTGCTCGAGATCGGCGGCCTCCCCTTCGTCACGCCCTACGAGAAGCCGACCCAGGTGGAGGGCCTCAAGTACTACCGCAAGGTCACGGACGCGTTCGGCCTGCACGTCACGTTGGGGCAGGCCGTCGTGGGGGTGCGCCGGCTGGAGGCGTCGGCGGAGGGCGCGCGCTTCTCGGTGGAGATGCGGAGCGCGGACGGCGCGTCGTCCGCCCGCTCCACCCGCAACGTCGCCTTCGCCACCGGGTACTACGACCATCCCAATCTCCTGGGCGTCCCGGGCGAGGACCTCTCGCACGTGTCCCACTACTACACGGAGCCGCACGGCTACTACCGCCAGCACGTCGTGGTGGTGGGCGGGAAGAACTCGGCCGCCATCGCCGCTCTCGAGCTCTACCGGGCGGGGGCCGAGGTCACGCTCGTGCATCGACGCGCGCAGCTCAGCGACTCGATCAAGTACTGGATCCGCCCCGACATCGAGAACCGCATCAAGGAAGGCGCGATCCCCACCCTCTTCGAGACGTCCGTGACGGAGATCCGCGCGCACTCGGTCGTCGTCTCTTCCGCCGCGGGCACCGCGGAGCTTCCCGCGGACCAGGTCTTCCTCCTCACCGGCTACCACCCGGACACGCGCCTGCTGCGGCAGGCCGGAGTGCGCATCGACGAGGCGACCCTGGTGCCCGCGCACGACGCGGCGACGCTGGAGACGAACGTCCCCGGCCTGTTCCTGGCGGGGGCCCTGGTGTCGGGAAAGCAGACGAGCCGGATCTTCATCGAGAATGGCCGTTTCCACGGGGAGACGATCGTCGGCGCCATCACGTCGCGCGCGGTCAGCGCGCGCTGACACGCTGGGCGAACGTCGCCGCGAACTCCGGACCCCGCGCCTCGTCTTCGTGCTTGAAGAAGACGAAGGCGCGGTTCCAGGGCTGGGCCTGCACGCGCTCGGCCCAGGCCGCTACGTCCGCTTCCGTGTAGTTGGTCCGCCGCAGGCGCAGGTAACCCCAGTCCGCGGTGACCGCGAGGTCGGTGAGCGGCTCCTCGTCCGTGTCGGCCAGGCAGAGCGCGGCTCCCTTGTCGCGCAGGGCCTGGCGCACCTCTTCGTCGAACCAGGAGGCGTGCCGGAACTCGAAAGCGGCGCGCGGCGCCGCCGGCAGCAGGGCCAGGAACGCCTTCAGCCGCTCGAGGTCCTTCTTCATATAGGGGGGCAGTTGGAAGAGGATGGGCCCGAGCTTCCCGCCGAGGGCGGCCGCGGTCTCGTAGAAATACGATACGTCTCCGCCGGCGTCGGCCAGCCTGCGGTGGTGGGTGATGCGCTGCGGGGCCTTGAGCACGAACGTGAACGTTTCCGGAGTCTGCTCCACCCACTTCCGCAACATGTCGGGCGCGGGCATGCGGTAGAACGTGTTGTTGATCTCGACGGTGGGGAAACGGCCGGAGTAGAAGCCGAGCATCTCGGCTTCCTTCATCTTCTCCGGGTAGAACCGTCCCTTCCATTCCTTGTAGCTGTATCCGCTGGTGCCGGTCAGGACGTGCATCGGGATGGGCGTGAAGAGCCCTTAAGCTAACACGGTGCGACAGGGGCATGCGCTCTGGCTGCGGCCCGAGCCGCGCGCGTTCACGCGGCTCGCGGGCGTCATCGCGGATAATCCCGCCATGCCCTTCAAGCCCCGCTCTGGCGCGCTGGCCGCGCTCGTCACCGTGATCACGCTGGCCCACGTCCTGCCCGTGCCGGCCGCTCCCGTCCCGGACGAGGCGGAGCTGACGCGGCTGCTCCGGGAGTTCCTGGCCGGAGCCAGCGGCCTGGCCGCGCACCAGCGCTTCTGGGCGGACGAGCTCGTCTACACGGGCTCCTCCGGCCGGCGCATCGGCAAGGCCGACATCCTGCGCGATCTCCACGCGCCTCCGAGCCCTCGGCCGGCGGGACCGGCGACGACCTACACGGCCGAAGACATCCGCATCCAGCAATACGGAAACACCGCGATCGTGGCCTTCCGGCTCGTCGGCACCACGCAGACCGGAGGAAGGACCGAAGTCGCGCGCTACCTGAACACGGGTACCTTCCTCGAGCGCGGCGGCGAGTGGCGCGCCGTGGCCTGGCAGGCGACGAAGGCGCCGCGGGCGGAGGACGAGACGAAGGCGGAGATCGCGGCGGCGCAGGCGGCGATGGACCGGGCCATCCTCGCCGGCGACGGCAAGGCGCTCGAGGGGCTGCTCGACGAGACGTTCGTCTGGACGCACCCGACGGGCGAGAAAGGAACGCGCAAGGACCTGATCGGCGACCTCGCCGCCGGCACGTTGCGCTTCTCGAGGCTCGACACGGGGACCGTTACCGTGTCCGCTTACGGCGACACCGCGATCGCGCGTGGCGATTCGCAGCGGCAGCGCTCCGCGTTCCCCGGCGCCCCGCCCGGCGGCGACCCACAGCCCTACAGGTCGTTCTTCACGACGACGTTCGTCAACAAGGACGGCGTGTGGAAGGCGGTCGCGCTGCACACGAGCCGCGCCCGCTAGCCGCTATCCGACGCGCTCGACGGCCTGGCGCAGGCTGGCGCGGACGGCGTCGGGGTCGGTCCCTCCCGGGAGTGAGCGCGTGCGCACCGCGCGTTCGGGATCGAAGAGCGCGTCCACGTCCGCGGCCAGGCGTGGATGATCCTTGGCCAGCTTGAGCCGCGCCGTCTCGCGCAGCGAAGCGCCCGTCTTGCGCGCTTCCGCCACCAGGCCCGCGACGACGCCGTGCGCCTTGCGGAAGGGCAGGCCGTCACGGGCCAGCGCGACCGCGAGACCCGCCGCCATCATCTCTTCGTGGCCGGCGGCGGCGCGCATCGCCTTCCGATCGAAGTCGAGGCCCGCGACCACCCCGCCCATCACGCGCACGGACACGGCCACGGTGTCGGCGACGTCGAACACCGCCTCCTTGTCCTCCTGGAGGTCCTTCTGGTACCCGGCGGGCAGCGACTTCATGAGCGCGAGCAGCCGGACCACTCCGGCCTGCGCGCGGGCGGCCTTGCCGCGCACGAGCTCGAGGGCATCGGGGTTCTGCTTCTGCGGCATCAGGCTGGAGCCCGTGGTGAAGGCCTCGGGCAGCAGGAAGAAGCCGAACTCCGGCGTGGACAGCCAGATGAGGTCTTCGGCCAGGCGGCTCAGGTGCGTTTGCAGCTGGGCGGCCGCGAAGACGAACTCGGAAGCGAAGTCGCGGTCCATGACCGCGTCCAGCGCGCTCGCCGAGATGGACTCGAACCCCAGGTCCCGGGCCAGGGCCTCGCGGTCGAGAGGGACGGCCGTCCCCGCCAGCGCTCCCGATCCCAACGGCAGCACGTTCACGCGCCGCCGCGCGTCGCGGAGGCGCTGGTGGTCGCGCACCAGGCCCCAGGCGTGCGCGGCCATGAAATGGCCCAGGGTGATCGGCTCCGCCAATCGCGTGTGCGTGAAGCCGGGCATGACCGCGTCCGCGCCGCTCGTGCCCTTGTCGGCCAGCGCGCGCACGAGCGCCGCCGTGTCCGCGCGCAAGGTGTCGATCGCGCCCCGGATCCAGAGGCGGAGGGCGGTGACCGACTGCTCGTTCCGGCTGCGACCCAGGTGCGCCTGGCCGGCGAGGTCGCCGATGCGTTCGGTGAGGCGCGCCTCGACCCAGCTATGAATGTCCTCGTCGTCGGCGGCGGCCAGGGCCGCCGGAGTGGCTCCTTCCAGAACCTGGGCCAGTCCGCCGTCCAGCGTGGCCACGTCGGAAGCGGGGACGGCCCCCGCTCGCCCCAGAGCGGCAACGTACGCCCGCGAGGCC
>Ga0075367_10000581_pt1 | contig 13993 bp, 16 predicted proteins | sample EndMethybrTD3032_FD_71399 | JGI IMG/M metagenome (GOLD analysis project Ga0075367, IMG submission 71399) | Populus endosphere microbial communities from Tennessee, USA - Endosphere MetaG P. TD hybrid TD303-2 | ecosystem: Host-associated > Plants > Roots > Endosphere | place: USA: Tennessee... | reverse complement strand
GCCGTGGGCCGCGGCGGCACCCAGCTCCCCGCCGCGGCCCACGGCGGCGGCTTCGGCCTCGTCGGCCTGATGGAACGGGTGACGGCGACCGGCGGCGAACTGCACGCCGGACCACGGGACGGCCACGGCTGGGAGGTACGGGCGGTGTTTCCGGCGGGCAGGCCGTAGTACTCCAGCCGCAGATCGCCGACATCCTGGTCGAGTACAACACCATCGCGCGTGCGAACGACATTCACGACGCCGGTGGCAACAACTACACCGACGTCGCCACGCAGATCTCCTGGACGCATCCGCAGGTTCGCCGTGAGCGCGGTCGGCGGCCCTTCCCCTGTGGCCGGACGTGGCTGTTCAATGGGACTTCACACGCCGGACCCGGAGAGGAGCCAGCCGTGTCACCCGCCTCCGTGCCGTCCTTGGGTGCGCGCATCCGGCAGGAGCGCCTCGCGAAAGGCGTGAGCCTGCGTGCCCTCGCGCGGGAGATCGGGGTCTCCGCGAGCCTGGTCTCCCAGATAGAGACCGGCAAGAGCCAGCCGTCGGTGAGCACGCTGTACGCCATCACGACCGCGCTGTCGATCTCCGTGGAGTCGCTCTTCGACGGGTACGACGGTGAGGTCGCCGAGCCCCGGGCGGTGACCGTGTCCGCCGCTCCGGCCACCGTCCTGCACGCCCTCGCCGCCTTCGCCGCCGACCCCGGCCGCCGCATCGGACCGCTGGTCGGGGCCGCTGAGCACGAGACGCTGGAGCTGGACTCGGGGGTGGTGTGGGAGCGTCTCGGCCATGTGCCCGGCACGGACGTCGACTTCCTCCAGGTGACCTACCGGCCCGGCGGGTCCTCCTCCAGCTCCGGCGGCCTGATGCGGCACGACGGCACCGAGTACGGCTATCTCACGGCCGGTGAGCTCGTGCTCACCCTCGGTTTCGACGAATACACCCTGCGCCCGGGCGACGCCGTCTGCTTCGAGTCGACGACCCCGCACCGCTACCGCAACGACGGCGCCGAACCGGCCGTCGGGGTGTGGTTCGTGTTCAGCCGGAACGCCCGGTAGGAGTGTTCAGTACCACTTGACACCCACACCGGACGGACGTTCACTCCGAAGTGGGGGTGGTCGCCATGGCGATCCGCACATACGGCCCGAACGCCGTCGACTGGGAAGAGCGCATCGACCTGGACCGGCTGCGCAGAGAGCGCCTGTCCCGGCTCCACGAGACCCTGAACCGCTCCTCTTTGGGCGCGGTGCTCAGCTTCGACTTCGCCAACATCCGCTACATGACCGCCACGCACATCGGCACCTGGGCGATGGACAAACTGATCCGCTTCGCCCTGCTGGTACGGGGCGGCGAACCGATCGTCTGGGACTTCGGCTCCGCCGCCCGCCATCACCAGCTCTACAATCCCTGGCTGGACTACAGCGACGGCAAGGGCGGACCGCCCACCGGGGCCCGCGCCGGCATCTCCACCCTGCGCGGCGCCTTCCACCCGGACGCCGGGATCGCCGAGGACGTGGCCCGGAAGATCGCCACCGAACTGCGCGAACACGGCCTGGCGGGCGAGCCGTTGGGCATCGACGTCGCCGAGATGCCGATCCTGGCCGCCCTGCGAGCCGAGGGCATCGACGTCGTCGACGGCCAGCAGGTCTTCCTGGAGGCCCGCCGGACGAAAACCCGTGACGAGATCTCCCTGCTCACCCAGGCCTGCGCGATGGTCGACGCCGCCTACGAGGAGCTCTACGGCTACCTCCGTCCCGGCGTGCGCGAGAACGAGTGCGTCGGCCTGGTCAGCAAGGTCCTCTACGACCTCGGCAGCGAGTACGTCGAAGGCGTCAACGCCATCTCCGGGGAACGCTGTTCACCCCACCCGCACGTCTACAGCGACCGTCTGATCCGCCCCGGCGACCCCGCCTTCTTCGACATCCTGCACAGCCACCTCGGCTACCGCACCTGCTACTACCGCACCTTCGCCGTCGGCAGCGCCTCCCGCGCCCAGCGCGACGCCTACGTCCGCTGCCGCGCGTACATGGACGAGGCCATCGCACTCGTCCGCCCGGGCGCCACCACCGCCGACATCGTCCGCATCTGGCCGCGCGCCGAGGAGTTCGGCTTCGCCGACGAGACGGCGGCATTCGCGCTGCAGTACGGCCACGGCGTCGGCCTGTCCATCTGGGAGAAGCCCATCTTCAGCCGCCTGGTCTCCCTCGACCACCCCGAAGTCCTCGAAGAGGGAATGGTGTTCGCCCTGGAGACGTACTGGCCGGCCGCCGACGGCTGGTCGGCCGCCCGTATCGAGGAGGAGCTGGTCGTCACCGCCGACGGCTGCGAGGTCATCACCAAGTTCCCGGCCGAGGAGCTGCTGGTGGCGGGCCGCAAGTACTGGACGGTGGGCGGCGAGCTCAACACCCGGCGGGAGTCGCAGTCCCACCTCAACACCGGGGACCGCTGATGGAAGCCGCCGAACTCCTCGCCTTGTACGAGCAGATGGCCCTCATCCGCCGTACGGAGAAGGCCGCCCACGACCTCTTCCTGTCCGGCCTGGTCAAGGGCACCACCCACCTCGCCGCCGGCCACGAGGCGATAGCCGTCGGCACGAGCGCCGCCCTGCGCCCCGACGACTACGTTTTCGCCACCTACCGCGGCCACCACCACGTCATGGCCCGCGGCGCCACCCCCGAGGAGTGCCTCGCCGAACTCATGAGCCGGGCAACGGGGTTGTGCAAGGCCAAGGGCGGCTCCATGCACCTCACCAAGGCCGACGCGTTCATGCTCGGCTCCTACGCCATCGTCGGCGCCCATCTCCCCATGGCGGTCGGTGCCGCCTGGTCGGCCCGACTGCGGGGCACCGGACAGCTGGCGGTCGCGTTCTTCGGCGACGGCGCCACCAACATCGGCGCCTTCCACGAGGCGCTCAACCTGGCCGCCGTATGGAAGCTGCCGGTGCTGTTCGTCTGCGAGAACAACCTGTACATGGAGTACACGCCGATCGCCGACGTCACGGCGGTGGCCCGGCCCGCGGCCGACCGGGCGCCCGCCTACGGCATCCCCGGGGAGGTCGTCGACGGCAACGACGTCGTCGCGGTCAAGGAGGCGGTGACCGCCCTGGCCCGGCGGGCCCGCGCCGGAGACGGCCCCGCGCTGCTGGAGGCCGAGACCTACCGCCACTTCGGGCACAGTCGTGCCGACCCGGCGACCTACCGTCCGGCCGAGGAGGTCGAACGCTGGCTCAAGCACGACCCGTTGGATCTCGCACGAGGACGGCTGTTCGAGCTGGGGGTGACCGAGGAGACGGTCACCGCGGCCGACGAACGCGCGCGTGACGTCGTGGAGAAGGCGGTCGAGGCGGCGAAGAACGCGCCGCCGCCCGATCCGCGGGAGGCGCTGACCGACGTATGGGCGGACGGAGGTGCGGCATGGCGGACGTGATCACCTATCGGGAGGCGGTCGCCGAGGGCATCGCGCGCGAGATGCGCCGGGACGCGTCCGTGGTGTGCCTGGGGGAGGACATCGGCGAGGCGGGCGGGGTGTTCAAGACGACCGTCGGGCTGCTCAAGGAGTTCGGGCCCGAGCGGGTGTGGGACACGCCGATCTCCGAACAGGCCATCGTGGGCGCGGCGATGGGCGCCGCGATGACCGGGATGCGGCCGGTCGCCGAGATCATGTTCTCCGACTTCCTCGCCTGTTGCTGGGACTACCTCGCCAACGAGATACCGAAAGTCCGGTACATGACGGGTGGTCAGGTCACGGTCCCGCTCGTGGTGCGGACCGCGAACGGCGGCGGGCTGGGTTTCGGCGCCCAGCACTCGCAGGCCACCGAGAACTGGGCGCTGACCGTCCCCGGACTGAAGATCGCGGCTCCCGCCACCCCCGCCGACGTGATCGGCATGATGGCGGCCGCGATCCGCAGCGACGACCCGGTCGTCTTCTTCGAGCACAAGGGCCTGCTGGCGAGCAAGGGCGCACCGCCGCCCCCGGAGCACGTCGTCGAGCTCGGCCGCGCCGCGGTCGTCCGCGAAGGCGCAGACGTGACCCTGGTCGCCCTCGCCTCCATGGTGCCGGTGGCCCTGAAGGCCGCCGACCTCCTGGCCCCGGAAGGCATCGACATCGAGGTCGTCGACCTGCGCAGCCTGATCCCGCTCGACACCGCCACCGTTCTCGCCTCCCTCGCCAAGACCTCGCGGCTCGTCACCGTCGAGGAGAACCCGTACCAGGGCGGCTGGGGCGCCACGCTCGTGTCGGTCGTCGCCGACGAGGGGTTCGGCCTGCTGGACGCGCCGGTGCGACGGGTGGCGGGGGAGTGCGTGCCGCTGCCGTTCGCCGACGCGCTGGAGGAACAGGTCATTCCCACCGTAGAGAAGCTCGTGGCGGCCCTGAGGAGTCTCGCCGCGTACTGAACACCCCTGAGGAGGAAGCGCGATGACCAATCGGACACTCCTTCGCGCCGGGCACGTCATCTCGATGGACCCCGCCATCGGGGATCTGCCGAGGGGTGACGTCCTGATCGAGGACGGGAAGATCGCGGCCGTGCGGCCGGAGATCAGCGCCGACGCCGACGTGCTCGACATGACCGGACGGATCGTGATCCCCGGCTTCGTCGACACCCACCGTCACACCTGGGAGGCGTCCATCCGGGGCGTCGCCCCCGACGCCACCCTGGACGACTACTTCGTCGACATCCTCGACACCTTCGCCCCGCTCTACACGCCCGAGGACGTGTACGCGGCCAACCTCGCCGGCGCCCTGGAATGCCTCAACGCCGGCATCACCACCCTCGTCGACTGGTCCCACATCAACAACACGCCCGAGCACCCCGACGCGGCGATCCAGGCACTCGGCGAGACGGGCATCCGCGCGCAGTACGCGTACGGCAGCGCCAACACCTCCCTCGCCGACTACTGGTTCGAGAGCAAGATCGCGATCCCGGGCGACGACGTACGCCGTATCCGCGCCCAGTACTTCGCCTCCGACGAAGGCCTGCTGACCATGGCCCTGGCCACCCGCGGCCCCGGCTTCTGCGTCAACGACGTGGTCACGAGCGAATGGGCCCTCGCCCGCGAACTCGGCATCCCCCTCACCGTGCATGTGGCGATGGGCCGGTTGGCCGGCCGCTTCGGCATGGTGAAGCAACTGAACGACCTGGGGCTCCTCGGTCCGGACACCACCTACATCCACTGCTGTTACTTCAGCGAGGAGGAGTGGCGGCTGGTCGCCGACAGCGGCGGTACGGTGTCCATCGCGCCGCAGGTCGAGACGCAGATGGGGCACGGCTGGCCACCGGTGATGAAGGCGATCGAGTACGGACTGCGGCCCTCGCTCAGCATCGACGTCGTCACCACCGTCCCCGGCGACATGTTCACCCAGATCCGCGCGGCCTTCGGCGCCGAGCGGGCACGCGTCAACGCCGACTGCTGGCAGGCCGATGTGCCGGTGCCCGAAACGATGTTGACGGCACGTCAGATGCTGGGGATCGCGACGACGAACGGCGCGCATGTCGCGGGACTGGAGCACCGCACCGGTTCCCTGACCCCCGGCAAGCGCGCCGACGTCGTCGCCCTCGACGCCACGGCCCTCAATGTCGCACCGGTGCACGACCCGGCCGCAGCGGTGACGCTCTCGGCCGACGTGTCCAACGTCGAGACGGTCATCGTCGACGGCGTGATCCGCAAGCGCGACGGCAGGTTGACGGCCGACGTGGCGCGGGCCCGGCGGCTGGTCGAGGAGTCCCGCGACCGGCTCCTCGCGGCCAAGGAGGCGAAGTCGACCGCATGACCCGGTATCTGGTGCGACGGGCCGCCGAGGTGCCCGAGCCGCCGTACGACCGACTGGGCCACCGCAGGCGGACGTTGGTCGGCGAGGACGACGGCAGCGTGCACAGCGGCTTCGGCCTGTGCGAACTGCGGCCGGACGGGCGGGTGCCGGCCCATGTGCACTCGTACGAGGAGATCTTCCACATCCTCGACGGTCCCGTGATCCTCGATGTGCCGGAGGGGGCGTTCCTGCTGGAGGAGGGCGACTATGGCCTCCTCCCGACCGGCGTCCCGCACGCCTGGCGCGGCGCCGGGGACACGGCCGCGCGCTGGGCGGACATGCTGGCCCCGGTGCCGAGGGCGCGCTACGGCCACGACACCCAGAACGTGCCTCCCCTGCCCGCGCACGATCCCGTCCGCATCGACGTCCGCGACCCGCGCACCCGGTCCCTCGGCCACTTCGAGCCCGCCCAGATGGACCCCGGGAAACAGTCCCAGGACCTCCTCGCGGTTTCGGCGAGCATGCGCACCGCGCTGCTCGTCTACAGCGGCATCACGGTCAAGATGATGGTCGACAGCGACCTGGGCGCGGTCGCCTCGACGATGTTCATGGTGCAGTACGCGCCCGACGGCGTCGCCGGCACGCACGACCACCCCTTCGAGGAGACGTATCTGTTCCTCGAAGGGGAGGCGAACGCCACCTTCGACGGCGAGAGTTATCGCCTCGGACCCGGCGACTGCGCCTGGGCGGGCGCCGGTTGTGTGCACGGCTTCTCCAACGCCGGTACAGGACCCCTGCGCTGGCTGGAGACCCAGGCGCCACAGCCGCCGTCCCGCCACTCGTACCGGTTCACACGGGACTGGGAGTATCTGAGGGAGGCCCTTAAGTCATGAGCAGTGTCCTGGTCGTCGGCGGTACGTCGGGCATCGGCCGCGAGTTCGCCCGGGCGCGTACGGAAAGGGGCGACGAGGTCGTCCTCACCGGCTGCGACGCCGGGCGTGCGGAGGCCGTCGCGAAGGAGATCGGCGGCCGGGGCCTCGCCCTCGATCTGTCCCAACCGCGCGAGATAGCCGGGGCGTTGGCCGACATCGGCCGCGTCGACCACCTGGTCCTGGCGGGCGTCTCCCGCGACGAGAACCGGGCGACCGACTACGACATCGCCGCCGCCCTGCGCCTGGTCACCATCAAACTCGTCGGCTACACCGAGGTCGTGCACGTCCTGCGGCCGCGGATGACCGACGACAGCGCGATCGTCGTGTTCGGCGGGCAGGCGAAGGAGCGGCCGTATCCGGGGGCGACGACGGTGGCGACGGTCAACGCGGGTGTACGGGGCCTGGTGAACACCCTCGCCGTCGAGCTCGCCCCGGTGCGGGTGAACGCGATCCATCCCGGGGTCGTGGGCGACAGCCCGTACTGGCGGGACAAGCCGGAGGAGGTGCTGGCGGGACTGCGTGCCCGGACACCGACCGGACGGCTCGCCACCATGGCGGACGTGGTGGACGCGGTGGACTTCCTGCTGCGCAACAGGTCGGTGAACGCCGTGGAGTTGAGCGTGGACGGGGGGTGGCTGCTCGGGTGAGCGGTACCAAGGTCTGGCACCATCGAGCGACGCGACGGAGACCGTCTTCGGCCACCTCACCGTCCAACGCCACCCCCAGCAACCCGGCCGCCGGCAGGGCCGCTCGGACGGTGCTCGCTCATGGCCTCAGCGGATCGTGGCCGATCGTCATCAGCAGGTGCCGGCGACGGGTGTCCTCGGCCTCGGGCTCGTTCTCCGTGTCGGCCTGCGCCTCCACCGTGTCCACCACCTCGTACATCACCCGGATGTCGTCGTCGGTGAGGTCGGTGCGCCGCTTCTGGAGGATGGCGAGGACGTGCTGCCCGGTCGGTGTGCCCGCGTGCTCGGGCAGGGGCTCGGTGGTCTCGTCGGCGTCACTCACCCGCAGCCAGGCGGCCAGCTCCTGCGAGGTCATGTTCACCACGCGGTGGAAGTCGTCCCACAGCGCGTCGAGTTCGAGGGCGTCGGTCATCGCGTGCCCCTTTCCTTACGTGTGTGTCTGGCTGACGAAGAGTCAGTTTCCGTGCGACACAGTTCAGTTGTCGCGGGGAAAGTTCTCGGCGTCGAACATCCACCGCTGCTTCTCCAGCTCGGCGGTGAGGGAGATCAGCAGGTCCTGGGTGACCGGATCGGGCTCGTCGGTCGCGGCGACGCGCTCGCGCAGCCGTCCGATCGCCGCCTCCAGCGCATCCAGCATCACCTGCACGACCTCGGTGTCCCGCATCCAGCCGTTCTTCGGGCCGGGCAGCGTGTACGCGGCCGCGATCGTCTCCGGCCGGCCGTCGGGCGGCAGACCGAGCGCCGCGGAGCGCTCCGCCACGGTGTCGGCGTAGGACCGTGCTGTGGCCACCACCTCGTCCAGCTGCAGATGGATCGAGCGGAAGCGCGGGCCCACGATGTTCCAGTGCGCCTGCTTCCCGATCAGTGAGAGGCCGAGGAGATCCACGAGGGTGCTCTGCAGTGCCTCCCCGACGATCTTGCGGGCCGATTCCGGAAGCGTGCTCTTCACCACGGTCATAGGGTGCTTCTCCTCGCGTCGTAGGGGCTGGTCCGGAGCGGTGCGCGGCCCGCACCGCGCAGTCACTCCACGCGGGCGCGGGTGCCCCTGGCGAACCGGTGCAAACACTGCGCCGCGCCGACCACCGTTGTCTCAGTGCGCGAGCACCCTGTCCAGAAAGCGGACGAGGTCGGCGACGACCTCGGCCTTGTTCGTCTCGTGGAAGACCTCGTGCCGAGCACCGCGATAGATGTGCTCGGTGAGATCGTCCCCGCTCAACGCCTCGACCCCGACCCGGCTCCCGCCGACCGGCACCAGCCGATCCTCCTCGCCGTGCAGCCACAGCACGGGAAGCCGACCGACGTCACCCCCCTGGGCCACGACCTCCAGCGTCCGCGCGAACGCCTCCACGGTCGGCCGTTTCATCGCCCCGTGCCAGACCAGCGGATCGGCCGCGTACGCCGCCCCGACCGCGGAATCCCGGGACAGCGCGGCCGGACTGATGGGCGTGTCCGGAATCTCGTCCATCGAGAGCAACCGCCCCGGCAGCTCCCAGCCCCCGATCACCGGCCCGGACAGCACGAGCGCGGCGAGCTCGTCGCCGTACCGCTGGGCGTACCGCGCGGAGATCAACCCGCCCATCGAGTGCCCGACGACCACGACCGGCATCCCGGCATACGCATCCCGCGCCAGCGCGCTCACGGCATGCACGTCACCGACGACCTCCTCGAAGTCCTCGATCAGCACCCGCTCGCCCGCCGACTCCCCGTGCCCCATGTGATCGGCCCCGAACACGGCCGCCCCATGCCCCACCAACACAGCGGCCAACTCCTCGTACCGCCCGATATGTTCGCCGTAACCGTGCACGATCAGCGCGACATACCGGGGCCGTTCCGGCGACCACTCGCGCACGTGGACCGAGCCGCGGATGCCGGCGAGGACGTGCTCACGGGCGTCGGCCATGTCTCCTCCAACTGCGTAGGCGAAGGTGCGGGGGAATATCCCATTCGGTGGGATCTTCCCAGGCGACAGCACTTCTCGACGCCGACCGTCACTCCAGCCCGTCCGGCGTTTGAGGACGAGGCCCGTTCAGGGCCGAAGCGGGGGTCTGGGGGCGGCGGCCCCCAGCAGACGCCCGCACCAACGCCGGGTGCCAACCAGCGAGACGGTCCTTACATCACCCGGTTCCCTGCACATAGCATCGGTCCCCGCATGAACACGATGACGCTCTGGCACATAACCGCCTGGGAATTCGCCGCCCTCGCCTTCGCCGCCCTCCTCGTCGGCTTCTCCAAGACCGCCGTGAGCGGGGCCAACACGGTGAGCCTCGCCATCTTCGCCGCGGTCCTGCCCGCCCGCGCCTCCACCGGCGTACTCCTGCCCGTCCTGATCGCCGGCGACGTCCTCGCGGTTCTCACCTACCGTCGACACGCCCACTGGCCCACCCTCTGGCGGCTCTTTCCGGCGGTCGCGGCGGGCGTGGTCGTCGGCACGCTGTTCCTGTTGTGGGCCGACGACGGCACCATGCGGACGTCCATCGGCGCGATCCTGCTGCTGATGGCGGCGGTGACGCTCTGGCGCCGGCGCAAGGCCGACGCCGAGGAGGAACCGGACTCGGTCACCACCCGGTCCGGCCGGATGAAGGCCCGCTCGTACGGCGTCCTCGGCGGCTTCACCACCATGGTCGCCAACGCGGGCGGACCGGTGATGTCGATGTATCTCCTCTCGGCCGGCTTCCGCAAGCTCGGCTTCCTCGGCACCTCGGCCTTCTTCTTCCTGATCGTCAACGTCACCAAGGTGCCGTTCAGCGCGGGCCTCGGTCTGATCGACGGCCGCTCACTGCTCCTCGACGCCGCACTCGCGATCTTCGTCGTGCCCGGTGCGTTGTTCGGCAAATGGGCTGTGAACCGAATCAACCAACGCCTCTTCGAGCAGCTCGTCATCGCGGCGACGGTCATAGGCGGCGTACAACTGCTGCTCCGCTGACTCCGCCCCTGCGGGAATGCGACAGGCACAGGCGTTGTTGGACCGCATGTGATTGACATGCTCGGATCAAATTAGCCGATCCGTGGCGTGGGCGAAGGGAGGACCTCATGGCACGCAGCACCGCGCGCCCCGTCGTCACGTTGAAGTCGACGGCCGGAACCGGCGTCACCTACGTGACCCGCAAGAACCGCCGGAACCACCCCGACCGGCTGGTCCTGCGCAAGTACGACCCGGTGGCCGGCGAGCACGTCGCGTTCCGCGAGGAGCGCTGAACGGCTCGCAAGAGCGCTCGACAGCCTCGTAGCACAGCCCGTACGGGCCTCGTAGGACAGGCCCGTAGGAAGGAAACCCCATGAAGTCCCGCATCCATCCCGACTCCCGGCCCGTGGTCTTCCGTGACCGTGCCGCGGACGTCGCGTTCCTGACCCGCTCCACCGCCGACTCGTCCCGGACGATCGAGTGGGAGGACGGCAACACCTACCCCGTGATCGACGTCGAGATCTCGTCGGCGTCCCACCCCTTCTACACCGGCACATCACGGGTCCTGGACACGGCCGGCCGCGTCGAGCGCTTCGAGCGCCGCTACGGCCGCACGGCGGCGGCCCGCCGCTGACCGAGAGGTGAGGAGAGCAGAGCAATGAAGGTGCGCAAGTCCTTGCGCTCACTGAAGTCCAGGCCCGGGGCCCAGGTGGTCCGCAGGCGCGGCACGGTCTTCGTGATCAACAAGAAGGACCCCCGTTTCAAGGCCCGCCAGGGCTGACGGAGGTGCGTGTGCGGGGCGGCCCCGAGAACGGGGCCGCCCCGCGTGTCGTTCCTCGGGGTACTGTCCCGGCTCCCCCTTGCCTGCACCACGAGGAACGGCGACCGGCGGCTCACAAAGCCGCTCGACATACGGTCAAGTCTTGTCGGGTCGCCGAGCGCAGTCAGCCGCAAAAGACACCGTTCTGCACGGAGTTGTGGCAAGACCCCTTGATTTCCGGATGTACCCCGCAACATCTTGCCGATACCCCTGGACGAGGCGAAGGTGAGGCGGGTGACCGAACAGCTGCGTGTACTGGTGGCGGCCGCGCTCGGCAGGATCGTGGAGCCGGTCCTGCGCGAGGGCCTCGACCGGGCCCAGGTGGTGCTCGCCGACTCCCCGGCCGCCGTCCGACGGGCCGTCGACGGACGGCTCCGCTACGACGTCGTCCTGGCCGATCTGCTGTGGAACGACCACCGGTTGGAGCGCACCTTCGACGGCCTCGACGTACTGGACAAGCTGCACGAGCTGCAGCGCGGCGCCCCCGCGGTGATCGCGGTGCAGGGCCACGGCGTCGAGCGCGACCTGCTGGAGGAGGCGGTCGACCGCCCCGACGTGCTCGGCGTCGTCCAGAAGTCCTGCGGCCCCGCCGAGCTGATCGAGGCCGTCCGTACGGCCGCCGCGGGGCGCTCGCTGCCCCTGTCCCGCTTCCCCGCCGGCGTCGACGGGACCAGGCCCAGCGTGCACAGCCACTTCACTGCGGGCCGGCGCGGCGCGACCAGTGCCCGTCTCGCCGGTGCCATCGCCTCCGGCCGGGCCACCGACTACCGCACCCTCAGCGAGGCCGCCCGGGTCCCGCTCAACACGGCGAACAAACTCGTCGGCTACCTCGGCCCCCTCATGACCGATCGCCGGGAACACCCGCCGGACCTGCCGCTGAACTGCCAGGCGGTGTTCCGCTGGTGCGGCCGCCACGAGCTGTACATCCTCAGCTGGTGCCGACGCCACGGCCATCAGGACCTCGCCGAGACGCCGGTCGCCATTCCCTCCTGACGACCTCGTACGCTCGTCCCGTGTCCCCCCACGTCCTGATCCTCGGCGGCACCACCGAGGCCCGCGAACTCGCCGCCGCCCTCACGGCCCACCCAGGCGTCCGCGTCACCACCTCGCTCGCCGGTCGCGTGACCCGGCCGGGGGCGCTGGCGGGTGACGTACGGATCGGCGGCTTCGGCGGGGCGGAAGGGCTGGCCGAGTGGCTGCGCGAGCAGCACGTGGACGCCCTGGTCGACGCCACCCACCCCTTCGCCGAGGCGATCACGGCGAACGCGGCCCGGGCGGCGGCGGCGACCGGCGTACCGGCCGTCGTCCTGCGCCGCCCGGGCTGGCGGCCCGGCGCCGAGGACCGCTGGCACCAGGCCGGCTCCCTGGCCGCGGCGGCGGACCTGCTGCCGCGCTTCGGCCCCCGGGTGTTCCTCACCACCGGCCGCATGGACCTCTCCGCCTTCGCCCACCTGACCGACCGTCACTTCGTCGTACGGTCCGTGGAGCCCCCCGAGCCGCCGATGCCACCGCACACCGAAGTGCTGCTGGCGCGTGGGCCGTTCACGGTCGCCGACGAGACGACGCTGCTGCGCGAGTACCTCGTCGACGTCCTGGTGACCAAGGACAGCGGGGGAGAGGCCACGGCCGCCAAACTGACAGCCGCCCGCCAACTCCGCCTACCGGTCGTGGTCGTACGACGCCCGCCACTGCCGGAGGGCGTGAGTCCGGTGCCCGATGTGGCGCGGGTCCTGGAACGGCTGGGTCTCAACTCGCCGTGACGGAGGCGCGGATGCGGTCGATGGCCCGCAGCACCTCGTCGCGGTTCCTGGCACGCTTGATGGCCGACCGTCCGCGTGAACAGCTCACTGCATGCCTACTGGTCCTTGGGGTTGCGGCGCAGCAGATACGTGTCCATGATCCAGCCCTTGCGCTCCCGTGCCTCGGCGCGCAGCCGCTCGATGCGGGGGGCGGCCTCGGCGATCGGGCCGGACGCGAGGATCTCGTCCGGGGTACCTATGTACGCGCCCCAGTAGATGTCGATGTCCTGGTCGACGTACTGCCGGAAGGTCTGGTGCGCGTCCAGCATCACCACCACGTCGTCCACGCCCTCGGGGAAGCCCTCCGCAAGCCGGCGCCCCGTGGTGATCTGGACGGGGCGGGCGACACGGTTCAGGCCTGTCCGATGCCGGGCGACGAGCGCCGAGACGCTGCTGATGCCGGGCACGACGTCGTACGCGAAGTCGACGGCACCCCGCTCCAGCACCTCGTCCAGAATCGCGATCGTGCTGTCGTACAGGGCGGGATCCCCCCACACCAGGAACGCGCCGCGCTCCCCCTCGCCCAGCTCCTCGCTGATCAACCGCTCGTAGATGTCGGCACGGGCTCTGCGCCAGTCCCCGACGGCGGGGGAGTAGGCCGCGCCGCCCGCCTTCCGGTCCCGGTCGGGATCCCTGGCCTCGACGACCCGGTACGACCTCCCCTCCGGTATGTGCGCGTCGAGCATGTCCCGCCGGAGCCGCGTGAGGTCGCTCTTCACCTCGCCCTTGTCCAGGACGAAGAACACGTCCGTACTCCGCAGTGCCTTGACCGCCTGCAGGGTGAGCTGGTCGGGGTCGCCCGCTCCGATACCGATGACATGAATCTCTCGCACACCCAGAGTCTGCCGCACGGCACTGACAGTGGGCGCAGCGCGTCGGCTGTGGTGGCTGCGGTGCGCGGTGGGCCGGGACTGCGGAGCACGGCTGTCGGTTCCGTGTCCGGGCTGATTCGGATGGGGTCTGCGTGGGTTGCCGGGCCGGGGCGTCGGCCGCGCGTTCGGGTTGGCGGGCCCGGGTGCGTGGCGTACGGACGGGGTGCTTCCGGCCGTCGGGCCGCCGCGGGCCCCACCGCGGCCGCTGGGCTGCTGCCCGGCTTCCTTCCTGGGCCGCTCCTCCTG
>Ga0075367_10000580_pt1 | contig 13996 bp, 8 predicted proteins | sample EndMethybrTD3032_FD_71399 | JGI IMG/M metagenome (GOLD analysis project Ga0075367, IMG submission 71399) | Populus endosphere microbial communities from Tennessee, USA - Endosphere MetaG P. TD hybrid TD303-2 | ecosystem: Host-associated > Plants > Roots > Endosphere | place: USA: Tennessee... | reverse complement strand
TGGAACAGCATCCGGGCCTGAACGTCATCGTCAAGACGTCGCCTGATGCCGCCAGCCAGGCCAATGCCGTGCAGGATCTTGACACGCAGGGCATCGATGCACTCGTCATCCTGCCATCGGATCCGGATCCGCTCGTCAATGCCATCAAGGAAGTCAAAGGCAAGGGCAAGTACGTCGCGCTCGTCGACCGCGCACCGTCGACCAATGATGACACAGTCCGCGACCTTTATGTTGCCGGCAACAACCCGGCGCTCGGTGAAGTCGCCGGCAAGTACATCGCTGCGCAGACGCCGGACGCCGAAGTCGTCGTCATCCGCGGCCTGCCGATCCCGATCGACCAGCAGCGCCAGGACGGCTTCGACAAGGGCATTGCCGGCTCCAAGGTCAAGGTTCTTGACCGTCAATACGGCAACTGGAACCGCGACGATGCCTTCAAGGTCATGCAGGACTACCTGACGAAGTACCCCAAGATCGACGTGGTCTGGTGCCAGGACGACGACATGGCTGTCGGCGTGCTGCAGGCGATCGAGCAGGCCAAACGTACCGACATCAAGTATGTCGTTGCTGGCGCCGGCTCCAAGGACATGGTCAAGAAGGTCATGGACGGCGACAAGATGATCCCTGTCGATGTTCTCTATCCGCCGGCAATGGTTGGCACCGCAATGGAACTTACGGCTGCTGGTCTTTACGGTCAGGTTCCGGTTCGCGGCACCTTCGTCCTCGACGCGACGCTCCTCACAAAGGACAACGCCAAAGACTTCTATTTCCCGGACTCTCCGTTCTGATCTGAAAAATCTAGTGCGGCGCCCGTTCGACAGGACGGGCGCCTTTCCTTGATGGTGTCGCTTCCTAGCCAGGAAGACCGGCGCTGGCGAGATCGGCGATGAAGCGGTCGATGAAGGCTTCGGTCATCACAGGATTGTCACCGAAATAGAATTCTCGCCGGGCGTCGTTGCAGTTCATTCCCGGCCGGAAGCGATGAAGCCTGGAAATCGCTTCTCGAGCCTCGTCCGTTTTGCCTTGCCTTCCGAGGGTCGCAACCAGAACGATCGCCGGCCAGAAGGTGGCATTCGGTGATCGGAGCGATGCGCGGGCTGCCTTGGCCGCTTCCGCCATGTCGCCCAATTGATAGTACGCGATTGCAAGAATGTTATGGAAGGTCCAAAGATGCGGGTCGCGAGGACTGAGACGGAACGCTTCCTTGATCTCGGCAATGCCTTCAGCCGGGCGCTCGACGTAGCAGAGGACTTGGCCGAGCGCGAAGTGAGCCTGCGCAAAACTCTGATCCAGCTGCAACGCGTTGCGCAGATGGGCAATTCCCGCCTCCGCCGCACCATCAAGCGCAAGCGCTCTGCCCAAGGCGAGGTGCGCGGCAGGTTCCTTCTGGTCCAGTCCGATCGCCCGTTCGGCAAGGTCGATCGCCTCGCAGATGCGCTCAGCTCGTTCGTCGAGAGGCCCATACCAGCCGAGCTGAATATGAACGTAAGCCAGGCGGGCCTGCGCCTGCGCGAAGGTCGAATCAATACTGATTGCCTGCTCGAAAAGCGCTTTTGCAGTCCTCAGTTCGTCAAGCGTGAACCGGTAAAGATGCCAAAGTCCTTTCAAGTAGATTTCCCAGGCATCCATGTCCAAGACCGTGCGGCCACGAAGGGCGGCGAACTCGATGGAGCCCAGTTCCGGCTCGATCGTTCCGGTGATTTCCGAGGCAAGCTGGTCCTGCACCTCGAAGATGTCCGCCAGCGTCCGGTCGTAGCGTTCCGCCCAGAGCAGCGTGCCATCCGTGCCGTTCAGCAATTGCGCGGTGATGCGAACGCGATCGGCCGCGCGGCGCACGCTGCCTTCGAGCACGTACTTGACGCCAAGGTCCTCCGCCACCTGTTGCGCCTTGGGCTGGCGGCCCTTGTAGCTGAACGAGGAGTTGCGTGCCGCGACCAGCAGCCACCGACAACGCGCCAGCGTGGCGATCAGCTCGTCGGTGAAGCCGTCCGAGAAATGTTCCTGTTCTTCGATGCTCGACATGTTGCTGAAGGGCAGCACCGCAATCGAGGGCCGATTGCGCAAGGGCCTCGTCGCCTGATCCTTCGGCGCGGCCGGCGATGGAAGCTGTTCGCCTTCCGCCGTCCAACGCCAGACACGGGTTGGTCGGTCGATGTTCTTGAGCTTGCGGTTGCCGAAATCGATTGCCCAGAAGTCAAGCTTCGACCGGATCTGGTCGTTGACTTGTTGGGAGACACAGATTCCGCCCGGCGGCGCCAGCGCTTGCAAGCTTGCAGCGACGTTCACGCCGTCGCCGAAGATGTCGTCCTCCTCGACGAGCACGTCGTCAACGTGGATGCCTATCCGCCACAACATGCGTCGATCCGGCTCGACGTTCTCGTTGCGCTTGAACAGTGCCCGCTGAATGTCCATGGCGCACCCGACAGCATCGACCACGCTCGCAAATTCGGCCAGCGTGCCGTCGCCGACAAATTTGACGACGCGTCCGTGATGTCTGTCGATGCTCGGGACGATGATTTCGCTGTTGTGCGCTTTCAGCGTCGCGAAAGTGCCGGTTTCGTCAAGGCCCATCAGCCGGGAGAAGCCGACTACATCCGCATCCAAGATCGCTGCCAGACGCCGGGTCATGCGCCACCCTCCTGGTTCCAAAACAGTAGCACGGCACGCCGTGATGTCTACCGCCGCAAAATGCCTTGGATGCTCGGATCGCGGGCAGATGCGATGGTCGCGACGGAGTGGATGGGAGAAATGCGGTACGTACATCTTGCGGCCCGACACAGGCCGTGGTTAAGTCGGCTGCCTTCGATTTCCGCCCGACGGGCTAGATTTGCAGTTTCGCCGAAATCGGCTTGCAGACTTCAAATCGCGTGCTAGAACTCTACCAGAAACGTTTACGGTCATCTTTTAGGGAGGAATTGACATGAAAACGATCAAGGGTCCAGGCCTGTTCCTTGGACAGTTTGCGGGCGATGCCGCACCTTTCAACTCGTGGGATTCGATTACCAAATGGGCCGCCGACATCGGCTACAAAGGCGTGCAGGTTCCGACCTGGGCGGGCCAACTGATCGACCTCAAGAAGGCGGCTTCCTCGAAGGATTATTGCGACGAGTTCGCCGGCGTGGCACGGCAGAACGGCGTCGAAGTCACCGAGCTTTCCACCCACCTTCAGGGCCAGCTTGTCGCCGTGCACCCGGCCTACGACGAAGCGTTCGACGGCTTTGCGGCACCCGAGGTGCGCGGCAATCCGAAGGCTCGCCAGGAATGGGCTGTTGAACAGGTCAAGATGGCGCTGACCGCCTCGAAGCACCTCGGCATCAAGGCACATGCGACCTTCTCCGGCGCGCTTGCCTGGCCGTTCATCTATCCCTGGCCGCAGCGCCCTGCCGGCCTGGTTGAAACGGCATTCGACGAGCTTGCTCGCCGTTGGAAGCCCATCCTCGACCACGCCGACGAAAACGGCGTCGATGTCTGCTACGAAATCCATCCCGGCGAAGACCTGCACGACGGCATCACCTACGAGATGTTCCTGGAGCGCGTCGGCAACCATCCGCGCGCCAACATGCTCTACGATCCGTCGCACTATGTGCTGCAGTGCCTCGACTATCTCGACAACATCGACATCTACAAGGACCGCATCAAGATGTTCCACGTCAAGGATGCCGAGTTCAATCCGACCGGCCGCCAGGGCGTCTATGGCGGTTACCAGGGCTGGGTCGAGCGTGCCGGCCGCTTCCGCTCGCTCGGCGATGGCCAGGTCGATTTCGGCGCGGTCTTCTCGAAGATGACGGCCAACAACTTCGACGGCTGGGCCGTCGTCGAATGGGAATGCGCGCTGAAGCATCCGGAGGACGGCGCCCGCGAAGGTGCCGAGTTCGTCAAGGCGCACATTATCCGCGTCACGGAAAAGGCCTTCGACGACTTCGCCGCCGGCGGCACGGACCAGGCGGCAAACCGCCGTATGCTCGGTCTCTAAGGCCGCGGCCCTCTCATTCGGAAGGGCTGATCGGAACGCAGCGGGAAGGGGCACTCCCTTCCCCAGCCCACCGAGGGAAGGGCCTGTTTCAGCCCTGCGCATTTTTTTGGAGGAACCCATGGCAATTGAAGCATCTACAGAACAGGCGCGCGAACCGCGCATCCGTCTCGGCATGGTCGGCGGCGGCGCCGGCGCGTTCATCGGCGCCGTCCATCGGATCGCCGCGCGCATCGACGACCAGTACGACCTGATCGCCGGCGCGTTGTCGTCGACGCCGGAAAAAGCAATGGCATCGGGCCGTGATCTCGGCCTCGATCCGTCGCGCACTTATTCGAGCTACCGCGAAATGGCGATCCGCGAAGCGAAGCTGAAGAACGGCATCGAGGCCGTGTCGATCGTCACGCCGAACCATGTGCACTATGACGCCGCCAAGGAATTCTTGCGTCGCGGCATTCACGTCATCTGCGACAAGCCGCTGACCTCGAACCTTGCCGATGCCAAGAAGCTGAAGAAGGTGGCAGACGAGAGCGGCGCGCTCTTCATTCTGACCCACAATTACACCGGCTATCCGATGGTTCGTCAGGCACGCGAGATGGTCGCCAATGGCGAGCTCGGCGATATCCGCATCGTTCAGGCCGAATATCCGCAGGACTGGCTGACCGAGGCCGTGGAACAGACCGGCGCTAAGCAGGCTGTCTGGCGCACTGACCCGGCGCAGTCGGGCGCCGGCGGTTCGACTGGCGATATCGGCACGCATGCCTATAACCTCGCCTCCTTCGTTTCCGGCCTCGAGCTAGACAGCCTCGCCGCCGACCTCGACAGCTTTGTCGAAGGCCGTCGCCTCGACGACAATGCCCATATCATGCTGCGCTTCAAGGCGAAGGGCAGCGAGAAACCGGCCAAGGGCATGCTCTGGTGCAGCCAGGTGGCGCCCGGCCACGAGAACGGCCTGAAGGTCCGCGTTTACGGCACGAAGGGTGGTCTGGAGTGGGTACAGGCCGACCCGAACTACCTCTGGTTCACGCCGTTCGGCGAGCCGAAGCGCCTGATCACCCGCAACGGTGCCGGTTCCGGCCCGGCGGCTTCCCGCGTTTCGCGCATTCCGTCAGGTCACCCGGAAGGCTATCTCGAAGCCTTCGCGACGATCTATACCGAGGCTGCGAACGCGATCAACGCTCATAAGAAGGGCAAGGCGGTGGATAAGGCAGTCGTCTACCCGACTGTTGACGATGGTGTGAAGGGTGTGGCCTTCGTCGAGGCCAGCGTGGCGTCCTCGAAGAAGAACGGTGCCTGGATCAAGGTCTGATCTCCATACGACCAGGCTGAATGATACAACTACTGGGCGCGCTTCCAACGATATAAGGAAGTGCGCTCATAGCCATTTAGCATTGCTGTGGCAGATGAGCGCGACCAGATGGAGAGATGTTCATGGGAGCTTCTGCTAGAGTTCTGACATGCGCCTTCGCGCCCGCTGCGTTTCCGGCGCTGTCGCAGGAAGTTCCTAATCGCGTGCCGAATTTCTATGGCGGCCAGCGTGTCCCGGGCTCGGTGAATGTGCAGACGACGGTTTCCCTGTCTGTGCCTGTCGACGCCGGGCGGGACGGCGGCGAGCAGATCAAGGCCGCCCAGAAGGGGTTCTACCTGATGGCGGGAGGCCAGTGCGATCTCATCCTGCAGACACTGGCCGAGAGCTGCCAGATCATCAACCTCACGAGCAGCGCCGATCTCAATCGCGGTTCGCGCAACGACATCGTCGTGCGGGGCACGTTACGATGGCGGTGAAGCTCAAGGACACCGCGAAAAGACCGTGACGAATAAGGGGGCATTGAGAAGGTCGAAGCGCGTGCGGCTTCCGCTCGCCTGTTTGCAGCTTCCACCCAACGTCGCCTTGATTTTAGCTCATTGCCCGCTTAGATCGCGGTCGTCGCCAACACCAACAGGATGTGTGCAGCAATGGATTTTACCCCGATCGCAACGCCAGTTCGCCTTGCCATTCGGGAGCCCCTTATTCATGCCTGCATCCATTACCCTGTCCAATGTTTCGTGGTCCACGCCTGACGGGCGGAGCCTTCTTGCAAATCTCGACCTGACTTTCGGCGTCGAGCGAACCGGCCTTGTCGGCCGCAATGGCGTCGGCAAGACGACGCTGCTCAAGCTTGTGGCGGGCGAGTTACAGCCGAAATCCGGAAGCATTGCCCTCGGCGGACGGCTCGGTATCCTGCGCCAGGCGGTACAGGTGGAGGAGGGAGCGACGGTCGCGGACTTCTTCGGCGCCAGTGATGCGCTGGCGATCCTTCGTCGTGCCGAAGCCGGCGAAGCAACTGCCGACGAACTCTCTGCGGCGGATTGGACCATCGAAACCCGCATCGCCACGGCGCTGGAGCGCGTCGGATTGGACGCCCAGCCGCAGACGCTGCTTGCCTCGCTTTCTGGTGGGCAACGGACGCGTGCGGGTCTTGCCGCACTCGTCTTCTCCGCCCCCGATTTTCTCATGCTCGACGAACCGACCAACAATCTCGACCGGGATGGGCGCGAAGCTGTCATAGCATTGCTTGCCGGCTGGCGTGCCGGCGCCATCGTCGTCAGCCATGATCGCGAACTACTTGAAACCATGGATGTGATCGTGGAGATCACGACGCAAGGTGCCCGGCGATATGGCGGAAACTGGAGCGCCTTTCAGGAGCGCAAGGCCATTGAACTCGCCGCCGCCGAGCACGATCTCGCGGACGCGGAGCGGCGCGTTGCCGATGTGGTCCGCAGCGCCCGGGTTACGGCGGAGCGGCAGGCCCGCAGCGATCGCAACGGCCGCAAGAAAGCGGCAAGAGGCGACATGCCCCGCATCGTCGCCGGCGGTCTCAAACGGCAGGCGGAGAACACCAGCGGCAACAAGGTTCGCCTTGGCGAAAAGCGCCGCGATGAGGCGATACATGAGGCATCAGCGGCGCGGCAGCGGATCGAGATCCTTCAGCCCTTTTCGGCGCAGCCCGTGCCAACGGGACTGGCGCCGGGCAGGGACGTCCTGCGGCTGGATGGCGTCACCGCCGGCTATCGGCCGGGTGAGCCTGTTGTGCGAAACCTCTCCTTTGGTATTACCGGCCCCGAACGCGTGGCGATCGCCGGACCGAACGGCTCTGGCAAGTCGACGCTGCTTGCCTTAATTTCAGGCGCCTTCCATCCGTGGTCAGGCACCGTGTCCGTCATGACCGGCTTTTCACTGTTCGATCAGAGTGTCAGCCTGCTCGATCGATCGCTGTCGAGCAGCGAGAATTTCCGCAATCTCAATCCCGACGCCAATGAGAATGCCTGCCGCGCGGCGCTAGCGCGTTTCACGTTCCGGGCCGATGCCGCCCTACAGCAGGTCTCGACCCTCTCCGGCGGGCAGCTGTTACGCGCTGGCCTTGCCTGCGTGCTTGGCGGTGCAAAGCCGCCGCCGCTTCTGATCCTCGATGAACCGACGAACCATCTGGATATTGATTCCGTCGCTGTCGTGGAGGCGGGACTGCGGGCCTATGATGGAGCGCTGCTTGTGGTCAGTCACGACGAGGTGTTTCTGGAGAATATCGGCATAGCGAGGCGGCTTCAGTTGCTCTCGGGCGAGGACATCATCGCGTAGTTGGGGGAGATCGATATACGGTCCTGTCTTCCAATCGCGGCGCGGTGGATTTCTATCTGCAACGTTACAGTTTTTGACATTCGAACCCTGTACAAGCCTGGCTGGCTTGGTTAAACCGCCACCGAAGATGGCCGCGCTGGCCAGTTCAACAGCACAGAGGGAAGCTCTCATGATCGATCCGAAGACCCTTGCTGCGCGCTTCCCAGGCGATTTCACCTTTGGTGTCGCCACGGCAGCGTTCCAGATTGAAGGCGCTTCCAAGGCGGACGGTCGCAAACCCTCCATCTGGGATGCGTTCTGCAACATGCCGGGCCGCGTCTTCAACCGCGACAACGGCGATGTCGCCTGCGATCACTACAATCGCCTGGATCAGGATCTCGATCTCATCAAGTCCATGGGCGTCGAAGCCTATCGCTTCTCGATCGCCTGGCCGCGGATCATCCCCGACGGCACCGGCCCGGTGAACGAGGCGGGTCTCGATTTTTACGATCGCCTCGTCGATGGCTGCAAGGCGCGCGGCATCAAGACTTTCGCAACGCTGTACCACTGGGATCTGCCCCTGCTTCTCGCCGGTGACGGCGGCTGGACCGCGCGTTCAACGGCCTATGCCTATCAGCGCTACGCCAAGACCGTGATGGCCCGCCTCGGCGACCGCCTCGACAGTGTCGCGACCTTCAACGAGCCATGGTGCATCGTCTGGCTCAGCCACCTCTACGGCATTCATGCGCCGGGCGAGCGCAACATGCAGGCGGCCCTTCACGCCATGCACCACATGAACCTTGCGCATGGCCTCGGCGTCGAAGCGATCCGCTCGGAAGCGCCGAATGTTCCGGTCGGGCTCGTGCTCAACGCGATGTCCGTCATTCCGGGCTCCGACAGCGCGGCCGACAAGGCAGCGGGCGAACGCGCCCACCAATTCCACAATGGCGCCTTCTTTGATCCGGTCTTCAAGGGTGAGTACCCGAAGGAGTTTGTGGAAGCGCTCGGCGACCGCATGCCCGTTGTGGAAGAGGGCGACCTCAAGATTATCAATCAGAAACTCGACTGGTGGGGTCTCAACTACTACACGCCGCTGCGCGTCGCCGATGATCCTGATAGAAACGGCGACTTCCCCTGGACGGTCGAGGCACCACGCGCCAGCGACGTGAAGACCGATATTGGCTGGGAGGTCTATGCGCCCGGCCTGAAGAACGTCGTCGAAGATCTCTATCGCGGCTACGAGCTGCCGGAGTGCTACATCACCGAGAACGGGGCCTGCTACAACATGGGCGTTGCCGGCGGCGAGGTCGATGACCAACCGCGCCTCGACTACTACAGCGAGCATCTCGATGTCGTCGCTGACCTGATCAAGGACGGCTATCCGATGCGAGGCTACTTCGCCTGGAGCCTGATGGACAATTTCGAATGGGCCGAGGGCTATCGCATGCGCTTCGGTCTCGTGCATGTCGACTACGAAACGCAGGTCCGCACGGTGAAAAAGAGCGGCAAGTGGTACAGCGAACTTGCCGCGCAGTTCCCGAAGGGCAACCACAAGAGCAGGTGACGAGCAGATGGCGCGAATCGGCGCCAAGGCTTAAACGGGCTCATGGAAAAGCCGCTCTTCCTCTATGCGCTCTGCGGCAGCCAGCGAAAGGCTTCGACCAATCGGCGGCTGCTCGAAGCGCTACGCGACAATGCGCCGGCGGGTGTCTCCATCGAGATCTGCGAGCTGATTTGCGAGCTGCCGATCTTCAACCAGGATCGCGAGGGCGAAAACACGCCCCAGATCGTCGAAAAATTCGCGGCAAAGGTCGGTGCGTGCGATGGCATCGTCATCGCCTGCCCGGAATACGCCCATGGACTGCCGGGCGGATTGAAGAACGCGCTGGATTGGCTGGTCTCCCGCGACGAGGTGCCGTTCAAGCCCGTGATGATCGCGCATGCATCAAATCGCGGTGATTTCGCGCTGGAACAACTGACCGAGGTCCTGAAGACAATGTCGTTTCGGCTTGTCGACGAGGCCTTTCTTCGGATCTCGTTGCTCGGCAAATCGCAAGACGTACAGGCCGCCGTCCTCGCCGTGAGTGCCGCAAGCAATCTTCTTGTATCAGCGCTTGTAAAATTCTGCGCTGCAATCAATCGCGCCGGGATCTAGATTGATCTCTCAAACTTTTGAAAATATTGGGCAATATCCATGTGTGCCTTCGTTATTCGAACGCTTTTGCCAAATCGTAGGCGATTAATCGTTATATCGCCCTTTAACCGTTTTTTGAGCCATTCGCTGGCAGACTTCCTTGATCGGGGAGCAGTGAATGCGAGTAACGTTCGAGGGCGGCAGAAAAATTTCGGGCATCGGTCGTCATGCGACCGTCGCCGGCGTGCTTTTTTCCTTTGCCATTGTCGTCGCGATTGTCACGGTCATGGTGCTCAGCGCGCTCGAACGCGTTGCGGACCGATCGAATGTGCTGGACGATGAGCGTTCGCGGGAAACCATATCCGGCGCACTGAAGACCTTCGAAATGCAGTTGGATGCGACGCTCAACGATTACGCGGCCTGGGACGATGCTGCGGTGAACGTCTATGCGGCCGATGGTATGGCTTGGACGATCAGCAACTACGGCGAAATGTCGGTCAACAGTTCCCTCTTCGACATGGCGATCGTCATCGATGATGAGAGGAAGCCGATCATGGTGTATCGGGAAGGCAAGCCGATGGACGGCTCGCTGGACGAATTCTTCTCCCCATCGCTCTGGACGCTTTTCAACAAGGCAAAGGCTGCGAGTCCGCAGGACAATCCGGAAGCGACGGGCTTCATTGGCACCAAGTCCGGTATCGCGGCAGTCGGCGTGGCGCTCGTTCGCGAGAAGTCCGGCGCGCTTGACGTGCCGGCCGGAAAACATCGCTACCTCATATTCGCGCGGCACCTTAGTGCAGACAAGGTCGCCGAGCTGGGTGCGACTTATGTTATCGGCGGGTTGAAACTGGTCGCTCCGGACTTCGAAGCCCCCTATTCGGTGACGATCTCGGACGCGCGTTCGGTTGCCCTTGGAAAGCTTATCTGGATGTCGCGGGCTCCAGGCGATATCGGCTATGGCGAAGTTCGTCCAATGGTCATCGAGGCGCTCGGGCTTGTCGGCCTGTTCTTCGTCGTCCTGCTGATCATCGGCTGGCTGGCGCTACGGCGCCTCAAGGCAGAAGAAATCAATGCCCGCGAGGAGGCCAATCGTGACCGTTTGAGCGGCCTGTTGAACCGCGATGGGCTTGGAGCGGCGATCGACGCCTTCGTTGCCGAAGCGGCGCAGACACGCCGTAATGTGCTCATCCTTTATCTCGATCTCGACGGCTTCAAGGAGGTCAACGACGCCTATGGCCATGGCACCGGCGACCAGCTGATCCGCGCGGTCGCCGCCGGTCTCAACGTGCTCATCCCGGAGGGTGCTGTCCTCGCGCGCATCGGCGGCGATGAGTTCGCCATTGCCTTTGTCTCTGAAAGCGAGCACGCGGTTGCCCTGCAGCTTTCCGAGCAGATACTGGATTTCCTGGCGGAGCCGCTGGAGATCGGTCGACGCGTCGTTGTCATCGGCGCGAGCATCGGTATCGCCATGTCGGAAGGTGGCACGATCGACCGTGAAGAGCTGGTGCGCCGGGCGGACCTTGCCATGTACAAGGCCAAGGAGGCCGGTCGCGCGCGAATGACGCTTTACGACCCCGCCATGGACGCCGATCGCAGCGAGCGCAATGCGTTGGAACTCGATTTGCGGATGGCAATCGAGGGCGGCGACCTGCAGATCGCCTATCAGCCGCTGATCGATGCAGCGACCCATGAAATGACCGGTGTCGAGGCGTTGGTGCGGTGGAACCGACCGGGTCATGGCCCGGTGTCGCCTGAAGTGTTTATTCCTATCGCAGAAACCAGTGGGCTTATCGAGGCGCTGGGGCTTTTCGTTCTGCGCAAGGCCTGCGAAACAGCCAAGCAGTGGCCAGAACTGCGTATCTCGGTTAACGTTTCTCCGGGGCAATTCCGCAACCCCGCCTTTGCCGACTATGTCCGCTACGTGCTGAAGCAGACAGAGATCGAGGCCAAACGTGTGACGCTTGAGGTCACCGAGGGTTACATGATCCAGAACCCGCAGCGCACACGTCAAGCGATCGAGCGGTTGAAGGCGCTGGGCGTCAAGATTGCGCTGGATGACTTCGGTTCGGGCTTCTCGTCCATCGGCTATCTGCGCCAGTTCGGCTTCGACCGCATCAAGATCGACCGCTCGCTGGTGATGAACATTCTGGAAAGCGATAGCCAGCGCGAAATGCTGCAGGCGACCGTGGCACTTGCCCGCTCACTTGATATTCCGGTCACGGCCGAGGGCATCGAGACCGAGGAGCAGGGCATTGCGGTACGGCTCTTCGGCTGCGATACGCTACAGGGCTATTTCTTCGGCAGGCCGATGCCGGCCGATCAAATCACCGAGCGGCTGATGCATGCGCGCGCGGCCAAGGTCACCACACGCCGCACCAACGCCGCCTGAAAACAGGTCCGCCGATCTCGGTCTTTAGCTTCCAATATGCTTTTGTCCGCGCTTTTTAGCGAGCGCGATCTGGTGCTGTCGCTGGCGGTAGCGTAGGCGGTCGTCTTCGCTGCGCGTGTGGTAGCAGTTGCTGCAGGAGACGCCTTCCTCATAGTAGGGTGAGGTGATCTCCTCGGCCGTGATCGGATTACGGCAGGCATGGCAGAGCCTGTGCTCGCCTTCCTTCAGACCGTGCTCCACCGACACACGCTCATCGAAGACGAAGCAGGCGCCGTCCCAAAGGCTTTCTTCCTCAGGAATTTCCTCTAGATATTTCAGGATGCCGCCCTTGAGGTGATAGACTTCCTCAAAGCCCTGCTCCTTCATGAAGGCGGTGGCCTTCTCGCAGCGGATGCCGCCCGTGCAGTACATGGCGATCTTCGGCTTGTTGTGCAGGCCGGTGTTGTTGCGCACCCAGTCCGGAAACTCGCGGAAGCTCTTCGTGTTCGGGTCGACAGCACCGCGGAAGATGCCGATTGCCGTTTCGTAGTCGTTGCGCGTGTCGATGACGATCGTGTCGGGATCGGAGATCAGGGCATTCCAGTCCTGGGGCGCGACATAGGTACCGACCACTTTGTTGGGATCGATGTTCTCGACGCCCATGGTGACGATCTCTTTCTTGAGCTTCACCTTCATGCGCAGGAAAGGCATCTTCGATGCGCGGCTTTCCTTATGCTCGAGAGCGACAAATTCCGGCTGCGCGCGTAGAAAGGCGAGCACTGTTTTAATGCCTGCATCCGGACCAGCGATCGTGCCGTTGATGCCCTCGTGCGCCAGAAGCAGCGTGCCCTTCACGCCATTGTCGTCACAAAGCGTCTGCAGCGGCTCGCGCAGGCTTTCGAAGCGCGACACCGAAATGAAATGGTAGAGAGCCGCAACGAGAAAGGGGCTCGTCGCAGACATCGGTTGTGAGAGCGTGTCTGTCATGCGGCTGCAAATACAGGTTTCGGGCCATCTGCGCAATTGGGGTTATTCAGCTCACCTGCGCATGCCAGAGCAGTTCGATCCGGTCCGCTTCTTCCTGGGGATTATCGGCGAATACTTCTTCGGCGCGTTCCAAGGCTGCCTGACGGCCTTCCTGCTGGTGGAAAATGATGGCGTCGAGTAGATGGGCCAAGTCGTCGGTATTGGTGAAATGCTGTGGCTCGGCCTCCACGAGTTCGCAAAGCACATCGAGATCATGGATGCGGCCTAGCAGATCGACCAGACTGCTCGTTACCTCATACTTCGCATCCATGGCCGCTGGCCACAGCGGCCTTAGCGCGGCGTGATAGGCCCGGTAGTCCTGGGCGCGCTTGCGCAACGTATGGAAGGCCTCCGCCGACTCGCCGTTGCGGCACTGCGCTATGGCCTCCCGGGCTTTGAGGGCTGTCTTGCGCCAGCCTTTGGCGATCAGGCGGGCATGCCGGCGCGGACCGCCGTTGAAATGCACGTCGTCGACGGCTGCAGCCGCCTCTTTCAGATGGTCAGGTGCCTCCGTCAGTTTCCGGTCGATCGTCGCCTCGGCTTCGGCCATGTGATCGCGGCGGACCTTCAGCGCCTCGATGATGCGACCGAGCGCCTTCTTCTCCTCGCCGTTGCGTGCTTCCGCCTTCAGATGCGCGGCCGTTTCGATCAGAGCGGCAGCGTCCCGGATCGCCGAAAGCGATTGCGCAACCTGGCGAAGGCGCGCGTTTTCCTCCTCCTGAATCCTAGGTATCTCCTCGGCAACGAGGCGATAAAGCGAGCGGACACGTTTCAGGTTCTTGCGAAAGGCGTGGATCGCTTCGTGCTTGCCATCGGGCATTTTTTCGAGCGTGTGGATCGCTTGGCGAAGCTGCCCATTAACGGCTCTTCGGAATTCAACGGTGAAGCTTCGGTCAGGCCGTATAT
>Ga0075367_10000579_pt1 | contig 14003 bp, 14 predicted proteins | sample EndMethybrTD3032_FD_71399 | JGI IMG/M metagenome (GOLD analysis project Ga0075367, IMG submission 71399) | Populus endosphere microbial communities from Tennessee, USA - Endosphere MetaG P. TD hybrid TD303-2 | ecosystem: Host-associated > Plants > Roots > Endosphere | place: USA: Tennessee... | reverse complement strand
AATCGAACGCACCTAACCCCTGCTTCCGTCCGTCAGCTGCCCCGAAGCTCTCTGGACTCTATCCCACTGCGGACGCATTCTCACTTCGGGGAGACAGGGCCTTGGGCAAAGTCCAGCGTCATCAGGGTGCGAACCAGGCCGACCGCTGGCGAAGAAACGCGAGGAGGCCCCGGGCGCGGTTGTGGCGACTGCGATACCTCTTTCCTTTGGTGTTGGCTCCCCTCGCAGCCCTTTTCACGGTGAGCCCAAGTAGCCTTGAAGCTGTCGCCGGGCTCGTGCCAAAGGGTTGGTTCGGCGGCGCCGGCAGTTGCGACATCAAAGGAAACATCTCGATCAACACCGGCGAGCGCATCTACCATGTCCCCGGCCAAGAGCATTATTGGGAGACGAAGATAAGCCCCCAGTATGGGGAACGCTGGTTTTGCAGCGAGGCCGAAGCGCGTCAGGCCGGATGGCGAAAGGCAAGGCGATGAAATCAATCGCCGTCGGCGCTTCGGAGGCGGTGCGCCATCTTGACCTGCCCGCCGTCCCATAAAGCCTCGCGCTGCCTTGGAGGTGTCCCGTGCCGTTCTATAGCAGCCGCTTCAGCGCCGGCAATCGGCTGTGCCTCCGCAAGCCAACCGTGAGCTAACGCTTTAGCCGAGTCGCCAGTTCTGAAAAAACCGCCTCTCGGTCCCCCATATGCTTTTGCAGCAGAGCGAGAGTTTCCACGTGATCCAAGCGGCCGACCTTGCTGATGAAGTCCAGTTCATGCCGCGGCACTGTTATCCGGGTCATCCGTCCCAAGCGAGACTTCGCGCTCTCGGTTGCCCATGCTTTATCACCATGCTGTTCACCGCCCGCCGTCTTGCCCACGATTTGTGCGTCCTGATTGAGATATGGAGTCGAATGCCCTTCTCAATCATCAGGCGCAGACTAGGTTCCCGCGTCTCAATAGAAACCGAAGAATATTCACGTGCTAAGCTATCGGCAGCACGAAGGTGAAGCGGGTCTCATTGAAGTCAGAGACCACGTCAATGCGCCCACCATGGGCTTTGGCGATTTCATTTGCGATATAAAGCCCGAGGCCCAGACCCTGCTGGCTGGCCTTCCCCTCGCCCCGATAAAATGGCTGGAACAGGGTGTCCATTGCAGCAGGCGAGATGGGTGAGCCGCTGTTAGCGACACTGATTGTCAATTGGCCACCTTGCGTCGCTGCTTGGACGCGTACAGGCTCAAGCGGATCCCCATGGGTAATGGCATTGCCGAGAAGATTGGAAAAAAGCTGTGCGATGCGAGCGTGATCGACAGCAACGGGAACGTCGATGGAGAGGTAGGCCTGCAGCGTCCGTTCTGGTACCACCGCGCGGATTTCTCCAATCGCTTGCTGAAGGGTGGCCTCAAGCGGCTTGCTGGCGTCAAGCTGGACCGTCATCCCGCCACCCAGCCGCCCACGCGCGAAATCAAGAAGGTTGTTAATGAGGCCGCTCATCCGCAACGTACTGCCCTGAATGAGACGGGCAATGGTGGCGACGCGTTCGCTTGGCTGCTCTCGCAACACCAGCCTGACGCCGGCGTCGATCGCGGCCAGCGGGTTGCGCAGGTCGTGTCCGAGAACGGCAATGAACTGGTCGCGCAATTCTCCCTGTTCTCGCTCGGCGACCCATCGCTCCCTCAGGTCGCGATTGGTGGCATCGGCGGCTGCTCGCGCGTCAGCCAAATCCCGCTCGTAACGCCGACGCTCGACGGCGGGAAAAATCGTTACCCGGGTGAACAGAAGATCGCCATTGGATGCTCGTCTTTCGCTGGCATTGGCAAGGACCGGCAGCCTGTCGCCGGCAGCGGTCAGAACGTCTAGGGCAACTTCATTGAAGAAGCCCTGCATGCGCAGAAGTGGTGCGAAATGCGTCTCGTAGAATATGCGCCCTCCAACGTTGAGCAGATCGCGCAACCGCCGCCCGACAAGCTCCTCTTTGGAAAATCCGGTCCATCGGCAAAACGTCTGATTGACCTTGACGATCAGGCCTTCCGACGAAAGTGAAAAGTATCCGCACGGGGCGTTTTCGTAGAGGTCCTCAAGATCCTCAGCCAAGAAAGCCGCTGGTTCGCCAGCATCAGACAAAGGATCGGATGGCCCTGACGACTTCATCTGGCGCGCTGAGATTGGGGCAATGTCCACTTGCCTTCAAATAGACGATGCGGCTGCCGGGGATGTGGTCTCGCACGTATTCGCCAACCCGCTCCGACGCTATGATATCGTCCGAGCATTGCAATATCAGCGTTTCCGCGACAACGTTGGGCAAATCCGCGCGGTTGTCGGACATGAACGTAGCGCGGGCGAACTGCCGGGCAATCTCCGGGTCCGTGCGGCAGAACGAATTGGTCAATTCCGCGCCGAGCTCAGGACGGTCCGGATTGCCCACGATCACCGGCGCCATGGCTGCCGACCACCCCATATGATTATCTGCCAATCCTTCCAGAAGCTCGTCGATCTGTTGCGACGTGAACCCGCCGAAGTAACCCTCGTCGTCGATGTACCGTGGCGAGGGGCCGACAAGCACCAGTTTCTCGAACATTCCAGGCGCTCGTTGTGATGCCAGAACGCCAATCATCGCGCTGACCGAGTGGCCAACAAAGACCGCATCATTCCAGTCGAGTTCCTGGCCGATCTCGACTACATCGTCGGCGTAGCCATCCAGAGACGCATATTTGGTGGGATCGTAGGCCGAAAGATCCGAGCCGCCGGCGCCAACATGATCGAAAAGAACCGTTTCGAAGTCCTTCTCGAAAGCAGGAGCAACAAAGCGCCACATGTTCTGGTCGCAGCCGAAACCATGCGAAAAGACGATCGGAGTGGTGCCCTTGCCGGCTTGGCGCACATTGTTTTTCTTCAAGCTGGATGTCGGCATGGTCCTGCTCGTTGAATTTGGGAGAGGCCGCGTTAACGGATGAGGCTAGCATCGTCTACATCAAATGATAGCTGTTTCTGCCGACATGACAGGCACGCAGGCAAGCTCGACCGGTAAACCGATTAGCTTACCAAGATTGCTTGGCTTTAGCCCCGGAGATTCTAGATCACTATCGTATCGACAGCGGTCCCAAACACGCGAAAAAGCCCGCGCCTCTAGCGGAGAGCGCGGGCTCCGATCGAGTGCGGACCCCGATCTTCAGCAGATACCGAGCGGTCGTTATCTGCTGCTCAACAAGAACAATTAGCAATCGCTAATGTTCCAGCAATCCGTAGCCGAAACGCGCTTCAGGGCCGGACCGCCAATTAAACAAGCGTCGGCTCCGGGAGCGCCATCGCCCCGCCGCCGCCGCGTCTTGGCATAGTCGCACGGTAGGCCGGACAGGGTGGAGGATCATCGTCGTCATCCCTCCGTCGGCGGGGCGGCCAAGGCGACCACTTCTGACGGCGCCGCGGATATGGCGCTGTCCAAAGCGGGCGATTGCGACGGCTGTCATCCACCACGCCATCCAGGGTCTTCAAAGCGCGCAGGATGTCGTCGATTGTGGCGATCGTTCCATCCTCCAACTGACGCAGCAGAGGAATCCCGGGGACGGCGCTGGCGTCGGACGCCCAAGACGCCAAGATCGTCCTCTTTTCGGAGGCAGTCAGGCCTGGAAGGCCGACAACGTCGTCAGGATGGGTAATCCCTTGAAGAGCCGTCCTGCATTTCGGTTCTGCCAAAAATTCAAATCCGGTTGTCATCTCCATTCCCCGCAATCTGTGCCTCCCGGCCGGGCCGGGAGGCGGGACCGCAGTCTTGCGTTTAATCCAGAGAGATCAGGCGACCTCGCGCCGTCGCTCCGTATCCTGGCTGAGCTGCTGCTGCTTTGCAGGAGCTGCATCGCTCGACGACACGAGACCGATGCGACGTGGCTTCATTTCCTCCGGGATTTCGCGAACGAGGTCCACCGAAAGCAGACCGTTTTCCAAAGTGGCTTTCGCGACTTTCACGTAGTCTGCCAATTTGAAGGCTTGTTTGAAGTTGCGCGTCGCCATACCGCGGTGCAGGATTTGCCGAGCGCCCTCTTCGGGCTGCTTCTGGCCGATCACGATCAGTTCCGGCCCGTGCTGGGTCAACTCGACTTCGTCGGGGCTGAACCCGGCAATAGCCATGGTTATCCGGTAATCATCGTCCCCGATCTTTTCGATATTGTAAGGCGGCCAGTCCGAACGCACGCTGTTGTCGAGCATGTCGAAGAGACGGTCGAAGCCGACCGTAGTGCGATAGAGCGGGGCGTAATCAAAGCTTCTCATAGCCATATCCTCCGTAAAGCAACATGGGTTACAAGCAGCGTCGCAGCGTCACTGCGACGCCTCTTTCGTCGAGCCTAAGCCTCGACGGCAAACGATTTGGGAATGACCCAGAAATCGTTCAAGATCCGGAGCGCATTTTTTTTAGCGCGAATTTCTCCGGCATTTCTGATCACCTCTTGCCACTCCAGGGACGCTGGCCTGAAGGCTTTTTCTCACGGTGGTAGGTCAATGCGAACCCGCCTGGCAAGGGGCGGAGCAGGTCAACGTCAAATCAGATCGATCGGCCCGCGCCTAGGAAGGAGATGAACGTAGACGGGTTGCTCAGGCCGCCATGCTGACTTCCTCGATGCTGCCTGGCGGCCATGATAGGCCCGAGACGCAGCCGACTTAGTCAGGAAGTTCCTCGCAACCAATGCCGCAGTGGGACTTGCGCCGTGCACCATTGGACGAGCTCTTGATTGGCCAGAGCCATCTCCGTCGCAGATCGGACAGTCGGGGTCTCAACTGCCGCATTGGAACAAACCCCGCTGGCGCCCGTTCCAAGTCTTCATCATGGAGTTTGAGACATGGTCGCGCCGCGTGCCGTCTGGAAAGGGTTTTTGAAGGTCGGTTCTGTCGCCTGCGGCGTCAAGATTGTCGGCGCCACGAGCGAGTCATCTAAGGTTCATTTCAAGATTCTGAACCGCAAGGACGGGTTGCCGGTCAGAAGTGCGTATATCGATGATGAGACGGAAGAGACCGTCGATGCCGAAGATCAGGTGAAGGGCTTCGAGATCGACAAGGACAATTTCATTCGCGTCGAGCCCGACGAAATCAAGAAGCTCAAGCTGACCTCGCAACACACGCTTGAGGTCGGCGAGTTCGTCTCCTTAGACGAGGTCGACACCCGATATCTGGAGAAGCCCTATTATCTGATACCGGCCGACGGGGCCGCCGCTGAGGCGTTTGAGGTTATCCGCAAGGCAATGGAGAGAAAGAAGGTCGCGGCCCGATCATGTGTCGTGCTCTACCAGCGCGGTCGAGAAGTGCTCATCCAGCCTTTTGAGAAAGGCATGTTGCTGACCGAGCTTCGCACACATAATGAGATGGTCTCCGAAGACAGCGTTTTCAAGGATATCAAGAAGACTGACTATGATCCCGAGCTGCTCGAAATCGCGGGGATGTTGATCGACAAGAAGGTCACCAAGTTCGACCCGTCGAAATTCGAAGACACCTATGAGGATGCGCTGATTGCGATGATCGACGCAAAGCGAAAAGGCAAGGCGCCCCCGAAGCCTGCGCCGAAGCCAAAGGAGAACGTGGTCAACCTGGCCGAAATTCTTCGCAAGAGTCTGCTCAGCGAGGGTGGTACAGCGGCCAAGGCTTCACCGGCCAAGCGAAAATCCGCGTAACCCATATCGAGGTTTAGGCGGCCAATAGTCCGTGATTAACAGGGGGGCGCGAAGCGAAAGGTAAGCGGAGCGCAGTGGTAGGAGGTGATCCGGTGACCTTTCGAATCCCTTGCCGTCGGCCTTGGGGAACTTCGCTCTAATGCCTGCGCAATTGGTTGGGGAACTTTGTTGCATTTTGAACGTTCCCTCAGCCGAACCCATTACGGTTCAGGAAAGGGGAAAATAATGGATAATCCTGGCGTCGGTTGGATCGCAGCGATCATCATCGGAGGTGTCGCCGGATGGCTCGCCGAGATGTTCATGAAAAGCAATATGGGCCTGCTCATGAACATCATTTTGGGCATCGTGGGCGCCATTGTGGCCAACGTCCTCCTGGGGATCCTGGGCATATCGTTGGCGGGCTGGCTCGGTTATCTTGTAGCGGGATTCATCGGGGCGTGCATCCTGATTGCTGTGGCGCGAATGGTCAAACGCTAGAGCCAAACGACCACCAATCGATCCAAAGAGGTAGTGGCGCATTTAATCTCCGGCTAATGAAAGCCCTGGAGAACACGATGAAAAAGACACTACTTGTTTTGAGCCTGCTCATTCCGCTGGGAGCATGCTCCCGCACCGAGCAGGGAGCTGCAGTTGGCGGCTTGGGCGGCGCGGCGATAGGTGCCGCGGTGGCCGGGGATCCTGTGAAGGGTGCTGTTGTAGGCGGTGCAGTCGGTGCCATTGCCGGAGCGGTGATCGGGCGTGCCAGCGAGGCCGGCCAGTGCCGCTATCGCGATCGAAATGGAAGCGTCTACATTGCACGCTGCCCGGACGGCTATTGATATCAAGGCGCGTGGTCAGGTTCGATCACGCGCCTTCTATCCCCAGGACAATCGCATGACATTTTCTTGCAAAATGATCGGGTTTTGGTTCGTCCTGGTCACTGCCATGAATTTGGAACTAACGCCCGCGGTTTTGGCCGCTCCTGCCACTCCTATAGAAGCGCAAACGATTGCCGATCACTTCTCATCGATAAAATCAATGTCTGGGGACTTCGTTCAATCAGGCCCGAAGTCGGAAAAAACCAGTGGCAAGTTCTTTCTCCAGCGTCCGGGCAAAATCCGATTCAATTATGCCGGTCAATCAGGCATCAGCGTGATTGCTGATGGCAAATCGTTGGTCGTGTACAACAAGAAGCTAAAGACATCGCGGCTCTACGCCCTCTCGAAGACGCCACTCAAGCTTCTGATCGACAACAACGTCGACTTCTCCGGCAAGCGCTTCAAAGGCATCACAGAGGAAGGCAGCCTTTGGTCTGTCAGGCTTGCTGACAAGACAGCCTTCGGCAGCGCAAAGATCGACATGAAGTTTGACAGGAAATCACTCGATCTAAGAAAATGGATCCTTACCGATGAGAGAGGACAAACGACGACGATAACCATCTCCAACGTGAAGGAGGGCGTTCGCATCGCCGAGGGAACATTCAAGATCGACTATGCGGCGAACAGAGAAAACAACACCAATTCCAAGTCCCGTTAGCGGCCTTGTCGTTTGAAATCCCCTGCTATGGGCCGCGAAGTTGCCTCCGGGACCCTCTCACTGCCCCCGAAACCTGCCGCGACCGTCATATCGAAAGTCGACCAGTTATGATCAACCGTGCCATTGAGCTGAGAGGTGCTCCGCCGAAGCAGCTTGCTTCCGAAACCACCAGGCTATGACCGGACGTTCCAAGAATAGAGATGCCTGCGGCCTCGCCCGATCGGTTCAAAGGCCATTGCTGATCGTGGGGGAACCTTCCGCCATTAAGCTGGTTAGGCTACCGAAGGACATCCAATCCAAATAGGCAAGCCGCCCAACGCCACAGGTGGCCTTGTCCGCCGTCTGGTGAGTGAGACTGGCATAACCGAGGCTCAGGCACGCGATCTGATTAGCGTATTGGGCCCAAATTGGTCGTCGCTCTTGCGAGAAGCACGCTTCCTGACCAATCGAAAATAGAGGATCAATTGGGCGATTGCCCCTCGTCGGCGGAACTGTGAGAGCTAAGGATTATACTCGACCTCGAAAACCGCCCGGTGTGCAAGCAGTGGGAGACGAGTGCGTCCAAGATCATTCAGCCGGGTTTCCAGACGCACCCTTCTGTTGAATTGAGGCCAGCAGAGCTTTGACGACGGCAACAATTGCGTCGGGGCTCGACGGCTTGTAGACGATAGCGCCCATCTCAAAAATCTTGTCGCGGTCTTGTCTGTGGAGACCGGTATGCACGACAAACGGGATCAACCGGTCGACCAGTGTTTTGGCGACAACGACGCAGTCGCCGTCTTTAAGTTGGACGTCCAGGACCGCGACGTCCGGCCTGAGATCATTCAACACGCGTTCGGCTTCGGCACAGGACGTTGCAAGCGCGACATTGAAGCCAGCTTGAACTCGAGATCCATGCCGATCATGAGCTCATCATCGAGCACAAGGATGATAGGCTTCTCCATGATCCCTCCTTTCTCCAGGCTCGCGTCAGGCGCTCGATCCGTAGAAACATTTGGACCGCCGCTTCGTTGTGGGAGTTGTGAAGTCTGCATTGAGAATGGCCGCTTCGTCGCCACATTACATGGCGCGCTTGCTGCCAGGGTCGGCAACAGAGACTCGACAACTTCAATGCAAGAACCGACCCGCAACATGATTCAAATCAGCATGCGCCGAAATGGTTCCAATCCGGCAGTCGATCCCGCGCTGCCCGCCACCTCTTTCAGTTGCGGACAGGAACCACCCCTCTCTCCGCGCATTGCGTTTGGACAGACAGGGAGGCTTCGACATGGAACTTATCGACACGCTGGTACACAGAAACACCTCCGATAACGTGGTCGAGTTTGTCGGCGAAGGCGGAGAAGCAGTGAGCGTTACGATCGCAAGTGGCTACGAAGGCAAGGCTGACGATGAACTCGTCGAGACTGCCAAGCTGATGCTGGTGCAGATCGTAGCTTTTGAGCCGCCCGACCTTGGTATCACCCAGACGGCCGAGGAGGCGGCTGGTCTTTACACATTCGAATACCAGGACAAGGGAATTATTCGGGTCATGCCGGGCATTTCCATGCCCAACCTGCAATCGGTGCAGGACGAGGTCAACAGATCTGCAGAAGATTTGTGGAAGGACGCGCTCGACAAGTCTGAAGCGCCGGTGGGTTGGGCCGTAAGAGCTCGAGATGCAAGCGGCGAGATCGTTGCGACTTGGACCTATGAGGACAAAAAACACCCCGACACATAAAATTTGCTTCCTCCAGGAACGAGTAAGCTAGCGGGTTGTTATTCGGGCACCCCCATTCGACGAGGCGGTGACAACAACAAGAGAGGAAGAACGCGATGGCGACGACCAAGGCATCATCCAAAGGCCTCAACGAACTTTTTCACGACACCCTCAAGGACATATACTTCGCAGAAAAGAAGATTCTCGCGACCCTGCCGAAGATGGCGAAGGCGGCCCAGAGCGCCGCTCTCAAAGCGGCCTTCGAAAAGCATCGCGGTGAAACGCAGGAGCATGTCGCTCGTCTCGAAGAGGTGTTCGAAGTGATCGGCAAGAAGCCGGTCGCGAAAACCTGTGCTGCGATCATGGGCATCACCGAGGAGGGCGCGGAGATCATGGAAGAATACAAGGGCTCCCCTGCCCTCGACGCAGGCCTGCTTGCAGCGGCGCAGGCCGTCGAGCACTACGAGATCTCGCGCTACGGAACGCTGCGGACCTGGGCAGCGGAGCTCGGCCTCAGCGAAGCGGTCAATCTCCTGGACCTGACGCTCGGCGAAGAAAAAGCAACGGATGCTGCTCTCACCGAACTCGCCGAGTCGGCCGTGAACATCGCGGCCGAAGCGGCCTGACGAAGACGGCCCCTCGGTCCTGTCTTCGTGAGCCTTGGTGGTCGATCACCAAGGCTCACCTGCCACCCGGTTCAAATTGCCACCCGCTGCAGTATCTGCAGCGCAAGCTCGAGGATCATGAGATGGGTTTTTTCGGCAAATTTTTCTCTGGCATTGGTAGCAAGAAACCAGCCGAGAAGGAGAAGAGCGGCGACATGCGGAAGGCCACTGGCGCCGGGCCTGCGCTCGCGGCTCATTCGAAGGACGCCAAGACATCGGCTGCTACTGGCCAAAATCCGGCGGCTGCAAGGAAGAAGTCCGATGTCTGATGACAAAGGCTGGGCGTGATCAAAGTCGCGCCGTCGGCTTCCCAGGAATGTGGGGTGGGCTCTAGCGAGCCGTGCTGGCGCGAATTGGCGGGACTACTTTTTCCGTTTCAATGGGAATGTGGCGTCCCCGTCGGCCTTGCCCGAGAGGACGCGGGGATTGGCGCTGGATACACCGTCGTTTTTTCCGCCCTTGTGGTTCTTCTCAGACTGCCCGCGGGCATCCGTTTCGGGCGACGGCTTCGGTGTTTGGTTAGTGCGCGTTTCCATTGTTTCTTGTCTCCGTTTGAAGACAAACACCAGGAAACTATCAAAGTTCCCCGCGCGGATTTTCTTTTAAAAGCCACTGCCGGATCGCGGCGAGATTCTCCCGCGAACTGACGTCAAAGGCTGCCTCAGGCCAATCGGTTCAACCCGTCACTTGGGCGATGAAACCTTTTTGCGATCCGTGAGTTTTGGACGTTCCAAAACGCGGGTTCGCATATGGCCAAATATCTCCCACTGAAAATCGTGTTCGTCGATGGGTGCTCGATGCTTGTGTCATCAATCGCCGACGCTCGCACCGCGTTGCGAGGCCAATGGCGAAATAAACAGGCCGCGGAATACACCCGCGCTGAAAGGCTAATTGCTGCTGCAATTGATGGCACTTGCAAGCCTGACGCCGCTTTCGGAGCTTTCAAGCAAGCCGCTATTAAGCAAAGGCTTCTAGTACCCAGTGTGCCCAGTTCAAGCCTGCGGCTCCTCGATGTATTGGCGAAGTGATCGGCTGCCTCCTGCTACTAAGGTTTGAATCATGAACTTAGCAGTTGTGGATTGGCATTTTCTTGGGCGATCGACACCCAAAAAAGCAGGACACCTCACGCATTCAACATCTGTTCGAACGTGCATTGCTTTGGGCTCTTGTCGGGACGCCATCGCAGGAACTTAGTGCCATGCCGGAAGCGATCGCCGGTGACATGGTCGAAGCGGACTTCCGCGACCAGTTCAGGCCGTAATGGCTCCCACTGTCCGCTTTTTTCCGTGCTCCACCGGCTGGGGCCGCCGGGGGCTTTGCCCGTAAAGCCCGGAGGCGATCGCAACGCTTCAAGTCTGTGGGTCAGCTTTGCGCGACCTTCCGGAGGGATGCTGGAAGTAAACCCGACATGATCGAGTTGGCCGTTCTCATCGTAAAGACCGAGCAGCAATGAGCCAACCTCACGTGACTGCGCCAGATAGCGAAAGCCGCCTACGACACAATCCGCGGAGCGAAGGCGTTTGACTTTGACCATGGCGCGCTCGCCGGGCCGATAGTCATCACAGATGCGTTTGGCGACAACCCCGTCGGTTGAGCCTTGCCCAGATTGTCCGAGCCACTTTGTTGCGGTCGCCAAATCTTGCGTACAGGGCGACAGGTCGAGGTCGGTGCGGTCAGCCGACTTTACAAACGCCTGCAGCGCTTGGCGCCGGGAAGACAGTGATTGATGAGTCAGGCTGCCATTTGGGCCGGCCAGCATATCAAACAGGATCAGCCTGGCCGGCGTTTCAATCGACAGTCTTTTGATCCTGCTTTCGGCCGGGTGCAGCCGCATCTGCAGCGCGTCAAATGAGAGCAGGCCATCGACATCGATAACGATCTCACCGTCGACCACAAACTCTTTCGTTTTCAGATTTCGCAACATCGCAACGACTTCGGGAAAATAGCGGCCGAGCGGTTTTCCCGATTTCGCGCGCAAGTCGACATCGTCGCCAGCTTTGAAAGCGAGGCAGCGAAACCCGTCCCATTTGGGTTCATATTGCCATTGGCCGCTGTCGCTTGGCAGCGCATCTGCAGCCTTTGCCTCCATCGGCGCAGTGTCCAGGGGAAGAAGGTAAGACGATGTCACAGCGTTCGATTTCATGCGGCAAGCTTTGCTGAACCGATGCGTTTGATGGCAGCGCTGATCGACCGCTCGCCCTCGGCATAATCCGCCCACGCGATGGTCTTCTTCAGGAGGCTTGGCACGGTACGGACTGTGTATTTATTCGGATCGAGATCGGCTCTCACCTGACTCCATGTCAGCGGCATCGATACCGTCGCTCCTTCCCTTGCACGGGGGGACAGCGGGGCCACGGCTGTCGCCATGCGATCATTGCGAAGGTAGTCGAGAAAGATACGCGACGTTCGCAACTTCTTGGCCATGTTGACGAGGTAGAGGTCCGGGCGGTCCGCCGCCATTTGCATGCAGACTGCCTTGGCGAAGGCCTTGGCCTCCGGCCAGGTCGTCTTGCTGCGCTGGCTGGTCAGTGGCGTGACGACATGCAGGCCCTTGCCGCCCGTGGTCTTGCAAAAGCTCACCAGCCCCAGATCCTCGAGGCGCTCGCGCATTTCCTTGGCGGCTAAAACCACATCCGCAAAGGCGACTTCCGGACCTGGGTCAAGGTCGAAGACAAGTCGACCGGGCACTTCAGGGTGGTCGGGCAGACAGTTCCAGGGGTGCAGCTCCAGGCCCCCAATCTGGGCGATCGCTGCCAATCCTTCAACACGGTCGATCTGCAGATAGGGCTTATGGTCGCCGAAGACCTTTACGAGCTCCAACAGATTGGAGGTGCCCGGCATCGCGTGTCGCTGGAAAAACTGCTCGCCGGCAAAGCCGTCCGGCGCGCGCACGAGCGAACAGGGGCGTCCTTTCAGGTGTTTCATCATCCAGGGGCCGACGGCTTCAAAATATTCTGCAAGGTCGAGCTTTGTGACCGGATGGCCACTATCGCCGGCGTTCGGCCAGAGCGGCTTGTCGGGCTTGGAAATGATCACGCCCATGATGACGGGAGTTTTAGCCGTCCGGCCAGTTGCTTTGACGGGTTCGGCAATCTGCGTTTCTTGAGGATCGGCGGGTGTCTCAGCTTCAACATCGTTGGCAGGCTTGTCTTCACGCAATCCCTTGAAGGCGGCCTGCCTGACATTGCCACCACCGGTCCAGCCGGCGAACTCGATTTCCGCAACGAGTTGCGGCTTGGTCCAAAAGACGGTCGAATCTTTCTTCGGTGCCCCGTCGCCGGTGAACGGCGACTTGTCCGTCCGCATCTTCTTCAGCCTTGGCAGCAGCTGCTTGATCTTCGTCTCGCTATATCCGGTCCCCACGCGCCCAATATAGGCGAAATGCTCTCCCCGATTGACGCCGACCAGGAGCGATCGGAACCTGCCATTGGTTGTCGACCAGCCGCCGATAACGACCTCGTGGCCAGCACGGCATTTCGATTTTGCCCAGGTGTCGGTCCTTCCCGAGACATAGGCTGCATCGGATTTCTTGGAAACAATGCCCTCAAGCGCAAGGCGGCAGGCGGAGCGGAGAACCGCATCGCCGCCATTGCTGAAGTGCTCGACATAGCGAATGAGATTTTCCTCAGCACGGCGGCCTTCGCCGAGCAACGCGCTCAACTGTTCCTTGCGTTCGGAGAGAGGCAGCTTTCGCAGATCCACGCCGTTCGCAAACAGCAAATCAAAGGCAAAAAAGATCAGGTCATTCGTTCTGCGCTCCGACAGAGCGGCTTGCATGGCGGCGAAATCGGGGGCGCCGTTCTCGCCGAGTGCCACTATCTCTCCATCGACGATCGTGTCGGGAAGTCCGGCGGCCTCCTTTGCGATGGCGCCAAACTTCTGCGTCCAGTCGAGGCCTTTGCGGGTCTTTAAGGTGACGGCGCTGTCTTCGACCCGCAACTGCACCCGATAACCATCGAACTTGATTTCATGAACCCAATTCGCCCCTGCTGGCGGCCGAGAAAGCGTGGCGCAGAGCTGTGGCGCGATGAAGTCGGGCATCTTCGCCCCGGAAGCGTGCCCGGCCTTTTTGGAACGTGGAGATGGCTTTGCCGCTTTCGCGGCACGCTCCTCGGCAGCATGGCCGCGATTGCTGTCCCACACTGCATCCGCGTCGGCCACCGCTGAGCCTTGCATCATGAACGGTTTCGGCCCGGCACCCTTGCCCGCGGCGATCTTGTCCATGCTCCGTCCGGAGGCGACGGACCGATCCTGTGCCAGCACCGCGTCGCCATTGCCGTCCGTCGCATATTTATCGCGGTGCTTGATCAGCAGCCAGTTGGTCCGCTTGCCGCCATTGCGGTCGTGCTTCATGCGCACCAGGACGAAACTGCCGTGCAGACGCTTGCCTTCGAGCCTGAATTTTAGATCGCCCTTTTCCAGAGCGTGTTCGGGAGACAGGGAGCCTTCCGGCTCCCAGTATCCACGATCCCACAGCTGCACGGTGCCGCCGC
>Ga0075367_10000578_pt1 | contig 14009 bp, 10 predicted proteins | sample EndMethybrTD3032_FD_71399 | JGI IMG/M metagenome (GOLD analysis project Ga0075367, IMG submission 71399) | Populus endosphere microbial communities from Tennessee, USA - Endosphere MetaG P. TD hybrid TD303-2 | ecosystem: Host-associated > Plants > Roots > Endosphere | place: USA: Tennessee... | reverse complement strand
GCGCACGCGTGCGCCGACGCCGGGCTGGTGTTCATCGGGCCTCCGGCAGAGGCCATCTCCCTCATGGGCGACAAGATCCGGGCCAAGGAGACGGTGCGGGCGGCCGGGGTGCCGGTCGTGCCCGGGTCCACCGGCAGCGGGCTCTCCGACGCCCAACTCTCCGATGCCGCCCGGGAGATCGGGATGCCGGTGCTGCTCAAGCCGTCGGCGGGCGGTGGCGGCAAGGGCATGCGGCTGGTGCGGGACGCGGCCGTGCTGGCCGACGAGATCGCCGCCGCCCGCCGCGAGGCCCGCGCCTCCTTCGGCGACGACACGCTTCTCGTAGAGCGGTGGGTGGACCGGCCCCGGCACATCGAGATCCAGGTGCTGGCCGACGGCCACGGGCACGTGGTGCATCTGGGCGAGCGCGAGTGCTCGCTCCAACGTCGGCACCAGAAGATCATCGAGGAGGCGCCGAGCGTGCTTCTCGACGAGGAGACGCGGGCCGCGATGGGCGAGGCCGCGGTGCAGGCGGCGCGGTCGTGCGGATACCGGGGCGCGGGCACGGTGGAGTTCATCGTGCCGGGCAACGACCCGTCCTCGTACTACTTCATGGAGATGAACACCCGGCTGCAGGTCGAGCACCCGGTGACCGAGCTGATCACGGGCCTGGACCTGGTGGAGTGGCAGCTGCGGGTGGCTGCGGGCGAGCAACTGCCGTTCGGGCAGGACGACATCACGCTCACCGGACACGCGATCGAGGCACGCGTGTGTGCGGAGGACCCGGCCCGCGGGTTCCTCCCCTCCGGCGGCACGGTGCTGCGGCTGCACGAGCCCGAGGGCGACGGCGTCCGCACCGACTCCGGGCTCAGTGAGGGCACGGAGGTCGGCTCGCTGTACGACCCGATGCTGTCCAAGGTGATCGCGTACGGTCCGGACCGGGCGACGGCGATCCGGAAGCTGCGGGCCGCCCTCGCGGAGACGGTGACGCTGGGCGTGCAGACCAACGCGGGGTTCCTGCGCCGGCTGCTGGCGCATCCGGCGGTGGTGGCGGGCGAGTTGGACACGGGGCTGGTCGAGCGCGAGGTCGACTCGCTGGTGTCGGCCGAGGTCCCGGAGGAGGTGTACGAGGCGGCGGCGGCCGTACGGCTGGAGGCGCTGCGGCCTCGGGGCGAGGGGTGGACCGATCCCTTCTCGGTGCCGAGCGGCTGGAGGCTGGGCGGTGTTCCCAGGGCGCTCGGGTTCCACCTGCGGGTGCAGGACCCCGTGGAGTACGTGCCGCGCGGCACCCGCACCGTCACCGACGACACCGTCTCCGTCACCCTGGACGGCGTCCGGCACACCTTCCACCGCGCCGGCGACTGGGTGGGCCGCGACGGCGACGCCTGGCAGGTGCGGGACCACGACCCCGTCGCCGCGTCCCTCACGCGCGCGGGGCATGCGGGGGCCGACTCCCTCACCGCGCCCATGCCCGGGACGGTCACCGTGGTGAAGGTCGCCGTCGGTGACGAGGTGGCGGCCGGGCAGAGTCTGCTGGTCGTCGAGGCGATGAAGATGGAGCACGTCATCTCCGCCCCGCACGCCGGCACGGTCGCCGAACTGGACGTCACGCCGGGCACGACGGTCGCCATGGACCAGGTGCTCGCGGTCATCACCCCGGTGGAGAACTCCGTGGAGGAGAAATGACGCTACCCATGGTCGTGCCGGCCGACGGTCTGCCGGCCCGCGTCCGCATCCACGAGGTGGGCGCACGCGACGGACTCCAGAACGAGAAGACGACCGTGCCGACGGAGATCAAGGCGGAGTTCGTGCGCCGCCTGGCCGACGCGGGGCTGACGACGATCGAGGCGACGAGCTTCGTACACCCGAAGTGGGTGCCTCAACTCGCCGACGCCGAGCAGCTGTTCCCGCAGATCGCCGGCCTTCCGGTGAACCTGCCGGTGCTCGTGCCCAACGAGCGCGGCCTGGACCGCGCGCTCGCCCTGGGCGCCTCCCGCGTCGCCGTCTTCGCCAGTGCCACGGAGTCCTTCGCGAAGGCCAACCTCAACCGCACGGTGGACGAGGCGCTCGCGATGTTCGAGCCGGTGGTCGGCCGGGCGAAGGCGGCAGACGGGCATGTCCGCGGCTATCTGTCCATGTGCTTCGGCGACCCGTGGGAGGGAGCGGTCCCGATCCCCCAGGTGGTCCGGGTCTGCAGGGCCCTGCTGGACATGGGCTGCGACGAGCTGAGCCTGGGCGACACGATCGGGGTGGCGACGCCGGGTCATGTACGGGCCCTGCTGACCGAACTGGACGTCCCCGTCGAGAAGGTGGGCGTCCACTTCCACGACACCTACGGCCAGGCCCTCGCCAACACCCTGGCCGCCCTCCAGCACGGCGTCACCACGGTCGACGCCTCCGCCGGCGGGCTCGGCGGCTGCCCGTTCGCCAAGTCCGCCACCGGCAATCTCGCCACCGAAGACCTCGTGTGGATGCTCCAGGGTCTCGGCATCGACACCGGAGTCGACCTCGGCCGCCTCGTCGCCACGAGCGTGTGGATGGCCGACCAACTGGGCCGACCCAGCCCGTCCCGCACCGTCCGAGCCCTCTCCCACCAGGAGCAGTGATCAGCCATGGACTACCGACTCTCCCCCGAGCTGGAGGAACTCCGGCGCACCGTCGAGGAGTTCGCGCACGACGTGGTGGCGCCGAAGATCGGCGAGTTCTACGAGCACCATGAGTTCCCCTACGAGATCGTCCGCGAGATGGGCAGGATGGGCCTGTTCGGGCTGCCGTTCCCGGAGGAGTACGGCGGTATGGGCGGCGACTATCTGGCGCTGGGCGTGGCGCTGGAGGAGCTGGCCCGCGTGGACTCGTCGGTGGCGATCACACTCGAAGCGGGCGTCTCCCTGGGCGCGATGCCGATCCACCTCTTCGGCACGGATGCCCAGAAGCAGGAGTGGCTCCCCCGCCTCTGCTCCGGCGAGATCCTCGGCGCCTTCGGTCTCACGGAACCCGACGGCGGCAGTGACGCGGGAGCCACCCGTACGACGGCCCGCCTGGACGAGTCCACGGACGAGTGGGTGATCAACGGCACCAAGTGCTTCATCACCAACTCCGGTACGGACATCACGGGGTTGGTGACGGTCACGGCGGTCACCGGCCGCAAGGCCGACGGCACGCCGCTGATCTCCTCGATCATCGTCCCGTCCGGCACCCCCGGCTTCACGGTCGCGGCCCCGTACTCGAAGGTCGGCTGGAACGCGTCCGACACCCGCGAGCTGTCCTTCTCCGACGTCCGGGTCCCGGCGGCCAACCTGCTGGGTGAACGGGGCCGCGGGTACGCCCAGTTCCTGCGCATCCTCGACGAGGGCCGTATCGCCATCGCGGCGCTCGCGACGGGCCTCGCGCAGGGCTGCGTGGACGAGTCGGTGAAGTACGCGAAGGAACGGCACGCCTTCGGCCGGCCGATCGGCGCCAACCAGGCCATCCAGTTCAAGATCGCCGACATGGAGATGAAGGCCCACACGGCCCGGCTGGCCTGGCGGGACGCTGCGGCGCGGCTGGTGTCGGGCGCCCCCTTCAAGAAGGAGGCGGCCCTGGCGAAGCTGTACTCGTCGACGGTCGCCGTCGACAACGCCCGCGACGCCACCCAGGTGCACGGCGGCTACGGCTTCATGAACGAGTACCCGGTGGCCCGTATGTGGCGCGACTCCAAGATCCTGGAGATCGGCGAGGGCACCAGCGAGGTCCAACGGATGCTGATCGCCCGCGAGTTGGGGCTCGCGGGGTAGCGGAGAGACGGGGACGGCGAGCGGGCAGGTCGCCGTCCCCTATTGCACCGCTGCATTACACCGCTGCATTACACCGCTGTATTACACCGCTGTATGACGCCGGCGGTTCAGAGGATCCTGATCTTGTCCATACGGACCCCACCCGGGTGGTTCGGGAAGGTGTAGACGGTGTTCTTCTCGATCGGCGCGGCGGGCTGCCACTTTCCGTCCCCGTACCACTGGACGCGGTTGTTGCCGGTCGAGATCCGGTGGAGCCACATATTGGCCCCCGTCATGTCCACCGTTCCGGCGTTCGCGAGACACCAGTCATAGGGGCCGTCGGAGTCGGTTGTGTCGACCGTGATCTGCAGGAAGTCGCTGCGACCGCACGACACCGTATTGATCGCGAACGCGTTCGTCGCGCTGACGACGGTCAGCCCGGCCGTCAGCGCCAGGGTCGTCGTAGCGGCCAGTGCCGCCCGCTTGGTCATGTGTTTCATGGATTTTCTCCACCTTCCGGAAGTCGCCGGAAATCGAATCGGTCGACCGGCTATACGAACCGGCGGTGGAGTGGGTTGCATCGCTGCGGCAGAGTTTTCCGGCCCTGCCCTTCAGGGCAACTTCGACGCCGGAAAGGGCATTTGAGCCGCCCCTTCGACACCAGGAATTCCCGCCGGCAGTGCCTCCGAGATCGCCGCCCTACAGGTGGCCGAGCAGCGCCCCGGATCCGCCGACCCGCCGAGCGGCACATGTGGTGCACGGCCTCCTTGGCGACACGCTTGAGGTCGCCGGCCGCGTCGTCGAGGAGGTCGAGGAGGACGCGGTCGCTCAGGCCGTCGAAGTCCTCATGGGTGTGTTGGCGCAGCCGAGCTCCGGGACGATGTCGCCGAGGTCGTTGAACAGCTGACTGACGAGGCCGAGTTGACGCAGGGCGGCGTCCAGCGCGCTCCGCTCGTCCGGCACGCCGCGGAGGGCGTCCGACGGCCGTGATCAGCCAGGCGCCGACCGCTGCCGTCCCGGATGTCGTCAAGGACGACGACGGCCTTCAGCAGCACCCGTACCGCGACCGCGGCCATGGGCAAGGGCGTTTCCCTCGCGCCCGCCCTCTGGACAGAAAGTGAGGTTAGGCTAACCTACGTTGGAACTTGTCCGGCGAGTGCTTCGCCCCGTTCGAAAGCAGCCACACCATGTCCAACGCCAGAGCGACCCACCTCACCCGACGCGGCATCCTCGCCGCGGGCGGCGCCCTCGGCCTCGGGGCCGTGCTCGCGGCCTGCGGGGACGACGACGCGAAGAGCGGGGGCTCCGGCGACGGGACGGCCGCCGCCAAGTCGGGCCCCTGGACCTTCAAGGACGACCGCGGCGAGACGGCGAAGGCCGACAAGGTCCCCTCGGACATCGTCGCGTTCGTCGGTGTCGCCGCCGCGCTGTACGACTACGGCATCGTGTCCAAGGGCGTCTTCGGTCCGACGAAGACCAAGGACGGCAAGGCCGATGTCCAGGCCGGCGACATGGACATCAGCAAGCTCACGATCCTCGGCAACGAGTGGGGCCAGTTCAACATCGAGAAGTACGCGGCCCTCGCGCCGGGCGTGCTGATCTCCACGATGTTCGACGACGCCGGCACGCTCTGGTACGTCCCGGACGAGTCGAAGAAGAAGATCCTCGCCCTCGGCGCCCCGAGCGTCGGCATCTCCGTCTACGACCGTCAGCTCACCGAGCCGCTGCAGCGGATGCTGGAGCTCGCCGAGTCCCTTGGCGCGGACACCACTTCGAGCAGGGTCACCGCGGCGAAGAAGGCCTTCGAGGACGCCGCCGCCCGACTGCGGGCGGCCACCAAGGCCAAGCCGGACATCAAGGTGCTGGCCGGTTCCGCGAGCCAGGACCTGTTCTACGTCTCCGGCTCCGACCTCTCCGTCGACCTGGAGTACTTCAAGGCCCTCGGCGTGAACCTCGTCGAACCCTCGAAGCAGGCCAAGGCGAAGAGCGGCGGCTGGTACGAGTCGCTGAGCTGGGAGAACGTCGACAAGTACGACGCGGACATCATCATGATGGACAACCGCACGTCGGCCATCCAGCCCGCCGACATCACCGAGGCGACCTGGAAGAAGCTCCCCGCGGTGAAGGCGGGCCAGGTCATCGCCCGCAACCCCGAGCCGATCCTCTCCTACGACAAGTGCACCCCCCTGCTCACCAGCCTCACCGAGGCCATCGAGAAGGCGAAGAAGGTCAGCTGACATGACTACGGCCGTAGCCGCCCCGTTCCGTTTCTTCTCCCTCCAGGTCGTACGGACGAGGCGGCTCGGCCCGTCGCTCGTCCGGGTCACCCTCGGCGGGGAGGAACTCGCGCAGTTCCTCTCCCACGGACGCGACCAGTCGCTGTCGCTGTTCGTGCCGCACCCCGGGCAGGCCGAACCCGTCGTGCCGATCGAGCTCGGGGACGGCTGGTGGCAGGGCTGGCGTGAACTGCCCGACGACGTACGGGCGGTGATGCGGTCGTACACCCTGCGGAGCCTGCGCCGCGATCCCGACGAGATCGACATCGACTTCGTACTGCACACCCCGGCCGGGCCCGCATCCTCCTGGGCCGTCCGCGCGAACGCAGGTGACCGGGTCCTGTTGCTCGGGCCCGCCGTCGCCGACAACCGGGGCATCCGGTTCCGGCCGCCAAAGGACGCGGACCTCACCCTGATCTGGGGTGACGAGAGCGCGCTCCCGGCCGTCTCGGCGATCCTCGAGTCCCTCCCCGCCGGCGCCCGCGCCCGGGTCTGGCTGGAGGTGCACGACGCCGGGGACATCCAGGACCTCGCCACCGAGGCCGACGCCGAGATCACCTGGCTGGTCCGGGACGCGAGCCGCGTCGAGGTCTCCCCCATGGCCCTCGACGCGCTTCGTGACGCCCAACTCCCGCCCGCCGAGCGGCCGTACGTGTGGATCGCCGGCGAGTCCGGGTGCGTGAAGCAGCTGCGCCGGCATTTCGTCGGCGAGCGCGGCATCGACCGTCGTCGCGTCACCTTCGTCGGCTACTGGCGTCAGGGCATGACCGAGGAGCAGCTCCGCGCGGCCGAGTAGCCGCCAAGTCGCCGTCGAACAGCGGCAGTTGAGGTCGAACGTGATGACCGTCACGGCACAGGCAGGTTTCCACCCAATCGACTTAGGTTAGCCTTACCTAAGTCGATTAGCCCAGGTCGGAGGACCCCCACGATGCGCTCGCACCTGCTCAATGACACGACCGCGGAGCAGTACCGCCGCTCCGTGACCGAAGGCGTCGAGCGGGTGGCCGCCAAACTCGCCGCCACCAAGAGTCCGTTCACCGGCGTCACGGTCGACGCCCTCGCTCCCGCGATCGACGCGATCGACCTCGACAAGCCGCTGCTGGACACCGCGGCCGTGCTGGACGAGCTGGAGGACGTCTACCTCCGGGACGCGATCTACTTCCATCACCCCCGCTACCTCGCCCACCTCAACTGCCCGGTCGTCATCCCGGCGGTCCTCGGCGAGGCAGTCCTCTCCGCCGTCAACTCCTCCCTCGACACCTGGGACCAGTCGGCCGGCGGCACCCTGATCGAGCGCAAGCTCATCGACTGGACCACGGCCCGTATCGGCCTCGGCCCGGCCGCCGACGGCGTGTTCACCTCGGGCGGCACCCAGTCCAACCTCCAGGCCCTGCTGCTGGCGAGGGAGGAGGCGAAGACGGACACGCTCGCCAAACTGCGCATCTTCGCCTCCGAGGTCAGCCACTTCAGCGTGCGGAAGTCGGCGAAGCTGCTCGGCCTGAGCCAGGACTCCGTCGTGTCGATCCCCGTGGGCACCGACAAGCGCATGCAGACCGTCGCCCTCGCCCACGAGCTGGAGCGCTGCCGCCGCGACGGCCTGGTCCCCATGGCCGTCGTCGCCACCGCCGGCACCACCGACTTCGGCTCGATCGACCCGCTGCCCGAAATCGCCGAGCTCTGCGCCCAGTTCGGGGCATGGATGCACGTCGACGCGGCCTACGGCTGCGGACTGCTCGCCTCCCTGAAGTACCGGGACCGCATCGACGGCATCGAGCGCGCCGACTCGGTCACCGTCGACTACCACAAGTCCTTCTTCCAGCCCGTGAGTTCGTCGGCCGTGCTGGTCCGGGACGCGTCCACCCTGCACCATGCCACCTACCACGCCGAGTACCTCAACCCGCGCCGCATGGTCCAGGAACGCATCCCCAACCAGGTCGACAAGTCCCTCCAGACCACCCGCCGCTTCGACGCCCTCAAGCTGTGGATGACCCTGCGCACCATGGGCGCCGACGGCATCGGTCAACTCTTCGACGAGGTCTGTGAGTTGGCGCAGGACGGCTGGAAGCTCCTGGCCGCCGACCCCCGGTTCGACGTGGTCGTCGAGCCCACCCTCTCCACCCTCGTCTTCCGCTGCGTCCCGGTCGCCGTCACCGACCCGGCCGAGATCGACCGCGCCAACCTCCACGCCCGCAAGGCCCTGTTCGCCTCCGGCGACGCGGTGGTCGCGGGCACCAAGGTGGGCGGCCGCCACTACCTGAAGTTCACCCTGCTCAACCCCGAGACGACGACCGACGACATCGCCGCCGTCCTCGAGCTGATCGCCGGCCACGCCGAGCAGTACCTGGGAGAGTCCCTTGACCGCGCGTCCTGAAAACCCGTCCCCCTTTCCCTCGATTCACGACTTCGTGGGCATCGGGCTCGGCCCCTTCAACCTCGGCCTGGCCTGTCTCACCGAGCCCATCGAGGAACTCGACGGCGTCTTCCTGGAGTCCAAGCCGGACTTCGAGTGGCACGCGGGCATGTTCCTGGACGGCGCCCACCTCCAGACCCCGTTCATGTCGGACCTGGTCACCCTGGCCGACCCGACCTCGCCGTACTCCTTCCTCAACTACCTGAAGGAGCGGGGCCGGCTGTACTCGTTCTACATCCGCGAGAACTTCTACCCGCTCCGGGTCGAGTACGACGACTACTGCCGCTGGGCCGCGGACAAGCTGAGCAGCGTGCGCTTCAGCACGACGGTGAGCGAGGTGACGTACGAGGACGGTCTGTACGCCGTGAGGACCGCGGCCGGCGACGTGTACCGCGCCCGCCACCTCGTCCTCGGCACCGGCACCTCCCCGCACCACCCGGAGGCGGTCCGCGGCCTGGACGGCGACTTCTTCCACAACTCCCGCTACATGCAGCACAAATCGGAGCTCCAGCAAAAGGAGTCGATCACGATCGTCGGCTCCGGCCAGTCCGCCGCCGAGATCTACTACGACCTCCTCAGCGGGATCGACGTCCACGGCTACCGGCTCAACTGGGTGACCCGCTCCCCGCGCTTCTTCCCGCTCGAATACACCAAGCTCACGCTGGAGATGACGAGCCCGGAGTACATCGACTACTTCCGCGCGCTCCCGGAAGCCACCCGCTACCGCCTCACCACCCAGCAGAAGGGCCTCTTCAAGGGCATCGACGGCGACCTCATCAACGAGATCTTCGACCTGCTCTACCAGAAGAACCTCGGCGGCCCGGTTCCCACCCGTCTGCTCACCAACTCCTCGCTCAGCGGCGCGCGTTGGGAGAACGGCACGTACACGCTCTCCTTTCGTCAGGAGGAGCAGGAGAAGGACTACGACATCGAGACCCAGGGCCTGGTCCTGGCCACCGGCTACCAGTACACCGAGCCGGAGTTCCTGGCCCCCGTCAGGGACCGCCTCCGCTACGACTCCCAGGGCAACTTCGACGTCGCCCGCAACTACTCCATCGACACCACCGGCCGCGGCGTCTTCCTGCAGAACGCCGGCGTCCACACCCACAGCATCACCAGCCCCGACCTGGGCATGGGCGCTTACCGCAACAGCTGCATCATCCGCGAGCTGCTCGGCACCGAGTACTACCCGGTCGAGAAGACCATCGCATTCCAGGAGTTCGCCGTATGACCTTCACCTTCCGCCCGCTGGACCCGTTGAAGGACGCCGAACTCCTCCACGCCTGGGTCACCCACCCCAAGGCGGCCTTCTGGATGATGCAGGACGCCGATCCGGTGGACGTCGAGCGCGCCTACATGGACATCGCGGCCGACGAACACCACCACGCGCTGCTCGGCCTGCAGAACGGCGAACCGGCCTTCCTGATGGAGAAGTACGACCCCGCGCACCGCGAACTGGTCGGCCTCTACGAGCCGTTGCCCGGTGACGTCGGCATGCACTTCCTCACCCCGGCGACCGACACGCCCGTCCACGGCTTCACCACGGCCGTCATCACCGCGGTCATGGCCCACCTCTTCGAGGACCCGGCGGTCGACCGTGTCGTCGTCGAACCGGACGTCTCCAACAAGGCCGTCCACGCCCTGAACGCAGCCGTCGGATTCGTGCCCGAGCGCGAGATCCAGAAGCCGGAGAAGAAGGCGTTGCTGAGCTTCTGCACCCGCGAGCAGTTCGAGAAGGCGGTGGCGCTGGTATGACCCTCGCCGACGCCGTGTCCCACCTCTCCCCCGAGCGCTGGGAGAAGGCCAACCGCCTCCTGATCCGCAAGGCCCTCGCCGAGTTCGCGCACGAGCGGCTGATCACGCCGGAGGAGCAGGGCGAGGGGTATGTCGTCCGCAGCGACGACGGCCTCACCCGCTACAGCTTCACCGCCACCCGCCGCGCCCTCGACCACTGGCAGGTCGACGCCGACTCCCTCACCCGCCACCGCGACGGCGCCGAACTCCCGCTCGCCGCCCTGGACTTCTTCATCGAGTCGAAGAACGCCCTCGGTCTGAGCGACGAGATCCTCCCGGTCTATCTGGAGGAGATCTCCTCCACCCTCTCCGGCATCTGCTACAAGCTCACCAAGCCGCAGATCCCGGTCGCCGAGCTCGTCACCAGCGGCTTCCAGGCCATCGAGACCGGCATGACCGAGGGCCACCCGTGCTTCGTCGCCAACAACGGCCGGCTCGGCTTCGGCATCCACGAGTACCTGTCGTACGCGCCCGAGACCGCGAACCCGGTCCGGCTGGTGTGGCTGGCGGCGCACAGGTCGCGCGCCGCGTTCACGGCGGGTGCCGGGATCGAGTACGAGGCCTTCCTGAGGGAGGAGCTGGGAAGTGGGACGCTGAACCGTTTCCGCGACACACTTTCCGAGCAGGGCCTCGACCCGGACGACTATCTCCTCATCCCCGTCCACCCCTGGCAGTGGTGGAACAAGCTCTCCGTCACCTTCGCCGCCGAGGTCGCCCGCCGGAACCTGGTGTGCCTCGGCGAGGGCGACGACGAGTACCTGGCCCAGCAGTCCATCCGGACCTTCTTCAACAGGTCCCACCCCGAGAAGCACTACGTGAAGACGGCCCTGTCCGTCCTCAACATGGGCTTCATGCGCGGACTTTCGGCCGCGTACATGGAGGCGACCCCCGCCATCAACGACTGGCTGGCCGGGCTCGTCGAGGGCGACCCGGTGTTGAAGTCCACGGGCCTGTCGATCATCCGCGAGCGGGCGGCCGTCGGCTACCGGCACCTGGAGTACGAGAAGGCGACGGACCGCTACTCGCCGTACCGCAAGATGCTCGCGGCCCTGTGGCGCGAGAGCCCGGTGTCCTCGCTCCAGGACGGCGAGTCCCTGGCCACCATGGCCTCCCTCGTCCACGTCGACCACGAGGGCGCGTCCTTCGCGGGCGCCCTGATCGAGCGGTCCGGGCTGGCACCCACCGACTGGCTCCGCCACTACCTCCGGGCGTACTACACCCCGCTCCTGCACAGCTTCTACGCCTACGACCTGGTCTACATGCCGCACGGCGAGAACGTGATCCTCGTCCTCAAGGACGGTGTCGTGCAGCGCGCGATCTACAAGGACATCGCCGAGGAGATCGCCGTCCTGGACCCGGACGCGGTGCTGCCGCCGACGGTCGAGCGGCTGCGCGTGGAGGTCCCCGAGGAGAAGAAGCTCCTCTCCCTCTTCACGGACGTCTTCGACTGCTTCTTCCGCTTCCTCGCCGCGAACCTCGCCGGCGAGGGAATCCTGGAGGAGGACGACTTCTGGCGGACGGTCGCCGAGGTCACCCGCGAGTACCAGGCGTCGGCGCCCGAACTCGCCGAGAAATTCCGGCAGTACGACATGTTCGCCCCGGAATTCGCACTGTCCTGCCTCAACCGGCTCCAGCTGCGCGACAACAGGCAGATGGTCGACCTGGCGGACCCGTCGGGCGCCCTCCAGCTGATCGGAACCCTCACCAATCCCGTCGCGGGGTTCTGATCACGCGGACGGGCACCCCGGAGTACGGTCCTCCGGGGTGCCCGTTCAGCGTGTTCGGCCTACTTCGCCGGCCACGGAACCTGCGGCGACCGGTAGTACCCGATCCCCAGCGCGTCCCACCGCGGCCCCTGCGCCGCCAGCCGTACCTTGTAGCGGTCCCAGTCGTGCGTGGCCGCCGGCGACCAGCCGAGCTCAGCCGCGCCGGCCAGCCTCGGGAACACCATGGAGTCGATGTCGGCGTTCGTCACGATGGTCTCGGTCCACAGCGGCGCCTCGACCCCCTTGATCACCGAACTCGGCGCTCCAGCGAGGTAGTTGCCCGGATCCCAGTCGTACGACCGCCTCACCTCGACCAGCCCCGCCCAGTCCTGCCCGAGCTTGGTGTCCTCGGTGTACTTCATGTCGAGGTAGAGCCGGTCGGCGGGCGACAGGATCAGTCCCGTCCCGTTCTGCGCCGCCCTCGCGACCTGCGCCTTCTCGGCCGCGTCGGTGTCGTCCAGACCCCAGTACTGCGCGATCGCCCCCTTCACCGGATGCGCGCCGGTCAGCTGGTGCCAACCGATCACTGTCTTCCCGTACTTGGCGACGACCGGCTGCACCCGGTCCATGAACTTCACGTAGTCCGCGTGGCTGGTGGAATGCGCCTCGTCGCCGCCGATGTGGAGATAGCGCCCCGGCGTGATCGCGGCCAGCTCGCGGATGACGTCGTCCACGAAGTCGTACGTGGTGTCCTTGCCGACGCACAGCGAGCTGAAGCCGACGTCGGTGCCGGTGTACAGCGGGGGTGCCACTCCGTCGCAGTTCAGCTCGGCGTACGAGGCGAGGGCCGCGTTGGTGTGGCCGGGCAGGTCGATCTCGGGGACGACCTCCAGATAGCGGGAGGCCGCGTACCGGACGATCTCCCGGTAGTCGGCCTTGGTGTAGTGGCCGCCGGGGCCGCCGCCCACCTCTGTCGAGCCGCCGTAGGTCGCGAGCCTCGGCCAGGAGTCGATCGCGATGCGCCAGCCCTGGTCGTCGCTCAGGTGCAGATGCAGCTCATTTATCTTGTACAGCGCCAACTCGTCGATGTAGCGCTTGACCTGGGCCACCGTGAAGAAGTGCCGGGACACGTCGAGCATCGCGCCCCGATAGCCGTACCGCGGACTGTCCTTGATCGTGCCGCCCGCGACCAGCCATGGCCCGGGCTGGACCGAGTCCTTCTCCACGGCGGCCGGAAGGAGTTGGCGCAGGGTCTGGACGCCGTGGAAGAGGCCGGCCGGGTGGGCGGCGGTGAGGGTGACGCCGGAGGGGCCGCTGTCCAGGCGATACCCCTCCGCCCCGAACGAGCCCTTCGTCAGCCGGAGTCGGATGCCACCCTCGCCGTGCGTGCTCAAGGGCAGGCGGTAGCCGGTCGACGGGCGCAGGATGTCGGCGAGGTACGCGCCGACCCGGCGCGCCTCGCCCGGTCCGTCGATGTGGATGGTGGTGTCGCGGGTGATGCGGTACGGGGCTTTCCCGGGCGTCACCGACGCGGGTGCCGGGACCACCCGGTCGAGCGGGATCGGGGTCGCTTTCGTCACCGTTGTCGCTCCTACCGTGAAGGCGCCGGCCGCCATCACGAGCAGCAGCGATCCCAGAACGCTGTGCCGTCTCACATGCGCTCCCTTCGATTGGTAGAGACCACTCTCCCGCAGATCCGGTGAAACAATCCCCCCATGGCGGAAATCATCCAGAAGGACGGCACGTGGGCCTTCGACGGGGACGCCCTGCGGCTGACCCCGGGAAGGGACAGAAACGTCAGTCTGCTCCGCCGCACGCTGGGTGAACTCGTGGTCCCCCTGGGCGCGTTGGCCGGTATCTCCTTCGAGCAGGGCAAGAAGTCCGGTCGTCTTCGCCTCCGGCTGCGCGACGGTGTCGACCCCCTGCTGCACGCCTCCGGCGGCCGTCTCACCGAGCCCAACGATCCGTACCAACTCCTCGTGGAGTCCGACCGCTACGGAGTCGCCGAGTACTTCGTGGACGAGGTGCGCAATGCCCTTCTGCTGGACGAGGTGCCGTCCGACCCGGTGAACGGGTATCTGCTGCCGGGCCC
>Ga0075367_10000577_pt1 | contig 14011 bp, 15 predicted proteins | sample EndMethybrTD3032_FD_71399 | JGI IMG/M metagenome (GOLD analysis project Ga0075367, IMG submission 71399) | Populus endosphere microbial communities from Tennessee, USA - Endosphere MetaG P. TD hybrid TD303-2 | ecosystem: Host-associated > Plants > Roots > Endosphere | place: USA: Tennessee... | reverse complement strand
GGGGATACGATCGTCAAGCTCGGCGCGATCACGCTGGGCGCTGGCACGATCGCGGGCTTCACCGCGCTTATCAAGAGCACGATCGATTCCGCCGATCACCTCAACGATCTATCCAAGAAGACAGGCGTTGCGGTCGAGACTTTGGGCGGCATCGGCTTTGCTGCATCGCAGGCCGGTGGCGATCTCGAAGGCGTAACGGCCGCCTTCGTGAAGATGGACAAATCCATCGCTAGCGCGCTCGGTGGCAACAAGAACGCGATCGCGGATTTCAAGGATTTGGGGATCAGCCTCGAAGACCTGAAGACGCAGACGCCGGATCAGATTTTCGCCAAGCTCGCCGATGGCTTCGCAGGCGCTGAAGACGGCGCTCTGAAGACGGCCGCAGCAACGAATGTTCTGGGCAAGGCTGGCGCTGATCAACTCGCGCTCCTGAACGATGGCGGCGATGCTCTGCTGAAGAACATCGAGTATTACAAGCGCTATAGCGGCGTCACCCAGCAGACGGCCGAGCAGGCAGACCAGTTCAATGACACGCTCGGCAAATTGAAGTTGCTAAGTGGCGCGTTCGGTCAGACGCTCGCGTCAGAGTTGCTTCCGACACTCCAGGGGATGGCCGATCTCTGGCTGGAGAACAAAGAAAAAGGCGATCAGTTCCGTGGAGTTGCCACGACGATCGCAGACGCCTTCAAGGGAATTGTCGCGACGGCTGGCGCTGCAATTATTGGCATCGTCGGACTTGGGAAAGCCTTCGGCGGCCTGATCGCTTCGGTAGAAGCCGCGAGCAAGTTCGATTTCAAGGGCGCCTTCAATATTGGGAAGGAAACAGCGAGTGATCTGGCGAATGCCAAGGACTCAGCAGTCAAATTCTTCGATGCCGTTCTGAATGGACAGAAGAAGACCGACACACAGCCGACCGCAGCGACGCCGAAGCGCAAGCTGACGCCGCGCCGCGACGAGAGTGCCGACAACGAAGCCGCAGCCGCGCTGAAGAAGCAACTCGACGGTCAGATCAAGCTGATTCAGGACTTTGCCAAGTCCCAGGCCGATGCTCTGCAGGTTGGCAATACCTATCTCGAAGGCGCCTATCAAGAAGGGCTCCTGAGTCAACGCGATTTCTTCACGCAGCAGAAGAACATTCGCGATGAGGCGCTAAAGGATCAACTCGAGGCGATCGATCGGGAGATCGCGGCGCAACGCGCGTTCATCAGTAACCCGCTGTCAAAGCCGGCCGATCGGGTGGCGGCCGAAGAAAAGATCAAGTTAGCAGTCCAGCAAAGAGCCGAAGCGGTCACCAAGGCATCCGCAACCGAGATTCTGGCGAACCAGGCCAGCCAGCGAGCGGCCGAACAGCTTGCTGATTCCTATGACAACCTGAAGGCGCAAATCCTACAACTGAGCGGGAATGAGTTTGGCTCGGCTCAGATTCGCATTGCCCAACAGTTCAGGGATGCGCAACGGCTGATCCAGCAGGCGGGAGGCGATCCCCAAGATGCAGTCCGTCTGCAGCAACGGCTCGAGTTCCAGGCCACTTCGATTCAACTTCAGAAGGACTACAACAATCTCCTTTCCGACCAATCGAGACGCGAGCAGGAGATTTACCTCGATGCCGCGAATGGTGGGAAAGGCGAGCTCGAGACGCTGGCGGCAATTCGGGATGCGCGCAAGGTCGCGATCCAGCAACTTCAGGAACAGGCCGCAGCGGCTGCGCAATTAGCGGCAGTCAGCGGCACTGACGAAGACAAGCGCCGCGCGGCCGATCTCGCCTTGGCTGTCAAGAAGGCCAGTGCCGAGATCGATCCCTTAGCGCAGCGAATCAACAAGAGCCTCGAGGATAGTCTTAGCTCGCCACTGGCCGACTTCATCAAGGGCACGAAGTCCGCGAGTGACGCATTCGATGACTTCGCGAGGAACATCCTGTCCAGCGTGGCCGATCTTGCAGCAAAAGATATCGCGAAGGAAATCTTCGGCAGTGCAAACGGACAAGGCGGCGCGGGAGGTTTTGTCTCCAGCCTATTCGGCTCCGGGAGTGGATCCTCTAGTGGCGGCCTGGTATCGCAGATCGCCAATCTCTTTGGCGGCTTCTTTGCTGGTGGCGGCGATCCGCCTTTGAACAAGCTCAGTGTCGTGGGCGAGAAGGGGCCGGAATTGTTCGTGCCTCGAACCGCTGGCACCATCCTGCCGAACGATCTATTGAAGGGCAGCACGACCAATCAGCGCACGCAGAACAACTACATTTCCGTATCGCCGCCAGCGGGGACGGATCGTAAGACTGCGATGCAGATTGGTGCTGACATCGCCCGACAATTGGCAACAGCCGATCGGAGAAACAACTAATGGCCTTCAAGGAATCCCCACGGTTCCCAGAACGAATTGCCTTTGGGGCGACTGGTGGGCCAGCATTCAGCACGTCCATCGTGACCGTGACCAGTGGCGAGGAATCGAGGAATCAGAACTGGGCCGACAGCCGCCAGGAATACGATGTCAGCACGGGCGTCAAGACAGAAGCCGATTTTCGGGTGATCGGCGCATTCTTCCGCGCGGTCAAGGGTCGGAAGAATGGCTTCCGGTTCAAGGACTTCGCGGATTTCCAGACGACGATCACCGAGGGTGTTGTCGAAGGTATCACTGGCACGACCTTTCAGCTTCAAAAGAAATATGTGAGCGGCAGCGATGTGACGCTTCGTGATATCAAGAAGCCGATTGCCGGAATCGTGCTGAAGAACTCCGGGACGACCCTCAATACGCCAGCGGATTACACGTTGAATACGGCGACCGGCGTTGTCACGACGACGACCTCGAAGACCGCGGCCAATCTCACATGGTCCGGCGAGTTCGATGTGCCGGTTCGGTTCGATGTGGATAAGCTCGTCGGGCAGATCGTCAGCAAGAACCAGCATGATGGTCTGTTGATCTCCTGGGATTCGATCCCGCTGATCGAGATTCGTGGATGAAGACAATCCCCACGGCGCTGGCGGCTCATTATGCGCTGCCGGCAACTTCCATTTGCCAATGCCTGGAGATGACGCTACGCGACGGCACGATCGTCGCGGCGACGACTCTCGACAATAGCTTGATCATTGATGGCTTAGTCTATGAGGCATGGCTCGATGTCAGCCAGTTGGTTTCGCAGGCCAGTCTAAGCACGGACAATCTGGAATTAAAGATCGTCACCGATGATGCCGATCTGATGGCTGATTTGGAGGCCGGAAGATATGACAATGCGGCCTTCTATCTTTTCGAGGTCAATTACGAAACGACTAGCGATGGGGTCAACGATCTCAAGCGCGGGACGACTGGCGAGGCGCAGGTAACGGATAACGGCAGCTATACGCTCGAGTTCCGAGGACTGACGCAGGCGCTGCAACAGCCCGTTGGCATCGTCACGCAGCGTACCTGTCGCGCTCATTTCGCGGACTATCCGCGAGTTGCCGGGGGTCCGGTGACGATCGAATCCGATGGCATCTCGGGCGGTTCTCCCTGTCGTCTCCATCAGGCCGATTGGAGAGTTACCGGGACCATCACCACAGCCACGAGCCGGCAAATCGTGATCGATACGTCGCGCACTCAGGCAAATGATTGGTTCACTGCTGGATTCCTGAAGTTCACTTCGGGCCTGAATGCGAACTACGAACGGCAAGTGAAAAGCTATGTCTCGGCCACGAAGACATTCACCTTCACGCTGCCATTCCCGTTCGATATTGAAATCGGCGACGCCTATAGCGTGATCGCCGGATGTCAGAAGCGGCTCACCGAAGACTGCAAGACGAAGTTCAACAATGTCCTGAATTTTCAGGGAGAGCCGCATCTACCCGGCATCGATACGATCACCAAGGTTCCGGGAGTCGGGACTTGATTGATGGGCTTATTGTTGCGCGTCAGGCCAGGGAATGGTTAGGCACTCCCTATGGACATCAGCAGCGCATGCGCGGGGTTCTGGTGGATTGCGCCGGCCTGGTGATCGGGGTTGCGCGTGAGCTCGGGTTGATCGCCACGGAATTCGATATCACTGCCTATCCGCGTAGCCCCGATGGCAAATCGCTTCTCGAACACTGTGACCGCTGGATGGCGCGCATTGCAAAGCATGAAATGAAGCCGGGTGATGTGATCGTGATCCGATGGGCAAGAGACCCCCAGCACCTGGGGATTGTTGGCGATTACCTGCATGGAGGTCTGTCGATGATCCATGCTTATAGCGACGGTTCGTCCAGCGGAAGGGTCATTGAACATCATCTAGGTCCAGCCCATCTGACGCGCTTTGTCGCAGCCTATCGATTGCCCGGGGTCGCATGAGTACCCGTCTCATTGTCTCGGCAGTCGTCGGGGTCGCCGTTGGATATTTTGCGGGGCCACAAGCTGGGTTCCAGGCGTTCTCGCTGACCTATGGTGTCACTGGAAGTCTCGACCCGAACAAGAAGGTTCAAGGGCCTAGGCTCGATGACTTGAAAATCGCGAGCGGCTCCTATGGTGCGCCAATCGCCTACATCGAAGGGCATCCGCGTGTCGCCGGCAATATCGTATGGTGCACGGATAAGCGTGAGATAGCGAACGAAGCCAGTCAGCCTGGGAAAGGCGGCCCGGGGATCGATACCACGACATTCACCTATGAGTGCGATCTTGTCATCATGCTCTCGGAGAATCCGGGAGTTTTACCTCGGAGATGCTGGAGCAATGGAGCGTTGATCTGGAGTGCCGCCGATGATGCGAGCAACGAGACGCTCACGGCATCGCAGCAGACGAATTCTTGGCGAGAGTTGCGCATGTATGACGGCAACTCGTCACAGATGCCGGACCCGACCTATGAGGCCGCTGTGGGCGTCGGCAATGCGCCGGCCTATCGGGATCGAAGCACGATTGTCATCGTTGGTCTGAATCTTGGAGCAAGCGGCCAATTTCCTGTATTGACATGGGAGGCTTCTGCGGGCGCGACCACGACAACGAGCACGACGTTCCTATTGGATGCGCCGCTGCTCAGCGATCTACATGATATCACGACGCCTGCGGCTACCGAGACAATCTCAGGAACTACGCCGGTTTCCAGTGGAACCGAGACAGCATTCAATAGCAGTACACCATCAGGCTCCTACGTCAAATATACGGAAGCGACGATGAATCTGGCGGTGCAAGCGAGCACCGATCTGTTTACCTGCCAAGCCGGCATCATCTTCGATACGGCATCAGGCGGTGGAACATGCAAATTCTTCACAGTCGGCCAAGAAGGCGGCAATTTGTTGACATTCAATGCAACCCTGAGCGGCGGGGTTCTCAGCATGAGTGTTCTGGTCGAATACAGCCCCGGGCAATTGGTTGCCTCTGTAGGGACGCCTCCTGGCGTTCATCCAGACGGGAGTTATCCGATCTATAAGATGACTGCCGCAGCCAATGGCGATGTGAAGTTCTATATTGATGATGCGCTTGTGGCGAGCTTCACGGGTTGGCCCAGAGCGGCAAAGGATGTTTGGATAGGCCCGCGCGGATTCGGCTCTGGCGGCGTAGTGATGGAAGCCAGGAATCTCGAATGCTACCTTGGCGACGAACCGGATAGTTTCACGCGAATAACCATGACTGATCCGCCACTCACTGAAGTGGTGCAGAGGCAATGGCAAAGAGCCGGCCTTGATCTGGCCTATCTGGATGTTGTCGGACTTGCCGGAAAGAACGTTCGCGCAATGGCGGTCTCGCAGGTAACGTCACCAAGACAAATCATCGATACGCTAGCGGCTGCCTATCTCTTTGAATGCGTCGAATCAGGTGCGATTGTTCGCATGGTGCCGCGCGGCGGCGCACCGGTGGCGACGATTGCTTATGATGACCTGGGAGCGACTGAAGGCGAATCAATAGACCCGTTCCCTCGCACTCGAGGCAACGAATTGGAGCTCCCGGCTCAGGTCAATGTCAAATTTGCCAATGTTGATGACGACTATCAAGACGGAAATGAATCGAGCACGAGGCTTGCAACTGGCAGCGACATCGTTTCGACAGTCGAAGTTCCAATAGGACTGACGCCAACGGAAGCAAAGCGTCTCGCTGAAATATCGGTCACTGATGGACTGGCTAGCATTATCCGATTTGGCCCTGTCGGTCTCACCAGAAAATTTGCATCGATCGAGCCGACCGATGTCCTATTAATCACGGGCAAGACTGGAAGCACTTATCGTGTTCGCGTTCTGAAACGAACTGACTCGGGTGGAATAGCAAATATTGAGGGAGTGCTCGATGATGCCACCGCAATCAACAGCAATGCAATCACGAGCGGCGGCTATAACAGCAGTTCAATTGTTCGCGCCATGGGTGCGACTGATCTCGAACTGCTTGATATTCCAATCCTGAGAGACAGCGATGACGCGCCAGGCATCTATGCAGCAGCGAAACCGATAGAAGATCCATGGTCAGGTTATTCATTGCTTGTTAGTCCTGACTCGACGACATTCTCCAAGATATATGACTCAACTGCGCGTGCAGTGATTGGTACCTGCACGTCCACGCTAGGAAACTTCACAGGCGGAAATAGTGTCGATGAATCGAACAGCCTGAATGTCGATATCGGAGATGGCGAACTTTCGAGCGTCACGCTAAGTTCATTGATTAATGGATCAGAGAACGCTGCGTTGATCGGCTCTGAAATCATTCAATTCGCTACGGCGACGTTGACAAGTCCGGGGCTATATACACTGACTCGGCTTCTACGCGGGCGTCGTGGAACTGAATGGGCTATAGACGAACACGTCGCCAATGAACGATTTGTGCTTCTTACAGCCAGTTCTCTGCGGCGCGTGACAGATCAGCTATCTGATATTGATGTTCCTCGATATTGGAAGGGTGTGACATTCGGCGCATCGGCGACAAATACGCCGTTTCAAGGATTCACGGATACAGGCGTTGGCCTGATGCCGTTTGCTCCCGTCGATCTGAGCATTGCGCGTGATTCAGGAATCGGCGATGCCACGATCGAATGGGATCGGCGCTCACGTTTGAGCAGTCGATTCATGGCCGAAGGTATTGATCCGCCTCTAGGTGAATCATCCGAGGCATATGCAGTGGAAATCTGGAACTCGACCTATACGACGCTAAAAAGAACAATCAGCGCATCGTCATCATCTGCTAGTTATAGTGCCGCAGACCAGACGACCGATTTCGGTTCAACTCAATCAACCATCTATGTGCGTATTTACCAGATCAGCGCATCGATCGGACGCGGTTATCCATTACAGGCATCAGCATGATCTTCCCGCAAATCACATCGCCACCGCAGGCCCAGGCCGAAGTCATCGTCAATGAGAATTTTGATGCTCTGGAGCACCAGGGCGTCTATGCCAAGGCGTTTTTGACGACATCTGGTTTGACATGGGGTTATCTGGGTGGGCGTTGGGGCGGATTCTCGATCACGGCAGGAACGCTCACGCTCACCAACTCGGCAGCTAATTACATTGTTGTCTCCATTGCGACGGGTGTGATCAGTGTCAGTACCAGCACGACGAATTGGAATAGTGCGACATCCTACGTCCGTGTCTACAAGGTAACGACAGCAGGCGGTGTTGTCAGCGCGATCGAGGATCATAGGGCTGGTCCCAATGGTGTACATGGCGGCGGTAATGGAATTGGCTCGGTCTTAAAGGCGCATTCCGTATTCGTTGATGCTGTGTATGGAAATGATTCGACAGGAGCGCTTGATGATTTCGGCAAGCCATTTCTGACAATCAATGCGGCTCTTGATGCCTTGATTGCGGCAGGCCCAGTAGGAAGCACAGTCTTTCTCTCACGAGGGCGCTTTGCTCCGATAACCGATGATTACCAGGGATCGACGACTCCTGATCCAGCTTCAAATCTGTTCTCTGGATTGTCAATCATTGGTTCGGGTCAGCCGGCACTCGACAATGCAACGGCTCCGACGACGTTGGATGCTTCGACCGGAACGGTCATCGATGGACCGTTGGTCTTCGATAGTGCGCGAAGCTACATCACGCTGCGCGACCTTGGGGTCGATTCAGGATCGGCAGTCTGCACGGCACGATATAGCGGAACCGCGCAAGAGGGATTACTTGTCTCCAACATTCCTCAAAGCACGGCGCGCTTATCCAGAGGATGGCATGTCGAGAATGTGATCTCGCTCTGCAAGACAGCCAGTTCCGCTGTTCATGCTTGCCTTATGGAGGATTTGTGGGAGCCATATGGCAACAACATAGAGGCCTATTTCGGGACGCATGGCTTTGTCGATAAAGCCTACCGGGCACGCTGGTCGAACATCGTCAGCAAAGGCCATTCGACCGATTGCTTCGGGTTTTCTTACAACACCTACGCGCATACTGATCAAGCGGCGATGTCGAATTTGATCGCTGGTGAACTCGGGTCTAGCGATACGCCGACGGCACTCTGGTTCAAGACGACGACTTCATCCACGATGCAGCGCATCGTGATTAGTGGCTTGCAGTGCTACAACATTGCAACGCAGGAACTTCTATTCCAGGAGGATTCGACTGGCGGGACATCCAATGTAATCATCGACGGCCTGCAGACGACAAATGGAACGATTCGCGTCACGACTGCGACTCATACAGATGCCGCAACCATTTCAATCAATGACAGTGGCCCGAAAGTCATTCAGATCGCTGCGAGCGATGAATCTACTGCCTTGACCAGTGGCACCGGAAAAATGACGTTTCGTATGCCGCATAAATTCCAACTCACAGCAGTCCGGGCTTCTCTCGTCACGGCTCAGACCAGTGGCAGCATCTTCACCGTCGATATCAATGAGGCTGGCACGAGCGTTTTATCGACCAAACTCACGATTGACAATACCGAGAAGACCTCAACGACAGCAGCAACGCCTGCCGTAATCAGTGATTCGAGCATTGCCGATGATGCAGAGATCACGATTGATATCGATCAAGTCGGCGACGGGACTGCAAAAGGTCTCAAGGTCGCATTGATCGGGATGCAATGGTGATGTCAGACCGGAAACGACAACGTGGATTTATCGTCAATCCATTCATTTTCGGTACGACCGCGTTTGTTGGCGCACTCGATCCATATACGAGCAACCTGTGGAATGCTTGCGGGATCAAGAGACTGCTATCCAGCTACACGGGTTCACTCATTCGCGTGCGACGCTCGAGCGATAACACCGAGCAGGATATCGGTTATCTCACTGACGGCACGCTAGACACTAGTGCGCTCTCGACCTTCGTCGGCTCGAACAGCGCATACGTGACGAAGCTCTATGACCAGAGCGGCGGCACCAACCACATGCAGCAGACGACCAACGGGGCACAGCCGCGGATTGTCAACGCCGGCACCTATGATGGGGCCTGCGTGCTGGACGGAACCGATGATCAACTCGGATCAGCAAACACGATGCCGGCCAATGCCGCTTTGACATTTGGCGGTCGTTATTCATTGCGCGTCTTGGCAACCAACCCGAATACGCAATCGATCTTGTATCAGTCTAATCTGGCGGTTGCGTCTCACACTGCATTCGGCCTTCAACAGCAGGGCAATGCGAGCGGTAAGCTGGACGCCTACATTTTTCAAGGCGCGTCGAACTACCGGGACAATCAGTACAGCAGCGCGACGACTTCGGAAGTAGCTGACGTGCTGGTTGCTGACGACTCGCAGACCGGATCGGCCAAAATCGCGATGTATCGGAATGGTTCCTCCGTCTCGCTCTTTGGCTCCACTGGAAGCGGAACGGCGCCCAGCGGCAACTTTACGGCAGAGACATTCCTGATCGGCTCGAATGGCAGTGCACAGTTCGCGCAATTGAATCTGAAATGGTGCGCCGCCTGGTCAACAGCGCAAGCGAGCGCTGCCGCGATTTCGGGGGCGCTTTGAAATGATTTCACTTTTCGCATACGGTCTGTAAATGCCGCACGAGGATTCAGAGATGGAAGAAACTGGGCCGATGCCTCTTTCGCGCCGCTCGTCGGATCACCGACGCCAGTTCTTCCGGTTCGATCCGACCGTCTCGAGCGGAACGCTGATCCAGCTTGGCACCATCCTCGTGGCGGCTGCAATGGCTTACGGTACCTACCGTGAGGACCGAGCAGTCGTGAAGGCCGACATCGATCAATTGAAGACCTCGGCCGAGCGCGACCGCACCGACGTGAAGGGTGCGGTTGCCCAGTTCCAGAAGGATGTCGGCGAGATGAAGGTCGATATCCGCGACATGAGCAACAAGCTTATCAAGATCGAAGCCCAGACCGGTACTCCACCCTCACCCCCTGCGAGGCGACCATGAAGCGCATCTTTGCTCTTGCCCTGTTCATGCTCGCGGGCATGGCCCAAGCCGATACGACCTCGACTCCGATCAAGCCCGGAACGTATACGCTGATCCGCAGCGCGACCACGGTGCAAACTGGTTTCGCAACGATCGACGCGTGCTACGCGGCCGGAAACGCCGACTGGGCGAAACGAAACGAGGGTTCATTGATAACGGCGTCGAGCAATTACCGCTGCCGACAGGACTCGCAGTTCTCGGTCATCTATACCGCACCGACTCCCATCCCGCCGAATCCCTTCCCGAACGGCGAGACACAGACCGCGCAATGCACCGCGCCGGAGACTGGCAGCTGGACGCAGACGCGCACCTACACGTGGAACGGAACCGCGTGGGTGGCCGGCGCATGGACTCCTGCAACCGCACCAGCTGGCGCCTGCACGACTCCGCCACCACCGACCACGGCCTGCGGCCCGACCAATCTGGCGGTCAAGATCGACTGCGCAAAGATGCCCGCAGCGACATGGCAGGGATGGGACAAGCCTATGTTCACGACGAACACGCTATATCCCTCACCAGGCGATGGCTCCGGGGCTTTCCGCACCACCTGCAAATGGTCGCATATGGCCTTTGATGATCCGATGGTCTACCCGAACCAGCCAGGCGCGTCCCATCTGCATACGTTCTTTGGCAATACCGGGACGAATGCGAGCTCGACCACGACATCAATCTCGACCACGGGGAATAGCACCTGCAACGGCGGCACGATCAACCGCAGCGCCTACTGGGTGCCCACGATGATCGACACACTGGATGGAAGACCAATCGGCGCGAACAACGACCAGTATGTCGGGTCGCAGTTCTACTACAAGACGGGATACACGCTACCCGTGGCATTGATCAAGCCAGTTCCTGCTGGCCTGCGGATTATCACAGGCGATTCCAAGGGAAACCCGACGAATCCGAGCCGGGTCGCCTCCTATCGCTGCATCAAGAATGGCGGCGCGACGCAAGCTGACATCGGTACCGCGCAGAGCACGATTCCCTACTGCCAGGTGTCCGGCTACACGATCATGCGGATGTCGATCACGTTTCCGCAGTGCTGGGATGGCGTGAATCTGGACAGCCCGGACCACAAGAGCCATATGGCGAATGCCATCTACACGACCGGGAATCAACTAGGGTATTGCCCATCCACGCATCCGGTGGCGATTCCTGAAATCAGTTTTGAAGTCGAGTATCCGGTTCGATCGACAGACGACACGAGGCGCTGGCGGTTGGCGAGCGATAACTACGATGTCACGCAGCCGGCCGGCTATTCGAGCCATGGTGACTACATGCTTGGCTGGGATGCAGCGGTCATGCAGACTTTCGTGTCAAAATGTCTCAACACCGCGAAGAACTGCGGATCAACGCTGATCGGCGATGGACGCGAGATGGTCGTGGTGCCTTGAACAAACTTCGAGAAAGAGCTCCGATGACGACCAAAGCGGTGATTCTCAACTACGGCCCCAATGATCTCGTCGTGCGCGGCGGCGATGTTCCGGTCGTGATCGATGCTCACAAGCATGCCGAGTTCTACGTCATCGGTTCGCTGACGATCGAGGAAGTTCCTCCCGCTGTCGAGCCGAACCTCGCGGGCGGTCCAGGTGAAGAAGGTTAGCACAAACTTCGCTATACCGTCTCTCCTGCTGTTGATCGTTGTCCTCTCACATGCGTCATACGATCTGATTGGCAGCTTCTACCCGGATGATCCAGTAGCAGCTGGGAAAGCCTGGGCCTACGTGCTCCGTGGATTTGAGGCGACGGTGCTCTACCTGATTGTCTGGCTCCTGCTACCGTGGGAGCCGATCGGCATGCGTATTGCTGGCAGTGTTGTCTGTGCTTGGGGCGCACTCGAATCGTTTCAAATTTCCGCTTGTCGGTTACAGTTCCCCATGGGGCAACCACCGCCGATTGTGAAGCCCTTCACCGGGTTATGTGACACGGTGACCGGGGCGCCGATCTACATGATCACCATTACGGTCGTGCTGCTGATTTCATTCTTGCGTCAGCCTCGAAAGTAATCACTCATGAGCGACATGCTGTATTTCAAGAACAAACGCATGGTCGCGAAAATCGGTGATGTCACCTTCGAGATGTCCTCTCTCCCGCCGATTGATCCTCTGCCGAGAGACACGACTGAGGTCTATTTCTACCCGTCGCATAGCGAGTATCAGTTACGCGAGAGTTTGAAGCTACCGCGCGAGATGCGCGCCCCGGAGATAGACGCGGCATTCCGGTTCCTCGCATCGATTGCCGCGTTCGGCCGCAGTCTATTCCACCGAGAACGGGATGCTTGACACCTTGCTGCCGCTGCCGATCTCTCCGGTCGACTTCGACAATCTCATCCTGACGCCTGCGCTGGCGCTGCTGCCGAAGGCGATGGATTCTCTGCCGGCTCGAGCGCTTCTGACCGCGATCGGGCTGCAGGAATCAGGACTAGCTCACCGACGTCAACTGGGCGACGGTCCTGCCCGCGGCCTGCTTCAGTTCGAGCGCGGTGGCGGCGTCAAGGGCATCTATGAACACGACGCGAGTGCCCTGTGGGTTCAGGCGCTCTGCAAGGCGCGCAATACGGCGTGGGAGATTTCCTCGATCTGGGCAGCGCTTGAGTATGACGACGTGCTTGCTGCGGGTTGTGGTCGGCTCCTGCTGTTCACCGACCCCAAGCCGCTGCCGACGTTGGATGACCCAGGTGGCGCCTGGGATTACTACGTGGCTTGCTGGAGACCTGGCAAGCCGCATCCTGCCGCTTGGGCAGGCCACCATGCTGCAGCGGTTGCGGCAGTCATAGGAGCTCAGGCATGAACAGCGCGATCCCAACCAACAAAGTGCAGGCCGGCATCCTTGCCGGGGCTCTGGCCGCAATGGCAGCGTGGGCCCTGAAGACCTGGGGCCATCAGGAGATGCCGGCCGAGATCGGCGTGGCCCTGTCCACGATCATCACGTTTGTGGTGCAGTATTTCGTTCCGGACTCCAAAGGAGATGCAGCATGAAGCGATTCGGCCACTTGATTTTCGTGACGGTGCTGGCCGCGTGTGCGCAGTTCGGTACGCCACCGGTCGACACGTTCAACAAGCGCGTCGCGGTGGCCTATGCGACGGTCCAGACCGTGGCCGATGGTGCTCTGTCAGCCTACAAGGCCGGCAAACTGAGCGACTCCGACCGGACGAACGTGGTGACGACCGGCCGCGCAGCGGTGCAGGGCATCATGGTCGCTCAGACCTTGCATCTGCAAGCCTGCCCGCTGCGTCCCCAGGTCGAGACGCCTGATCCAGCCTGTACGGCGCCGGCAGCAGATGCCAAGCTGCAATCGACGCTGGCAGTGCTCACCGCGCTTCAAGCATATCTAGCCAGCCAAGGAGTGAAATAATGGGAGCCAATGCCGCCCTCGTTCTCGAGCTCGCAATCACCGCGCTGCAGCACGTGACCGAACTCAATCAGCTTCTCGTGACCGCGCAAGGCCAAGGCCGCGATGTGACAGACGATGAGTTGTTGCTCGCGCGTACCAAGGCCACGGATGCGCTGGATGCGTTGGCTACAGCGCAGCGCCCGTCATCGACCTGACAGCCACATTGTGGTAGAACGGCGCGTGACCTACATCGCCGCCATTCTCGTCATCGTCCTGAGTGGTGCAAACCTCTACCTTTCCTGGAGAATCTTCATGAACCAGACCGAACTTTTGAGCGCGCTCACCGCCGTCAGCGATGAACTCGCCAAGGCGACCACCGAGATCACCACGGCCATCGCGAATTCCGG
>Ga0075367_10000576_pt1 | contig 14012 bp, 8 predicted proteins | sample EndMethybrTD3032_FD_71399 | JGI IMG/M metagenome (GOLD analysis project Ga0075367, IMG submission 71399) | Populus endosphere microbial communities from Tennessee, USA - Endosphere MetaG P. TD hybrid TD303-2 | ecosystem: Host-associated > Plants > Roots > Endosphere | place: USA: Tennessee... | reverse complement strand
TCCTGAAGCCGGCGGAGACCACGCCCCTGTCGGCACTGTTCTTCGCGGACATCTGCCGCCAGGCCGGTCTCCCCAAGGGCGTCGTCAACATCCTTCCCGGCTACGGCGACACGGGCGCCGCGCTCGTCGCACACCCGGACGTGAACAAGGTCGCCTTCACGGGCTCCACGGCCGTCGGCAAGGAGATCGCGAAGACGGTCGCGGGCACCCGCAAGAAGCTGACCCTCGAACTGGGCGGCAAGGGCGCGAACATCGTCTTCGACGACGCCCCCATCGACCAGGCCGTCGAGGGCATCGTCAACGGCATCTTCTTCAACCAGGGCCAGGTCTGCTGCGCGGGCTCCCGCCTCCTGGTCCAGGAGTCGATCCAGGACGAACTCCTCGACTCCCTGAAGCGCCGCCTCTCCACCCTCCGCCTCGGCGACCCGCTGGACAAGAACACGGACATCGGCGCCATCAACTCCGAGGAGCAGCTCGCCCGTATCACCACCCTCGTCGAGCAGGGCGAGGCCGAGGGCGCCGAGCGCTGGTCGCCGGCCTGCGAGATCCCGACCTCCGGCTACTGGTTCGCCCCGACGCTCTTCACGAACGTCACCCAGGCGCACCGGATCGCCCGCGACGAGATCTTCGGCCCCGTGCTGTCGGTCCTCACCTTCCGCACGCCGGACGAGGCGGTCGCCAAGGCCAACAACACCCAGTACGGGCTGTCCGCGGGCATCTGGACGGAGAAGGGTTCGCGAATCCTGGCGGTGGCGAACAAACTCCGGGCCGGGGTCATCTGGTCCAACACGTTCAACAAGTTCGACCCGACCTCGCCGTTCGGCGGTTACAAGGAGTCGGGCTTCGGCCGCGAGGGCGGTCGTCACGGCCTGGAGGCGTACCTCGATGTCTGATGCACGACTGTCGGTGTTCAAGACCTACAAGCTGTACGTCGGCGGGAAGTTCCCGCGTTCCGAGAGCGGCCGGGTGTACGAGGTGACGGACTCCAAGGGCAACTGGCTGGCGAACGTGCCCCTTTCGTCCCGCAAGGACGCCCGTGACGCCGTGGTCGCCGCCCGCAAGGCGTTCGGCGGCTGGGCGGGGGCGACCGCGTACAACCGCGGCCAGATCCTCTACCGCATCGCCGAGATGCTGGAGGGGCGGCGGGAGCAGTTCGTCCGTGAAGTGGCGGCCTCCGAAGGGCTGTCCAAGTCCAAGGCCGCCGAGCAGGTCGAGGCCGCGATCGACCGCTGGGTCTGGTACGCGGGCTGGACCGACAAGATCGCGCAGGTGGTCGGGGGCGGAAATCCGGTCGCGGGCCCGTTCTTCAACCTGTCCTCCCCCGAGCCGACGGGAGTGGTGGCGGTCCTGGCCCCGCAGGAGTCGTCGTTCCTGGGCCTGGTCTCGGTCATCGCCCCGGTGATCGCGACGGGCAACACGGCCGTCGTGGTGGCGTCCGAGCGAGCCCCCCTCCCCGCCCTCTCCCTCGGCGAGGTCCTGGCCACCTCCGACCTCCCCGGCGGTGTCGTCAACGTCCTCTCCGGCCGTACGGCGGAGATCGCGACCCCGCTGGCCGCGCACCAGGACGTCAACGCGATCGACCTCGCGGGCGCCGGCGCCGACGATGGCCTGGCGAAGGAGCTGGAGATCGCGGCGGCGGACAACCTGAAGCGGGTTCTTCGTCCACAGCCTGTGGACGAAGTCGACTGGGTGGCGACTCCGGGGACCGACCGCATGACGGCGTTCCTGGAGACGAAGACGGTCTGGCACCCGACGGGGTCGCTGGGCGCGTCGGGTTCCTCCTACTGATCTCGCTCTCGACGGGTTTCGCTCCGAGTGGCCCTCTTCCCGGGCGGCTCGGAGTGACACTCGATCGAGTGACGGCTCACAAGGTTCACCTTGTGAGATCATGTGCACATGGTTGAGATCGCCATCAGTGCCGCCCGTTCCCAGCTCGGCGACCTGGTCCGCCGCGCCGCCCACGGCCGCGAGACCATCGCCCTCACCGACCACGGACACGTGGCCGCCCTCCTCGTGTCGCCGCAGGTGATAGAGGATCTCGAAGACGCCCTGGTATTCGCGGACTACCAGCGGCGCAAGGCGGAGGGGACGCTTGAGCCGGGCATCCCGCATGAGGAAGTCGGCAGGATGCTGGGGCTGCGGTAAGTGGCCTACGAGATCATCTGGGAGCCCCGCGCCAGGAACGCGGCCGCGCGGTTCCTCAAGGAAGACCCGGCCGGATTGTCCGCCGTTTACGAAGCCGTGGACTCCTTGGCCGATCAGCCTCGCCCGCACGGCTCCGTCCCCTACCGATCACCCGACCTCCGACGTCTGCACGTCGGCGACTATCGGGTCCTGTACGTCATCGACGAGGACGTGATCCATGTCCTGGTCACCCATCTCGGCCGTACCCCCTGACCCCGGACCGAGAGCCGCGCCTCCTCTGCACCCAAAGGCAGGTGCGGCCCTCTGCCACGATCAGCCGGCGTCAGTGGTTCAGCAGCCCCGTCGCCTCCCCCGGCACCGGAATGCTCCCGATCGACGGCGCCTGGGCCACCGGGGCGGTCAGCATCCGGGAGTTCAGGGACTTGAAGTCGGCGAGCTGGGTGCCGACGCCGTTGTCGAGGGGGTCGACGCCCGTGCCGGCGAGGGGGTTGGGCTTGAGGCCGGAGATCGGGCCGGTGACATGGCCGACGGAGCCGGTGAGGGCCTGGAGCCCGGCCTGGGGGTCAGTGTGGCCGAGGCTGGTGGGGTGGGTGCGCATCACGTCGAGGACGGGCTCGGTGTCCGCGGAGGCCGTCGCGGCACCCGCGCCGAGCGCCACACCCGCCGTCGCGAGGGCGACCAGGGCGCGCTGGGCGGTCGGGGTCGAGGAAGACGTGTGTCGTGCCATTGCTGCTGCCACCTTCTACTGCCTTTTCATGCACAGGGTAATCAGGTCGACACGTAGGGTAGTTGAGGTGTGACGCGCGCTCCAAAGACGACCCGCGGGGTCGGCAGGGCGTACGGAATACGTCAAACTGGTGTCCCGTGAGCATCCATCGCCCCTCCCCCGCCCGTGTCGTGCTGCTCTGCGGTCCCTCGGGCTCGGGCAAGTCCCTTGTCGCCGCCCGCTCCGGCCTTCCGGTGCTGCGCCTCGACGACTTCTACAAGGAGGGCGACGACCCGACGTTGCCGCTGGTGGCGGGGAGTTCGGACATCGACTGGGACCACCCGGACTCCTGGGACACGGATGTCGCCGTGGCCGCGATCGCCGAGCTGTGCCGCACGGGCCGTACGAACGTCCCCGTCTACGACATCTCGCTCTCCGCCCGCACCGGCGCGGAGACCGTCGACATCGGGCGGACGCCGCTGTTCATAGCGGAGGGCATCTTCGCGGCCGAGATCGTGGGCCGCTGCCGCGAGTTGGGCCTGCTGGCCGACGCCCTGTGCCTGAACCGCGGCGCGGTCCGCACCTTCCGCCGCCGCTTCCTGCGCGACCTCAAGGAGGGCCGCAAGTCGGTTCCCTTCCTGCTGCGCCGCGGCTGGCGCCTGATGCGCCAGGAACGCACGATCATCGCCCGCCAGACCTCCCTCGGCGCCCACCCCTGCGACCGGGACGAGGCCCTGGGCCGCCTGGCGGCGGCCGCGGTGGGCCGCCGCCCGGCCCGAACGGATGCGACGCCTTCCCCGTCGTAGGCGCGCATCAGCTCAACCGCTGAGCGCCATCCAGATCGCGCCCGCACCCGCTACGACGGCACACAGGACAAGAGCGGCGTCGGCGCTCCGGCATCGGGTCCAGCGAATCTGCAGAACGGAGACCGCGGATTCACTCACCGGCCGATCGGACCGCAGCCATATGCCGATCCTTCGCGCCGCCTCTCGGCTCGACCCTTTGAAACGATCGACCAGAGATCCCCCGAACGCGAAGACCGGGACGGACCGGTCCCCGTCGAGACGCACCTGCAGCGTGCCGTCGTCGGTGAGCGAGACGCCGACGATCACCGCTTTCGGGAAAACATGGGTGCGGAGCGGGTTCACCACCACGAGCACATCGTCACGCAAGACCACTTTGCAGTTGGCGATTCGTCCGCAGAGGGCCGCGAGCACCAAGTAGACCGGTATCCCCTGCCAACCGTCCCGGAATCCGTGCACCGAGGTGACCTTGTACACCGCCGCGGCCATCCCGATTCCGAGACCTACGATGACAATCCCGCAGAAAACAGGCCAGGAACGCCGCCGCAGCACGGGGAAGATCATCTGCAATCCCGCCAAACTCAGTTGATCAGTCCGACAACTCCGCGGCCGATTCCGGCCAGAAGCGCGAGCGCCAGAAACAAATCCGCCGGTCGACAACGTCTCACCAGGGTTCTCTTGACAGGCTCCGCTTTCGCGGCGGACCGCGGCGTCCTCGGCATCCGCTGCCTGATCTCCAGGGCGGCCTTCTCCGACGTACCGAACATCCGGTCTACCAGAGATCCACCGAACACCGCGGGGGAGAGGGACTCGTCGCGAACCGTCAGCACCCGGAGGCTTCCTCCTGCCCCGGCCACTACTCGGCGAATTCCGTCATACCTGACTTCTTTGGCCCCGATGGGATTGCGGACGACCAGTGATTCTGCGCGCAGTACCACCGCGCAGGTGCCCAGCCGCAGAAAGAGCGCGGTCACCGCACAGAAAACCGCCGTGGCGACCCACACGTCACGGTCATAGCCGTGTTCCATGCTCGCCCGCACGCCCCAGGGATAGATTCCCCAGACCGCAGCGATGAAAATCCCGTTCAAGACGGGCCATGATCGCCGCCGTAGGACTCGTTCTTCCGTCAACTCCCTAACACCCCACATGACCGTGGAGGGCGCTGTCCGCGCCTTCTCCGCACACACCCCAGCCCACCTGCGCGTTCACTCCCATGTTCAGAGCCGTCCGGCCGCTGTCCAGTACCTTGGCCGTCTCGGTCACATAGCCCTTCCGACCGCCCCCGACTCCGGTCCCCAGACCCGCCTTCGTCCGGTACAGGGGAACCTCGACCTCTGCGCGTTCAAACGCATCGCCGAGAAATGCTTCTTTCCATGTACCGGCACCCATTCCCTTGGCCAAGCCACCCCCCACCAGACCACCCGCAGCCGTCCAGAGAAGCGACTTCGCGTACCCGGTCCCGTCGAACTCACCTGTCCGGGCCCAGTCAACCCCATAACTGATCGTGGCAGCGGCGACACCGATACCGACGCACAGCCCTGCCGAAGCCACGATGCAGGCCGCGAAGGTCACCCCTGGCAGAACCCTGTTCTTCCACCCGTCCCACGTGCCGAAGGTCTGCTTGGTCCAGCTCCAGGACTTCGACCACCAGGACCGGTGCGGCTGCGGCTTGGGCGCGGGCGGGGTGTAGCCGCTGTCGGTGACGGGGTTGCTGTAGTGGGTGCTGCTGGAGACCGCCGTGCCCCGGCGGTAGTCGGCGAGGCCGGTCTTCGGGTCGTAGCCGACCTCCTTCTGCACCTTCTTCGAGCAGTTCGCCAGGTCGTACTCGCAGGAGTTGGGGCGTGAGCCGATCTCCCGGCCGGTGGGGTCGGAGAAGGTGACCGGGTTGTCGCCGGCGTAGGCGTAGCCGCCGAGTTCCTGGGGACTGTCGGACTCGAAGACCGGGTCGAGGCTGACGAAGCGGCCGAGGCCGGCGTCGTACTGACGGGCGCCGACGTCGGTGAGATCGGTGGCCGTGTCGGTGGTCTTGTCGAGGAAGGTGCGGTTGTCGACCCAACTGGCGCTGGTTCCCCGGGAGTTGCCGAACGGGTCGAACTGGCGCCAGGTGGGGGTCTGGGCGGTGTTGTCGAGGTAGAGGGTGTTGGTGCCGTGCTGGTCGGAGGCCAGCTCGAAGGAGTAGTTGGTGCCGGTGCCGGTGCGCACGACGGTGGCTCCGCCGGGGGTGCTGTAGTAGCGCACGCCGGTGGCGGTGCCGGTCGAGTCGTCGAGGGTGATCTGCTCGCTGCCGAGGTACAGGGTCGTGGAGTTCGGGTCGATCTGCAGCAGCAGGTTGCCGTCGGCGTCGTAGAGGTAGCTGGTGGAGGTTCCGGTGGTGCTGTTGGCGACCTTGGTCAGCTGGTCGTTCTCGTTCCAGGTCAGGGTCTGGTCGCCGGTGCTCGTGTCCCGGGTGGTGGTGTTGCCGACGCTGTCGTAGCCGTAGCTGGTGGAGGCCGTCGAACCGCCGGTGGTGCTGGTGCCGGTGACGGTGTTGGACCGGCTGTCGGAGTAGGCGCTGGTGGTGACGGCGTCGCTGCCGGTGCCGAGGGCGTGCTGGGTCTGGGTGAGCCGGTTGCCCACGGCGTCGTAGGTCCAGCTGGTCCAGTACGTGCCGCCGGTGATGCCGTCCCCGACCGTGCTGTGGTCGCTGCTGGTGGGGGTGGCGGAGCAGTTGTCCGAGGCGGTCCAGGCCGTGGTGAGGCGATCGAGGGTGTCGTAGGCGTAGCACTGGGTCTCGGCCGTGGAGCTGGAGCCGGAGCGGGTCTCGGTCTGGCGGGTGATGTTGCCGGACAGGTCGTAGGTGAAGGCGGTCTCGTCCACGCTGGACGGGGCGTTGGTGGAGCGGGTGACGAGCTGGTCGGTCAGACTCCCGGTGTGCGTGTCGTACGCGTCGGTCACGGTGGCGTAGGACGTGGAGGAGCCGAGCTGGACCTGGGCGACCTGGTCGTTGGCGCTGTAGCTGACGCTCTTCAGGTAGCTGTAGGCGCTGGTGGCCAGCGCGTTCTCCTCGTCGTCGTTGTTGTAGCCGTGGGTGACGGTCTCGGCGGGCAGTCCACCGCCGAGGGCGTAGCCGTCGGTGTACAGCAGCCCGTTGACGCTGGTGTAGCTGTGGGTGATCTTCCACGTCTTGCCGAGGACCGAGCCCTGTGCGGCGGACGGGATGATGGTCTCTTCGCCCAGGGACTCGCCGAAGACGTTGAAGTTCACGGCCTGCTGGACGTAGGCGTAACCGCCGCTGTACGACGTCGCGGTGGTGACGTGGCCCACCGGGTAGGTCATCCCGGAGATGGCGGTGTTTGCGTTGTCGTACACCCAGGCCGCGGTCTGGTTGCCGGGTGAGCTGGTGGAGGCGTAGGCGACCTGGTCGGCGGTGGCTGCGGCGTACGTGCCGGTCTTGCGGTCGAGGGCGTCGTAGGTGAAGGAGACGTAGTCGCCGCGGGAGTCCTTGGTCTGGAGCAGGTTGCCGTCCGCGTCGTAGGTCATGGTGGAGGTGCCGGCGGTGGGGTCGCTCTTGGAGACCACCTCATCGGCCAGGTCGTAGAGGCTGGTCCACTTGTCGCCCTTGGCGTCGGTGGTGGTGGCCTGCTGCCCGTGGCCGTCGTAGCCGTAGCTGGTGGGGCTGGTGGTGCCGCCGGTCAGGTAGAAGGTGCCGGTGGTCGTGTTCAGCGGCGTGGTCAGCGTGGGGGCGCTGGTGTACTCGTCGAGTTCGCTGGTGCGGCCGAGGGGGTCGGTGCGGGTGGTCTTGACGACCCCGCCGGCGGGCGGGACGACCGTGGTGGCGTCGCCGTTGTAGACGGTGGTGGCGGTCGAGACGATCGAGCCGTTCTTCTCGGCGATGTCGTAGACCTGCCGGCCGAGGCCGTCGTAGGTGTACGCGTCCTGGTCGGCGACCTGGTTGTCGGGCACCGAGTCCAGGGCCACCGTCGGTGTGGTGGTGGAGTCCCAGTAGTCGTTGTTCTTCTTCGCCGTCCAGCCGCGCGAGTCGTACAGGGTGTCGTCGATGAGACGGCCGCCCTGCGGGGTGTACGCCTGGGTCTGCCGGGAGCGGCCCAGGGAGTCGACGACGGTGGACGACGTCAGATAGCCGCTGTTGTCGTTGAGCGTGTTGGTCACCACGCCCGAGACCGAGGTGTTCGACAGCGTGTAGGCGTAGGTGAGGTTCGCCAGGGCGGTGGTGGCCCGGGAGTTCTTCCACACCGAGGTGGCGCGGCCGAGCGTGTCGTACTGGACGGTGGTCACCACATGGTTGACGTCGGTGCTGGTCAGGGTCAGCCCGCGCGCGGGGTCGTAGGTCTCGCCGGTGGTGTGGGACACGCCGCCGACGCTGGGGGCGGTGACGGTCTTTCCGGTGGTCAGGTAGGCGGAGTCGACCGTGTAACTGGTCGTGGTGGTGTTGCCGTTGCCGCTGGTGGCGGTGTGCAGCCGGTGGTACGTGCTGTCGTACGTGTTCTGTGCGGTGGTGCGCCACGTGAACGCGCCGGAGCCGTAGTCGGTGGCCTTGCGGACCATCGTGACCAGGCCCGTCGTCGGGGCGGTGGTCTGCGGGAACGCGGTGGAGAAGGTGGTGTCGTCGTAGAAGGTCCGGGTGGCGGAGACGACTTGGTCGGGCCGGGTGACGCTGCTGGGCGCGTCAAGGGTGTTGAGTCCGTCGGGCACGGATGCCACCGAGCCCTCGGAGAATCCGGAGCAGGCCACCGAGTCCTCTTCGGTGCCGGAGACCAGGCCGACGAGGTTGGTGCCGGTGTTGGCCGGGGCGTAGGTGGTGGCGGTGCACCGGTCGTAGTGGGAGTCGGCCGGCACGGTGTGCTCGTAGGTGTAGGTCGGCAGAGCGAAGTCGTCGTCGGAGCGGGTGGCGTCGTAGGTGGTGTCGGTCTCGGTGTAGCGCCAGCTGGTGGTGCCGCCGTCGGTCAGCCGCTGCCGGGTCCACTCCTCCGCGGTGCCGGTCGCCCGCGCGGTCAGGTCGGGCAGGCCCGAGCGAGTACGGGTCGCGGTGGCCGCGGAGACCCAGTACGACGAGATCGTGGAGTGGTCGACACCCCCGCCACTGCCCAGATAGGAGGCCGACTCCAGGATCTTGCCGGAGAGTTGGGCCGTGTCGGTGTGGCTGCCGCCCTGGGAGTCGGTCAGCGAGACGCTCCGGGTCGAGGTCGAGGACAGCCAGTCGCCGTCCATGCCCTGGTAGTAGGAGTCGACCTGCTTGGTCCGGTCGTCACCCGCGCCGTTGCCGGTGGTGGTGGTCACCTGCTGGTAGCCGCGCCACTGCCCGTAGGTGCGGTACTTCGGCTTGGTGTTCTCGTCGTCGTCGTAGTGCCAGGCCGCGCCCGAGTACGAGTAGTCGGTCTCCTTGGTCGCCGAGCCGCCGGTGGTGTCGGTCTCCAGCACCTCCTGTACGGCGTACTTGTTGAACCAGTCCCGCATCGGGCTGATGTAGCCGCTGGGGGTCCAGTACTCCGGGAAGCAGGAGGCGGTGTTGGAGGACGGGGTGGCGGAGGTGGAGCACGCGGTCGGCAGGGTGTAGGAGACGCCGATCACTCCGCCCATCTCGGTGGTGATCGCCGTGATGCGGTAGCGGAACAGGCCCGGGTAGGTGGAGGTGTCCACCCGGTTCTCCAGTGCCGAGCCGGTGAACTTCACCGCCGGCATGGTGATCGAGGAGGTCGATCCGCCCGCGGTGGTGTCCGAGCCGGTGCGCTGGACGGCGGACAGCCACAGCGTCGCGCTGGTCGCGTCCCCCGTCGACGGCTCGGTCTGGGTCAGCGCGTAGGAGTCGACGGTCGTGTACGCGCCGGCGGAGGCCGAGTACTGCTGGGTGGTGATCGAGGTCAGCCGGACGGTGGAGAAGTACGACGGCCCGTACGCGCTGCACGTCGCCCCGGAGGCGCAGACCAGGTCGTAGGGGACGTCCGGGTAGTACGAGGCGTTGGAGGAGGTCTCCGCGCTGCCGCAGTTGGTGCTGGTCGAGGTGCAGCGCGTGGCGGCGCCGTAGACGATCTTGTCGGGGACGGTGCCGTAGGGGCCGGTGGCCGTGGTGAAGCCGTAGTCGATGTGCGCGAGGTAGGAGTCGCGCACGTACTTGACCTCGGAGGCTCCCTTGTAGGCGCCGTAGTAGTTGGTGTCCTGCTTGTAGTAGTACGCCATCGCCGCGCCGGTGGCGTTGGTGACGTAGTCCAGGTGCCACTTGTAGGCCATGGTGCAGTAGCTGCTCGTGGCCGTGGAGTCGTAGCAGGGGTCGCCGGAGTGGGCGGCGTAGACGCGCTCGGAGTCCACCGAGTTCGTCGTGTCGTTTCCGGACGCCCAGCCGGGCAGCTCGTTGCGGCCGAAGTAGTACTTGCTGCCGTCCCGTTCGGTGATCACCCAGTACGACGTGTCGTAGGTGCCCGATCCGTTCGAGGAGCCGGTCACCTTGGTGACCGTGGCGCCGTTGTCGTCGGCCAGCTTGTAGGTGGAGGTGTCCGAGTCGTAGACGATCGAGGTCGAGGCGCCGTTCAGCGACAGGGTCAGGATCCGGCCGTCGTAGCACTCGTCGGTGGTGGTCACCGACCCCGCGCTGCCCTCCGGGGAGTCGTCGCACGGGGTGAACTCCTGGGTCACCGAGGAGTCCTGGGTGCTCCAGCCGTCGCCGACCCAGGAGGCCTGGGCCTGGGTGTTGGCCGTCCTCCCGTCCACACTGCCCGAGTCGTAGGACAGCGAGGCGTCCGGCGCCAACGATGTCGAGGCCCCGGGCACCGCCACCTTGTAGGTGTAGGTGAAGTCACCCGACGACCCCGACTGGGACCAGGAACCCGCCGACGACAGGGTCGCGGCGTAGTTCCCTCCCGCCGCGCCCTCCTGGCCGGTGGAGTCGGTGGCCGCGATGACGGTGGCCGCGCCGGAGGTCGACGCCGTCCGGGCCGTGGCGGAGGCGGCGGCCGAACCCGTGTAGACGGCGGGCGCCGCCGAGGCGACCGCGCTCCTACGGGCGCCGGTGGAGGCGGGGTTCGCCGCAGCGGACGAGGCGCCGAGCGTGAGTACCGCCGAAACGGCCGCGCTCTTGGTGTCGTTGACGGAGGTCAGCGGCTTCTGCTTCTGGCACTGGGCCAGTTGAGGGGTCGTCAGGGCGCAGGCGGGCAGTTCCACCAGTCGTAGGCGGGAGGCGTAGTTGCCGCCGATCGCCTGGCTGAACGCGCCGTAGTCCAGGCCGACTTCGACCCGGCCGGAGCCGGACTCGGCGGACTTGTCGGGGCTGAGGGACCAGACCGGGCCGGACACGCCGAGGCGCGTGGACAGCGACCGCGACCGGACCGAGACACCCAGCCGCGTCGGGCCCGCGTAGGCGCCCTTCGAGGGGGCGACGGCCTGCACCCAGACCGGGGTTCCCGCCGCAACGGCCTTGGAGCCGTGGGCGGTTGGGTGCTTCGGTGCCGCCAACCGCAGGGTCGCGTCATGGGCGGACGGCCAGGCGGCCCGGGTCGGCACGACGGTGTGGCGGGTGGCACCGGAGGTGTGGACGCGCTTGTGCGAGACGGGCTTCAGGCCCGTGACGGAGCGGCCGAGGTCCGGTTTCGGCTTCGCGGCCGGTTTGGCGGAGGAGGGGAGTGCGTCGGCCGTCGACCCGAAGGCCGGACTCATGCACAGGGACCAGGCCAGGAGCGCCGTCCATCCCACCGCCACCAGCCGCGTGCGTCTACCAGACACAGGACTCCCCCTCGTCACGACCACATGCCGAAATGCCAGATCGCTCGTCCGCCGCCAAGGAATACCCGAAAGTTCAATCCCGAAGAATAAGGAATTGGGAAAGAACCAACCTATGAAGAATGGCAAATAGCGACAGAGCCAGACATCCATGACATGTGCACAACGTGATCTAAGTCACATCGCCTCACGTGCTGCCCCAACTCCCCTTACGGTGACGCGGCCTTGGCCGTCCGCGATTCGCCCCGCAGCCCCGCCGATCACCAAGAAACTCTCAAGTCGAATTTGCGAAACGCTTGGCCTTTTTTAGCAGCCCAAGAATTGGGGGAAAGAAATGCAAAAGACTGGGCCGGCCTCTCCGCCCCGCTCATGGAAACGCCGCATGGTCGTCGGCGCCACCGTTCTCGCGGTCGCCGGGACGGTCGGCAGTCCCGGCCTCGCCCACGCCGCCACCAAGGCGCACTCCCCCACCGCCGCTCGGGCGTCGGCCGGGTCCTCCCCCGGGCTGACCGAGAACCAGGCCCTGGCGAAGGCACGGGCCACCGGCAAGCCCGTGCAGGCCACGGCCGCCACGACGGACTCCTCCACGCTCACCGCGAACCCCGACGGCACCCTGACGCTCAGACAGACGATCGCTCCGGTGCGCAAGTTGGTGCACGGGAGATGGAAGAGCCTGGATGCGACGCTGGTCCGGCACGCGGACGGCACCATCTCCCCCAAGGTGTCCACCAGTTCCCTGACCCTGTCCGGCGGCGAGGCGGGCGAGCCCCTGACCACCATGCGGGCCGGCAGCGGCTCGCTGGCCGTCTCCCTGCCCTCCGGATTCGCCCTCGGCACTCCCGACCTGTCCGGTGCCACCGCGACGTACCACTCCGTACTCCCCGGCGTGGATCTCGCCGTCACCGCGCAGGACACCGGCGGGTTCAGCGAAGTCCTGGTCGTCAAGAACGCCACGGCCGCCGCGAACCCGGCGCTCACCGATCTGGCCCTGTCCACGAAGGCCACCGGGGTGACCCTGGCCGCCGACAAGGCCGGTGACCTCACCGCCAAGGACCGCGGCGGGCGGACCCTGTTCTCCGCCACCGCCCCCACCATGTGGGACTCCAGCCGCCCCGCGGCCAACACCCCGAAAACGACCGACCCGCACACCGGTCAGACCGTGGACAAGCGCAGCGGCACCCCGCTCGCCTCCAGTACCGCCGCGCCCGGCGACGCCGCCCGCACGGCGAGCCTGAAGGCCGCCTACCACCGGGGCCGCATCAGCCTGTCGCCCGACCGCACTCTGCTGACCGGCAAGCACACCGTCTACCCGGTCTACATCGACCCCACGTTCACCGCCTCCGGGCAGACCGACACCGTCCAGGCCTGGGCGTTCGTGGACAGTGAGTGGCCCGACACCGCGTTCTGGAAGCCCGCCGCCTCCAACCCCGGCCCCCTGCACGTGGGTTACACCGACTGGACGTCCGACGTCTCCACCAACCGGGCCCTCTACCAGACCAGCATCCACAGCGGGCTCTGGGGCGCGCAGGATGTGATCTCCTCCAACATCTCCTTCTTCGAGAACTGGTCGGCGTCCTGCACCAAGGAAGAGGTCGACCTGTGGCACACGGGCTCCATCTCCTCCAGCACCACCTGGAACAACACACACAGCTCCGGTGACACGGACAAGAAGTTCTGGTTCAGCAAGGTCGACACCCAGACCGTGGCCCACGGCTGGTCCACCTCCTGTGGCCCCGCGGACGTCACCTTCGACATCACCTCGCTGATGAAGACGGCCGCCAACAACAAGTGGTCCAAGGCCACCTTCGGACTGCGCGCCGCCGACGAGGGCAACGACCTGGCCTGGAAGCAGTTCAGCAAGCAGGCCACCATCACCACCACCTACGACCACACCCCCAACACCCCGACCTCGCTGACCACCAGCCCGGCCACCAGCTGCACGGCCACCACGCCCACCTCGCTGGGCCTGGGCGACGTCACCGTGCGGGCCGCGGTGTCCGACCCGGACGGCACCACCAGCCCGCTCACCGCGAACTTCACCCTGAAGAACATGGCCAGCGGCACCACCTACACCCGCGCGATCAACGCCACCAGCGGCACCACCGCCAGCACCCTCTACTCCCACACCAGCAGCTCCGGGCCCTTCGCCGCGCTCACCGCGAAGACCGAGTTCGCCTGGTATCTCACCGTCACCGACCAGGACCTGACGAGCAGTCAGTCGAAGACCTGCCACTTCTACTACGACCCCACCGCACCCGGCGCGCCCACCGTCAGCCCGGTCACCTCCACCACCAGTCAATGTCCCGAACTGACTGACAGTCCCTCGGGCGACAGCCTGTGCACGGTGGGCACGGCCGCGAGCTTCACGATCACGGACACCAACACCAGTACCGCGCCGGGCAGTTACCGCTACCAGCTCAACGGCGGCAACCCGGTCAGCGTCTCCGCCGCGAGCTCCAGCCCGTACACGGCCACCATCTCGCTGAAGCCGACCACCCAGACCAACGTCCTGACCGTCACCGCCGTCGCCAGCACCGGGAACATCGGTGACACCTACAACTACCGGTTCATCGCCGGCGCTCCCGCCACAGCCACCGACGACGACTTGAACGGTGACGGCAACGCCGACCTGCTGACCGTCGGCGGCAAGA
>Ga0075367_10000574_pt1 | contig 14040 bp, 11 predicted proteins | sample EndMethybrTD3032_FD_71399 | JGI IMG/M metagenome (GOLD analysis project Ga0075367, IMG submission 71399) | Populus endosphere microbial communities from Tennessee, USA - Endosphere MetaG P. TD hybrid TD303-2 | ecosystem: Host-associated > Plants > Roots > Endosphere | place: USA: Tennessee... | reverse complement strand
CGGCCGTGTGCGACTACGTGCAGGGCCTGCAGCGTTCCAGCAAGCGCTTGTGGTTGTCCTTCGACGAGTGGAACGTCTGGTATCGCGCACGCGACGGACAAGCGACCGATGGCCGCGGGACGGCCGCGCCGCACCTGCTCGAGGAAGTCTACAACCTCGAGGACGCGCTCTTGGTCGGCGGCTTCGTCAACACACTACTGCGCAACTCGGACCGTGTCCGCGTCGCATGCCTCGCCCAATTGGTCAACGTGATCGCTCCGCTCGTGACCAACGACCAGGGCGTACTGCGGCAGAGCACCTACTACCCCTACGCATGGGCGCTCCGCTATGCGAGGGGTCGAGTGCTCGACCTGCGCGTGGAGTCCGAGACATATCCCATCACTCCGGCCGGACTGCAGGCGGACTTCGCGCGCACCGGCGACGTGCCGTTCGTCGACGTCGTGGCCACGCTCGACGAGCCCGGCCATCAGGCTGCCCTTCTCGTGCTGAACCGGGACACGACCGACGAACGTGAACTGACTGTGGAATGGAGTGACATCGCCCCGAAGCGCGTCCTCGCGTGCCAGACCCTCACCGGCTCCGACTTGAAGGCGTTCAACACGTTCGACGCGCCGCGACGGGTCATGCCACAGGCGTTGACGGCTCCCGCCGCCGGCGATCGGATGACGCTCAAGCTGCCGCCGCGCTCCTATACCGTGGTGCATCTCGGCCTATAGAGCCCGCGCCGCCGCGACGCTGCTGGATGGCGCCTGGCGATTCCATACCCGCGATGACCCAAACTTGGCGGATCCTGGCGCCCATCACGTGAGCCTCGATCATGGCCGGGATCCGCCACTGGCGAGAGCCACTACGGCACGACGGTAAGCGAGTAGGCGCGAATCGTCGTGTGCGTCACGCGGTTGCCGTTCGCGTCGGCCGCGCGCATGCGCAGCGAGACGAAGCCGGCCGTGCGCGGATGCTTCAGGATCGCAAGCCCGCGATCGTCACCGGGAACACGCAACACCACCACCGGCTTCCAGGTCGCGCCATCGTCGAACGACACATCCAATTCGAGCGATGCAATGCGCGCGGATGGCGCGCCGACTGGCCGTTCAACGTGAAGGAATAACGGGAACAGCCGGCCGGCCGCGGCGTCGTCCATGCCGAACACTGCGCCCGTCGCACGTACGGCGAGCATTGGCAGTGGCGCCGGCGTCGTGGGCGGCGTCGGGCCTGGCGCCGCGAACATCCAGGTCGCCTCGGAACGCGTACCGAGCACGGAGAACGGAATCGCGCGACTGGTCGTGCACGTCAGCGTGTAGCGGCCTGGACTATCGGGCACGGCAAAGCGTCCGCCACAGACGAAGTCGCTCTCGCCCAAGGTCACGCCATCCCTGGTGAGCCTGGTCGTCGCAGTGGTGCCCGTCTGCGTGTAGTGTCCGTCTTCGTTGCCACTGAACGGCCACACCCTGATCACGATCGAGTCGACTTCCCGCGCATTCAGCGTCCCCGCGGTCGAGAATGCCGGTCCGAGCGGTGCGCGATACCACGCCGTCTCGTGGTGGCCCGCCCGATACACCTGATCCCGGACTACCTCGCCCTCCCCGTCCGTCGGCGACTCCGCAGACTCGGTGACGAACAAGTTGTGAGACCACCGGAGATCACGGCCCGGGGTGAAGAACTCGTGCCGCTGGCTTGGCAGCGGTTCCAGTCCCTGCGACGTGACCCGCGAGGCGCTCGTCCGCTGCGGGGTGAACACGACGTCGAAGCGGCGCCCCACGGCGAGCACGCCCTGCGCGTGATAGGTCGCGCGCACGCGCGCCAGATCGCGGTCGCGGACGACGAAGCCGAGCGCTTCCGGAATGCGGCCTTTCGTCGCGAGCTCCAACGTGTAGATCGGCGAGAACCTGATCGGCGTGACGCCGGGGACGGGCACGCCGAGCACAGGCTGATAGACGAACTCGTAGAAACGTCCCGTCACTGGCGATGTCGGCACCGCGTAGGGCGTCGCCACTCCAGTGGTCAGGAAGCTGATGGTGAAGAACCGGCTGCCGGCGATCTCCGACGTCACCGTCAGTCCCTGTCCGTCAATCACCGTCCCACTGGCGTCGACCTGCGCGGAGACGCGCTGCCCTCGCGTCGCGTCCAGCACGACGCTTCTGTCCGCGTCGAGCGTCACCCCCGGTTCGGACGCGAGCGTCAGCGACCGCTCGGCCGGAGTGCTGGAGCTGATCGACGCATCCACCTCGTACCGGCCCTTCGGAAGCCGCAGCGTGATCGTCCGCCCGGTTCCCACACTGAATGTCTGCGGGTTGCCCGTCTCGAGGTTGGTCACCCAGCCGAACGCCGAAAACGACGGGCCTCGTCCGATCCCCGAGAGCGTCAGGTTGAAGCTCTCGACTTCCTGTACGGCGGCCACGGCGGTGACGACGCGCGTCGTGCCGCTCGTCGCGATGAGACGTCCGCTGAACGTGCCGGCGGTGCGATTCGCTGGCGTCAGCGTGACGAGCGCGTCGGCCGTACCTTGCGCCGGCACCATCACGGTGCCCGAGTTGACGGTGAACATGCCGTCCGGCGCGGGCAGTCCTTGCTCGTTGGTTACGAGCAGCGCGAGGGCGAGCGTCACCGCCTCGCTGCCGTAATTCGCGTACGTCACGGTCTGCGTCGTGGCGGGCCGATCGTGCGGCCAGGGGACGAAGCCGAAGCTGGCGGTGCCGCTCGCGAAGACGGACTGCGTCACGGCACGTCCGACGTCGAGCCGGCCGGCGCCCTGCTGAAAGACGTTCGCGCCAGCGATTGGCGCCGTGCTGCTCGTGAGCGCCGCGCGCAATTGCGCACTGGTCCACTCGGGATGCTGCTGGATCAGCAGCGCCGCCGCGCCAGCCACGTGCGGCGCGGCCATCGACGTGCCTGACACGCGCACATAGTTCGCGTCCACGGGATCCGAGTCGCCGACCTCGGTGCCCGGCACACGCGCGGAGACGATGGAGCTGCCGGGCGCGGCCAGGTCAGGCTTGATCGCAAAGTCGCCGACGCGCGGTCCCTGGCTGGAGAACGGGCTCAGCGTGTCCTGCTTCGTCACGCTCCCGACCGCGAGCGCGTCGCGCGCGGACGCGGGCGACGAGACGGTCATCGGCCTGCCGGCGTTGCCGGAAGACACGACGAACAGCGTCCCGTGCTGCATCGTCAGCGTGTTGAGCGATTGCGACATCGGATCGCTGCCGTCGGTCGGCGGGCCGCCGAGACTCATGTTGATCACGCGGGCACGCGGCGCGGCCCACTCCATGCCAGCGATGATCGACGAGAACGGGCAGCCTTCCGGGATGCAGACCTTGCCGTTGATCAGCGTCACGCCGGGCGCGACACCCTCGTACTGCCCCGCCGACGCGGCGCCAGTGCCACCGATGATGCCCGCCACGTGCGTGCCGTGGCCGACATCGTCTGCCGCGTCCGGAAGCGTGTCGGTGAAGTCGCGGGCTTCGGCGATGCGGCCCGCGAGGTCCGGATGATCCGCCTTGATCCCGCTGTCGAGGACGGCGACCGTCACGCCGGCGCCGGTCAGGCCCTGAGCTCGTGCCTGAGGCACGCCGATCTGCGGCCCGCTCTCGTTGAGCATCGTGCGCGCCCGCGCGTCGAGCCAGACCTTCACGACACCTGCCTCGAATCCAGGACTCGACGCGGCTCCTGCGGCGAGTGCCGCGGTGCGCTCTGCCCCGCCGCCACCTGTCAGCCAGCTCCAGAACGCGCCGGCTGTTCCCTTGCCATCGGAGACCGCGACGCCGTTGATGCTGGGAAGCTCGGGGCCTTGCTGCACGCCCGTGGCGGCGGTCAGCATCAAGGGCGCGATGCTGGCGCGGGTGGGAGCGAACGTCACGATCAAAGGAAGTCCGCCTGCCGCGCTCGCCACGGGCTTGCGCTGCGCATTGCTGGCATCAGGTGACGCCAGTCCCTGCCGGACGATTTCCGTGACGTTGAACAATGTCGGATCGAGCAGGCCGCTGGCGAGGAGCGGCTGCGCGTCCGAAGGCACGATCGAGAGATCCTCCTGACCGGAAGTATTCGTCGAGGACATGTGCGCGAAGCTGATCGCCTCGCGCCCTGGAGCAGGAACAACCGTCGCTTGAACGCCGCCGGCCGAGCGCCACTGCAGATGGACGCGATCGCCGGTGATCAACGTGACGCTGAACGAACCACCCTCCGGCTCACGCGAGGCGCCAGGCAGATGCGCGTGCACACTCACCCCCAGCACGACACACGCCAATGACACCAGCACGAATGCGAGCCGATTCGCGCCAGACGAGAGCCATCTCCTCACCCACGTGGTCTCCATCGCGAATCCTCCAGGTAGCGGTCCCAGGGAGGCGCTGGAAAATCGGCATCGCGGGGTGATATTAGAGTCTTCGCAGGGTTTCGCTCAGGACTTTGGGTCTGATGTGTGTTGAGTTGGTCTCTTGGCGGCCGCACCTCAAAGCTCGACTATTCGCGCATTAAAAAGATCGTTTCTGCGGAGCTAAAAGCTAGTCCATTGAACGGCTGGGGTCGATATCATCGTATAGATGAAGTTGTCGGGCTCGACCGTTGCGCATTGCTTGTTGGCCGTGTCGATTCTGGTTCTGTTAGCGAGGTGCTCGAATAGCAAGTCGCCAGTCGGACCAACCCCTCCACAAGGCTTACAACCGGGTCATCAGGAACCCACCATCAGCGTCCCCGTGACATTCGTGGGAGCCGGCGATATCGCGAGCTGTGCATCGCCGGGCAGCGAGGAAACAGCGCGTCTCCTCGACGGAATTTCCGGCACGATTTTCACCACGGGCGACAACGCGTATCCCGCCGGCACGGATGAGCAGTTCCGCGACTGCTACGGCCCGACGTGGGGACGCCATCGCCACCGCACGCGTCCGTCGCCGGGCAACCACGACTACCTGACCGGGGGCGGCGTGCCCTACTTCTCGTACTTCGGCGGCGACGCCGGCCCCGCCGGCCTCGGCTACTACTCCTATCGCCTCGAGGGGTGGACCATCTTCTCGCTCAACAGCAACGCTCCTGCGGACGAGGGCTCCGCGCAATATCAGTGGCTTCGCGCCGAACTGACGAGCCGGGCGTCACGCTGCAGCCTGGCGTACTGGCATCACCCCGTGATCAACGACGGCCCGCACGGCGATAGCGGGCAGATGCGCGCGATCTGGCGGCTCCTGTTCGAGCACGGCGTGGACGTGGTCCTCGCGGGCCACGATCACAACTATCAGCGCTTCCCTGCCCTCGACGGCAATCTCCAGCGAGACCCGCAACGCGGCATCCGGCAGTTCATCGTCGGCACCGGCGGCGCAGAGCTCTACGAATTTCCCGGCAATCAGTCGCGCGCCGAAGCGCGAGGCGGCGCGTGGGGCGTGCTCAAGCTCTCGCTTGAAGCCGATGGCTACAACTGGGAGTTCCTGCCCGTTTCCGGTCAGCAATATCGCGACTTCGGACGCGACACCTGTCACTAGATCCCACCGATCGAACGGGCGTATCTGCCCGATCCACGTGGCCTCGGATTTGCTCCTGCAATGCGAACGGAAGGAGCAATTTGCCCATTTATCGCGGAAAACGCTCGGAAGAAGGTTCGCGATGATTCTCTAACCCACGATCCTAAACGGATCTGCATCAGCGAGTAGACACCATGGCCACAGCTCTGTGTTGGACATCGGCTACGCTCGCGCTCCTCGCCTCGATCGCCGGATCGGCCCAGGCGCAGGACGCCGATCAGCTGTTCGACGATGCCGTACTGCACGAAGTGCGGCTCTCCTTGAACGCAGACGACTGGCAGCATCTGCAGTCGACATTCCAGGAAAACACCTACTATCCCGCCGACGTGACCTGGAAAGGTGTGCGCGTGCGCAATGTCGCGATCCGATCCCGCGGCAGTGCCAGCCGAAGCGCGGAGAAACCGGGGCTTCGCGTGGACATCGATCGCTACGTCAGCGATCAGCGCTTTCTCGGCCTGAAAGCCTTCGTGCTCGACAACGCCACGCAGGATCCGTCGATGATGAAGGAGCCGCTGGCCATGCGCCTGTTCGCGCACATGGGCCTGCATGCGCCGCGCGAGGCGTTCGCGCGTCTGTATGTGAACGAGAAGTATCAGGGCCTCTACGTCATTGTCGAGTCGATCGACGAGGACTTCGTCTCGCGGGTCTATTCGTCGTCCGCGAACGATGGCGAGCGCGCGGCTGAACGCGACGGCGTGCTCTTCGAGTTTCAACACACGTCGCCGTACTACTTCGGATATCCCGGGCCGGAGCTGGAGCACTATGCCGCGATGTTCGAACCGGAAACCCACGAAAAGGATTCGCTGGAAACGCTCTACCGCCCCTTTTCCACGATGGCCCGCCTGATCAATCAGGCGTCGGACAGCGAGCTCGTGGAGGTGGTCAGTCCATATCTCGACGTCGTGCAGTGGATCCGCTACGTAGCCGTCCAGAGCTTCCTCAGCGAGCTCGATGGCATGCTCGGCTTCGCGGGCATGAACAACTTCTACCTGTATCGCTTCCAGGGATCGACGGTCTCGCAGGTGATTCCCTGGGACAGCGATCAGTCGTTCGTCGATGCGTGGCAATCGATCTGGACGCGGTGGGACGAAAACGTCCTGATGCGGCGCGCGATGAAGAACCCCGAGCTGCGCGCGCTCTATCTGGACACGCTGCGGCGGGCCGCGGCGTTCGCCGCCAGCGCCGGCGAAGACGATCCGCGCGGCTGGCTGGAACGGCAGGTCGAGCGCGTCTTCGAGCAGATTCGCAGTGCCGCACAGGCCGACACCACGAAGCCGCATTCGAACGACGAGTTCCTGGCGGAAGTGGCGCGCCTTCGCGAGTTCGCGCGGACGCGGAGCGCGTTCGTCGACTGCGAAGTGGAAAACGAGACGTCCGGCCGAGACACAGCCCTGTGCGGCAGAATGATAGAACGCCGCGAGCCGAAGCTATTGCCGGCTGACCGATGACGACGACCGCACGATGTCGTTCTTGGTGCTGCCCACGATCGTGACCAGCTCCTGCTGTTCTTTCTGAGGGACTTTGTACTTGTCGAGCGTGGCCTTGAAGTCAGCGACCATCGCGTCCCACTCCGCCTGATTGATGTTCAGGTGTTGGTGGGATTGCTTCATCGTCCGGCCGGTGTATTTGCATGGGCCGCCGGTCACCTCGCACACGAGCGTGGTGACGTGGAACTTGAGTCCGGCCTTCGGCACGCGCGCTCGCGCCTCGCTGATGGCCGGGTTCGCATTGAGCGTCGAATTCACCAGCAGCCGCTCGATGAAATCGTCGACCACCGTCGCAATACTGTAGGCGCCGCCCAGCCGCTCGTACAGCGACTGCGCCTTTTCCTGCGCGACCGCGTTCCGAGTCGTCGCCGCAGCCATGACAACGACGACTACCGCCACCAGCGCCGTGCCTCGCGCGATGTGATTGATACGCCTGATACGCATACAGCTCCTTGTCTTCGAGGTTCCGAGTCTTCAGCTCAATGCGCCCCTAGGACGCGGCGGGCCGAAAATAGTTCCAGCGAGCTGGAATCGCGCGCGGATTCCGGTCACACTGCGAGGCGCCGTCATCCAGAGCGTCCTCCTTGGAACCTTTTCCGGCCGCCGCGCGTCTTGGGAGCGGGCACGACGTGACCATTTCGAAAGATGCGTTTGAAACGCTCGTTCTCGAGATCCTCGGCCCGCTCCACGGCGTGGCGAGGCGTTTGACGAAGAACGAAGCGGACGCGGAAGACCTCGTGGCCGAATCAATCACGCGCGCGTGGCGAGGCCGCGCGTCGCTGACGGATACCACTGCCTTCCGCGCATGGATGTTCCGGATCCTGACGAATACCTTCATCAGCGAACGGCGCAAGACACTCGCGCGGCCACGCGAAGAACAACTGGTGGACGAGGCCAGCGACAGGGAGGCCGCCTTCTCGCTGTTCGAGCGCCTGCACCAGCCGTTCCTCCTGTGGTTCGCGAACCCAGAACAGGAGTTCCTCGACAAGCTGCTGCGCGAGGATCTGGATCGGGCGGTTGCCGCGCTGCCCGAGCACTATCGGGTCGTGGTCGTGCTGGCGGATGTCGAAGGACTCAAGTACGGCGAGATTGCGGAGGCGCTGGATCTGCCGGTTGGCACCGTGCGATCCAGGCTTGCTCGTGCGCGGAGCGCACTCCAACGAACCTTGTGGAATGTCGCGCGCGATCGCGGCCTGCAGACGTCGCGGGCCGCCAGCGATCACGGATAGTGCGCCGGAGGGGATCCGATGTCTGACACGCACGATATGGACTGTGAACGGGCTCTGAAGAACCTCGAGGCGTTCGTCGATCGTGAACTGCCCGAGAGCGATCAGGAGCGTGTGGAGCAACATCTGCGCATCTGTCGCGAGTGCTGCTCACGGGTGGAGTTCGAAAGCCGGCTCAAGGAAAGGTTGTCAACGCTCTCGAGTGGCGATGCGCCGTCGAAAATGCGCGATCGCGTCCGGGAGCTTATCAGGAGATTTTGAGCGACGAACCCACCTCGCCGCACCAAAGGGGTTCATGCAATGGCACTTTGGAGCAACAAGAAGGAGTTCATCTTCAAAGCGGTCGACGAGATGTACACGGATGTCGCTTCCCACCCCGACAGAGTGTTTCACTTTCCCACGGGACGCCCGGCCTGTCTGTTCGTCGGCTATCCAGCCAGCCAGCTCGATGAGCTGCCGGCCGAGGCCACTGAGTCGTTCGCAGGCGTGGGCTATCCCTTCGCTGCGGACGTCATCCGTCCAGGCGATACGGTGCTCGATATCGGCAGCGGGTCCGGCACCGACACGCTGATCGCAGCGAAGCTCACTGGACGGACGGGCGTCGTCTACGGACTCGACATGACGCGGGCCATGCGTGAAAAGCTCCAGCGCATCGTAACGGCGCAGCAGATCGAACACGTGCGCGTCGTCGAAGGCAATGCCGAGCAGATTCCGCTTCCTGACGCGAGCATCGATGTCGTCACCAGCAACGGCGTGTTGAACCTCGTACCGGACAAACCGGCTGCGTTTGGTGAAATCGCCCGAGTGCTGAAGCAGGAGGGACGGCTACAGATCTCGGACATTGCGTTGCGGGTGCCGGTCTCGGAACAATCGCGCGCCAATCCGCAGCTGTGGGCCGAGTGCGTGGTCGGCGCGATCACGGAGGATGACTACGTCGCGCAGCTGCGTGACGCGGGCTTGTCGGTCGAGGTACTCAGTGAGCTGGACTACTTCGCGCGCAGCGTCAACGCGAGCACGCGGCGCGCCGCCCACGCCCTCGGCGCGCATGCCATCGTGATGCGAGGACGCAAGATCTGAGAAGGCTGCAGGTGTGTGGGGCGTCAGTGCCCCACCTCTGCGGATTCGAAGCGACCAATCGCGTGCGAGCGTTGGAAGGTTTCGGTCATGCAGGCCCACGTGACGATGCCCGACAGGAATGTCAGCAGGCCTGCGACGTGTACGGCCCAGACGAGGCCGAAGAATGCCGCGACGATGCCAGCCATCAGCGCGCCTGCGGCGTAGCCGAGATCGCGCCAGAAGCGGTAGACGCCGAGCGATGTCGCCCGCCACGAGGGATGTGCGACATCGCTGACCGCCGCAAGCAGTGCGGGATACACCATCGCGGTGCCGGCGCCGAGGAGGACCGAACCGATCAGACCGGCCGCGAGCGGAGCGTCCAGGCCCAATCCGATCACGGCATGTCCGGCGGCCTGGACGATCATGCCCCACACGATCAGCTGCTTGCGCCCGATGCGATCGGCCAGCGTCCCGGTGAAGATCTGTCCAACGCCCCAGATGATCGGATAGACCGCCTTGATCACGCCGACGCCTTCGAGCGTCACGCCATGGGCGATGAACAGCAGCGGAAAGACGCCCCACGACATCCCGTCGTTCAGGTTGTTGACGAGTCCCGCTTGCGAAACGGAGAACAGCGTCTTGTTCTTCCAACTGGTCTCCGCGAACACGCCGGCCGACGACGCGCGAGCGGATCGCGCGGGCGCGCTCGCATGCGAGCTGGCTTCGAGCCGCGCGTGCTCGCGCGTGTCTCGTACGAGCGCGATCGAAAGCAGCAGGCCTGCGATCGCATAGACGATGCCGATGTAGAACGGCTGGGGCCGAAGGCCGTACGACGCGGCGATGTAGCCGGTCACGAGCGCGGTCAGGCCCATCGCGCCGTACCCTGCCGCTTCGTTGAGGCCCATCGCGAGGCCGCGGCGGCGAGGCCCGACGAGGTCGATCTTCATGTTCACGGTCATCGACCACGCGAGCCCCTGACTGATGCCGAGCAGGACGTTGGCGCCGACAATCCATGCCCAGGACGGTCCATACGCGAGCATGAACGGCACCGGCAGGCCCACGAGCCATCCGGCCACGAGCACGGTCTTCCGCGTGAAGCGATCGGCCAGCAGGCCGGAGGCCAGATTGACCACCGCCTTCACCATCCCGAACGCGATGATGAACGAGAACACGACGGTCTCGGAGCCGATGTGGAACTCCTCGGTCCCGACGAGTGGAACGACCGTGCGCTCCAGTCCCACCATGCCGCCGATGAACGCATTGACGAGCACGAGCAGCGAGAACTGCGCGAGGTTCTCGCGGAGCCCGAGGCGTACGCTGCTGGCAATAGGAGACATCCGTCAGCTATCTGAGCGTGAGCTGAACGCGAGGCGCGAGCTGAGCGTGAGGCCTAGGCTCGGCTCCTTGCCTTCCGCGTTGGCGGCGTTGGCGACGTTCGCGGCGTGCGGCGGACCGATGCGCCGTGCCGGGAGTCGGTCGCGCCGGCGCCACGTTCGACGGGAAGCCGCGCGGCCTGCCACTCCGGAAAACCTTCGAGCAGCCGCCGCGCGCTCCGCCGGTTCGCGCGCAGCAGCTCCACGGCCCGATCGGCGTACACGCAATACGGGCCACGGCAATACGCCACGTATTCCTTGTCGCGCGGCAGCTCGCGCAGGCGTTGCTGCAGCTCGTCGACGGGCACCGAGATCGCGCCGGCGATGTGTCCAGCCTCGTACTCTCGCGCCGGACGCGTGTCGAGCATGACCACGTCGTTCGACCGCACATGCGCCAGCAAATCCCTCATCGGCACCGGCTCCGGATCCGAGCGATCGCCGAAGTGCTCGCGCACGAGCCGCTCCAGATCGGCGAGCCGCCGCTCGGCCACCTGGCGGATCGCCGTGCAGACGTCGAACACCGCCGGATCGGCGAGCCGGTAGTAGACGAACAGCCCTTCCTTCCGCGTCTCCACGAGCGCCGCCTGCCGCAGCGCCTGCAGGTGTTGCGACGCGTTGGCGAGCGACAGGCCCGTCTCCGTTGCGAGCGAGTCGACGCTCCGCTCCCCCTGGGCCAGCAGCTCCAGCAATTCCAGGCGGTGCGCATTCCCGAGCGCCTTGCCCACCCGTGCGAACTGCGCGTAGAGGCGGTCCTTGAAGTCGCGATGCGCGGCGTGCATATGACTGATCAATAAATCAATTGACTACTTGATGTCAAACGATTCATGATCCATCACGTTCGGTGAGGCCCGGGGAACCAGTCATGCCGTCATGCTGCTCGACATTCGGCGACGTCGCGGATGGGCACTTCAACACACAGCTCGCGACGCGCGACCTGGCTCGCTACCGGCGTAAGGGTCCAGGCTCGACGACACGCCTGATCGTAGAGGGCGTCACCGCGGCCGGCGCGTCGAAGGGTGTGCTGCTCGACGTAGGGAGCGGCGTGGGCTCGCTGACGTTCGAGCTGCTCGAACGCGGCGTGACGCAGGCGGTCGCCGTCGATGCCTCCGCGGCATATATCGGCGCAGCAACCGAGGAAGCGGCGCGCCGTCATCGGGCGGATGCGCTTCGCCTCGTGCACGGCGATTTCCTGGCGGTGGCTCCGCAGCTTCCGCTGGCAGACATCGTCACACTCGATCGCGTGGTGTGCTGCTATCCACACTACGAGCCGCTTCTTCAGGAAGCTACGAATCACGCTACCGACTGTCTGGCGCTTTCCTATCCGCGAAACATCTGGCTCGCCCGCGCGGCGATGGGTCTGGAGAATGCGCGACGCCGGCGCAAACGTAACCCGTTTCGCTCGTTCGTCCATTCCGCGGAAGCTATGGAACGCGTGGTCCGCCAGGCGGGCTTCGACCTGGTAAGTCGAAGGCGTACCTGGATGTGGTCGATCGACGTCTATCAACGTGTTGGAGGAGCAGCGTTCCGATCCGCAACCCTCGTGCGCTCGGCATGTCTGCGTGATCCGCTCGACCGCGACCGCTAAGAGCGTCCGATCTCGTTCAGACGCTCCCGGAAGGCGAGCTTGTTCAACTTGTCGAGCGGCAGGCTCGCGAACAGATCGATGCGCCGCTTCAGGATGAACAGCGCGTCTGAGAACGCTCGCTTCTTCTCCTCTTCAGTGCCCTCGACCGCCGCCGGATCGGGAACGCCCCAATGCGCCGTCATCGGGTGGCCCGGCCAGATCGGACAGACCTCCGCGGCGGCGTTGTCGCAGACCGTGAAGATGAAGTCGAGCGGCGGCGCGTCCGCGCCTTCGAACTCGTCCCACGACTTGCTGCGCAATCCTTCGGTGGGAATGCGATTCTGCTCCAGGGTTTCGATGGCCAGCGGATGCACCTGCCCCTTGGGATGGCTGCCCGCGCTGAACGCCTTGAATCGGCCATCAGAATGCGCGAGCTGATTCAACGCAGCCTCCGCCAGGATGGAACGCGCCGAGTTGCCGGTGCAGAGGAACAAGACATTGAAGCTTTCCACGATCAGTCTCCTTGGGGTGGCGTGTGCAGCCACGCAAACACGACCACGGCGAGCACTCCACCGACCCGGACAGCCGGTCTCCCATGATGCCCGAACCGACGACGGCAGCCAGCAAGAACGCCGTCCCGGTGGTCTCAGCAGCCACCCGGCGTTCGAGCGACGACCTGGCCAGCTGCGTACCAGCGCAATCCTGGAACGGCGGCGCGCTGGAGCGAAGGCGATCGCGAGCCACCAAACTCCGCGCGCATAGGTGTCATCAGCGCGCCGAAGGCGTAGTACAGGACGCCCCATCCGACGATCTGCGTCACCGACAGACAGGCGAGCATCCACCAGCCATAGAACACGCGCGGCGCGGTGCGGCTCACTTCTTCCGCACGAGCGACACGGGCACGGCCGCGGCGGGCGCGGTGCCGCAGCACGAGGCGGCAGCGTCTGCGTGCGTCAGGTCGGCGGGGACGGAGCACACGCCCGTTTCCGGCAGCACGAGCTCCACGCGCCGTGCGCTCTCCCAATCGCCCACGAGTGCGGCGACGACGGAACGCACCTGCTCATAGCCGGTCCGCAGCAGGAACGTCGGCGCGCGGCCGTAGCTCTTCATGCCGACGACGAAGAAATCGCGCTCGGGATGCTGCAACTGCTCGGCGCCGTGTGGTGGCACCGTGCCGCAGCTGTGCACGTTCGGATCGATCAGCGGCGCGAGCGTGCGCGGGCTTTCGATGATGGCGTCGAGGTCGAGGCGCACCTCTCGGAGCATCTCGAGATCGGGACGAAAGCCCGTCGCCGCGATGATCTCGTCGACCGGCGGGAGCGTGCGATCGGTGCTGGACACGACGAGTCCTTCGTCAGTGCGCGCGATCGAGGACAACGCGAAACCTTCGACGACTTCGAGCTGGCCCGTCTTCACCAGTTCGCGCAGGCGGCTGCCGAGGCGTCCGCGTTCCGGAAGTTGATCGCTGTTGCCACCGCCAAAGACTCCGTCGATCCGCGGCCGGCGCACGGCCCACAGCAGCTGCGTGGAGGGCTCTTGCGTCGCGAGCTGCTCCAGATCGAGCAGGGCGTTCATCGCGGAATGACCGCTGCCGACGACGAGCACGCGCTTGCCGGCATAGCGCCCGCGCTGCGCGCCGAGCACGTCGGGGATGCCGTAGAAAATGCCTGGCGCGGCGGCGCGTTCGCCGATCGCCGTCTGCCCATTGGCCCCGAGCGGATTGGGCACGCGCCAGGTACCGGACGCATCGATGACAGCTTTCGCGAGCACGTCCTGTTCCTGACCGCCACTCTCGACGCGGAGGACGAACGGCCGCTGTTCACGGCCGGC
>Ga0075367_10000573_pt1 | contig 14044 bp, 14 predicted proteins | sample EndMethybrTD3032_FD_71399 | JGI IMG/M metagenome (GOLD analysis project Ga0075367, IMG submission 71399) | Populus endosphere microbial communities from Tennessee, USA - Endosphere MetaG P. TD hybrid TD303-2 | ecosystem: Host-associated > Plants > Roots > Endosphere | place: USA: Tennessee... | reverse complement strand
CCCTTCTGATCCCGGTCACCACCGGCACGGCGGCCGCCGCGGCGACGATCTGCAACAAGTACTGCGACACCCGTGACCCGGCCCTGTCCCCGGACGACCGGCAACCCGTCACCGCCACGATCTACTCCCGCGGCATCACCCTGCACTTCGACGACACCGACGCGATGGGCTGGGCCTCGATCACCAACGGCAGCCCGACCGACGAGGTCTGGCTCGACCGCTCCTTCGACGGCGGCCGCACCTGGAGCTCGGGCAGCAAGCTCGGCGACACCACCATCCCCTCGGGGCAAAGGGGTTGGCGCACGTTGATGTACAACGTCGACGACTGGAGCAGCCTCGGCGTCGGCGCGCTGCGGGCCTGCGGCAAGGCGGGCGACCGGGACGAGATCGCCTGCACGGCATGGGCCCGTACCACCTGGAACGCGTGGAGCCGCCCCACGGCGGCGGCCACCGCGCTGATGCAGTCGTACAACACCTCCACCGGCCTGTTCGACACCACGGGCTGGTGGAACTCCGCCAATGCCCTGACCGCGATCATCGACAACATCCGGGTCACCGGGATGGGCAGCTACTCATATGCTGTCGCCACCACCTACGACCGCCAACTCGGCGCCCAGGGCGGGCAGTTCCGCAACGACTACATCGACGACACGGGCTGGTGGGGGCTCGCCTGGGTCGACGCGTACGACCTGACCGGTGACAGCCGCTATCTGAACACCGCTCGCGCCGACGCCGACTACATGGCGCAGTACTGGGATTCGACGTGCGGCGGCGGAGTGTGGTGGAGCACGGCGAAGACGTACAAGAACGCCATCGCCAACTCCCTCTACCTGGAGCTGAACGCGGCCCTGCACAACCGGATCGGTGGTGACACCGTCTATCTGGGCCGGGCGAACGCGGAGTGGTCGTGGTTCCGGGGGACCGGCATGATCAACGGTTCGCATCTGGTCAACGACGGCATCGACCTGTCGACGTGCGGCAACAACGGGTCGACGGCATGGTCGTACAACCAGGGTGTTCTCCTGGGCGGGCTGGCCGAGTTGTACCGCGCGACGGGTGACTCGGCATTGCTGACCGCCGGTCGGCAGATCGGGGACGCCTCGACCACCTCCGCGTCCCTCAACTCCGGCGGGATCCTGCGTGAGCCGTGCGAGGCGGACGGCTGCGGGGGCGACGGGCCCTCCTTCAAGGGGGCGTACATCCGTGGGCTGAGTGCCTTCAACGCGCGGCTGTCGGACCGCCCTTACACCTCGTACATCGCGCGCCAGGCCGACTCCGCCTACGGATACGACCGCAATGCCCTCGACGCGTACGGGCTCCACTGGGCCGGGCCGATCGACTCCACCGACGCCGCCCGCCAGCAGAGCGCGCTCGACCTGATGAACGCGGCGTCCTGACGGACCTGCGTCACGCGAGTGACACGAGCATGTTCGTCGCCCCCACGGCAAGCACTGTTCCGACGAGGAGGAACAGTGCTTGCACCGTGGCGGTGACCGGCATCCGCAACCGTGCGTGGACGAACGTCGAGACCGCGAGCGCGCCGGGAATCAGCCAGGCCAGGGCCACGGCGAGGAACGAGACACCGTGGCTCGGCTCGACCGGGCCGCTCGGCGGCTCGCTGTGCGCCATTGCGCCCAGGACCATCCACAGACTCATGCCCGCCAGTGCGAGGGCGTCGGCCACCGCGAGCAGGAGTGCGACCGCGATGTCCGTCAGCCGCGAGGGCCGGTCCGGCCCGGCATCGACGCTTTCGCCTTCGCGGTAGGTCCGCCGGTCGACGCACCTCTCACGGAATCTGTCCCATCGGGCCACTGCTCGACTGCACCACGGAGGATTCGATTCCGCCATTGCCGGTCCATAACGACTCGAACTCGTGTACCCAACCTGCTGTCCGTTCCTGTCGAGCCACTCCCCCACGGCGGCTCGACAGGGCCGCGCGCAGGGGCGCGGCCCGGCCGTGAACAGCGGTCCCAACGGGTGAACGGGCGATCAGTAGGAGCCGGTCGAGCCGCTCCACGTCCGCGCTCCGCCGTCGTAGAAGCCCTTCGCGTACGACTTCACGTCGATGTCGTTGACCATCTTGGTGTAGCAACCCGTGTCGCCGTTCGGCACGGAGCAGGTGTACTCCTTGCCGTCGCTGGTGCGATGGACGGTGACCCACGGGGTGGACTGGTCCTGCGGAACGTAGGTGGCTCGCGAGATCCGCGCCCAGGCGGCGCGACAGCTGGGGCTGTAGCGCAGTTCCACGTAGGCCGCGCCGAGCCAGATGGCGCCGTTCGAGGGTGTGATGGCGTCGCTCTGGCAGTAGGTGGCGGGGTCCTTGCCCTCGCAGGACGACCCGTAGCAGCCGGCGGCGTTCGCGGGAGTGGCGATCGCGGTCCCCGCCGCGGCGAGGCCCAGGACGGCCAGCGACGTGGCCCAGTTGCGAACCTTCACTGTCTTTTCCCCTCTTCCACTTCACTGCCGCGCAGGACAGTTGGTCCGGTCGTCGGCCTGACGACCACTCATGTGAGGATCTAGGCTCCGTCTTGCGAAAATCTTGTGATGGAGGGGCGTTGAAGCTGCTTCTGCTCGGTCCGCTGGAATTGCGCGTCGCGGGGAGCGGGGTGGACCTGGGGCAGCCGCGCAGACGCGCGGTCCTCGCCGCGCTGGCGGCGGACGCCGGGCGGCCCGTCCCCCTGGAGACAATGGTCGGCCGGCTCTGGGACGGCGACCCGCCGGACGGCGCGCGCTCCGTCGTCTACTCCCACATCAGCCGCTTGCGCCGGCTCCTCGACGAGGCCGTGGAGGGCGGTCAGGAGGTGCCCCAGGCGTCGATCCGGCTGGGCAAGGTCTCCGGCGGATATGTGCTGGAGGCGGACGACGGCGCGATCGATCTGGCGCTGTTTCGCACTCTGGTCGCGCGCGGGCGTGAGCCGATGCGCCCCGACGCGGAACGCATCGACCTCCTCGACGAGGCGCTGCGACTGTGGCGGGGAGCTCCGCTGCCGGGACTGCCGGGGGCCTGGGCCGAACGGATGCGGACGGTCTGGGGCCAGGAGCGCGTCGAGGCGGCGCTCGTCTGGGCGCAGGCCTGTCTGCGGCAGGGCAGCCCGGAGCGGGTGCCCGAGCTGCTGCGGCCCGTGCTGGCCGATCATCCCCTGTCCGAGCAGCTCGCCGTGGTGCTGATGCGCTCCCTTGCCGCCGTCGGCTCGGCCGCCGACGCGACGCTCGTCTACTCCGAGATCCACAAGCGGCTGGCCGACGAGCTGGGTCTGCCGCCCGGGCCCGAACTGCGCTCGACGTACGAGGAGTTGTCGAGCCGCGGCGAGGGGCGGCCGCGTACAGCCCCGCAGCAGCCCGCTGCCCCGGTCCCGGCCCAGTTACCCATGGACATACGGCCGTTCACCGGGCGCGGAGAACAACTCGCCGATCTGACCCGGGCGTTGATTCCCGAGAGCGGCAGCGACGGGGCCACCGCGGCGGTCGTGTCCGCGGTCTCCGGCACCGCCGGCATCGGCAAGACCGCCCTCGCGGTGCACTGGGCGCACCGCTCCCGGGAGGCCTTTCCCGACGGGCAGTTGTACGTCGACCTGCGGGGCTACGACCCGCACGAGCCGGTGTCCGCGGGCCAGGCGCTGTCCGGTTTCCTCACCGCCCTCGGTGTTCCCCGGCAGGAGATCCCACTGCGCCTGGAGGACCGGGCGGCACGCTATCGGACGGCACTCAACGGCCGACGGCTGCTGGTGGTCCTGGACAACGCCGCGTCCGCCGCCCAGGTCAGACATCTGCTGCCGGGCAGCCCCGACTGCCGTGCGCTGATCACCAGCCGGGACTCGCTGGGCGCGCTGGTCTCGGTCAGCGGGGCCCACCGCGTGGTGCTCGACGCGCTCTCCCTGGCCGAATCCCTCGCGCTGCTACGGGCGTTGATCGGCGAGCGGGCCCACGCGGAGCGCTCCGTCGCCGTCGACCTGGCCGAGCAGTGCGCACGGCTTCCGCTGGCCCTGCGGGTGGCGGCGGAGCTGGTGCTGTCCCGGCCCACCGAACCGCTCGCCCATCTGGTCGCCGAACTCCGCGACCACCAGCGGCGGTTGGATCTGCTCGACTCCGGCGACGATCCCCGAGCCGCCGTGCGCGCCGTCTTCTCCTGGTCCTACGCCCGCCTCGCCGACCTGCCCGCCCGGCTCTTCCGGCTCCTGGGCCTGCACCCCGGCCCCGACACGGACATCCACGCCGCCGCCGCGCTGGCCGGCGAGTCGGTGGACGCCGTACGGCGGGCGTTGGAGGTACTGGCCGGCGCGCACCTGCTCAACCGTACCGCCGCAGGCCGGTACGGCATGCACGACCTGCTGCGGGTGTACGCGGCGGAGCTGGCCGCCCTGCACGACCCGGCGGCGGAGCGCACGGCCGCCCTGACCCGGCTGCTGGACCACTCGCTGGCCGCGGCGGCCACCGCGATGGACGTCCTCTACCCCGCCGAACGCCATCTGCGCCCCGTCGTCGACCGGCCCGGCACCGGGCTGCCGCCGCTGCGGACCGCCGATGAGGCCCGCGCCTGGCTCGGCGCCGCCCTGCCCACGCTGGTGGCGCTGTGCTCGCGCACCGAGGAACCCGGCCCCTCCGGACACACCGTACGGATCGCCACCACCCTGCACCGCCACTACGAGCGTTCCGGGCACTACACGGACGCCCTGACCGTGCACACGTACGCGCTGCGGACCGCTCGGGCGGTGGGGGACGCGCGCGGAGAGGCCGACGTCCTGGTCTGTCTCGGCGCCGTCCACCGGCGGCTCGGGGACTACGACAGCGCACAGCAGCTGCACGACACCGCCCTCGCACTGTGCCGACGTACCGGGTACACGGCGGGCGAGGCCCGGCACCTCACGAACGTGGGCGTCCTGCACGAACTGCGCGGGCGCTACCGGGAGGCGGCCGAGCAGCACGAGCGGGCGGTCGCGCTGTTCCGCTCGGTCGGTGACGCGCACGGCGAGGCGGACGTGCTCAACAACCTAGGAATCGTACTGGAGTTGCTGGAGGACTTCGAGGCGTCGGTTCAACGCTACGAGCGGGCCCTGGAGTTGTACCGGAGCGTGCATCACCCCGTCGGAGAGGCCAGCGCCCTCGGCAACCTCGGCATCCTGGTGGCACGGCTGGGCGACCACGCGGCTGCGGCAGGGCACTTCGAGCGCGCCCTGGCGCTCTTCCGGCGGCTGGCGAACGCCTCGGGAACGGGGCACGCGCTCACCAACCTGGGCAACGCGCTCAGCGGTCTGGACCGGCACGAGGAAGCGGCCGGGCACCAGCGAGAGGCCCTGGAGCTGTTCCGCCGCATCGGCGAGCGGTACGGCGAGGCCGGCGCCCTCAATGGTCTCGGCGAGGCCCTGCACGGGCTCGGGCGGAAGGTCGAGGCCCTGGAGGCCCATGCGGAGGCGCTGGAGGTCGCGGGTGAGATCGAGGAGCGGGAGGAACAGGCCCGCGCCCACGTCGGAACGGCCGCCGTGCTGCGGGCCGACGGGAAGGCGGACCGGGCCCGAGGCCATCTGCACGAGGCCCTGGAGCTCTACACGAAACTCGGCTCCCCCCGCGCGCAGGAGGTCCGGCAGGCGCTCGGCGAACGGTGACCACGGCCAACGGGCGGCGTCGACAGCACACCCGCCCAAAGGGACTTGTCAGTCGTCACCCAAGGTACGCGCACCGCAACTCAGCTCGGCCGACGCCCACCACTCCGATAGAGGCCGCACGCTCCGCATCCACTTCACGCCGCTCGAATTCGGGGCATGGTGCCACAGCGTCCGCCAACGCGTGACCAAGGACCGAGGTTCGACCCCTGGTGCGGGAGCGGTGGCGCTGTCGGGGACGCGGGCGGAGGCGGACCGTCCGTGGAGCCTAGGGGGAGGCGGTCGTCGGCACGGGCGCGTTCGTCGACGGTGCGGTGACGGGGGAGATTTCCGGTGTCGGTGGGGATGCCTCCCCCGAGTCGGCCTGGACGACGAGGACGACCACGATGACCGCCGTGGTAACCGCCGTCATCGTGGCCAGCCACCAGATCCCGATCGCTTTCGCGTGAGCGGCCATGGCATCCTCCTTTCACGCGGAGCGTACGCGGGTATGCGGGGACGGTGCTCGGTTTTCACAGCACCTGACAGTCGCCGCACCACGCCAACCCCGTCTACCAGGAACACTGGTGCTCCCCCGCCCACAACACGTCGCCGGCGCCAAATCGTCACGCCCGGTCCCCAGGCAACGCGGCCTGGCCCATCGGTCGGGCGGCCTCGGTGTGTTCGGCTTCCGTCGAGGCCGTGGTGGACGCCGTGATCACCTCGGAGTGTCGGCCGCCCCGGTCCATGAGGCCGCCGGCAAAGCGAGGCCCAGTCCTGCCTCGGCGAGGGCGGCACCGACCAGGTTGGGCGAGGCCCAGCCCCAGCCGGCCGAGATGGCCAGTCCGCCGAGCCAGGCGCCGCCCGCGTTGGCCCGGTTGAAGGCGGAGTGGTTGGAGGCCGCGGCCATCGTGGGCACGTTCTTGGCCAGGGCGAGTCCCGCGTACATCGTCGGGCGCAGGGCGCGGTCGGTGAGGGGACCCGCGATCAGCGTGCCGAGCGTCATGCCGACGCCGGTCGGCGCAAGGACAAGACAGTGATCAGACCGTCGGCCAAGCTCCTATGAGGACACAGACGCCGGTCGGCAGCATGCACGTCGGCACCATCCGGCAGCCGACAGTTCAACGCATGGGCAGCCAAAGCGCCGGTATCAGACCCGGAGTCAGGCCCCCGGGCGGTGCCACGCACATCCTCACTGTCAGACCCCCGTGGGAGCGTAAGGGCAGGAAGCCGAAGGAGGCCGCCTCATGGCCGACGTCGATGCACAGTTCCTGCGCGGCCTGTTCGACGAAGAGGGCAGCCTGCACGCTGCCGGCCGCACCGCGCTCTACCGCCTGTACGGCCTCGAGGGTCTGCTGTACGTCGGCATATCCGTCTGCCCCCTCACCCGCGTGCGCACCCACTTGCGGGAGCAGGCCTGGGGCGGCCGCGTGATCGGGATCCGAATCGACTATCCCGAGGACGCGGAGGCCGCCGAGCGCGAGGTCGTCTGGGCGGAGAAGCCCCCGTACAACGTCGTGTTCAACGGCCGGAACCCTCCCCCGCCGCCCGACCGGGCGGCACGGCTGAGGACCGAACTCACCGTCGAGCGCAGACGGTTGGGCGAGTTCGAGACCGCCGTGCCCGAATCGCCGGTGCACCTACGCCTCATTCTGCGCGGGATCGAGGCCAGGAGAGCGCGGATCGCGAAGCTGGTCCAGGACATCCAGAAAGTCCAGGACATCCAGGCCACGCGACCCCATCGCACCGGCGATTCGAGGCCGTGACGCTCCGGTCCTCAGCCGGTGTACCCCGCGAAGATCCTCGCGAACTCGTACGGAGTCTGCGGGACGTTGGTGCACTGGTACAGCGCGCCCGTGCAGGCGTTGCGGTCCCGGGTGGCCTCCCAGAAGGCGAGTTCCCCGAGGTGCCTGCCCTGGGCGAAGGCGACCAGTTGGCGGGCGTCGGCCTGGTCGTAGAGGTGGCCGTCGTCGTTCTGGCCGAGCATCGGCGTCACTCCGACCATCGACCAGAGCTGGGCGTCGGTCTTGCCGGGGTAGAGCGACTTCAGCTGGGTGAAGGTGCTCTGCGCGGCCTGGACGGCCGCGTCGCCGTAGTCGACGCCGCGGTAGTAGTCCATGGCCATGACGTTCACCACGTCGAGGTCGACCCCGGCGTCGCGCGCGGACTTCACCACGTTCAGGCCGTCCGAGGTCAGGCCCTCCGGGAGGACCGGCAGCGTCAGCGAGATCCGCAGCCCCGGGTGGGCCTGCTGCAGGCGGGCCAGGGCCTGGGAGCGGCGGGTGACGGAGGCCGGGTCCGCGGTGGCCGCGCCCTCGATGTCGAAGTCGACGTACTTCAGTCCGTAGGCGGAGACGACCGCGTCGTACTCGGCGTACAGCGCGTCCACCGAGGCGCAGGCCTGGGCGAGTTCGATGCCGCTGGCGCCGCCGAAGGAGACCTTGACGTCTCCGCCGGCCGCCCGGATGGCATCGATCTGGTCCTTGGCCCAGCCGTCCCGCGGGTCATAGGCGTTGAACCACATCGCCTTGCAGCCGGAGGCGGTGATGAAGGCCATGGTGTAGTTCTTCAGCCCGCTCGCCGAGGCCATGTCGGGCATGCTCGGCGTAGGCCACGCGCCCATGTCGACGTACGGCGCGGTGGCCGGGCCGGCGCCCGGCTGCTGGCCACCGGCGGAGGTCGTACCGCTGACCGCCGTGCTGTAGGCGGACACGTTGCCGGCCGCGTCACGGGCCCGCACGCGGAACGAGTAACTCGTGCCGGACTGCAGCCCGGTGGCCGTGGAGGAGATGCCGGTGACCGTGACGGGTGTCGCGCCGTCGCGCGAGACCTCGTAGCCGGCGACGGTTCCGGAGTCGTCGGTGGAGGCGTTCCACCGCACGGTGAGCGTGGAGCCGGTGGCGGAGCCGACCGTCACCTGGGCCGGGACGCTCGGGGGTGTGGTGTCGGTGCCCGAACCGCCCGTGCAGGAGGCGCCGTTGAGCTTGCAGCCGGTGGGCGTGCCGGTGCCGCCCGACACCCAGCCGAAGGAGACGGACGCGCCCGGTGCCAATGTGCCGTTGTACTCACGGTTCTTGAAGGTGTAGTGGCTGCCGCTCTGCGTGAGCAGCGCGTCCCAGTACGAGCCGACCGTGGTACCGGAGGGGAGGTCGAACTCGACGCTCCAGCCGGACAGGGTCGCGCTTCCTGAGTTCGTGAGGGTGTACGCGCCCTGGTAGCCGCCGTCCCACGTCGATGTCTTGGCGAAGGCCGCGGTGGGTGTGCCGGCGGCGGACGCGGGCGGGGCCAGGACGAGGAGGAGCAGCCCTGCGAACAGGGCGAGCAGGGTTGATCGTCTTCGCATGTGCTGCCTCCACTGGGGGGGGTTGGGCGCCGGATCGGCGCGTGAGGCTGCGCAGAATTGGTCCATACCAAGTCTCTGGCATGTACATACAGAGCGGCGAACCGACCGTCAAGTCCGAAGACGGCTCCATGCCTGAGACCTACGCCGTGCGTGGCTCAGCGCGGCGGGTGCTCCGTCTGCGGAGCCGCCAGTGCGGAGGCGAGTTCCTCGGTGGCGTGGACGAGTTCGGCGTCCCGCTCGTTCAGCAGGCGTTCGATGGCGATGCTGTGGGCGTGGACGGCCTGCCGGGCCGCGGTTTCCCAGGCGATGTGGTCGCCGTGGCGGCGGCGCAGTTTGGGATAGGCGGCAGCCGTGTTCTCCCACTGGCGGGTGACGGCGATGTTCCGCAGCAGGCGCAGGATCTGGGCCCGGCAGGTGACCTGGGGGCGCTGGGCGAGGTCCCACAGGAAGGGGACGGTGACGGCCGTCGCCTCGTCGACGACGAAGCCGTGCCGGCAGATCCGGTTGCGCAGCCCGTACAGCGCGGTGCGCGCGGCGGCGTCGTCGCCCGAGGCGAGGGCGGCGAGCAGGAAGGGGATGGCAGCGGCGGAGCCGGTGGTGTCCTGGATCTCGCGCCACGGCACCCGGGTGACGTCGCCGAGCGAGGTGGGCGGCTGGTCGTGCCTCACCGATGTGTTCATCACCTCAGGCCGTCGCCGCGCCTTCGCGCCAGGTGCCCCGCCCGGTGGGCAGCATGGCCCAGACGGTCTTGCCCGTGAGGGCGTGGCGGGTCCAGCCCCAGTGTTCGGCGAGAGCGTCGACGATCCGTAGGCCGCGACCGTGCTCGTCGAGCGGGAGGGTGGTCTGCGGGCAGGTCGGCAGGGTGCTGCCGGAGTCGGTGACGGCGCACAGCAGATGGGGGCCCCGCAGGGTCAGCTTCAGCAGGACCTCGGCATCGGCCTCACCGGCCGCGTCGTGCGGCCGGGCGTGCACCAGGGCGTTGGAGACCAGTTCGGTCACGATGCTCAGCGCGTCGTCGCGCTGGTGATCCAACTGCCAGCGACTGAGGGTGCGTTCGGTGAACTCACGAGCCTGGGCGCACCCCTGGCGGGCGCCGGACAGCCGCAGCGTGGCGGCGGAGTCGGACAGGGTTGCCGGGTGCGCGGGTAACGACACAGCGACTCCCTGAGAGGACGTCAGGACGGGACACCAGCACGGAGGTTGATGCCTTGGCTATTATCCATGCCGAGAGCAGTTCCGTGCAATTTCACGGGAAATTGCGTGCACCGAGGGATGGTCGTACGCGGGCAAGGAGAATGACGTGCCGTCAGTCCACAACGGGATACGGGCGAGTTCACTGGGCGTGGACTGGCTCAAGAGCCGCCACAGCAACGCCGAGGGCAACTGCGTCGAGGTCGCCGCCCTGCCCGGCGGAGAGATCGCGCTGCGCAACTCCCGTGATCCGCACGGGCCCGCGCTCGTCTACACACCGGCCGAGCTGGCCGCTTTCCTGGCCGGCGCGAAGGACGGGGAGTTCGATCACCTCGTGTGACCCGGCAGTCGGCACACGGGTTCCGCCGACGGACGCGACAATGGGCCGTGCGATGCGATAATGCACCCTGTTGTCATCTGCCCACCGGGAGTCAGGATGTCCTCCGAGTCACCGCGCGTCTCCCGCCTCGAACCGTATCTGAATCGCACCGAGCCCGCCCCGACGTTGCTGAAGATGCTGGTCGGGGTCCAGCTCACGGGAATCCGCGAGGACGCCGGGCTCGCGCAGGAACAGGCCGCCCGCGCCGTGGGGTTCAGCCCGGCCAAGCTGTCCCGCATCGAGGCGGGCAAGGGCCGGCGCCCGCCGACCGAGGCCGACGTGCGGGCCCTGCTCGACCTGTACAAGGCGGACGAGTACGAGACATCGGTGCTGCTGCAGTTGCTGCGGCGCGCCGGGGAGCCGGGCTGGTGGCAGCGGTTCGACAAGCGGCTGATGCCCGAATGGTTCGACCGGCTCGTGGGGCTGCAGGAGGCGGCCCTGGCGATCCGTACGTTCGAGATCCAGTACGTTCCCGGTCTGCTGCAGACTCCGGCCTACACCCGTGCGGTGGTGGAGCGCGGACTGCCGTGCGCGCCGGCCCGCGAGGTGGAACGGCGTGTCGAACTCCGCATGCGCCGAAGGGAGTTGCTGCAGCGCACCGACGCGCCCCAGCTGTGGGCGATCGTCGACGAGTCGGTGCTGCTGCGCGTCCTGGGCAGCGGTGAGGTGATGCGGGAGCAGCTGGAGCACCTGATCGCGATGGCGCGACAGCCGCATGTGACCGTCCAGATCGTCCCCCTGGACGTGACGAACGCGTCCGCGCCGGCCATACCGGTGACCTATCTGCGCTTCGGCGGGCTCGATCTGCCCGACATCGTCTACCTCGAGCACATCAGGAGCGCCACGTTCCTGGAGGACCGGGACGAGACGGAGGAGTACCGGGTGGCCCTGGACCGGCTCGCCGACGAGGCCCTCGATCCCCGCGAATCCCTCAAGCTCCTCCGGGAGACGGCCGAGCGGCGGTACGGGGCCGGGTGACCCCGCGCCCCGCGAACAGGTTCGCCCCCGCTACATGAGTCGCCCGACTCCTCCGAACTCGATCCACTCCTGGGTGAGTTGGCGCGGGGCCACCTCGTTGTCCGGCCGCCAGGTGGACACTTCCACCAGTCCCGGCTCCAGAACGTCCATGCCCTCGAACCACTCGGCGACGTCCTTCTCCTGCCGCACCCGGCCCCAGTGCCCCTGCGTGGCCTGGGCCATGAAGTCGGTGACGAAGTCCCGCACTTCCTTGTCCTCGCTGACCAGCTGGCACATCACCAGGCAGCTGCCGGGCGCGAGGCGTTCGACCACCCGTCGCACCACCGCCTGCGGTCCTTCGCTGTCGCTGTCCGGGATGCAGTGGAACACCGAGTTGAACAGGACCGCCACCGGCTGTGAGAAGTCGATCAGCCGCTCGGTGTCGGGGTGGGAGAAGATCGTGTCGGTGTCCCGCATGTCGGCCTGGATGACTGCGGTGCGCTCGTTCTGCTCCAGCAGGGCCCTGCCGTGCACCAGGACCATCGGGTCGTTGTCGACGTAGACCACCCGCGAGGCCGGGTCGATGCGCTGCGACACCTGGTGCACGTTGTTCTGGGTCGGCAGCCCCGAGCCGTGGTCGAGGAACTGGCGCAGGCCGTACTCCTGCGCGAGGGTCCCGACCACCCGTTGCAGGAAACGCCGGTTGTTCAGCGCCAGCGCCCGTGTGCTGGGGACGACCTTGTCCAGTTCCTCGCAGGCGGCGCGGTCGACGGCGTAGTTGTCCTTACCGCCCAGGTAGTGGTCGTACATGCGCGCGGCCGTGGGAACCGTCGCATCGATCTTGGTCGACATCCGCTTCCCGGACTCCATCGTCTCCCCCACTCCCGCGCCGGACCCGACGCACCGGTGCACCAGGCAATACATCCTAGAGACACGGCAGTTGACTCGACCACCGACTCGATCGATTCGCTCACTCCTTCCGCGGCAGGTCGGTCAGCGAGCGGAGGGACCGGGCCTCGCGGGTCAGTACTCTCTCGTCGTTGTCGGGGACGAACTCCAGGAGGACGTCCCGTGGGTGGCCGTGCGCGCGCAGTCGGGCGAGGGCGGCCCGCCACAGGTCGGCGCGGACCGGGAGGGGGTGCCGGGTGGTACCCGGCCACCACGAGAAGGCGTGCACGGCGGCGACCTGGTCGATCAAGGTGTCGAGGCCGCCGAGTGCCTCCGCGTCGGGCATGTCGAGCGGCGGTTGCCAATAGGTGCGCACATGGGAATGGCCCACGTCGCTCAGCAGTCCGAGGGTGCGGTCGGCGCCGTCGGTGAGGGTGTTGCGGTGGAACTCGTACGCGAGGTGGACGCCGCGGGCGGCCGCGAGGTCCGCCACGCGCCGGGTGTCCCTGATGACGGCCGCTCTGCCGTCGGGCGACGTCTCGTCGGTGCCCGTGGCGCCCGCCCAGATCCGGATGCGGGGTGCGCCGAGCAGCACGGCCGAGCGGAGGACGTCGTCGAAGGCGGCGGGATCACCGTGCCCGGCTCGGTAGTACGAGCCGTACGAGGCGACCGCCAGCCCGGTCTTCTCCGTTGCGGCGCGGACGTCGGCGGCGACGGCCTCGTCGCCCGCCGGTACATGGATGTCGGCACCCCACTCGACGCACTCCAGGCCCGCTTCGACCGCGGCCGCGAGGACGCGGGGCACGTCGAGGTGGCGCAGTGTGACGGAGCACAGTCCCAGGCGAAGCGTCATGACGGCTCGTGATCCGTGACCGAGGGACCATCACGACCGTCGGCTCCGAAGTCGATGACTGTTCGGGTGCCGTCGGCCCAGGTGACGGTGACGGCGAGATCGCCCGTGAAGGCGGTGGCCTGCCCGGACAGCGGGGCCGGGTCCGGTTCGCCCGTGAGGGAGGCCAGTGCCACGAAGACCGTGTCGCCGTCCGACTCCCCTACCGTTCCGGTCAGTTCGGGTACCAGGGCCCAGGGGCCGTACGCCGTTCCCTGCGGAGCGCGGACCACCCGCTGTGTCTGCCAGCCGTGCAGGCCGATCAACTGGCTCGACACCTCTGGTCCGTTGAGACGAAGTTCCGCGCTCTGACCGGTGTCCACCGCGGCTTCGGGCGCCATGGCGACGGCCCAGCCACTGTGGTGGATGAGTGTTCCCGGCGGGACGCCGACGGCGCGATGTACGCGCAGTTCGAGTCTGCCGTGCACGAGGGTCAGGCTCTCGATCCTGGCCGACGGGAGGACAGGGCCCCTCTCGGGGAAGACCGGGCGGTGCCAGGAGGCGAGCCAGTCGGGGCCGTGGGCAAGGGGGTTGACGCGGATGCGGGCGCTGCGGGTGCCACGCGACTCGAGCGCGATGTGGTTGTCGGGGGCGTTGGCGACACTGGTCGGGCCGGTTCGGGTGGAGTAGGCGAGGCGGGCGTAGAGGGGGTTGCCGGGGGCGCGCTCCGGCTCGCGGGAGTCGAGCTTGTGGCTGCCGTGGTTGTGCAGGCGGGTCAGGCCGTCGGCGCCCGTGGTCTGGATGAGCAGACCGGGGGCCGGCAGGGCGAGTGCGCGGTCGGGACCCTCGGCCGGCGCCCTCTCCTCGATGGCCGTCCACAC
>Ga0075367_10000569_pt1 | contig 14063 bp, 8 predicted proteins | sample EndMethybrTD3032_FD_71399 | JGI IMG/M metagenome (GOLD analysis project Ga0075367, IMG submission 71399) | Populus endosphere microbial communities from Tennessee, USA - Endosphere MetaG P. TD hybrid TD303-2 | ecosystem: Host-associated > Plants > Roots > Endosphere | place: USA: Tennessee... | reverse complement strand
TCTCAAAGACCGATTTCAGCCCAACGCTTTCAAAGACTTCCAGCGAAAGTCTTTGAAAAAAGAGTGGCCCGGGAAAGGTGTGTGCTGCCTGTGCTGACGTCGTACCTATTCGAGTTTGCAAAAATGATATTATTATAGGATGAATATTGAAATGGAGCCTGGGCGGTATGTGGTGGCAGTGTCGGGAGGCGTGGACTCGATGGTGCTTTTGGACATACTGCGGCAGCTGCCCGGCGTTGAGCTGGTTGTGGCGCACCTGGACCATGGCATACGGCCGGACTCGGCGCAAGACGGTCAGCTGGTAGAGCGCACCGCCGCCCGCTCCGGGCTGTCATATATATATGACGAGGCCCGCTTGGGCCCGCACGCTAGCGAGGCCACGGCCCGCGCCGCCCGCTATCAGTTCTTGCGCCGCACCCGGGCGGCCTGCGACGCCCGCGCTATCGTCACTGCCCACCACCAGGACGATCTGCTGGAAACCGCGCTGCTGAATATGTGGCGCGGTACGGGGCGCAAGGGGTTGAGCTCGCTAGTGTCAACTGACGACATTCGCCGCCCCTTGCTGCATGTCCCCAAAAGCCAGCTGTTGGCCTACGCCCGCGCACACAACATTCAGTGGCGCACCGACAGCACCAATGCCGACACCCGCTACCGGCGCAACTATCTGCGGCAGCACATCATGCCGCGCCTAACTGCCGACATGCGCGCGCAGCTGCTGGCCTGCATTGCCAGCGCCCGCCAACAGAACCAGCAGCTGGATGCACTCATTATTAATATGTTGCATACACAGCCGGGCACGCGCACGCTGGACCGGCAGTGGTTCATTGGCTTGCCGCACGCCGTCGCGCGCGAGGTGCTGGCTGCGTGGCTGCGCCGGCACGGCATTGGGTTTGATCGCCGGCGAATTGAGCGGTTGGTGGTCGCGTTCAAAACCGCCGCGCCGCATGCCCGGCTGGATGTTGGCCAAGGTGCTGTTGTGCGTGTTTCCAAGCGCGCGTTATCCTTGGGGTAATCTTCTTTCGCCAAACGCTGCTTGTCCATGTATAATGCAATCGTATGGAGAATAAGAAAAACTTTCGTTCCAAAAGCAACAGGGGCGGGAACGGACGGCGTGGCTTTCGCAATGTCGGCTTTGTGGCCCTTATTATTTTGTTTGTATTGATAGCCATTGCGGCTTATGGTCAGCCCAGCGGCGCCAAGACTATCCCGCTCACCCAGGCTATTAGCGAGGCAAACCACGGCGACTACTCCAAAGTAATTGTCAGTGGCAACCAGCTGGATATCACCCGCAAGGGCGAGGACCACTCCACGCTGAAGTCATTCAAAGACCCCAACGCCAGCCTGAAAGACGAAGGCTTTAACACAAGCAAAGTTGAAGTGTCGTACAAGCCGGAATCTTCATCGGGCTCACTGCTGGAAAACATCGGCATTTCGGTCTTGCCGGTTTTGGTCATCAGCCTGGTGCTGTACTTTATGCTGCGCTCAGCCCAGGGACAGGGTAACCAGGCGCTTAGCTTTGGCAAAAGCCGCGCCCGTCTGTACGGCAATGAAAAAGACAAAGTAACATTCGAGGACATTGCCGGCTCCAACGAGGCCAAGCAAGACCTGCAAGAAGTTGTCGAATTCCTAAAATACCCAAAGAAGTTTGCCAGCGTTGGTGCCCGCATTCCCAAGGGCGTGCTGTTGGTGGGCCCGCCCGGTACCGGTAAAACGATGTTGGCGCGGGCGGTGGCCGGCGAGGCCAACGTGCCGTTCTTTAGCATCTCCGGTTCCGAGTTTGTGGAAATGTTTGTGGGCGTGGGCGCCAGCCGCGTACGCGACCTGTTTGCCAAGGCCAAGAAAAACGCACCGTGCATTATTTTTGTTGACGAAATTGACGCCGTCGGGCGTCGCCGCGGCTCTGGTATGGGCGGCGGACACGATGAACGCGAGCAAACGCTGAACCAGATTTTGGTAGAAATGGACGGCTTTGAACAAGGCCAGAATGTGATTGTGCTGGCCGCCACCAACCGCGCTGACGTGCTGGACCCGGCGCTGCTGCGTCCAGGCCGTTTCGACCGGCGGGTAGACATTGGCCTGCCTGATCGCCAGGACCGCGAGGCTATTTTGAAAGTGCACTTCAAGGATAAGCCAACGGGCGATGTCGACCTTGACGCCCTGGCTGCGAAATCTGCCGGCTCGTCTGGTGCAGACCTGGCAAACATTGCCAACGAAGCTGCCATCATTGCCGCTCGGCTGAACCACAAGCACATTACCAACAGCGATCTAACTGCCGCGTTCGAAAAAGTTGCCATTGGCCCAGAGCGCAAGAGCAAAGTTATGAGCGACAAAGAAAAGGAGCTGACTGCTTTCCACGAGGCCGGCCACGCCATTGTTGGCCACGTGTTGCCCGACAGCGACGTGGTGCACAAGGTAACCATTATTCCGCGCGGCGGCACCGGTGGCGTCACCTGGTTTATTCCGCCGGAAGACAAAAGCTACCACTCTATTGTCGAGTTTAAAGATGTGCTGGCCCGCATGTTGGGCGGCCGTATTGCCGAAGAAGTTGTGTATGGCCCGGACCGGGTGACCACCGGCGCCGGTAACGACCTACAAAAAGCTGCCGAGCTGGCCCGCGACATGGTCACCAACCAAGGCATGGGTAAACGGCTACGCGATCAAGTGTTCCATGTGGACGACGGCATGATGCTGGACCGGCTGGTGCACGAGCGCGAATATTCCGATGAAACTGCCAAGGTGATTGACGACGAGGTTGAGGCGCTGATTACCGAGGCTGCCACCCGCGCCCGCGCCGTGGTCAAAGCCAACCGCGAGAAGCTGTCCGCACTAAAAGACCGCTTGCTGGAAAAAGAAACCGTCGACGCCGAAGAAGTCAAGAAACTCTTCGAGGGCGCTGTCATGCCCAAAGCCGCAGCATTGTATTAGCCCTAAAAAGGCGCCCAAAATCTAAAAGGCTGGCAATCGCCATCGTAAACAACCGTCCAACGGCTTTTGCGCAAGGCCCGTGTACTCCACCGGTGCTATGCAATAGTTACCAGATGTTGCAATTTTGTACACAGGCGTACTAAAATACAGGACACAATTATTAAGCCGCAATTGTTTTTTGCTTACGTTTATAGTACAATAAAATCAATGAATGAGCAAGGTGGAACCACCGGCACCGTACTTCTCTTGCAGGTCCCCCGCACCAACGACCGTAAAGCTTTAGCGGCCGAACAAATGTTCGCGAGCCTGCAGGGTCTGCTTGCCCAGCCCGCACGGCCGGGCTTGTTTGGTATGAAGCAAGGCGTGCGCGAATGCCTTAGCCTGGAAATTGCCGTTACCGAAAAGCGCATTGCGTTTTACATTTGGGTGCCCGTGCATTTGAAAGAGTTTGTGGAAGAGCAAATATACGCCCAGTATCCTACCGTGCAAATTTCCGAAGTACCAGACTACGCCACATCCGACCGTCAGTTCAACACCACGCTTATGTGCGACATGCACCTGAAGGCCAGCGACGTCTTGCCCATCAAAACGTTCCAAAGCTTTGAGGTTGACCCACTGGCGTCCATTACGGCCACGCTTGCCAAGTTTGGCGATGACGAAGAAGCCTGGCTGCAGCTGCTGATCCGCCCGGCAACCGAGCGCTGGCAGCAAAAGAACGAACGTTACCTGGCTGGCCTAAAAAGCGGCAAAAGCAGCACGGCCAGCGGCATGCTCAAAGCCTTGTGGGCGCCGCCCGAATATAAGCAGGAAGCGCCCAAGCTTACCGAATACCAGCAGCTACGCGCCAGCGGCGCCGAGACCAAGGGGGAGAAGCTGGCCTTCGAGACCGTCTTGCGTATTGTCTACCGTGGCAACACCTCGCCGCAGCAGGCCCAGTTGCGTCTGCAGTCTATTGCTGCCAGCTACAAGCAGTTCAACACCACGTACCTCAACGGCTTCACGCAAGCCAAGATTATGGGCGAACAAGGCTTGCCCGCATACATCAGCCGCAGTTTTACCGGCAAGAGCTTTGTGATGAACATCGAAGAAGTCGCCACCCTATACCACCTGCCGCACACCAACGTGGAAACGCCCTACATTTTGTGGGCTAGCAGCCAAACCGCCGAGCCGCCCGCCAACTTGCCGCTGGTGCGCGCCGAGCACAACCCCAACATCAGCCCCGTGGCAGTCACGAACTTTCGCGGACACAACGCGGCGTTTGGTTTGCCACGCTCGGACCGCGGACGTCACTTGTACATTTTGGGTCAGACCGGTGTAGGTAAGTCTGGTCTTTTGGAGCTTTTGACCATTTCCGACATGTACAGCCCGTACGGCTTTGCTGTGATCGACCCGCACGGCGATTACGCCCAGAACACGCTGAAACGCATTCCCAAGGAACGCATACCAGACGTGGTGTACTTCAATGCTGCCGACACCGACTATCCCATCGCGTTCAACCCGCTGGAAGTGTATGACGTAAAGCTGAAGACACACACGTGCTCGGAACTGATTGGCGTGCTGAAGCGGCTGTTCGAGTCGTGGGGGCCGCGCCTGGAGTACATTTTGCGCTACAGTATCCTGGCGCTTTTGGATTACCCCGATGCCACCATGCTGGACATTACCCGTATTCTCACTGACAAGAAATTTCGGAACGAGGTGCTAACCCACGTGGACGACCCCGTGGTGCGGAACTTTTGGCTGATTGAGTTTGCCAGCTGGAACGACAAGTTTGCCACCGAGGCCGTTGCCCCTGTGCTGAACAAAGTTGGCGCCTTCACGGCCAACCCGCTGGTGCGCAACATCATCGGCCAGCCGAAAAGCAGCTTTAACATTCGCGAAATTATGGACTCGCGCAAAATTTTGGTCGTGAACCTTAGCCGCGGTTTGGTGGGCGAAGACAACGCTGCGCTTTTGGGCGCGCTTATTGTTACCAAAATTCAGATGGCCGCCATGAGCCGCGCTGACGTGGAAGGCGAGAAGCGCATCCCATTTTACCTGTACGTTGACGAATTCCAGAACTTTGCCACCGACTCGTTCGCGACCATTTTGAGTGAGGCGCGTAAATATGGCCTGTGCCTAACGGTGGCCAACCAGTACACAGCGCAGATGATGCCCGAGGTGAAAGACGCGGTGTTTGGTAACGTTGGGTCGATCATTGCTTTCCGCATGAGTGCGGATGACGCGCGGACCATGCAGCGGTACTTCGAACCGGCATTCACCGAATACGATCTAGTTCATATGCACAACCGGCACTTTGTGATCAGCCTGACGGTGGAGGGCGAGAAATCGCCTGCGTTTTCCGGCCTGACGCTGGACCTGCCCGCGCCGCAGTTTGATCATTCCGCTCCAATTATCGAGGCCAGCCGCCGGCTGTACGGTGCCAGCCGCCAGAGCATTGAGGCTGCCATGATAGAATATTACGCCCAAACTGGCGGCGGCAACGGCGGCCAGCAGCAGCCCAAAGGCACGCAGCCGCGAGCTCCGAAAGTGCCCTCGGCTGGGCCGTCGCCTGGCGCTAAAAAGCAGGCTGCCGCCCCCACTTCAGCGCCACGCCCCGCCCCACAGCCAGCCCCGGCCGCTGCCCCCGCACCGCGCGCGGCAGCCCCGGCACGATCGCGCAGCAAACTGCCAACCGAATGGCTGGCGCACTTTGCCGGTGCGCTATTCAGCCGGGAGGTGATGCTGGGCCAGGGTTCACCTGCTCAGCGCGCCACCGCGCGGCCAGCCCCAGCCCCAGCTCCCGCCCCAGCATCAGCTCCGTCCAAACCAAAGCCAGCTGCGCCCAGCCAGCAGCAACCCGCGCAGGCCCCCCGGCCGGCCGCCGACGCCGCCGATCAATCTGCCGCCCCCGCCAAGCGCAAGCGCCGCCGCCGCCGAAAGTCCAAGCCAGGCGAGGCTGCCCCCGCCCCCGAGCGTCAGCCCCAAAAACCAGCTTCCTCGCCATCACCGCCATCAAACCGCCCGCCTGCAGCCGGCGGCGACCCCACGCTGCTCAGAATCCAGCACTAGCATTGATGTAAAATGTAAGACGCATGCAGCAGTTTGACGGGCGTTTCGGCGCCCTTTGGTTTATACTTAGAGCCAGCTAACCACTTTCGCCCATGCAGCAGAAGCCGCCCAAACGCACCAAAAAACGCATCTCCCTGGGGGGTGCAGCCGCCCTCCTTATTGTGACCGCGCTAACCGGTCAGCTGCTGGGTATTCTGCGAACAAAGCTCATCAACTCCAACTTTCACGCGCTGGGCGCACACAGCACGGACGCGTATTTTGCCGCGTTCCTTATACCAGATTTCTTTTTCTACACACTGGCTGCGGGCGCGCTGGGCGTGGCGTTCATCCCGGTGCTGACCGACCGGTTGCACAAGGGTGACCGCCGCGGTATGTGGGAGCTGGCGTCCAGCTTGCTTAACCTGTTAAGTATTATTATGGCGGTGGTGGCGGTGATCATATTTATCTTTGCCAAGCCGCTCCTGCACCACATTGTGGCGCCCAACCTGCCGCCCGAGCAACTGCACAATGCGGTGGTCATCATGCGCTTTCTGGCGCTCAACCCGCTGTTGTTTACGCTGTCTGGCATTCTGACCAGCGTGCAGCAGACGCTGGGACGGTTTTTCTTTTACGCTATTGCGCCACTGTTTTACAACCTGGCTATCATTATGAGCATCTACCTGTTCCGGCATACTGCTTTTGGGCTGAAGGGGCTGGGCGTTGGCGCGCTGGTGGGCGGCGTGTTGCAGCTGATTGTGGTGTGCTTTGGCCTGGTGGGGACAAAGTTTGCGTGGCGGCCGCGCATTTTGTGGCGCAATGGCGAGTTTCGTACCGTGCTGCGCCAGCTGCCCCCGCGGTCAATTGACCAAGGCATTGACCAAATTCAAAGCATTGTGGAAACCAACCTGGCCAACCGGCTGGGTCTGGGCTACATTAGCTACTACAACAACGCCTACACTTTGCAAACCGCGCCCATCCTGCTGCTGGGCACGGCTATTTCCACTGCGGCGTTCCCTCGGCTGGCTGCACGGCTCAGTCAAAACCGGCCAGACTTGTTCCGGCGAGATTTCCTGCGCATTCTGCGGTTCATGATCTGGATAACCATCCCGGTAGTTATTGTGTGTTACTTTACGCGTGGGTATTTGGCGCGGTTGATTTTCTCGCAAAATGCGCCGTACATTGCGTTGATCTTTGGGTACCTGACGGTGGCTATTTTCTTCCGCATTATCTACACCATTATTTCGCGCTGGTTCTACGCGCGGAAAGACACCAAAACACCGCTGTTTGTTTCGGTCTTCACCATTGGCTTCAACATAGTTTTGGCGATCATTCTGGCGCGGCCCAGCAGCTATGGCGTGGCCGGCTTGGCCATGTCGGTGTCCATTGCCGCAATGGTAGAGGTGCTTATCCTGAGCACTATTATGGTTATCCGCGACCGCGGCCTTTTGAACATGGTGTTCTGGGGCGGTGTAACGCGCATTGTGTCGGTCAGCGGCTTTAGCATGATTGCCGGGTATTTGGCTGTGAATTTCTTCCCGCTGGGCGCTAGCGACCGCGGGTTTATTACGCTGGGAACCAAGCTGGCATTTATATCGGCCGTTACGTTTGGCGTGCACGTGGCCATCTCCGGCCTGTTCGGCCTGGACGAAGCCCGCCCGGTTTTCACCGCTATAAAACGCATCATCCTCCGCCCTCTCCCCATTGCCTGGTGGGAAGCGTAAATTTCCTTGGAAGCGAGTGGCGAAAGCGGGCGGTAAATGCCCGGCAATTCGTTTCGGTTAGGCGCCCCTGGTATACTAGAGGGCATAATGAAACAAGACCACATCCGCAACTTTTGTATTATTGCGCATATTGACCACGGCAAGTCGACGCTGGCGGACCGTTTGCTGGAGCTGACGGGCACAGTGGAAAAGCGGCAAATGAAAGAACAGCTGCTGGACCGCATGGACCTGGAGCGCGAGCGCGGCATTACCATAAAGCTGCAGCCCGTGCGCATGAAATACCAGGACTACCAGCTGAACCTTATTGACACGCCGGGGCATGTGGACTTTAGCTATGAAGTGTCACGTAGCCTGGAAGCGTGTGAGGGTGCCATTTTGGTAGTGGACGCCACCCAAGGCATGCAGGCGCAAACCCTGGCCAATGTGTACCTGGCCATGGCGGCGGAGCTGACGATCATTCCTGTCATGAACAAAATTGACCTGCCTGCTGCAGACGTAGACCGCGTGAGTGCCGAGATTGTCAGCTTGCTGGGCTGCCGGCCAGAGGACATTTTGCACATTTCGGCAAAAACAGGGCAGGGCGTGGACAAAGTGCTGGACCGCGTGGTGCAAGATGTACCGCCGCCAAACGGCGACGCCGATGCCGCCACCCGCGCACTCATTTTTGACAGCTACTACGACGACTACCGCGGCGTTATTTTGTATGTGCGCTGTGTGGACGGCCGGCTGGCCAAGAACGATCAGATTACCATGATGGCCCAGGCCAGCCAGGGTTTGGCACTGGAAGTTGGTGCACTGACGCCCGACATGTCGTCCACCGGCAGCCTGGAAACCGGGCAGATTGGGTACATTGTGACAAACCTGAAAAGCACGCGTGAGGCTCGCGTGGGCGATACCGTCACCCTGACCAAACGCCCGGCCACTGGCGCGCTGCCCGGATACCAGGACGTCAAGCCGTTTGTGTACGCCGGGTTTTTCCCGGACAGCAACGAGAACTACCAGCTGCTGAAAGACGCGGTGGAGAAACTGAGCCTGAGCGACGCGGCGTTGCAGTTTGCGCCAGAGAATTCGCCGGTGTTGGGCTTTGGCGTGCGTATTGGGTTTCTTGGCTTGCTGCACATGGATATCATCCGCGAGCGGCTGGAGCGCGAGTACGGCCTGGACCTTATTGTCACCAACCCATCCACCGACTACCAGGTGACGCTGCTAACCGGCGACGAGATTGACATAAAAAGCGCCGCCGACCTGCCGGACCCAGCCAAAATTCAGGAGATCCGCGAACCATGGATAAAGGGCGAAATTGTCGTGCCGCAAGACTACGTGGGCGCCGTGATTCAGCTGATCAACAGCAAGCGCGGGCTGCACAAGAACCTGAGCTACGTGGACACGCGGGCGCTGGTGAATTTTGAAGCACCGCTGGCCAACCTGCTAACCGACTTTTACGATCAGCTAAAAAGCCTGACGTCCGGCTACGGCTCGTTCAACTACGAGCTGGACGACTACCGGGCGGAAGACCTGGTGCGTCTGGACTTTTACGTAGCCGGCGACCGCGTTGACAGCCTCAGCATTATGGTGCACCGCAGCGAAGCGCCGCGCATGGGCCGTGAGATTGTGGAAAAGCTGAAGGAAGTTATCCCTCGCCAGCAGTTTGCCGTGGCGCTGCAGGCGGCCATTGGCGGGAAGTTCATTGCCCGCGAAGATATTAGCGCCTACCGCAAGGACGTGACCACCGGGCTGTACGGCGGCGACGTGTCGCGCAAGAAAAAGGTGCTGGCCAAACAGGCCAAAGGCAAGAAGCGGCTGAAGCGGTTCGGCAAGGTAGACATCCCGGCCGAGGCGTTTACGGTTATGCTGAAGCGCGATTAGCGCCGGTGTCTGGTGCCCCTGCGCCCTGCCCAGCTGGCATGCAGCGGTGTGGGGGCCACTTTTTTCAAAAACATCTCCCAGATGTTTTTGAAAGCGTTCGGCTAAAATCGGTCTTTTAAACCGATTTTACAGTCCCCCACACCGCTGCATGCCAGCTGGGCAGGGCATTACAAACATCAATGAAAAAGCCATGCGGCGATGCGGGGCAACGAGCGGTGGCTCCAGTTGCTGCATATCGGCATGGCTTGCCCTTTGGATCACCCACGGAAGCGTTTCTTCGCGTGGCCTCTGTCTGGTCCAAAGGGTGCGGCTATGTTTTTGGCTGTTACGCCGCGTTGGCATCGGGCTGGCCGGTGCCGGTCTCGGCGTCACTGGGCGCCGCGGGGAGGGCGGGCTGGGACGCTTCGGCGGGTTTGCCAGCAGTGTCGGTTTCCGCCGGGGTGTCGGGGTCCTCGGCCTCGTCGGCCTCCGGCTCCAGCGTGCGCAGCAGGCTGGCGATGAAGGTTGGGTCGACTGTCGATGCCCAATTCCGCCCGCCGCTCAGGTAGAGTGACAGCTTGACGCATGCGGCACCCGGCTCGGTTGTGCCGTACGCCTTGGACCATCCCACGATGCTGCTCAGCCGCACCCACTCGGTGGTGTCGACGGCGACGAACTCGCCGCTGGCCTGGATGGCCTCCACCACCTCGGTGATGTTGGCGCCCGGCACACCGTCATCGGTACTGACGGTGGGGCCGTTGGCCAAGTGGACAAACAGCTCGCGGCCGCCGGTCTTGGCAGGCAGCACCTGCACGCTATTCACAGCAGCAAACAGCAGCTGCCAATCGGTGACCCGAATGTTTTTCATGTGCGCTCCAAAGGGAGATTGACAGAACAACCATATAGTATCATCGCTGCGCTGTTTCGCAAATATGTGCATGGGCCAGGGCATGGTACGCTAGCAAGGTGCAACCGCAATCTATGTACCAGCCAACCGCCGCCGCGCTGGATGCCATCCACGACGTCACGCTTTTGGGCGTTGTCGGCCCGAGCGGCGTTGGTAAAACAACCATTATTGAAGCGGCAATCGCTGCCGACCCGTCGTTGCACATGGTGGTTGGCGATGCCAGCCGCGCGCCGCGTCCGCACGAGCGCGACGGTGTCGATTACTTTTTCCGCAGCCGCGCGTACATGCTGGAGCGCATTCAGCGGCGCGAGTACGTGCAGGTGCCGCCCAACATCACCGGCGATATCTACGCCACTGCACCGGAAAGCTACGCGCACCACGGCGTCTCTGTCATGGCCATTTGGGCGCAAGCCATACCGGTGTTTCGGGCGTTGCCGTTCCGCGCTATGCGCACCGTGTGCATTGTGCCGCCCAGCTTCGAGGTATGGATGTCCCGGCTGGACGCGCGCAACGCGCTCGACAAGCGCCTGGCAGAAGCACGGCATTCGTTCCAGTTTGCCGTGCAGGACGACCAAGCTTTATATGTCATAAATGACCAAGTGGCCGACGCCGCCCAAGACCTGCTGTGTATTGCGCACGGCCAGCCGTTGCCACCCGCGTTGCAGGCGGACCAGGCTCGCGCCAAGGAAATTGCTGCCGGCATATTGCAGCGCCTGATGTTTGCGGGCTGACGCGGACGGGCGTGTTGTATACTGCCATCATGGAACCGCTGCAACGGCTTGAAAACCGTGTCCGCCAGGAGTATAACGCCCATCATGCTGGCCGTGATGAATGGGCCGACTGGCTGGCCGAACACCACGTGTTTGTAGTGGCAGACCGGGCGGAGGCATTGGCGCAGCGCTTTGGTGCCCAGGTGGCGCTGGCACGGGCAGGGGCGTTGCTGCATGACATTGCTGACGCGCGCATGAGCCGCTTTTCGCCTGAGCACGAGGCGACCAGCCTGGATATGCCCCGTCAGTTTATGCAGGAAGCCGGCTTTGCGCCACACGACATTGCTATAACCGTGGACGACGCCATTCGCTATCACAGCTGCCGCGATGGCCAGGCACCTACCAGTCTTGAGGGCCAGGTGCTGGCCACGGCCGACGCGCTGGCGCATTTGCAGACCGATTTTTACCTCTATGCCGTTCGTGCCAAAGCTGGCGGCAGCCTGGATGAGATCAAGCAGTGGGCGCGCAAGAAGATCGAGCGCGATTTCCATGCCAAAATTTGCTTTCCTGCCGTGCAGGAGGAATGCCACGCAGACTACGAAGCCTTGCGCCGGGTGCTCAGCCACTAGCTGATTGCACAAAATTACAACGCGTATATCTATAGAAGACGCTTGCGCTTTGCTAGCAACTCTGGATAGGATTAATGCCGCCCCACCAGTAAGGCGTGTGGGGCACAAGAAGCATTATGGTACGACTTCCTACACCTGGCAGCGACAACGGCACTTGGGGCAGCATCCTCAACGCTTTTTTGTTGCAAGAACATACGGCCGATGGTCGCCACAACATGGCCAAGCTGCTGGGCGTGCCTGCGGTGGACGGCATGGTGCTGGCATCCAGCAGCTCCAGTCCGGGGTGGAAGACGCTGGGCAAGGCCGACGTTGGCCTAGGCAGTGTCACAAACGATGCCCAGCTGAAGCTGGCCGACCTAGACACCGACGCCGCGCTTGCCGCCAACAGCGACACCAAAATTCCCAGCCAAAAAGCTATCAAAGCATACGCCAGCGCCCAGTCGGTCCCACTTGCTGGCGTGGCTGGCCGGCGGCCATCCACCTCGCCGGGCACATTGTACGATGCCATGGAGTCTGGCTGGGCCGACTTCTACACCCGCGGAACAACCAGCACCGATACCACCGATTTCATAGAGGGCAAAGCCTCGCAAAAGATCGTCACCAACATACCCAGCATCAGCGGCGACTGGTGCGGCGTTGTCAAAAGCATTTCGGCCGATTTCAGCCAGTGCGATTTCCACGTTTGGGTGAAGGCCGACGCCTGGGCAAACGTGTACGAAGCAGACATATTATTTTCTACGGCCGGTACATTCTCGTCGTACTTCACCGCACAGGTGAACGGCGGTGTGGACAGCGGCAACAACCTCAACCCGCCGGATGGCGAGTGGATTGAGCTGGTTATTAGCCGGGCGGCCTGCTTTGTGGGGTCCAGCGCTGGCGGCGCGCCAAACTGGGCAACGGTGAACAAAATAATCTTGCGAGCTGCAGCCAAACCCGGTCAGCAATGCACCGTGCGTTTTGACGGGTTCGCGGCTATTCCTTCGGTGCCGAAAGGCGCGGTGTCTGTTGTATTCGATGACGGCAACCAAAGCGACTTGCTGGTAGCCAAGCCGTACCTGGACACGTATGGGTTTCGCGCGGGCTCGTTTATTGAGTACTACAATATTGGCGGGCTGAACGGCACATCGCCGTACCTGACGCAGGCGGAAATTGGCCAGCTGCACGCCGGTGGCTGGGACATTGGCGGCCATGGGTACGACCGGCTGACCACGCTGACGTCCGCCCAGCGCATCCAGCTTTTCCAAGACACCAAACGCTGGCTGGCCAGCCACGGCTATCGCGGCGCCGATATATACGCCTACCCCAACAGCACCACCAATGCCACTATCAAGGCCGAGATATCCCCCTACTTTTCCTACGCCCGCACCATTTCCAGCCTGGGCCAGCCGCTTAGCCATGTTATTCCGCTGAGCATTCAGGGCTATGATGTCTACGAGTCACTGTCCACCGCCACGGTGCAGAGCTACATAGACCGCGCCGCCAACAATGGCGAATGGGTTGTGCTGCTGTTTCATCGCATTATTAACGGTACGGCCAGCGGGTCAAACACCTCGCTGGCCAAGTTCCAGACCATTGTAGACTACCTGCATACCACTGGCGTAAAGGTTGCTCCCATGTCCGAAATCTTGCAGGCCGGCACTGGCCGATGGGGCGCTATCACCGGCGCGTTGGCTGACCAAACAGACTTGCAGGCGGCCCTAAATGCCAAAGCCACAGACGGCAATGTGGTGCACCTGGCCGGGCCCGAAACCGTCACCGGCACCAAAACGTTTTCGGCTGCCCCCGTTTTTTCGCAGGTGAATGACGTGAACGGCAACCAGGCCCTGGGGCTCGCCGCCACAGCCAGCGCCACCAACTACATCAACCTAGCAAACAGTACCAGCGGCAACCCGCCCACCATTGCGCCCGCCGGCGCCCCGGCCGCCATTCAGCTGAAAATTTTATCCAAGGGCGCATCCGCCATTGCCCTGCAGCCAGGCGGCGACAGCCAGACTGCGGTCATTATCAACAATGCCGTCGGCACAAAGTTTGTCAGCTTTGACAGCACCAACAGCCGCTTGCGCGTAGGCGATGCCAATACGCCCAAGGCTACGCTGGATGCCGCTGGCTCGTTTGCCCGGGCCATTACGTCTACGGCCAAAACTGCCGCCTATAGCATAGCCGCCACCGACAGCACTATCACTTGCGATGCTACCGGCGCTGCTTTTGCCGTTACGCTGCCGGATGCCACGGCCATGCAGGGCCGCTTGTATACCATCAAGAAAGTCGACGCCAGCGCCAATGCCGTCACCATAGGTAC
>Ga0075367_10000567_pt1 | contig 14087 bp, 12 predicted proteins | sample EndMethybrTD3032_FD_71399 | JGI IMG/M metagenome (GOLD analysis project Ga0075367, IMG submission 71399) | Populus endosphere microbial communities from Tennessee, USA - Endosphere MetaG P. TD hybrid TD303-2 | ecosystem: Host-associated > Plants > Roots > Endosphere | place: USA: Tennessee... | reverse complement strand
CTCGGAGGGATGGCGGCCCGACCATCCGGCGTCCTGCGGCGGCCGCGAGGCCACCGCACCCTTGCGAACGTCTCGATTGTAGCCGGTACGGCGCCCGTGGCCCAGCCCAATGGGTGGTCCAGCGCAAATCGACTGGAGAGTGGCTACCTCTGCCCGACTATGGTCGCCTCTCGAGTTCGCGGATCGAGCCCTTCATTTCGGCGATCTCCCGGCGCTGGGTCCTGATGATGCCGTCTGGGAGCCTTCTCACTCGCGGATCGGTGAGATGTGCCCGCTCGCTGGTCAGACGGCGATGGATGGTGCGGAACCATCGCCTTCATCTGTGGCCGCCACGGCGCCCCAATACAGCGCCTCCTCTCCTGTGTGCGCGAGCCGCGATCCGCCGTTCAGACGAGGCGTCAGACTGATGTATCCTCCCAGCCGCGCACGGCGTAGAGCAGCGGCTTTGTCCACAGACTCTCCAAGCCTTCGAGGATGTCCGAGGCCCAGTTGAAGACGTTCCGGCCCGCGACCACCTTGCGCATCGCGCGCATACGTCTGACCTGTTCGTCCTCCGGCATCTCGATGGCCTGGGCGAGCGTCGCAGCAAACGCGTCGACATCGTAGGGATTGATGATCAACGCGTCCTCCAGTTCCTGGGCAGCGCCGGCCAGCGCGCTGAGCACCAGCACGCCGAGCTCGTCGTCGCGTGCGGCCACGAACTCCTTCGCGACGAGGTTCATGCCATCGTGGAGCGAGCTGACGACGCAGAAGCGGGCCAGACGATACAGCGCCACCAGGCTGAACGCGCCCAACGGCGTGGTGTAGTACGCGACGAGCGGCGCGCCGCCCGGCGTGGCGTGCCGGGCGTTCAACGCCGCGACGCGTCGGGCGATGTTCCGTTCGATGGCGGCGTAGCTGGCGAGATCCGACCGTGAGGGGACGCCGATCTGGACGAACGTCACCCGGCCGCGGAGGTCCGGTCGCGCCGTCATCAGCTTGTCGAGCGCGTCGAGGCGTTCGGGGATGCCCTTGGTGTAGTCGAGCCGATCGACCCCGAGACCGACGATCTCGGCCCTCAGCTCCAGAACGTCACGCAGGCGGGCCTGCTCGTCGGCCAGGCCCGGATGGGCGGCGAGTTGCTGCGTCCGGTCGTAGTCCACCCCGATCGGCACGGATACGACGGTGCTGAAGCGGCCAGCGTAGCGGACGCGAGACGATTCGAGCTCCACCTCGGCGTCCAGCTCCTCCTCCGCAGCCATGAGGAAGTTCCGCCGATCCCGTTCCAGCTGGAAGGCGATCAGGTCGTTCGCGAGCATGCCCCCAACGAGCTCGCGACGCCACGGGCAAATGCGCAGGCGGTCGGCGCTGGGCCACGGGATGTGCCAGAAGATGGCGCTGCGGCTCTCTGGCCGCAGAACTCTCAGTGCCGGCGCGACGAGCGCGAGGTGATAGTCCTGAATGAACACCGGCGCGTCGGACGAGCCGAGCTCGGCATCGATCGCCGCGGCGAATCGCGTGTTGACGTCCTGGTAGGCGGTCCAGTCATCGCTCCGAAATTGCGGCCTGACGTCGACCACATGGCAGAGCGGCCACAGACCCTCGTTGGCGAACCCGCCGTAGTAGGCGGAGAACGTGGGTTCCTCGAGCCAGAGCCGGCGAAGCACGTACGAGGGGTGGTCCGGAGGGACCCGCACCTTGTCGGTCGCATCGACCACGAGCCGGTCAGCGGATCCGGCGCCGTGGGCGATCCAGACGCCGCCTCGTTCGCGCATCAGCGCGTCCAGCGCCACGGCGACCCCCCCGGTCGCCGCGCGCACGACCAGGGCGCCGTCGCCCGTTTGGCTGTGCAGGTACGGTTCGCGGTTGGAGACGACGACGAGCGGTCGTGGTGCGTGCTCGTCGAGCTCGCGAGCCTGGGCCAGTCCTCGGCGAAAGAGGATAGGGCCAAAGAGCTCATTGATGGCGATGGAGGCCACGACGAGCAGTTGGAGCTGATTGCCCCATCCGGGGAATTCGGCGGCCACCACCGACGCGAAGCCCAACGTGATGCCCGCTTGCGAGACCAGGCCGGTCCACGCGCGTGCCGCCACCGGCTCGTCCAAGCCGGACCACCGTCCGCCGACCCGCAGACCCAATCGGATGAAGCCGAGGCGAACGGCGCACAACGCCAGCGCGCTGAGCCCGATGGCCGCCAGGGCATCGAGTCGCAGCGACGCGCCCACGGCGACGAAAAAGACCACCAGCACCGGCGGCGCGCCGCGTCTGACCGCTGCCCGGAGCGCGTCGCCCTGGGCGACCGACAGATTCTCGATGGTGACGCCGGCCGCCAGCGCCGCGATCAGCGGTTGGAGCTGCTGTGTGGTCCCGACCTGGCTGAGGATGGCGCACACCCCCAACAAGACAAGGGTGACCTCACGGCCGACATAGCGGAGGTAGAGTGCGAACAGGACGCCGACGAGTACGCCGAACGCGACCGCGCCGCCGATTTCCCAGGCGAGGCGCGCCAGCAGCTCCGCACCCTGGCTCGACCCCGAATCGAAGACCACACGGGCCATCTGCATCGAGATCGAGAACAAGACGAGCATCACGAGGTCGGCGAGCACCACGATGGCCAGCACGCTGTCGCTGAGGCGTCCGCGAGCCCCCGAGTCGGCGACCACCGCGGCGGTCATGGTCGGCGAGAAGGACACGACCATGACGCCCAGCAGGGCCAGCATGACGAGGCGCTGCGGGCCGGCGGCGGCCGGCGCAATCGGCAGCCACGGCCACGCGATCCACGCGAGGGAGGACACGCCGAGCACGGCGACGACCAGGGTGACCGACGTGGTCCTCGCGATCACCGCCAGACGCGACCCCAGGCGTTCGAAACTCAGCGTCAGGCCGGCGATGAGGGCGATCAGCGTGGTCGCCACGCCGGTGACGACCTGCAGCTGACCCGCCATCGCTTCGGTGATCAGATTGCCGAACGACGGCCCGACGACGAGGCCGAAGAGGAGATACCCGGTCAATCGCGGCAGCTGAAAGCGTCGCAGCAGATCTCCGGTGATCGACGCGCCGGTCAAGGCGAATCCGAGGGCGAGCGCCGCGGCGGCCGCGCCGGTACTCGCGCGATCGGTCAGCTCACGGACGACGGCCATCAGCCCGACGACGAGTACGAGCGCGAGGAAGCGTCTCATGCGCTCGCCCCGCGCGGTGGGAGGCAGAACGCCACGAGATCGGCACCGATCGTGCCCACCACGACGGCGCCGAGGAGCACGGCGGCGTCGCCGCCCATGACGCTCGCCACGTTCAGCGCGAAGGCGACGCCGAACACGCCCGGTGGCAGGAGGTGCAGGCCGAGCTCCGCGGGCAGGGCGCGTCCACTCGTACGCTGCGCCAATAGCCCCGCGGCGAGCCTGCTCAAGACCCGTAGTGCCACGTACGCCGACCCGAAGGCGAGCGAGGCGCGCGTCAAGCTCGCGCCGGCCCCGGCCGTGAGCAGCACGATGACGAGCAGCGGATGTTGGAGGAAGAGCACATCGCGTCCGATCGCCTCGAGCGGCCGGCCGCCGACGGAGCGCCAGAAGAAGCCCGCCACGACCCCGGCGAACAGCGCGGATGTCGCCAGCGCGTCCGAGACGCCGCCAATCAGCAACAGGGCCCCGACGGTGAGGACGCCCTTCTCCGTCTCAGCCGATGCCACGGTCAGCAGCAGCCAGATCGCCGTCGCCACGGCGCACACCAACACGGACGCCGCTGCGATAGCGAGCAGCATCGACACCGGCATGGCGGTGCGCATCCAGGCCAGCATGAGGGCGCCGAGCAGAATGGGCGTGAGCACGCCGACCTCGACGAGCCGGGCGGCCGTGGTTCGTGGCTCCAGGGGATTGCCGGTCGGCAGGGTCAGCGAGCTGGCGGCGCAGATCCCGGCGCCGGCGATCAGCATCCGGTACGGTTCGGCGAGTACCGGCAGTCCGGCCCAGGCTAGCGCCCCGAGCCCGATCGACACGATCGGCACGGTGACGACAGCATCGACTCCAGCACCGGCGACAACGCCTTCGCGCCTCCTGCCGAGGCCGACGCTGAGGCCAACCAGTACGCCAAGGGCCGCGAGGGCGACCGGGACCGCCGGCGCGAGCGCCGAGAGCGCGTCGGCCGACAGGAGGCTGATGCCAGCCGGCCCCAGGGCGATGCCCGACACGAGCAACGCGCCAACCGGCGCCGACGTGCCAGACCACTCAAACAGGCGCCGCCACTGACGAGGGCTCGGGGATCGGCGCGGTCCGGCATCTCCCACGGGGTCGAGCAGCGTGTCACCGGACGACTGGCGTAGACCGAATGAACCGCCTGCCTGCGGGTGGGTCATCGCTCGATGACCGTCACGATGTGCGCATCACCGCGGGTCAGGCCGACGAGGGCGCGCCCGCCGTCGGCCATCGCGTTGAAGCGTCGCGCCACCTGATTCGGAGTGGGCGCCTGAATGCCGTCGAACTGGTGGATCACGTCGCCCACGGCGAGCCCCGCACGCTCGCCAGCCGACCCGGCCTTCAGGTGAAGCACCTCTGCGCCGGTTCTCGCGCGCAGACGAAGGGTGAGTCCCAAGGTCCGACTGGCTGACTGGTCGACGGGCGCTGCGACCAGCGACGCCTCGAAGGCCGCCCCCTGCCGGCGTCCTCGAAGGGCGACTGTATCGCCTGCCGACAACCGCGCCATGCGGACGTCCCAGTCAGCCTGGCTGGCTACCGGGCGTCCATCGATCGATTCGATGACGTCGCCGATCCGAAGCCGTGCCGGCGCGGCGCCTGCACCGGCCGCGTCGACCCATGTCACCACCACGCCGGTGGACGCGCTGGTCGCGGCCGCCACTGGCGGCGTCAGGACTTGAGCCTCGAGTCCAATGGTGCCGGCGGCTTTCCTCGGACCGGCGAGCAAATGATCGGCCTGGGCCAGGAGCGTCGTCGCTGGAACCACCACAAGGTGTCCCCCATAGCTGATGACCAGTCCCACGAGCTCGGCGTTACTGGTGAACAGCACCGCCCCGGGCGACAGGTCGCTGTCGACGGGCAACGCCCACACGGCGTCTGCCCAGAGAGGAGTCGCGATGCTCTCGAACGAGCCCACGAACGCCGGTCGCAGCGACACGCCGGCTAACGACACTTGGGTCGCCATCAGGTATCGAGGCCCTGGTGTCCCGGGTGGCGTCCACGGCGTCGGGGGCGCGTCGGGTCCTTGACCGGGTATCTGGACCAGCGCCACACCGGAAGCAGGGTCGGCGGCCAGGACGTTGGGGGCGCGCAGTGACGAAGCGGAGAGTCGCGCCAAGGCCATGCCGTCGCGATATCGCAGGCCTACCAGGCGCGACGATTGCGGCGGACCTTCGTGGTCCGCCCGCGGCGCCTCGATGGCGACGAGCCAGGGCGCCAATCGTGCCCGCAGCTCTCCGATGTCCACGGCCAGATCATCGAGCTTCGGCCGCGTGGTCAGTTGGCCCAGCACGGCGGGAATGGGGCTGGGGGGCGCCGGCCGGTCCCGGAATCTGACGCGAGCGAGGAGCCACAGCACGGCGACGGCCACCAGCCCAGCGGTGAGCAGGAGCCGTGTTTCGCGCGAGACACGCGGGCGATAGGTGCCGCTGGGCTGCATGCGAGATCCTGCCTGCTCACCCGCCATAGTCCGGCAAGACGAAGTCGTCGCGCAGTGAGCGAGCCAGGATATGCCGTCCGACGACGGGAAGGGACAACGCGTTGACGGCGAGGTTGCGCAGCCAAAGGGCCAGCGCCGTCCGCGGCGCGAAGAACTGGCGCAGGCCGAGAGCGGCCTTCTGTTTGGCCGCCACGAGCGCGCGCAGACGGGCTTCGTATGCGGCCGAGGCTCGCGCGACGTCTGCTCCGGCCCGGTGCAGTTCACCGGCGAGCACATAGGCTTCGATCATCGCCAGGCCCGTGCCTTCACCGGCGAGGAGCGACGCGCATGCCGCCGCGTCTCCCACCAAGGTGACGCGCCCCGACGTCCAGCGGGGCAGGTGAATCTGGCTGACGCGATCGAAATACAGGTCGTCAGCGTGCTCCATGCGATCGAGCATGTCCGGGACCTCCCATCGCATGCCGCCGAACACGCGACGCAGGCACGCCACGTGCGGCTCGTTCGGCGGGCCGCCGTCGACCAGGTCCGATCGGCAGATCAGGAGGGCCAACGTATCGTCATCGTGGAGGCTGACCCGTCCGGCCTGGCGGCTGCGCACGGTGTGGGACACGTAGGTGAGGTCGTCTCGCTTCGGATAGCCAGGCATGCGAAAGGCGGCGACGTGACAGCCAAGCGGCACTTCGACCCGCCTCTCTGGACCGAAGGCCAGCTCGCGAATCCGCGAATGCAGGCCGTCGGCGCCGACGACGAGATCGAACCGTTCGCGCCGTCGGTCGGAGAGCAGTGCCGTCACGCCCGCGGCGTCGTGGACGATGCTGACGATCGACACGCCGAAGTGCATCTCCACACCGTCGCAGGCACTCAAGAGCACGGCCGCCAGGTCCGCTCGGGCCAGGCTGATGAAGCGGCCATCGAGCTGCTCGCGTACCGCGTCGATGTTCAGCCCCGCGACCTCCTTTCCGTCGACATCCACCATCGACAGCCGCCGCATCCGGTAGCAGCGTGAGAGCAGGACTGGCACCAGGCTCATGCGCTCGGCGATCTCGAAGCCGAGACCCCAGAAGTCGATCACGTAGCCGCCGGTGCGGGCCGACGGTGCGCGTTCGAACAGCACGGGCTCGTGCCCGAAGCGGCGCAGCCAGTACGCCAGCGTCGGCCCCGCAATGCCTACTCCGTTGATGGCGATCTTCATCCTGGTCCTCGCGGCTGGTGATGGCTGGCTCGAGCCTCCGCTGACCAATGATAGTTTGACCTCAAACTAGAGTGGCGGGATACTTGATCGGGACCGAAGATGTCGCGGCGTTCCGGTGACACGCTGGCGGCATCGGCATCGGTGGCGGAGGTGTGCCATGCGACAGACCCTGAGCGGGCTCGGCCCGCTGCTCCAAGAGGCCAGGGAAGCGCGAGGGCTCTCGATTTCGGCTGTTGCGGCTGCCACCCGTATCTCCGAACGGGCGCTTCTCGCGATGGAACGGGAGCGCTTCCATCTCTTGCCCGGTGGCATCTTCAGGCGGACGTACGTCAAGGCGTACGCGGAGGCCGTTGGGCTCGATGCTCGTGCCTGCGTCGACACGTACGTCCAGCAGTTCGAGACCGTCGGCTCAATCGACGGAGACGGGCGCGCCGTTGACTGGCCTCGACCACGGGTGGCGGTCGCAGTGGCCGCCATTCTGGCCGCGATTCTGTGCCTCGCCGCCGTCACGATCGCCGGAGCCGGTTCGTAGACGTCAGGGTCGAGGATGGCGGGTGAACCTCTTCCCGACGCAGTCCGCGCCTTCGTGCTGAAATACGTCGACTCGGTCGCCGAGCTCGAGGCCCTGCTCCTCGTGCGGTCACACGCCGAGTCGGGCTGGGATGTGCCCACGTTGGCGGCGCGACTCTACATCCGCGAAGCCGAGGCCGGCGCGGTGCTCCATGCGTTGCACCGCCGGGCACTTGTGTCGCGAGACGGAGGGAACTATCGATACGATCCGAAGCCAATCGCCTTGCGCGCGGAGGTTGATGCGCTGGCCCATGCCTACCCCGGCTTTCTGATTCCGATCACGAATGTCATCCACACGAAGCCACGGGCGTCGCTGCGGGATTTCGCCGACGCCTTCAGACTGCGAGAGGAGAAATAGTGGCCGCCATCTCCTACAGCCTGTGTGTTGTGGCCGCGCTCGCCTGCGCAGTGCTCCTGTCACGAGCGTATCGCAGCAGCCGCTCGAGCCTGCTGTTCTGGAGTGCGCTGTGCTTCTGGGGTCTGACGGTGACCAACGCGTTGGCGTTCGTCGACATCCTGGTGTTTCACGATCGTGACCTCTATCCCGTGCGCCTCGCCACCGGACTCGCGTCCGTGAGCGTGCTCCTGTTCGGGATGGTCTGGGAGAGGCGTTGAGATGCTGGTCGCGCGCGTCGCGCCCTTTCTGCTGGGAGGCATCGTCATGGCCTCGGTCGTGGTCGCCCTCTTCTTCGCGCGGTTCTATCGCGAGACCAGGGACGTCTTGTTCCTGTACTTCGCCGCGGCATTTGCGGTGGAGGCGATCAACCGTACGGTGTTGGCCTTTCAAGTCGCACCCAACGAGGCATCCCCATCGCTCTACATCCTGCGTGCGTTCGCGTACTCACTGATCCTCGTGGGCATCTACCAGAAGAACCGCTGACGTCGCCGGATCACTGCGCGGTACGTGTCAGGACCAGAGCGAGCCTCGCGTCCGATGGGCTCGCCACGTGATCGCCGCAGCGATCCTTGCGGATCTGCCAGAGGCGTTCTGCCAAGTCCACGTTGGCATCGGTCGCGACCTCGAGCGCCCGTGCCGTCGTCGCGGCCGCGTCGGGCACGATTGGCGGAAGAGCCGCGGCCGCTTGCTGACAATTCGCCAGACTGGCACGCGCCAAGTCCACCAGCGCTGCGCTCCGCTCATGGCGCTCGAAGGCGGAGAGTCCGCGAAGAGTCGGATCGAGGGCCAGCACCCCCACGCACAGCGCGAGCCGCTCCTTGAGGCGAGTGTCCTCTGGTCGCAGCTTCAATGCGGTCCTGAAGTTCGCGGCGGCTGCGCGCACGTTCCGAGCCGCGAGCTCGGCCTCGCCAATGCCCGCGTAGACCGCCGGGTCGCCCGGTGTCGACTCTCTCAGGGCGAGCCATGCTTCCCGTGACCGCTCCGGCGCGCCAGCGGTCAAATAGAGCATGGCGACTCGGCGCTTCACGGGTGGATCCGTCGCGAGTCCTTGCAGCGTGAGCAGTTCGGCGAGCAGCTGCTCCCGCAGCCCGCGGTCCGCCAGAAACTCCACCAGCTCGAGCCTGGTCGCAAGAGAGTTGCCACGGGAAGACTCCCGCCACCTTCCCAGAATCGCCCGCCGGTAGTAGCTGACAGCGTCTTCTGCCTCGCCTCGGTGCCGCATGACTCGTGCCATGGTGAGGTTGGCCTCGCCATCCGTCGGCCGTACACGAAGCAGTGTGTCGACAACGGCTCGCGCCTCCTGATCCCGGCCTCCGGCGAGCAGAGTCCGGGCCAGCGCCACTTCGTAGGCCGGGTCCTCGCGTGCCGCAGCGAGCGCTCCCCGGTAGCGACTGACCGCCTGGTCATAGGCGCCACGGGCTTCCAGCTTGCCCCCCTCGTCGAACAGGCGGGAGGCCACGGCGCGCGTGTCGGCGGCCTCAACTCGCGCGAGCCACAGGTCGGCGCCGGCCAGAAACGCGCTGACGGCGAACACGACGGTGAACGTCCGCAGCAAGGCGCCTCCGACCAACGCGGTGGCCGGCGCGCCTTCCGGGCGCTGGGCCGGCGCCTCGAACGAGGAGACGGCATCGGCGAACGTGAGCAAGCCGAGGACGTGCCGTACGTTCCCCCGGCTGACCACAGGCAGCAGACGGAGGCCGGAACTGCCCATTCTCTCCAAGGCGAACGCGACGCTCTGGTCCGGGTGGAGGTGGGGCGGCGCAGCCGGCGCCCCAGGGGCCACCGCCGCCTGAAACTCGCGTAGCGGCCGTTCTCCCATCCCATTCAGGATCGCTGCATCGAGTTCGTCGAGCCTCACCATGCCTGTGAAGCCGCCGTGGTCGACGACCGGCCCTGCGTCGACACCGGCATCCCGGATCAGGTCGGCAGCGGCATCGACCCGAGCAGCGGCTTCCAGGCGGAGGGGGCGGGCGCGCATCACGTCGACCACACGAGCTCCGGTGTAGCCGCGCGTGTCGTGCGAGGGCAGGTGGACGCCGTCCTGGAGGGCGATGGCCTCGTAGATCGGCACCCGTTGCAGGCGTTGGGAAACATAGAACGCGATCAGGTTGGAGATCATCAACGGGACGATGATCGAGTAGTCGCGCGTCAGCTCGAAGATCATGATCACGGATGCCATCGGCGTCCGGACGATGCCGGCGAACGCCGTTCCCATGCCCACGAGCGCATAAGCGCCTGGCTCGGCCGTCGATCCTGGGAACAGTCCGTGCGCCGCCGTGCCGACGGCGCCGCCGACCATGGCGCCGATGAACAGGCTCGGACCGAAGATGCCGCCGGCGTTGCCGGAGGCGTAGCACAAGGCCGTTGCGCCAATCTTCAGGAGGGCCAGCAGTACCAGAACGCGGAGGACCATGTCTCCGTTGAGGACGCGCTCGATGTAGTCATAGCCCACTCCCAGGACCTCCGGCATCGCCAGGCCGAGTAGACCGACCGCGAGTCCACCCGCCACCGGGTGGAGCCACGCCCGTCGCTGATCCAGCCGCAGGAAGCGTGCCCGGAGCCACAGCAGCAGCCTGACGAACGTGCCAGACGCCACGCCGCCGACGACGCCAAGGACGGCATAGATCCCGAACTCAGCTGGATTGACGAGCTGGTATCCAGCGACGTGGAAGAGTGGGGCGTCGCCCAGGAAGAAATGCAGGATCATCCACGCGGTCGCTGCACTGAGGACGACCGCCGCGAGTACCGGCGCGTGCAGGTCGCCGACGATTTCTTCGAGCGAGAAGAGCACGGCCGCAATGGGCGTGTTGAAGGCGGCGGCCAGCGCGGCGGCGCCCCCGACGGGAAGCAGTGCCTTCACGCGTTCCGGGCCGAGGCCGAGCGCGCGTCCGATGACCGACGCGAGGCCCGCGCCGATCTGCACCGAGGGTCCCTCGCGCCCCAGCGCGATGCCGCTGGCAAGTGAGATCGCGCAGCAGAGGAACTTGCCGGCGATGGTGCGCAGCGTGATCACCCCATTGGCCACGTGCAGCGCAAACTTCGTCTGGGGGATGCCGCTGCCGCGGGCGAGCGGGAAGTAGCGGAACAGCAGCCAGCCGGCGACCAGGGAACCGGCGGTGGGCACCAGCAGTCGCCGCCACGGCTGCACGCCCGCCGGATACATCCGCGCTGCCAGACGGCCGGTGAGGAGGATGAACGCGACGATGACGAGGCCGACGATCGCGCCGATCATCAGGCTGAGGAAGAGCGTGAGGCGATGCTCGTCGCGCGCCACGCGCTCGAATCCGTCACGGACGCGGCGGAGCAGGCCCAGTTGGACCGTGGTGACACTCATTCAGGAAAGAGGCGCGGCCGCACTCTACGCCGTCCGCGGACGAGCCCGGGGCCCGCGGGAGCGCGCGCGCGGCGGCTGGGCGCTCAGGTGCTCCGCCAGCCGTTCGAGGGCACTACGGACAATTCGCTGATCGTGCGGTGACATCTGCGCCAGCGTGTCTCGCGCCGCCGCCTCCACGGTGCCTTCGGCAGCCACATTCACGCGTTGCCCCTGCGCGGTCAACCGCAGCACCGCACGGCGACCGTCGGCTGCGTCGGGCGACCGGTGGAGGAGCCCTTGAGCCTCGAGGCGCTTCAGGACGCCCGTCAACGTGCTCGGATGCAGGTGCAGGACCTTGGCCAGGCCTCCCGCCGAGATACCTGGCGCGAGGCCGACGACACGGATGACCAGGCGCTGTGGTCCGGTGACACCGAATCTGACCGCCATCCACTTCGACGTCTTCTGCAACGCGTGCACGGTGACCCACAGCGCTCGCATGAACTGCAGTCCGTCGTCCAGCTCGACGGACGTCGCGGGGTCGATCTGAAGGACCGTCGGTTCGGGGGAGCGGGGTCGAGCCGAGCGCACACGCGAGCCTGGCATCTGGCCGCCAGTGTAGCAGACGGTTGTTTGAGGTCAAAGTAGTGCCCGCGGAACGACAGCGCGCGGCGCCGTCCCCACCAAACCCTCGCGGCCAACAAAAAGCTTTGACCTCAAAGCATCTCCTGCGGCACCATGAGGGTAGCGGAGGGGAGACCGTGGCCTTCATTCATCAGGTGCCCGATCGGGAGGCCATCTGCCGCGCCTACGACTTCTGGAGTCACATCTACGATGTCGTGGCGGCACCGTGGGAATACGGCGCCCGAATGCAGGCGCTCGCGACACTCCCAAGCGGCGTCGGCTGGCGAGTGCTCGACGTCGGCATCGGCCCTGGCTCGTACTTCTCCAAGATCGCCCAGTCGGCGGTGCCCGGAGCCACGGTATGCGGCGTGGATCTCTCGCACAACATGGTGCGGAAGGCCAGTCGACGGGTACGGCGCGGGAGAATCGCTTCGGCCCGCGTGATCGAAGCGGATGCAGTGACCCTGCCGTTCGCGAGCTGCAGCTTCGACACCGTGCTGAGCAGTTACCTGCTGGACTTGATGCCGGTCGAAGTCATCGCCTGCGTCTTGGCGGAGTTCTTCCGCGTGCTGAAGCCATCAGGACGAGCCGTGCTCATCAATCTCACGAAGAGGGCGACCGATCGTCCGACGTTCTACGAGCGCTGCTATCGGGCCATGCCGACCATCGGCAAGGCGTACGTGTTCGGAGGGTGCAGGCCGGTGAGACTGGCCCACGTCGTCAGCGCCGCGGGATTCGTGGACACTCGCCGAACGGTGGTGGAGCAGGCCCTGCCGTCCGAGATTCTGATTGCCAGGAAGCCTGAGGAGTCCAAGAGGCACTGAGGATGCGCGAGGTGCCGTCCGGCACCGGGAGGTAGGCAATGGCCGCTCGAGTGGCAGCAGGGATGTTGACGATGTGTGTGATCGCCGGCGGAACGGTCACGGGACAGACGACGCATTCAGCAACGCCGGCGCAACGCCTGCTGAAGCTGCTGAGCGATCGGAAGATGGTCCACGTAGCGGCGGCCGACCCGCGGGAAACAGGTCGCTATGTAGCTGCCGCGCTGATCGGCGGCAATCAGCTTCTCGTCGTGAGTGCCCGCTACGCGCAGCCGGCCCTCCTCAACGAGCGGCTCTATCGCGGTGACCACGAAGGGGCCTACGTGGAGCTGAACGCCGCGTCGATTCGCGAGGGCAAGCTCTTCGTTCAGGACTTGGGCGAGCCCGGCCTACGCCCGTCGCGAACCGAAGACGGTCCCTTCGACATCGTCTACGAATCGGGCGGCAAGGGGACGGCGTTCAACGGCGATTGGAAGGCGCAGGGATTGTCCAAGGAGAACTACCGCAGCGCATTCGTCGCGGCCGACGAGAAATACGCACATGCGCTGGACGCTCTGCTGCGCTCACTGGCCGAGCCCGATGCGGTCCGAGCCACGGGCGCCCGACCATAGGTAGCCGCGTGAAGCATGAGGGCGCGGAGTTCGGGCGTCGTCCTGCGCTATCTCGCAGAGCGATCATGATCGCGCACGGGCCGTCGCCAGGAGATCGATCAGATCGTCGTAGTTCTCCAGGCCGGCCACCGGGTGTGTGAGCAATCGTGACAACCAGCCGTGATACGTCGCCTCCGCCAGTGCCGTGTCCAGCATGCCGGTGTCGAAGTACGGCGGTTGACATTGACGGTCCCGACCATCACCTTGTTGCCCAGCACGAACTCGAGGTTGATTCGATCGCCATGCACCGTGAGTGCGCGGCTGCCATCGGTCACGCTCGACAGGATGAGGACGCCGTTCTTGCCGAGCGGGAGCAGACTGTCGCACGCGACCGTCGAACAGCCGGTCGCAGCGAAGACGATGTCGAATGGTCCGAACTGAGGATGAGCGCCGTGCGCGCCGCGCCGACGCCCCTCTCGCTCAGATGCCGGATCCGTGAGTCCGTTACCGTCGAGATGGGCTGGCCCGGTTCATCGTGCGGGCGGCGAGGCGGATCCATGGACACGACTTTGCGCGAAGCGTGCGCTCGCTGACCGCGCTGGCTCGAGCCCGAGCACGAGAGCCGCCTTCATGGCGGCGTTGCGCGCGTCTGTTGGACGCCTGTTCCGGCTTCGATTGTCCGACGTTACCGGCGGGGAGCCCGGCCGTCTCGCCTCAGACGACGAGACCACTGCACCCGTACAAAAAAATGGACCGGATGCCTGGCGGCGTCCGGCCCTTCGTGTCGTATCCGAGCGGGGGAGCCTCGCGGCTCCCCCGGGTCACCCTAGAACTTGATCTTGAACGCGATCTGGATGTTCCGCTCCGTCGTGCCGCAGAGGGCGCAGGACGGGTTGGCGAGCATCGCGCTGATCTGTCCGAAGGCGGCGTTGCCGAACGTCGTGTTCGGGTTGCCGAACTGCGGGTGGTTCAGGACGTT
>Ga0075367_10000564_pt1 | contig 14115 bp, 8 predicted proteins | sample EndMethybrTD3032_FD_71399 | JGI IMG/M metagenome (GOLD analysis project Ga0075367, IMG submission 71399) | Populus endosphere microbial communities from Tennessee, USA - Endosphere MetaG P. TD hybrid TD303-2 | ecosystem: Host-associated > Plants > Roots > Endosphere | place: USA: Tennessee... | reverse complement strand
GGCAGTGCTCAACCTACGCGGAAGTCGCGGTCTGTACGCCGAGGTGAACGATGGCGGACAAAGGCTTGACGCGGCGCCAGTTCGGCGCAGGTGCGGTTGCAACGGCGGCCGTCGCGGGTTCGGCAACAGCGCAGCAGAGGACAGGTGGCCCGGACTCCCTCGACGCCACCACCACCATCGACGGAAGAAACCTTCCCAATCCCCCGCAAAAGTTCGACGGCAAAATCAACCCCAATGCCGCCCAGTCCCAGCAAGCCTGGCCGGCACGAGTCGTGCCGCCGAAAGGCGCGCCCAACGTCCTTCTGATCATGACCGACGACGTCGGCTTTGGTGCGCCCAGCACCTTCGGCGGCGTGATCCCGACGCCCGCATTCGACCGCCTGGCCAACATGGGTCTGCGATACAGCGCCTTCCACACCACGGCGCTCTGTTCACCAACACGGGCAGCACTGCTTACCGGCCGCAACCACCATTCGGTGTCGACCGGCGTGGTCGTCGACCAAGCGACGGGGTACCCCGGATACGACAGCGTCATCAAGCGTGACACTGTCGCGATCGGCGAGATCCTCCGGCAGAATGGCTACGACACGTCGTGGTACGGCAAGGACCACAACACACCACAGTGGGTGGCGAGCCAGGCCGGCCCGTTCACGGATTGGCCGAACGGACCCATCAAGGGCTTTGACTACTATTACGGGTTCATCGGCGACGACACCAGTCAGTGGCAGCCGAACAATCTGTTCCGCAACACCACACCGATCGAGCCCTATCTCGGCAAGCCTGGGTGGAATCTTATCACTGCCATGGCCGATGAGGCGATCGGACGGATCAAGATGTTGAACGAGGTCCAACCCGACCGGCCGTTCATGATTTACTACGCGCCTGGCGGCACGCACGCCCCACATCACCCGACACGAGAGTGGGTGGACAAGATCAGCGCCCTACACCTTTACGACGAGGGCTGGAACAAGCTTCGGGATACGATCTTCGCCAACCAGAAGAAACTCGGTGTGATCCCTGAAAACGCCGAGCTTGCCGCTTGGCCACCCGATCTACCGAAATGGGACACGCTCTCGACGGAGGCCAAGAGGCTCTACATTCGCCAAGCCGAGGTGTACGCGGCGTATCTCGCCTATACCGATCACGAAATCGGTCGCGTGATCCAGGCGGTCGCGGACGCCGGCAAGCTCGACAACACACTCATCATCTATATCAGCGGCGACAACGGCGCGAGCCCGGAAGGTACGCTGCATGGCCTGTACAGCGAGTTTGCCGTTCTAAACGCGATCCACCCGACGGTGGAACAGAACATGAGGTTCTACGAAGTTTGGGGGACCGACCAGACCTATCCGCACTTTGCGGTGCCGTGGGCCTGGGCCTTCGACACCCCCTATCCGTGGACCAAGGAAGTCGCCTCACACTTCGGGGGCACGCGCAACGGTATGATCATGGCCTGGCCCGCGCGCATCAAGGATGCTGGCGGGGTCCGCAACCAGTTCCATCACGTCATCGACATTGTGCCGACCATCCTCGAAGCGGCGGGCCTTCCGCAGCCGGCGACGGTCAACGGCATTGCGCAAAGACCGATCGAAGGCGTGAGTATGGCCTACACCTGGGACAAGAAAAACGCGAACGCGCCCACCCAGCGGACGACGCAGTACTTCGAGATGTTTGGCTCCCGCGCTATCTACCACGATGGCTGGATTGGCTCGGCGCCTCCCATCATCGCACCTTGGGCCCTGACGCTGCAGCCACTACCCACGGACGTAATGAACAGCTTCAAGTGGCAGTTGTACGACCTCCGGACGGACTGGACGCAAGCGAAGGATCTCGCCGACAAGATGCCGGACAAGCTACGCGACATGCAGCAGCTGTTCATGCTGGAAGCCGCGAAATATCAGGTCTTCCCGCTCGACGACCGTACCATTACCCGGTACATGGGGCCGAAGCCGAGCTACACCAGCGGGCGGACCGTGTTCGAGTATTCTGGTGAGTTGACCAACGTGCCGTTTCCTGGGGTCGCCGGCGCCCCGAACGTGCTGAACAAGTCGTACACCATCACGGCCGAGGTCGAGATACTTGCTGGGAGACCTCTTGGATTGTCAGCCCAAGACACGGCGGAGGGCATGCTGGTAACGGACGGTGGCCGATTTGCCGGCTACGGCTTTTACCTGCTCAAGGGTCGGCCAGTCTTCACCTGGAACCTGGTCCAACTGTACCGCGCCAAGTGGCAGGGCAAGGAGGCGCTCGCCCCAGGCAAGCACGTGCTGGAGTTCGATTGGAACTACGACGGCCCCGGCCTGGGCAAGGGCGGCACCGGCACCTTGAAGGTCGACGGCAAGGTCGTGGACAGCCATCTCATGCCGAGAAGTCTGCCGGTCGGCATCGGCTGGGTCGAAACGTTCAATGTCGGCATCGACACCGGCACACCGGTGGACGACGCCGACTATCAGGTGCCGTTCCCCTTCACTGGAAAGATACAGAAGCTGACGGTGAAGCTTGGACCGGAACAACTGACACCGGCGGAGCGGCAGATGATCTACGGGGCATACCGCGACAGACAATAGGATATGGTTGCGGATGAGCTGTGGGCCGACGCGTCCTATTTCACCCTCGCTCTGGTGGGCCGATGGGGCGGCGTGCCAAGCCCCCACTTATCGATTGTCGTTCAGCAGCGCCAAGGAAAGCGTTCAAAGAGTACACGCCTCGGTGTGAAGTCTCCCGCGCGTCTTGCTGCCAATGACTCCGTGGGCCAAGTCAAAAGGCACGCCAGTCACCACCTTGCACCAAGGAGCATTTGGGTCAGTTGCTACCGTTGGCTAGTGAGAGCCAAATTCTGGTTCCCGTCCGGAAGCAGCCATCATCTGCACCAGTGTTCACGCAGGTGACCGCCTGACCCCGGTCCGAGGCCAAGCTCAGCCTCGTCGCCACGGCGCTTTCTGCTGTCCGATCAGGGTCATAAACTGACTAGGCGGCGGCGCGTTCGCATGTCCGCTTTGCTCCCGAACGCAAACGTTGTCCGCATCCTCCGGATGCGCCTGCTTTGTGCCAGTAACGGAAGAGTCGTCACACAGCCGCCACTTCACGCAGCAAGCTAATGCCCATTGCCAAATCAAGTCGGGGGCGATGAATGAAGCCCAAGAGCGCGAAGTATCTGGCGCGTGCGCAAGCGTTCTGCGAAGCCGTCGATCTCGCGGTGGCGATCCGATCCGCGCCACCCTGGGAAGACAAGCGCGATGTGGAGCACTACCTCTGGTGCAAGGAAAGAGGGAACGATCTCGACGGCAGAGGCCGACAGGTTAGATAAAATGCTCGGTCAGTTCGGGGAGCGAGCGCATAGGCGCCGTTTCCGCTGAAACCCTTGACAGCGTCGATCAGCGATTCCTCAGTAAAGTCCGTTGAGGGTCAGAAGCCCACCTGGTGTTGGGCGTGTTCCAAGTCTGGTTTGCCCCTGAAAAGCGGACCGCGGCCTTCGTCTGCTTGTACCAAGAACAGACGTGTTGAGCGAACCTGTTCAGTCCGTCTCATCCCGTCAGGATGGGTCGCAAAGCCGCGATCTCGTGGGCGATGAAGTCGAAGAAGGCGGCGACGGCCGGTGTCCTGCGTCGATCCGGATGGGCTAGGATGCGCCAGCTGCGTGTCAGCTCCGGCACCGGCTCGAACAAGCGGACGAGTTCGGATTCCGCGTCGCCGAGAGCAATGGGCATCGGCACGACGGCCACGCCTGATTTCGCGACCGACACCAGGCCGAGCACACTCGTGACGCGGGCGGCTATGGGCGCACCCGGTGCGACCTCGGCCAGCCATTTGGCAGCGCGGTTGGAAGCCATCGGTCCATCAAAACCGATCGATGCATGCCGCACGAGGTCGCCGATCTTCCCGGGTCTGCCGTTCCGCTCTATGTAGGCGGTGCTGGCGTAAACGGACCATAGCGAGTCGGCGATCTTGCGCCCGACGAGGACGTCATCGTCGGTGTCGCCGGAACGAAGCGCGACGTCGGCATCGCCGCGAGCCAGATCGACGTATTGGTCACTCATGATGAACTCGACGCGCAGGTTGGGATGGCGCGCGTGGAAACGATCGAGCAGGTTGGACTTCATGATGCGGTAGACGATGGGCTCCGGGCAGGTCACGCGGATTAGTCCTGCCTCGCCACGCTCGATAGTGGCCTTACGCTGTTCGAAGGCGAGTGCGGCACGCTCGATCTGCTCCGCAAAGGGAAGCATCTCTTCGCCGAACTCGGTAAGGCGGTAGCCGGTGACGTGCCGCTTCACCAACTCGCGTCCGAGTCCGCGCTCGAGCTCGGCGATGCGCCGCTGCACGGTGGACTGGCTGAGGTTCAAAGCTTTCGCGGCTGCCAGGGTGCTGCCGCGGCGTGCAACTGCCAGGAAGTATTTGACGTCGTCCCACTCGAACATGGGCGCAATTATGCACTTTTGCCCAGCTATCCAGCAAACTTGCGACTGCCGGGCGCCCGCGCGAATTGCGGATCCTTGTCGAAAACCTCCCGGACAGCCTCGGCGGGAATGAGCACCACCACGGAGCTGTCTGTGGTTCGGGCAGACTTCAGGTAGAGCTGATCCAGCACAACTGCCGCGAGGATGAAGGCCGCTGGCGGCGCCAGGAAAGAAAGCGTCGTTTCGCGGCGGCGGCTGGTCGAGAAGAATTCGATCGAGCCATGCACCAGCACGTGCAGGAAGTTCGGCCTCTGGCCTTCGTGGATTAGAACGACCCGATGGGGAGGCGCTGCAGGTAGCCGGCTCCAATCAGCGTCTGGAAATGCGACTGTCACATGCCGCGGAAAAGCGGAAGTGCACGCACGGAGTCCGCGTCTGCATCGTTCATGGTAGCTCCCCAATAGATCGAGCCATTGGGCTTGATAAAAGCCAATCTTATAGATGATGATAAGCAGTTATTAGCGCATCTTTTGTACGCCCAACTGCTGGGAACATCTCCTCAGTTGGAGGCGGATTAGCTGGAGTTGACTCAGGTCAATGAGGTCGGTTCGCTAGTCATATTACTTCGCTCCGCCGGCCCTTCATCGCCGTGCCTGGGAGTGATCCATGAACGATCTGACGGCAGTCCGCAGAGGTGACCAGGCTCGGGCGCTTTGGCTCTCCACCATTGCTTTTACCGTCTGCTTCGCGGTGTGGACGATCTTCTCCATCATTGGCGTGCAGATCAAACGCGACCTGGGGCTCACTGAGACTCAGTTCGGGCTGCTGGTCGGCACACCCATCCTCACCGGCTCGCTGATCCGGCTGATCCTCGGCATCTGGACGGATCAGTATGGCGGGCGCATCGTCTATGTCGCCGTGATGCTGTCGGCTGCAGTGGCGACGTGGCTACTGACGTTCGCCTATGACTACCCGACGTTCCTGCTTGCAGCGTTGGGGGTCGGCATTGCCGGCGGCTCGTTCGCGGTCGGCATTACGTACGTCTCCAAGTGGTATCCGACGGAGACGCAAGGCACGGCGCTCGGTATTTTTGGCGCCGGCAATGTTGGTGCTGCCGTCACCAAATTCGTCGCGCCCTTCGTTATGGTCGCCTACGGCTGGAAGGCAGTCGCTGACGTTTGGGCGCTCGCCATCGCGGCGATGGCGGTCATTTTCTGGCTGATGACCAAGGATGACCCGCAGCTGGAGGCCCGTCGGCGCAGCGGTGCGAAGCCCGAGCCGCTGCGGGCCATGCTCGAGCCCTTGAAGAACATCCAGGTTTGGCGCTTCTCGCTCTACTACTTTTTCGTGTTCGGCGGCTTCGTTGCGCTGGCGCTGTGGTTGCCGCGCTACCTGATTGGAGTTTACGGCCTCGACATCACCACCGCCGGTATGATCGGCGCCGCCTACTCCGTCCCGGCAAGCTTGTTTCGCGTCTATGGCGGCGTGCTGTCGGACAAATACGGCGCACGCCGGATCATGTACTGGACGTTCGGCATGTCCGTCGTGTGCTGCTTCGTCCTCTCCTATCCGCCGACAGAGTATGTGGTGCAGGGCATCCGCGGGCCGATGGCGTTCCGGCTGGAGACCGGTCTTGTCGCCTTCACCCTCATAGCCTTCGTGCTGGGGTTCTTCATGAGCCTCGGCAAGGCCGCGGTCTACAAGCACATCCCGGTCTACTATCCCCAGCATGTGGGCTCGGTCGGCGGCGTCGTTGGCCTGGTCGGCGGGCTCGGAGGCTTCGTTCTTCCGATCCTGTTTGGAGCACTGAACGATCTCACCGGCATTTGGCAGAGCTGTTTCATGGCTCTGTTCGCTCTCTCCGCTCTGGCTCTCGTTTGGATGCATCTGTCGATCCGAGCCATGGAGAAGGGCGTCTACGGCGCGCAGCTCGAGAAACTCCCCGAATTGCCCGAGATGCAGGAGATCCATGAGCCCAAGCACGTTGGCGTGCTCGGGCCGCACCTGATCCAGGACTGGAGGCCCGAGGACAAGGAGTTCTGGGAGTCGTCTGGGCGCAAGCTCGCGCGCCGCAACCTGCTGATCTCGATCCCGTCGCTGCTGCTGTCGTTCGCTGTGTGGATGGTGTGGTCGGTGGTGGTGGCCAAGCTGCCGTCGATCGGGTTCACGTATACGACCGATCAGCTGTTCTGGCTGGCTGCGTTGCCGGGGCTCTCCGGCGCAACGCTGCGCATCTTCTACTCCTTCATGGTGCCGATCTTCGGCGGCCGGTTGTGGACCACGCTCACCACCTGGTCGCTGATCCTCCCAGCGCTCGGCATCGGCATGGCGGTGCAGAACCCGGCTACGCCCTATTGGCTGTTCCTGGGGCTCGCCCTGCTGTGCGGCTTCGGCGGCGGCAACTTCGCCTCGTCGATGTCCAACATCTCCTTCTTTTTCCCCAAGGCCGAGAAGGGCAATGCACTGGCCCTCAACGCCGGCCTCGGCAACCTCGGCGTTAGCGTCGTGCAATTTGTGGTGCCGCTGGTGATCACGGCCGGCGTGTTCGGGTGGCTCGGCGGCGATCCGGTCATGGTCAAGCTGGCCGGCCGCGAGGTGCCGCTGTGGTTGCAGAACGCCGGCTACGTGTGGGTACCGTTCATCATCGCCAGTGCGTTTGCGGCCTGGTTCGGCATGAACGACATTGCCTCCGCAAAGGCCTCGTTCGCCGAGCAGGCGGTGATCTTCCAGAGGAAGCACAACTGGATCATGTGCTGGCTCTATACCGGCACCTTCGGCTCGTTCATCGGCTACTCGGCAGGCTTTCCGCTGCTCGCCAACACGCAGTTCCCCGAGGTGAACGCATTGGCCTATGCGTTCCTCGGGCCGCTGGTCGGCGCCATGTCGCGCTCGCTGACGGGCTGGGTATCGGACAGGTGGGGCGGCGGGCGCGTCACCTTCTGGGTGTTCGTCGGCATGGCCGCCGGTGTCGTCGGCGTCCTTTACGCCCTCAGCATCAATAGCTGGCCCGCCTTCTTCGCCATGTTCCTGTTTCTGTTCTTCGTCTCGGGCGTCGGCAACGCCTCCACCTTCCAGATGATCCCGGCGATCATGGGCAAGGAGATGGATCGGCTGATGCCGACGGCAGACGGTGCTACGCGCACAAGGCAGGCGGACAAGGAGAGCGCGGCGATCATCGGCTTCACGTCGGCGATCGCAGCCTACGGCGCGTTCTTTATTCCCAAGAGTTACGGCACCTCCATCAGTCTCACCGGCGGCCCGCAGGCGGCGCTGTGGGCATTTCTGGTCTTCTACCTCTCCTGCATCGTCATCACTTGGTGGTTCTACACGAGGCCTGGCGGGCTGCTGCGCGACATCGAGCGCGGCGGGCCATCGCCCACCGCCCGCGCGCCCGCCGCCCAACCCGCCGAATAGCTGGGAACGACAGATGAGCCATTTCCTCGACCGCCTTACCTTTTTCAAGCGCATCGAAGGCGAGTTCGCCGACGGGCACGGCATCACCACCAATGAGGACCGGCGCTGGGAAGACGGCTATCGCAAGCGCTGGCAGCACGACAAGATCGTGCGCTCCACGCACGGCGCCAACTGCACCGGTTCGTGCTCTTGGAAGATCTACGTCAAGGGCGGAATCGTCACCTGGGAGACGCAACAGACCGACTATCCCCGCACACGGCCCGACTTGCCGAACCACGAGCCGCGCGGCTGCTCCCGCGGCGCCAGCTACAGCTGGTATCTCTACTCCGGCAACCGCGTGAAGTATCCGCTGGTTCGCTCGCGGCTCATAAAGCTTTGGCGTGAGGCGCGCCTCTTGCGCAAGCCGGTGGCGGCCTGGGCCTCGATCGTCGAGGACCCGGCCAAGCGCGCGGCCTATACCAAGAAGCGCGGGCTCGGTGGCTTCGTGCGCGCCACCTGGGACGAGGTGACCGAGATCATCGCGGCGGCCAACGCCTACACTGCCAAGACCTACGGCCCCGATCGCGTCATCGGGTTCTCGCCGATCCCGGCCATGTCGATGGTCAGCTACGCCGCTGGCTCGCGTTATTTGTCCCTGCTCGGCGGCGTGTGCATGTCGTTCTACGACTGGTACTGCGACCTGCCGCCGGCCTCCCCGCAGACCTGGGGCGAGCAGACTGACGTTCCCGAGAGCGCGGATTGGTACAATTCGGGCTTCCTCATCCTGTGGGGCTCCAACGTGCCGCAAACGCGTACGCCGGACGCCCACTTCTACACCGAGGTCCGCTACAAGGGCGCCAAGAGCGTCGTCATCTGTCCTGACTACTCGGAAGCCTCCAAGTTCGCAGACCTGTGGATCTCGGTGAAGCAGGGCACCGACGCGGCGCTGGCCATGGCCATGGGCCACGTGATCCTGCGCGAGTTCTACATCGACCGCCAGGCGCAGTATTTCGAGGACTACGCGCGTCAGTATACCGACATGCCCATGCTGGTGCGGCTGGTGAAGCAGGGCGATCACCTGGTGCCCGACCGGCTGCTGCGCGCCTCCGACTTCGCCAACAACCTCGGCGAGACCAACAACCCCGAGTGGAAGACCGTCGGCTACGACGAGACCTCCGAGGCGATCGTTGTGCCGCGCGGCTCCGTCGGCTTCCGCTGGGGCGAGAAGGGCAAGTGGAACCTGGAGGAAAAGGAGACCGAGGGCCGCGAAACCAACCTGCAGCTCAGCTTCGCCGCCAACAAGGATGAGTTCGCCGACGTCGCCTTCCCCTACTTCGGCAACCGCGAGCACGACCACTTCGCCGGCACCGACCATCCGAGCGTGCTGGTGCGCAAGGTGCCGGCCAAGCGTGTGCAGCTGAAGGACGGCGAGGCGCTGGTCGCCTCCGTGTTCGACCTGTTCGTCGCCAACTACGGGCTCGACCGCGGCTTCGGCGGCAAGCATGTCGCCAAGTCCTACAACGAGATGACACCATACACTCCAGCGTGGGCAGAGCAGATCACGGGCGTGCCGCGCGACCAGATCGTCCAGGTGGCGCGCGAGTTCGCGCGCAACGCCGAGAAGACCAAAGGCCGCTCCATGATCATCATCGGTGCGGCGATGAACCACTGGTTCCACTGCGACATGAATTACCGCGGTGTCATCAACATGCTGGTGATGTGCGGCTGCGTCGGCCAGTCGGGCGGCGGCTGGTCGCACTACGTCGGCCAGGAGAAGCTGAGGCCCCAGTCGGGCTGGCTGCCGCTTGCCTTCGCGCTCGACTGGAGCCGTCCCCCGCGGCAGCAGAACTCCACTTCGTTCTTCTACGCCCACACCGACCAGTGGCGGTACGAGACGCTGGACGTCGGCGAGATCATCTCGCCGACGGCGCCGGCGGGGCCGTGGGATGGTGCGCTGATCGACTACAATGTGCGTGCCGAGCGCATGGGCTGGTTGCCGTCGGCGCCGCAGCTCGAGACCAACCCGCTGGAGGTGGTAAAGCGTGCCGCAGCTTCCGGCAAGGAAGCCAAGGACTACGTGGCGGCTGCGCTGAAGTCGGGCGAGCTTAAGCTCTCCTGCCACGACCCCGACAACCCTAAGAACTGGCCGCGCAACATGTTCGTGTGGCGCTCCAATCTGCTCGGGTCCTCGGGCAAAGGCCACGAGTATTTCCTTAAGCACCTGCTCGGCACGTCGCACGGCGTGATGGGCAAGCAGCTGGGCGAAATGGGCGCACAGAAGCCGACCGACGTCGTCTGGCACGAGGAGGCGCCCGAGGGAAAGCTCGATCTGCTGGTCACGCTTGATTTCCGCATGTCGACCACGTGCGTCTACTCCGACATCGTTCTCCCGACCGCCACTTGGTACGAGAAGAACGACCTCAACACTTCCGATATGCACCCCTTCATCCATCCGCTGACAGGCGCAGTGGACCCGGTGTGGGAGGCGAGAAGCGACTGGGAGATCTACAAGGCCATCGCCAAGAAGTTCTCCGAAGTCGCGCCTGAGGTTCTGGGCGTCGAGAAGGACCTGGTGCTCACGCCCATCCTGCACGACACGCCGGCCGAGATCGCGCAGGCGGTCGACGTCAAGGACTGGAAGCGCGGCGAATGCGAGCCGGTCGCCGGTAAGACCATGCCGGCCGTAACCGTGGTCGAGCGCGACTATCCCAACCTCTACAAGCGCTTCACGTCGCTCGGCCCGCTGATGTCCAAGGTCGGCAACGGCGGCAAGGGCTTGGCGTGGAACACCGAGCATGAGGTGGACTTCCTGAAGCGGCTGAACGGCGTCGTCACCGAGGAAGGGCCAACCAAAGGGCTGCCCAGGATCGACAGCGACATCGACGCGGCCGAGGTGATCCTGACTCTGGCGCCCGAGACTAACGGCGAAGTAGCGGTGAAGGCCTGGGCGTCGCTGGGCGGCTTCACGGGCCTCGACCACAAGCACCTCGCGATCCCCAAAGAGGACGAGAAAATCCGCTTCCGCGACGTCGTGGCCCAGCCGCGCAAGATCATCTCCTCGCCCGTGTGGTCGGGGCTCGAGAGCGAGAAGGTCTGCTACAATGCCGGCTACACCAACGTGCACGAGCTGATTCCCTGGCGTACGCTGACCGGCCGCCAGCAGCTCTACCAAGATCATCTGTGGATGCGCGCGTTCGGCGAGGCGCTGTGCGTCTACCGGCCGCCCATCGACACGCGCTCAGTCAAGCCGGTGATCGACACCAAGCCCAACGGCGAGAAGCAGATCGTCCTCAACTTCATCACGCCGCACCAGAAGTGGGGCATCCACTCCACCTACACCGACAACCTGCTGATGCTGACCTTGAGCAGAGGCGGGCCCATCGTGTGGATCAGCGAGAAGGACGCGGCCAAGGCCGGCATCGTCGATAACGACTGGATCGAGGCCTACAACTCCAACGGGGCGTTGGTGGCCCGCGCCGTCGTTTCCCAGCGCGTGAAGCAGGGCATGTGCATGATGTATCACGCGCAGGAGAAGATCGTGAACGTACCGGGCTCCGAGATGACCGGCCAGCGCGGCGGCATCCACAACTCGGTGACGCGCGCCGTCATCAAGCCCACGCATATGATCGGCGGCTATGCCCAGCAGTCCTATGGCTTCAACTACTACGGCACCATCGGCACCAACCGCGACGAGTTTGTCATCGTGCGCAAGATGGCCAAGGTCGACTGGCTCGACCAGCCGGCGTCCGATCAGCCCAGCAGGCCGGAGGCCGCAGAATGACACTCGCACCGCATTGTCATCCCGGGGCTTGTCCCCGGGGTCCAGCGATCAGCAAGCGCCGGTCGGCCGGATATCGCAATCATTGGCGCAGCGACTCGCAGCGCCCTGGATCGCGGGGCACAAGGCCCGCGATGACAGGCAAGAGCAAGCTGAGAGGGCAAGCCCTATGAAAATTCGTGCGCAAATCGCAATGGTGCTGAACCTCGACAAATGCATCGGGTGTCACACCTGCTCGGTCACCTGCAAGAACGTGTGGACCAACCGCGAAGGCATGGAATACGCGTGGTTCAACAACGTCGAGACCAAGCCTGGCATCGGCTATCCCAAGGACTGGGAGAACCAGGAGCGCTGGAACGGCGGCTGGGTCAGAAAACGCAACGGCAAGATTGAGCCAAAGATCGGCGGCAAGTGGCGCGTGCTCGCCAAGATCTTCGCTAACCCCGACTTGCCCGAGATCGACGACTACTACGAGCCCTTCACCTTCGACTACGAACACCTGCAGAAGGCGCCCGAGCTGCAAGCGTCGCCCACCGCCCGTCCCCGTTCGCTCATCACCGGCGAGCGCATGGAGAAGATCGAGTGGGGGCCGAACTGGGAAGAGATCCTGGGCGGCGAATTCGCCAAGCGCTCGGCCGACTACAATTTCGAGGGTGTGCAGAAGGAGATCTACGGCCAGTTCGAGAACACCTTCATGATGTACCTGCCGCGCCTGTGCGAGCACTGCCTCAATCCGGCGTGCGCGGCGGCCTGCCCGTCCGGCGCCATCTACAAGCGCGAGGAGGACGGCATCGTCCTGATCGACCAGGACAAGTGCCGCGGCTGGCGCATGTGCGTGTCGGGCTGCCCCTACAAGAAGATTTATTACAACTGGTCGAGTGGAAAGTCCGAGAAGTGCATCTTCTGCTATCCGCGCATCGAGGCCGGCCAGCCGACCGTGTGCTCCGAGACATGCGTGGGGCGCATCCGCTATCTGGGCGTCGTGCTCTACGATGCCGACGGCATCGAGAAGGCCGCGAGCGTCAAGGACGAGAAGGATCTGTACGAAGCGCAGCTGTCGATTTTCCTCGACCCCAACGACCCGAACGTGATCGCGCAGGCGCGTGCCGACGGGGTGCCCGAGGCCTGGCTGGAGGGAGCTAAAAGATCGCCGATCTGGAAGATGGCGATGGAATGGAAGGTCGCCTTCCCGCTCCATCCCGAATACCGCACGCTGCCGATGGTCTGGTACGTGCCGCCCTTGTCTCCGATTCAGAGTGCAGCCGAGGCCGGCAAGATGGGCAGCGACGGCGCCATGCCCGACGTGCGCAGCCTGCGCATCCCGCTCAAGTATCTCGCCAACCTGTTGACCGCTGGCGACGAGGAGCCGGTAGCGCTCGGTCTGGAGCGCATGCTGGCCATGCGCGCCTACATGCGGGCCAAGACCATCGACGGCGTCATTGACGAGAGCATCGCCGGGAAGGTCGGCCTCACGGGCTCGCAGATCGAGGACATGTACCAGCTCATGGCGATCGCCAACTACGAGGACCGCTTCGTCATCCCGACGGTCCACCGCGAGCTGGGCGAGGACGCCCACGACCTGCGCGGCTCCTGCGGGTTCTCGTTCGGCAACGGCTGCTCGGAGGGTCGCACCGAAGCCAGCCTGTTCGGCGGCCCGAAGAAGGCCAAGACCCCCATGGAGGTCGCGTGATGCGCAAGACTCTCAAGGTCCTCTCCGCCCTGCTGGCCTACCCTACTGCGGAACTGCAAGCGGCGGTCCCCGAGATGCGCGCCGCGCTCGATGCCGAAGCGCGCCTGCTGCCGAAGAACCGTGACCGGTTGGATCGGTTGCTGGATGAACTCGTCACGGGAGATCTCTACGACCTGCAGGAGCGCTACGTGCTGCTGTTCGACCGCACGCGCTCGCTGTCGCTGCATCTGTTCGAGCATGTACATGGCGAAAGCCGCGACCGTGGCCAGGCAATGGTCGATCTCAAGGCCCTCTACGAACGTCATGGACTGTTCATGAGCGCGAGCGAGCTGCCGGATCACCTGCCGCTGTTCTTGGAGTTCCTGTCCCAGATCCCCGAAGCAGAGGCGCAGGAGCTGCTGGAGGAAACCTCGCACGTGCTGGAGGCCATTCGGCTGCGGCTCAAGAAACGCAAGGTGCCCTACTCGTCGGTGTTCTCTTGCGCCCAGATGCTGGCGCACGCCAAGCCGCAGCCGCACATCCTCGCCGCCCTGTTGGGTGAGCCGGACGAGGACCCCAACGACCTCGCGGCTCTCGATGCGGCCTGGGAAGAGGAGGAGGTCATCTTCGGCCCTGGTGCGGCGGCAGCCGACCAATGTGGCAAGGATGGCTTGGCCGCCAAATTGCGGGCAGCGCGCCGGCCAGCTCCTGGGATGCCGGCGTCCGAGCCCAAGCGCCCCATTATCACCACCAGCTCATCCAACCGCGCTTGAGGAGGCTCCCGTGCGCGACACCCTCAATCACATCGTGTTCGGCTGGTATCCCTACTTGTGCCTGACCGTGTTCCTGCTTGGCAGCCTGCTGCGCTTCGACCGCGA
>Ga0075367_10000563_pt1 | contig 14116 bp, 8 predicted proteins | sample EndMethybrTD3032_FD_71399 | JGI IMG/M metagenome (GOLD analysis project Ga0075367, IMG submission 71399) | Populus endosphere microbial communities from Tennessee, USA - Endosphere MetaG P. TD hybrid TD303-2 | ecosystem: Host-associated > Plants > Roots > Endosphere | place: USA: Tennessee... | reverse complement strand
AATCCGCGACATCAACTGCTCGAATCCCTCGCGCGTGATGTAGTCGCGGCGGATCTGATCATTCAGATCAGACGTCCAGTCCACGTTGACGGATCCCGGGATGTGCCCGGACGCATACAAGAGGGTGTCTTCGTTCGATTCAATCAACCGAATGGATGGGTCGTTCAGATGCTGTGCGACCCACTCGGTCGAGACAAGAACTTCAGGATGGGCGTAGCCGCGGTCTTCGATATTGCTCATGGGGGACTCCTTCAGTGCAATCTCCCATTTTAGTCGGTTCAAAGGGTTCAAGAGGTTCAAGGGGTTCAAAAGGTTCAGGAGGTTCGCCGGACCTCGAACCCGTTGAACCCGTTGAACCTCTTGAACCCTTTTCCGCGAACCCCTTGAACCTCCTGAACCCTTTGAACCTTTCCCCTTACCAGTTCAACCGAAACACCAACTGCACGATCCGGCTGGAGTTCTCCTGCACCCCCGTGATCCGGTAGTTATCCGCGTTGTTGCTCGTGCTGATCACGGGCGTCAAGTTCGGGTGATTGAAGGCGTTGAGCATCTCCGCTCGGAACTCGAACGTCGTGTGCCCAACGAGCTTCGTCCGCTTGACGGCGCTCAGGTCGAAGCGCGAATAGGCCGGTCCCGTGATGATCAAGCTGCGCACGCCGCACTGCCCGGTGTTTGGAATGGTTTCCGTGCACGTCGGCGAGTTCGCCGGCGCGAGGTAACGACCCGTTGGTGCGCCGAGGTTGCCGAAGCCGGTCAGCGACGTGGCGCTGGCGTTGAACGCACGCACGGTGTTTTCGACGATGTCTTGCGGGAGCAGGTAGATCGCCGATGCGGCGGTTGCGTTGAGACCGGTGACTGCATACTCCTGAACGCCGACCGCCCTGCGGAGCTCGTCGATGCTCATGCCGACGACCCGGACGTTGCCGAAGTCCAAGAGCTGACCGCTCTGGACGCGCGCGATGCCGTCGAACTCCCAGCCGCCGACCAGTCGATCGAGCACGCCGCTGTTGTTGGACAAGAACCGTCGTCCTTGACCGAGCGGCAGCTCGATGACCCAGTTGGCCTTGAAGGCGTGCACGATGCTGCCTTCACCGCCGTTTTGCTCGGTCTCGAAGCGGCCCGTGCGCAGCGATGGACGATCGGTGCTGTAGGCCTTGCTGAATCCGTAACTGGTTTGGAACTCGAAGCCGCGCGACAGCCGTTTCCGCAACTCGACCTGCAACGCGTCGGCACGAGTGTAGCCGCCGTTGCCCGTGATCGTGGCGCCGCCCTGCAGATCCGGATTCGCTCGGAAGTAGTTCACAGGGATGCCTGCCGTCAACGCATTCGCGCGACGAGCAGGATCGCCATCCAAGCCCGTGTTGGCGTTGGTGCCGGCCGGCGTGAACGGATTCGCGTTGTAGATCGCGAGCGGGTTCGTGAAGTTCGTGCTCGTCCACGATCCGCCCGTGTACTTTGCGTCATCACCCGCTTGTGACGCCGGCACGCCGTTGAAGTAGCCGAGATAGATCGGCAGCGGCGACGTCCCGGTCCCGGGTCCGAAGTACGCGAACGAGTTCGCGCGCCGAGTGTCGCCGGCGGCCGCGGCGGTGAGGTTGGCTTGCAGATTCGCCTGCGCGCGCTTGAACTCGTCGATGAACCCGTTCTCGATGACGTTTGCTTCGTTGTAGTTGTAATCGACCCACTGCTGCAGGTGCCGCGTGCCGACGTAGCGAACATCGATGCCGATGTCCTTCGTCAGTCGTCGTCCCATGCTCGCGGTCCATGTCTGCGAGTACGGTACCTGTAGGTTGGGATCGAAGATGTTCAAGTCCCCCGTGATCACTTCGGTGAAGGGATAGACCTGCGTCAGCGGGATGTTGTTCGGCGCACCCAAGCGCGCGCGATCTCTGAGCAAGACGGGCAAGCCGCGACCGTCCTGATTGAGTGTGTTCGTGCCGACATCGCGTGTTGCCGTAAGCGTGATGCCAGGATTGACGCTGAACACATCGGAGAAGTCCGACATGCCTGGACGGTTGTACGCCAGCGCGTATCCCGCGCGGAGGACCGTGTCGCCAGGGGATCCAAGCAGCGGCTGGAGGAATCCCCACCGTGTCTCCGGTGTCCACGCGAGTCCAAGCGTTGGCGCGAGGTTGTTGTAGTCGGTCTTGAACGCCGGCGTGCCTTTGCCGTAACCGATGAATGTCGGCCGCTTTCCGGTCCGCACGTTGGGTTGGAACAGATTGCAGGTCGTGGCCGGATTGGTGCCGGAGACGCCGCAGACGTCATCGACGGTCGCGGTCGCGTAGGCATCGTTCGTCGGGTAGAAGGGATACTGGACCTCGTAGCGTAAGCCGTAGCTCACCGTGAAGTTCGGGCGCCACCGCCACGAATCCTGCACGAAGAGCCCGAGCTCCTTCATCTTGCCGCGCTGTGTGCCTTCACCGAGATACGTGTACTCGTTGTTGGTCTCGTTCAGCCGGGCGTTCCCCGCGATGCTGGAAATGCGGCCAACGAGGATCGCGTACAGCGCGCGCGCGTTGTTCAGTTGCGCGGTCGAGGCACCAGGAAAATTTGCCGTCGTGAACATCGTGTCCGCGGGATCGCCGCTGGCGATGCCGAAGTTGATCGTCGGCACCAGCGTTTGTTGCGTCAGCCACACTCTCGCCTGCGTGAAGGCACCTCCGAAGCTCAGACTGTGGGTGCCTTTGATCCAGGTGAGCGTGTCCTCGATGTTGATCGTCGCCGCCTCGCGTGAGCTCGGTGTTGGGGTGACGCCCGCGTTCGTGAGCGCTGACGTGTTGTTGCCGCAGCAGACGCTGAGCGAGAGGTGATACCCAGTCTGATCCGCGACTGACGTTCCTCCCCACATCCCGGCGTTCTTCTCGGGGGAGAAGAACGTTGCGCCACCGGTCGCCCCGATGCGTACCTCGTTGACGATGTTGGTGCCGAAGGTCGAGCGCACCGCTTCCGCCGTCGTGTAGCGCGTCGATTGCTGGCTGCCGTAGATCGGGAATCCAGGGAAGCTGACCTGCTGATTGTTCGTCGTATCCGGATTCGAGTTGATGTGCTGATAGTTGAACGAACCGGTCAACCGATGTTTGTGCGACAGGTTGTAATCGACTCGCACCGTCGGCGCCGGTGTGTAGCTCTCGGTCTGGGTCTGGAAGACGAGTTGTTGCAGCAACGGATCGGAGAGATCCGTCACCGTGCCTTCCGCCGCCGAGTTGCGAATGTCGCCGAGCAGCTTCGCGACGGTCGGATCGAGGGATGCCAGGTGGCCGTTCGCGGCGGCGAGCGTCAAGAGATCCCTTTGCTGCACACCATTGTTGGCGTTCCAACGAAAGACGCCGGCCTGCGCCAGCGGATGCAGAATCGTCCGCGTCAACGTGCTCTTCGCCGGGTTGCGGGTCTCTTCGTAATTCACGAAGAAGAACGCTCGGTCGTGCCCATCGAAGAGTCCCGGCACCAAGATCGGACCGCCGACCCGCGTGCCCGGCTGGTACTGACGAAGCTCTGTCTTCGGCGCCTTGCCCGTGGTCGGATCCGGCGTGAGGTTGCGGTTGTTGAAGAACGAGTTGGCGTTGAGCGCATCGTGCCGCAAGTAGAAGTACGAACTGCCCACCAACCGGTTCGTGCCCGAGCGCGTCGTGAAGCGGATGTTGACCGCTCCCTGCCCGGCGCTGTCCGCTCCGTTGGCCGCAGTCGTGACCGTGACTTCCTCGACTGCGTCGATGCGCGGACTCAAGCGCGCGAAGAATCCGTCGGTCGTCTTCAGGTAGTTGTCCTGAATGTTCATCCCGTCGAGCGTGATGTTGATCGTGCTCTGCGGAAGCCCGTTGATCGTCGAGTTCCGGCTGGTGCTGGCCGTGGCCGTGCCCGGCAGATTGACGACGAAGTCCAGCGCGCTCCGGCTCGTGAGCGGCAGCTTCGAGATCTGGTTGACGTTCATCGTCGTGGCAACCGTCGCCGACTGCGTGTTGATGATCTCGGAGGCAGCTTGGACGACGACTGTCTCTTCGAGCGCACCGAGCTGCAGGATCGCTTTTACACCGGCGGGGACACCGGCGGTGACGACGACGTCGTTCAGGATCGCGGTCTTGAATCCCATCAACGAGACGGTCACCGTGTAGGTGCCCGCGTTCAACGCGGGAACCGTGAACGTACCGTTCGCCGCGGAGACCGCGCGTGATTCGGCGCTCGTCGCCGTGTTCTTCGCGACGACGTCTGCGCCAGGAATGACAGCGCCGGACGCATCCGTCACCGTGCCGTTGATGGAAGACGTCGCGCCGCCTTGCGCGAACGCCGTCGTGGTGCACGCGATCAACATCGCGAGCAGCACTGCACCGAGCCGAAGCAGACCGATGGTCACATGCATCTGGGAACGCCCTCCTTCGTTCCGAGTGCTAGCGTGATCGCCAGCAGCACTTTGCCGCCACGCCGGCCCAGAAGAGGCCGGCTACGAGTAAGTGGCGGGTATTTTCATCAACTCGGGACGAGTTGTCTATGGGCTGTGGCGAACAAACTTGTAGGAGGTGCAGGATCTACGCGGGCAATTTTGTCCAAGCGCCAAAATAGTCGAGCCGGCCACCGTTACCAATCGATTGGCGCGATGCAGTACCCTGGGGAGGCAGAGCCGTCATGCGATTCTTTCGAACCTGGCCGGTCGCGGCGCTCAGCCTTGGCGGCATGCTCCTGCTGGTGATTCTCTCGGTGCAGGTCGCGTCGAGTCGAGCGCAAGAGATCTACACGCAGCTCGACCAGCTCAATCTTCATCATCGCAACGTCGAAACGAAGCTGCGCGAGCTGCGATCGGACGTCCATCTCTCGGGCATCTTCATGCGCGACTATCTGCTCGACACCGAACGCGCGCATGCCTCCGAGTACCGCGAACGGCTGACCGAGTTCCGCCGCAACAACGTGGCGATTGTCGCGGAGTTGCGCGCGCTGATGAGCGCGCAGTCGGACAGCGAGCGCCTCGCGAGGCTGGATGAACGGCTGGACGACTATTGGGAAGCCTTCGATCCGCTGTTCGATTGGACGCCCGCCGAGAAGGTCATCCTCAGCTCCGGATTCTTGCGGCAGCAAGTCTTGCCGCGACGCGAAGCGGTGCTTGGGATCGCATCGGAGATCGAAGCGCTCAACAACGCGAACCACGCCATCCAACGCGCCGAGGTGGCGCGACAGTACACCGCCTTCCGCAGCGATCTGCACAAGCTGCTCTGGGGAAGTCTGCTGCTTGGCTTGGTCGTGGCCCTGACCGCCGTGATCCGATTGCGCATCCTCGAGCGGCGATCAGACGATCAACGAACCGTAGCGCAAGAAGCCGAAGAGCACATGCGTCAGCTCTCGCAGCAGCTCGTCGCGACGCAGGAAGAGGAGCGCAAGAACCTGTCGCGCGAGCTTCACGATCATGTCGGCCAAGTGCTGACGGCGCTTCGCATGGAGCTTGGCCGCATCGACCGCTTGCGCGTCGGCGCTCCAGGTCCTCGTGACCTCACCGATGGCCGGATCGGTGAAGCCGTGGCCGAGTGCCGGCAGCTCGTCGACAACATGGTCCACACCGTGCGCGATCTCGCGCTGGGCCTGCGACCAAGCATGTTGGATGACTTCGGTCTTCAGGCCGCGCTCGAGTGGCACGTCAGAGACTTCGAGCGGCGGTACGGCGTGCCCGTGGAGCTGACGCTCGACGGGCATTTCGAACGCGTGCCGGAGCAGCATCGCACCTGCATCTATCGCGTGGTGCAGGAAGCGCTGACGAACTGCATTCGTCACGCGCGTGCCACCAAGCTCTCCGTCGCCGTGACTGGACGGCAGGATTCGCTCGCCGTCTCGGTGAGCGACGATGGTGTGGGTATGCGATCAGAACGAGGAAGCAGCGGCTTCGGTCTGCGCGGCATCGAGGAGCGCGTGCGCGAGCTTCACGGTACCCTCGTCATCCAGACGGCGCCCGAGTCGGGAACCACGCTCACGATCGATCTCCCGATCCCTCGCGTTCGAACAGAAGAGACTCCACGTGCGCGTGCTGCTGGCTGATGACCACGGGATCGTCCGTCGCGGGCTCAAGAGCTTGCTCGAGACCGAGCCGCACGTCACCGTCGTCGGCGAAGCCTCCGACGGGTTGGACGCGCTGCGCCTCTGCGGCGAGTACAAACCCGACCTCCTCATCGTTGACATCGGCATGCCGAAGATGAATGGCATCGAGGTGGCGGCGCGCGCGCAGAAACTGGATCCGGCGCCTGCGGTGATCATCCTCAGCATGCACAGCGACGAGTCCTACATCACCCGCGCGTTGGCGGCCGGTGCCCGCGCCTATCTCCTCAAGGACGCGACCGACGAGGATCTCATTCCGGCGCTGCGCGCGGTTCGCCAGGGGAAGCCGTTCTTCAGCCCGGCGGTGACGGCCGTCTTGGTCGAAGACTACATGCGCCAGCTCCGCGCACGTGGCCTGAGCGACACGTATCACTTGCTCACCGATCGCGAGAAGGAAGTGCTGCAGTTGCTGGCGGAGGGACGATCGAACAAGGAGGTCGCGACGCTTCTCGACCTCGGGTTATCGACGGTCGAGACGCATCGCGCCAACTTGATGCAGAAGCTTGGTCTTCACAACACGGCGGAAATCGTGTTGTACGCGGTGCGCAAGGGAATCATCGTCTAGCTGTCAGCTTTCAGCCGTCAGCTCTCAGCAAAACCTTTGCGATCTCCAACTGAAAGCTGACAGCTGTTAGCTGAGAGCTATCCGTTACGCATACGCCGCGCCGACCAGGATCTTGCGGATGCGCAGCCAGGGCGATCCGTGCGAGATGCTGTTGGTCTGCGTCGGCTGACCCTTGGCATCGCCGCCGGTGCCGTGCATCTCCCACGATTCCTTGCCGGAGACCGCGTCGAGATTGCCCCAGAAGTCCGTGGTGATCGCGTTGTAGGTGACGTTCGACAACATCCGCGTCTTCTTGCCGTTCTTCACTTCCCAGAACGCGTTGCCGCCGAACTGTCCGTTGTAGCGCTGCTGATCGATCGAGTAGCTGCCGCGTCCGTCGATGAGCACGCCATCCTTGGTATCCGCGATGATCTGCTCCGGCGTCGGCGAGCCCGCCGGGCCAGCATCGACGTGCACGTTGGCCATGCGCAGGAACGGGTAATCGCGCCAGGAGTTCGCGTGGGTGCAGCCGCGGCTCTGTTTCTCGCCGACGAGGTGCGCCATCTCGCGGTTCGTCTGCAAGCCGACGAGGATGCCATCGCGGACGAGGGCCCACTCCTGCGTTTTCACGCCGTCATCGTCGTAGCCCGTCGTTCCGATGCCGCCGACGCGATTGCGGTCGGCCGTGACGTTGAAGAGTTTCGAGCCGTACTTCAACTTGCCGACATCCGTCAGCTTGACGAAGCTCGTGCCGGCGTAGTTGGCCTCGTAGCCGAGAATGCGATCGAGCTCGGTTGCGTGGCCGACGATCTCGTGGATCGTGAGCATCGCGTGCGACGGGGTGAGGATCAGATCCTTGACGCCCATGTCCACGGGCTTTGCCGTGCAGAACTCGACGGCCTCGGCGGCGATCCGCTCGGCGTTCTCGAGCATCTGCGCCGCTTCGGCGACTTCCCATCCGCCGGTTGCCGGCGGCGCCGAAAAGGTCCGCGACCGGGTCTGGCCATCCTTGCGCGCGGTCACGGTGAACGACGGCGACGTGGTCAAGAACTCCTGCTCGATGTACGAGCCTTCCGAGCTCGCGAAGTACTTCCACTCGTGCTCGACCTGCACCGATACGTTGACGTTGGTGACTTCCTTCGTCTTCACGACCGTATCGACGACCTTTTGCACGAACTGCTGTCTGTCGTCCTGCGCCATCGTCCGCGGATCTTTCTTGAACGCGGTGGACCAGTACTCGGTGTAGGCAGGGACCGGTGCCAACCGGACATCAGCGCGCTTGGCGATCGCGCTGGCCTTGGCGACCTCGGTCGCGAGCCGCGTGATTCGCTTGATCTCGTCCTCGGTGACGATCGGGCTGCTCGCAAACCCCCACACGCCGCTGTGAATCACGCGGACGCCAAAGCCTGCCGCGCCGCTCGGTCCGGTGTTGCCGCCGCCACCGAACCCGCCAAACCCGCCACCGCCGCCGCGGCCACCACCGCCGCCGCGTCCCCCGCGACCACCGCCGCCGCCGAAGCCGCCGAAGCCCTCGAACTCACGATTGCCACCGGTCGCGTTCACGCCGCTGTTGGTGCTGCGCGTGAAACGAATGTCGGCGTAGGTGCACCCGGCGGTCTTGGCCTCGAGCAGCGCGATGTCCGAGAGTCCCTTGAATTTCGACTCGAGGACTCTGCCTTGCGGCGTCTGCGCGATCAGATCCGCGACGATGTCGCTGGCGGCCACGGCCATGCCGGACATGGCGACGGTTTTGACGAAGTCCCTTCTTTTCATAGTCAAAAAGTCCTGTCTAGCGGATTGGAGATTCGTTGATTGGGGATTTGAGGATTGATTGGATGATTCTCGATTTGAGGTTGTTGGATTATTCGGAGACTGAGGGATTGGTAGCCTCAATCAATCAATCGTCAATCTCCGAATAATCGTCACTCCCCCAATCCCTCAATCCACCAATCAATCCCTCAATCCCCCATCAACGAATCTGCAATGCACTGCTGTGCCTAAACCGCCGGTGATACCGATGTCATGAAGAAATCTTCGATGCGGACCGGTGGCACGAGCGCGGTGCCCGGACCATCGTACGACTCACCCGTGTGAATCGGCACCGGCTTTCCGATCGCGGAGATGTTGTTGTAGCCGACGAGCGGCGACATGTTCCAGCGGAAGTTCTGCACCGGCCCGGCGATTTCGCCGTTCTCGATCAAGAACAACCCGTCGCGCGTCATGCCGGTGTTGAGGAGCGTCTGGTTGTCCACCGGCCGGATGTACCAGAAGAACGTGACGAGCAAGCCACGCTTCGTGGACTTGATCATCTGCTCGACGCTCGTCTCCGAACCTTCCATCACCAAACTCTGATTCGCCGTCGTCGGCGTGGGATCCTTCTTCTGACGCTTGGCCCAGGCGCGATCGTAGGCCAGCGTCTTCAACACGCCCTTCTCGATCCACGTAACCGGTCGCGCGGCCATGCCGTCAACGCCAATCGGTGTCTGTTTGAGGATCGCGTTGCCGATATCGCTCTTGAGCGTGAAAGCGTCGCTGAACAGTTTCTCGCCGACCTTCGTGGTACCCGATTCCTTGCCGCTGAAGTAGTTGCCGACAGGTCCTTCAGCCGTGCGCGCGTTGAAGAGGCCCATCATCAAGGAGAGGAAGCGCGCGTTCGCGCGCGGCTCGAGGATCGTCGTGTAGCGTCCGGGCTCGATCGCGCGGGGCTTCTGGCTCTTCACCGCCTTGTCGGCGGCGACCTCGGTCAGCTTCGCCGCATCGATCAAGCTCACATCTTTGACGCCCGTGATTCCCGACCAACCGGATCCGCCACCATCTTTCGTGCGGCACGTGAGGATGAAGCCGGCCTCCGCGTACTGGTAATAGGCGAAGAGCCCCTTCGAGTTCGCGGTGCACGTGGTCTGATGCGTCTTGGGAATGTAGCCGGAGCCGACGACGCCTTTCTTCTGACAGATGTCGAGGCTTTGCTTGACCATCTGCCCGCGCTCGGCCGGACCGAAGTTCACGCCGCTCGGCAGCGCCGCGTCGATCGCCACGTAGTCCTGCGGTCCTTCGATGAGCGGCAGTAGCTCGGGATTGTCGCGCGCCTCTTGCGCACGCTTCTGCGCGTCTTCGACCGCCGTCTTGAGCGATTCGTCGTCGAACTCTCTCGTTGACGCTGTCGCGGTCTTGTTGCCGTAGCGCACGCTCACGCTGAGGTTGCGGTCGTACTGCACCATGTTCGCAGTGATGTTCGAGTTCGCGAACCGCGTGGCCGATCGCTCGCCACCGCTGAAGTCCACTTCGACCGCATCCGCCTTCGCCATGTTGATCACCTTGTCGGTGATCGCTTTCACTTCCTCACGTGAGTACATAGGTGGGAAGAGACTAACACAGAGGCCAGGGACTAGAGGCCGGAGGCCAGGGGGAGTCAGAGCTAGAAAGTTATGAGGCTAGAAGCAAGGCTTTTGAGCTCCCTGTCCCCTGGCCTCTGGCCCCTGGCCTCTGACCTCGGTACATCAATGTACATGTGGCCGGCAGCCGCACGCAGCGCCGCAGCCTTGAGGACCAGAAGCGGCAGGCTCGGATCGATCTCCAGAGCCGACCATACCGGGACGGGAAAGCAGCTTCGAGAGGTTCGCGCTCTGACACGCGGGACACGCCGGCTTCCGATCACCGGTGACGAACGTCTCGAACGCGCGTGAGCAATCTTGGCAGACGTATTCGAAGATAGGCATCGTTACACCTTGGCGACGGCAACAGCCGCCGGACGCAACACATCATCCCCGATTCGGTACCCTTGACGAATGATTCCGACGATGACGCCGTCTTGATCCGGCGAGGTGGCCGGCACGGTCGTGACCGCCTCGTGCAGCGACGGATCGAACTGCGCGCCGGTGGATTCGATGGCCTTGACACCGAGGCTCTCGAGCTTGCCCAGAAACTGACGCTGGACCATCTCGACGCCTTGTAGCAGGGAATCGGCGGCCGACGAGCGACGGCCCGCTTCGATCGCGCGATCGAGGTTATCGACGACCTCGAGAAACTCGGAGATGACGTCGCGGCGCGCGCGCTCGACGTCCTTCGAGATCTCACGCCGGAGCCGAAGCCGCGTTTCCTCGAACTCGCTCGCCGCCTGCCGGTACTTGGTCAGGTACTCCTGAACCTGCTTGTCTTTCTCCGCGACTTTCTGTTCGAGCTCCTCGACGTAGGTCGGCTTCAACGACGACGAGGTGCGTGGTTCGTCGCCTTGCGCCGGTGTGGAGGCTTCCGTATTCGCCCACCACCGGCGATCGACGACCTTGACCGGAATCTCGTACTCTTTATCGGATTTGGCTTCGCGGTCTGACATGGTTAGGCAACAGGCGCAGGAGTCTTCGGTGGCGGTGCGGTGGCCTCGAAGGTGAAGCTCAACTCGCCATCCTTCAGACCAATGGTGACGGTGCCGCCCGACTCGAGTCGTCCAAACAGGATTTCGTCGGTGAGCGGATCGCGAACGTTCGTCTGGATCACGCGTGCGAGCGGTCGCGCGCCGTAGACGGCATCGAATCCCTTTGCCGCCAGCCAGGCGCGCGCTTCGGGCTCGAGCGTAATCGCCACCCGCCGCTCGGCGAGCTGCGCTTCGAGCTGCAAGATGAACTTCTCGACGATCGTTTCCATCACCGCCGGCGTGAGCGGTCCGAACGAGACGATGGCATCGAGACGATTGCGGAACTCTGGGCTGAAGACGCGCTCGATCGCTTGTTTCGATCGCTGATGCGCCACCTTTTGACGGGCGACGTTCACCTCTGATGACGAGCCCGACTCCGCGAAGCCGATGGTGCCCGCGCTCAACTCGCGTGAGCCGGCGTTCGACGTCATGATCAACACGACCTGACGGAAGTCCGCCTTGCGGCCGTTGTTGTCGGTGAGCGTCGCATGATCCATCACCTGCAACAGGATGTTGAAGATGTCGCTGTGCGCCTTTTCGATCTCATCGAGGAGGAGCACGGCGTAGGGATGCTGACGAATCGCGTCCACCAGCAGTCCGCCTTGTTCGAAACCGACGTATCCGGGCGGTGCGCCGATCAGCCGCGCGACCGCGTGCTTCTCCATGTACTCGCTCATGTCGAAGCGGATGAATTCATTGCCCAGGTGCATCGCGAGCTGCTTGGCGAGCTCGGTCTTGCCGACACCCGTCGGGCCGGTGAAGAGGAAGCAGCCGGCCGGACGATCCGGTTGACCCAGGCCCGCGCGCGCGCGCTTGATGGCGCGGGCAACGGTGCCCACGGCTTCTTCCTGTCCGAACACGACGCGTCCGAGCGATTCCTCGAGCGAGCGCAGGCGATCGCGATCCGAGGATGATGCTTGCTTCGCGGGGATGCGCGCCATCCGCGCGATGACCTCTTCGATGATCGCCGCGTTGATTTCGACTGGTGGCGGTGCCGCCGTCTCGGTCGGGTTCGCTCCCCGCTTCAACCGGCTCTTCGCGCCGGCTTCGTCGAGGACGTCGATGGCGCTGTCGGGCAGTTTGTAGTCACGCAGGTGACGCGCCGCCAGCTTGGCCGCTGCTTCCAAGGCATCCGCCGTGTAGTGCACGCGATGATGCCCTTCATAGCGCGTTCGCAAGCCCTCGAGGATCCTCACCGTTTCTTGAATCGACGGCTCGTCGATCACGATCTTCTGAAGCCGCCGCGCCAACGCGCGATCCTTCTCGATGTGCTTGAACTCCTCGTGCGTCGTCGATCCGATGACGCGCAGTTGCCCTGCGGTCAAGATCGGCTTGATCAGCGTCGCCAGATCCATCGTGCCGCCGGTCGTTGCGCCCGCGCCAACGGTCGAGTGGATCTCGTCGATGAAGAGGATCGGCATCGGCCGCTTGGAGAGCGACTGGATGACGGCCTTGAAGCGCTCTTCAAAGTCGCCACGGAAACGGGTTCCGGCGAGTAGTGCGCCGGTGTCGAGCGAGAAGACTTCGGCGCCTTGCAAGATGTCCGGCACGTCATCGTCGAGCAGGCGAGCCGCGAGCCCTTCGGCCAACGCGGTCTTGCCGACGCCGGCATCTCCCACGAACACCGGATTGTTCTTCCGCCGCCGGCAGAGAATCTCCATCGTCCGCTGCAATTCGTCGGTGCGGCCGATTAGCGGATCGAGTTCGCCGGCGCGCGCGCGGGCGGTGAGATCGGTCGCGTAGGCCGCCAGCGGATCGCGAGCCGTTGCGCTGCCGCGATCGCCACCTCCAGCTTCCGCGTCGAGTTGCTCGTGGCTCTCAGGCGTGCCCGGCACCGACGGTGGCACCTTCGACTTGCCGTGCGTGATGTACTCGAGCACGTCGAGACGCGTGATGCCTTGCGCGGCGAGGAGCTGTGCCGCATGCGATCGATTCTGCTGCAGCGTCGCGGCAATCACGTCGCCGGAGTGCACTTCTTGGCGCCCCGCGCTCTGCACGTGCAGCACCGCCGTCTGCAGCACGCGACGAAACGCGAGCGTCTGCTCGGGTTCTTTTTGTTGCCCCTTGGCGAACTGCTCGACTGATTCCTGAAGGTACTTGTCGAGATCGCGGCGAAGCTGTGGCAGGTCGGCGCCACACGCGGCCAGAATGCGCTCTCCCTCAGGGTCGTGCGCGAGTGCGTAGAGCAGGTGCTCCAGCGTGAGATGCGTGTGCCGGCGGGCCGTGGCCTCGCGGTACGCAACGGTCAGAACGATTTCGAGTGCAGGGCTAAACATAATGCTGAATGCTGAATGCTGAATGCTGAATTTGAATGGTCGATGCTCGGATGCTGACGTGCATGTTTACTTCTCTTTTCTTTTCCTTATTTCCGTCTTCCCTTCAGCATTCAACATTCAACATTCAGCATTTCATTCGGGCTCCATCGCAGCGAGGAGCGGGAAGCCGTTCTCGCGCGCGAGGTCGATTACCGTGGCTACTTTCGTCTCGGCAACCTCATGGGGATACACGCCACAGAGGCCCTTGCCCTGGGTGTGCACCGCCATCATGATGCGATAGGCTTCCGCCGGCTGCTTGTGAAAGACGGTCTCGAGGATCTCGATCACGAAATCCATCGTCGTGTAATCGTCGTTCAGCAGGAGTACCCTGAAGAGGCCCGGCTTCTTGGTCTCGTGCTTCGCCCGCTCGATGACCTCGCCGCCCGTCTGCCGCTCGGTGTCGCCCATAGCTATCCTGATGATTTTACCAGGGTTACACTAGTCCGTTCCGAAACGTACCCGCATGACTCCACTTGCCTCCGGCTTGGACTACGTCGATCTCAACTTCCTGGGCCGCCCGCAGATCATCGCGACGGCCATCCTGCAAAACAGCGGCGGCGTCGCCCTCGTCGATCCTGGTCCGACGACGACGCTGCCGGGACTGGTCGAGACGCTGACACGCCAAGGGATCAAGGTCGGCGACGTTCGGCAGGTGCTCCTGACGCACATCCATCTCGATCACGCGGGCGCCACTGGATCGCTGCTGAAGCTCAATCCCGCCATCGAAGTGTTCGTGCACGAACGCGGCGCGCGGCACATGATCGATCCGTCGAAGTT
>Ga0075367_10000561_pt1 | contig 14138 bp, 15 predicted proteins | sample EndMethybrTD3032_FD_71399 | JGI IMG/M metagenome (GOLD analysis project Ga0075367, IMG submission 71399) | Populus endosphere microbial communities from Tennessee, USA - Endosphere MetaG P. TD hybrid TD303-2 | ecosystem: Host-associated > Plants > Roots > Endosphere | place: USA: Tennessee... | reverse complement strand
ATGAACGTTTCCGCAGGTCAGCGACCTGCACAAGTGGGGCGGGTGGGACTCGAACCCACGGCCGACGGATTATGAGTCCTTTGAGGATCTTGACGGCCCTTGCCGATCAACGCTCATCCTTGACGTTTTCGCAGGTCAGATGAGGTCATCCATGCGGGTGCTCCTCAACCCTTGTCAGTCTGTTCCTGTCCTTGCGGCCTCAACTCGGCCTCAATGAGGCCCGACAGGATCGTGCCGAAGACACAGACGACGAGCAGGCCAGCTCAAGGACTCGATTCGAACCGGTCCGCCGCGGAGTGCCTTACCGATGCGAGTAAGCCCTGGCCATCCGGACTGCCGCTCCAGCATCGAGGTCGGAAGCCGGCTTCGCAGGAGGGCGGATTCGAGCGACGCCGAGACCAGGTCGATCTCGGCAACCAGGCCGGGCTCGACGAGCAGGACGTCCCTTGGTGTGCGCGACCCTCACCATGTCGTGAACCGCACGCCGTCCCAGAGCTGTCCCTGCGCGGCTGCAGTCAGCAGCTCGGCGAGATGCCGCACTGGGACGGGATGTAGCTGGGTGCTCCGGGCGACCAGACGCAGCAAGCCATCTTGGTCGTAGCGGCCGAGTAGGAGAGTCTGCGGCCGGCGCAGAGTGCCGGTGGTCCCAACGATGATCCCCTCGCTGGTGTCACGGCAGCTGATCTTGTACCTGCTCTGCACTTAGCCAGCCGACGGGGTCGGGATGTGCGCGAAGCGACGCGCTTCGCCAGGCGTCATCCCAAATCGCTTCTTGAAGACCCGGCTGAAGTGGGCGGGGTCGGGGATGCCCCAGCGGCGAGCGACCAGCAGGACGGGTTCGTCCATCAGCGAAGTCGTCAGGTCTCGATGAGCTCCCTGGAGTCGTTGCTCGCGCAGGTAGCCGACGATGGTCGTCCCGTCGTTGGCGAAGAGGCGATGAAGGTAGCTGAGGGAAACACCGCAAGCCACGGCGACGTCGGCGGGAGTGAGTGTCGATTCGCCGAGGTGTCGCACGATGAACGACTTGGCCAGGGACAGATGCACGGAAGGCGGGCTCCCCACCGCTCCTTCGTCGGACATGAACGCAACGCACAAACTGACCAGCGCATGCTGAACTGAGACCTGCTGGCTGGGGCTCGAACGAGCCATGCCTCCGCCGGCCAGCGAGGTGAGCAGCGCGCCGAGTGCCGCGCCGACCCCATCCGTAAGGGGCACAGCCCGCGTCGTCCGCTCGGCCAGCACCTTCTCGGGCAGCGGCAACAGCCGCTTGGGCAGGAGGCCAATGGTGAACTGGAAGGCTCCCGACGTCGCGAATCGGAACGGTCGCGAACTGTCGTACAGCACTAGCTCGCCGGGTTTCAGAATCGCCGTCCGCCCGTCCTGCTCCATGTGGCAACCGTGACCGTGGTCCATGGACAAGACGTGAAGGACCTCTGGGTCACCGGCTCTGATGTCCGACGGGCGTCGCTCGAAGACATGCTGGCTCGCGCGAATCCGCCGCAGCCGAGTCTCGGCCACGGTCGCACCAGCGACGCGACCGTGCAGCTCGCCGGCGGTCGGCTGCACGGCAAGGCGGACGAACTGATCACAGACGCTGGAGCGCCAGTACTCCGCCCGCTCCGCGGCGGGTCGATTCGCAGTATCGATCTGGAACGAATCCGGCATGGCTCATCGTGTGGTCCTCGCCCGGAACTCGTCAACCCCCGATTTGGGGCTGTTCGGGGTCGGGATTGCCCGTGTCTGCACATGCCTTGACTGCGGCAATCCAAACGCGCCCCAGGGCACCGTCCGCCGTTGACGCGGGCACTTCGGGGGTCGTTTGCTCCTGCGCCAAGACGTAAGTGCATCCGCCTTGGCAGCGACGCCCTGAGGATCTCACGTCGTCCGGAACGAAGAACCGTACGAGCCATGAGGAGAGCGCCCATGGAGTTGCCATCTCGCCAGGCGGTCGAAGACCTCGCCTATGAGCTGAAGCTCGGCATCGCCGAGCACGACCTGGACTTCTACCACGCCGCCGCGAGCGGACTGCTGGGATCGTGGGCGGTCGTCGACGAGCTTTACGAGCGCGAGGCAGCGCCCAAGGCACCCGAGCGGGACTGGTCGGAGCCGGCTGACAACCCTCTTGGGGCCTGGTACGTCCGGACCGACCTTCGCACGACCGAGTCCGGTCCGCTGGCGGGCCGCCGGGTCGCGGTCAAGGACAACATCGCTGTCGCCGGCGTCCCGATGATGAACGGCTCGGAGACGGTGCGCGGCTTCGTCCCGAAGACGGACGCCACCGTCGTCACCCGCCTGCTCGACGCCGGTGCCACCATCGCCGGCAAGTCCGTGTGCGAAGACCTCTGCTTCTCCGGCGCGTCCCACACGGCGAAGACCGGACCAATCCGCAACCCGTGGGACACCGACCGCACCGCCGGCGGCTCCTCGAGCGGTAGCGCGGCCCTGGTCGCCGAGGGTGAGGTCGATCTCGCCCTCGGTGGTGACCAGGGCGGTTCGATCCGCATCCCGGCAGCCTTCTGCGGTGTGGTGGGCCACAAGCCGACCTTCGGCCTCGTGCCCTACACCGGCGGCTTCCCGATCGAGCAGACGATCGACCACCTCGGTCCCATCGCTCCGACGGTCGCCGACGCCGCGACCGTGCTGACGGTGATCGCCGGGGCTGACGGTCTAGACCCGCGCCAGCCCACGGGTGTGACCGGCGCCGACTATGTCGCCGCACTGGGCGAGCTCGATCGTGGTCTTCGGATCGGTGTCGTCACCGAGGGCTTCGAGCAGGCCAACTCCGACCCGGGGGTCAACGCGGTCGTACGGGCCGCGATCGAGCGTCTGACCGCCGCCGGCCACCTCGCCGAGGAGGTCTCGATCCCGTGGCACAAGCACGGCGCCGCGATCTGGGACGTGATCTCGGTCGAAGGAGCGACCTGGCAGATGGTGGACGGCAACGCCTACGGCCTCAACTGGAAGGGCGCCTACGACCCCGACCTGATGGCCTTCTACGGCGAGCGGTGGCGCCGGAACCCGGCCGCATTCTCGGAGACGGTCAAGCTCGTGGCGCTCGGCGGCACCTACGCCCTCCGCAAGGGGTACGGCGCGAGCTACGGCAGGGCGCGCAACCTTGAGCCGGTGCTCGCGGCCGCGTACGACAAGGCCCTTGACCAGTACGACGTCATCGTCATGCCGACCCTCCCGATCACGGCGAGCCTCATCCCCGCTGCCGACGCGTCGGCCGAGGAGATCGTGACGCGAGCACTGGACATGGTGACCAACACGGCGCCCTTCGACGTGACCGGTCACCCGGCCTGCACGATCCCCGCCGGCCTGAGCGAGGGCCTTCCCGTCGGCCTCATGGTCGTCGGCAAGCGATTCGACGACGCCTCGGTCCTGCGGGCAGCCCACGCCTTCGAGCAGACGCTCGGAACGCTCACCCGTCCCAAGAGCAAGTAAGGAGTGACCCGAATGAACGGTGTATTCGACCTCGCCGGCACCGACGGCATCGGGCCCGTCGTCGTCCCTGAGGACGAACCGGTCTTCCGTGCCGAATGGGAGAAGGCCGTCTTCCCGATGTTCGCCATGTGCTTCCGAGCAGGATTCTTCGGCGTCGACCAGTTCCGCCACGGAATCGAGCTGATCGACCCGGCCGTCTACCTGAAGTCGCCGTACTACGAGCACTGGGTGCACACCGTCGAGCACTTCGGCGAGAAGCTGGGCAAGCTCGACATGGCCGAGCTGGACCGCCGTACCGCCCACTACCTGGCCGATCTGGAGGCTTCGCTGCCGGAGCACCAGGACGACCCGGAGCTGCTCGCGTTCATCGAAGCGGTCGTCCCGTCCGGTGCGACCGCGAAGCGTGAGTCCGACAAGGCCGCTCGCTTCAAGGCGGGCGACATCGTCCGGGTCGACCGGTCGGCTCCGAAGGGCCACACCCGCCGCGCCCGCTACGTCCGTGGCGCCGTCGGCGAGGTCGTCCTGGCGCACGGCACGTACATCTACCCCGACACGGCGGGCAACGGACTCGGCGAGCACCCCGAGCACCTCTACACCGTCCGGTTCACCAGCGAAGAGCTCTGGGGTGCTGAGCACGCCGAGCCCAACGGTTCCGTCTGCTTCGACGTCTGGGACCCCTACATCGAGCTGGTCACCCCCGCGTCCGCCACCACCGAAGGAGCTGTCGCGTGAGCGCCAGGATCCGTACCCAGGAAGAGATCGCCGCTCGGGTCAAGGCACTCGAGTCCATGCTCATCGAGCAGGGCGTCATGACGACCCAGGCCATCGACCGCATGGTCGAGATCTACGAGCACGAGGTCGGCCCCCAGCTCGGCGCGAAGGTCGTGGCCAAGGCGTGGAGCGATCCGGAGTTCAAGGCGCGCCTGGTCGAGGACGCCTCCGAGGCCTGCAAGGAGCTCGGCATCAGCGGCCTCCAGGGCGAGGACATGGTCGTCGTCGAGAACACCGACGACGTGCACAACATCATTGTGTGCACCCTCTGTTCCTGCTACCCGTGGCCTGTCCTCGGACTGCCGCCGAATTGGTACAAGGACCCGCAGTACCGTGCCGCCATCACGCGCGAGCCCCGCAAGGTCCTCAGCGGCGCCTTCGACTTCACCGTTGCGGAGAGTGTCGAGGTGCGCGTCTGGGACTCCAGCAGCGAGATGCGCTACTGGGTGCTTCCGCAGCGCCCGGCCGGCACCGACGGGTGGAGCGAGGAGCAGCTCGCCGGGCTCGTCACCCGCGACTCGATGATCGGCGTCGGTCCGGTCGCTCAGGTCGCGTCGTGACCGCCGCGGCCACGCTTCAGGCGCCGTACCCGAGTGCCACGACGCTGGGGGAGTCCCGCCGCGAGGTCGAGGAGCTCATCTGCGGGATGCCCGTCGCTGATCCGAGCGAGCTGGGCTTCGCGTTCCCGTGGGAGATCCGCGCCTTCGCCATGGCAGTCGCCGCGCACAAGACATTGAAATTCGACTGGTCCGAATTCCAGGGCGCCCTGATCTCCTCGATCCGGGAGTGGGAGACGACTGCGGCCGAGAGCGGCGCGAAGTGGTCGTACTACGAGCACTGGGTGACGGCGCTCGAGAACGTCATGTCCCAGCACGGCGTCATGGCCACATCCGACCTCGACCAGCGGGTCGTCCGGGTCATGGCCGAGCCGCCCAACCGCAACCACCACGAGGCCCACACCGAGCCGATCGCCATCGACCCCGGCATCCCGCCGCGGGTCTGACCTGAAGGGAATCGCCGACATGGCACACAGCAATGCCGCGGTGGCGAACGAGCCCGTCTCGACCACCGTCCTCAGCATCACGCTCGCCGTGTTCGCCCTGCTGACGGTCCTTTTCCTCCTGCAGGAAAACGGACTTCTCCTCTCGGCCGCGGACGCGCACTACCTGCACGAGGTCACCCACGACGCACGGCACGCTCTCGGCGTGCCGTGCCACTGAGTCGGTGTGACTCCGATGGCCGCGATGACCGTGGGCCGCACCATCGGCTATGGCGCCCTCGCGGGCGCCGTGGCCGGCGGTGCCGGTGCCGCTGTTCAGTACTGGCTCGTCGAGCCGTCCATCCGCGCCGCGATCGCGATCGAGGACGCCAAGTCGGCGATGGATCACGCCGATCACGGTCATATGTCCGACGAGGTCGTCTCCAGGAGCGAGCAGGTCGGGTTCGGACTGCTCACCGTTCTGGTCGTCGGAACCCTGATCGGCATCGCCTTCGCGCTGGTTCGTCGTTTCCTTGGCGACCGAGTGCCGGGGAACTCCGCCACCGGTTCGGCGATGGCCCTCGCCGGGCTCGGGTTCGCCGCGTTCACCCTCGCCCCGGCGCTCGTCATCCCGGCCAATCCTCCGTCGGTCGGAGACCCGGCCACCGTCAACGCCCGGACGTTGACGTACATCGTGACGATCTTCTGTGCGGTCGTGCTCACATCAGTGGTGACCTCCTTGGCGCGCGCGAAGCGTCTCCCGCCAGGGCTTCGGGTACCGGCCGCCACGGCGCTCGCCATCGTCGGTTCGATCATTCTGTTCTGGGCGCTCCCTGACGTCGCCGACCCGATTCCCTCCGACGTGCCCGCCCAGTTGATCTGGAACTTCCGGGTCGGCTCCCTGGTCCAGATCGGTGCGATGTGGCTGATCATGGGCGGGGTCTACGGGTACCTCTCGGACGCCGCCGCCCGTGTCCGGAGCGGGGTCGGTGCCCGGTCTTCCGCTGAGTTCGCGTCCTCGTGAGGCGAACATGACCGCGACGTCAGCCCCGAAGACTGATCCTCGCCCTGGCCAGGGTCCGCGGATCAGGATGTGTCGGGGTTGCTGTTGCGGCACCCGGCGCAAGCACCCCGATGTGGATCATGACGGCATCGCCGAGATTCTGGCGCACGAGAGCGGGAGCGACGCCGAGCTGGTGAGCACCGACTGCCTGTGGCGGTGCGAACTCTCCAACGTCGTTGTCGTCAACCCCTCTGCCGACGCACGACGCGCGGGCGCCCGGCCGGTGTGGATCCAGAAGGTCAACACGCCCGAGCGAGCCCGAGCGATCGCCGAGTGGGTCCGCCAAGGCGGACCTGGGACTGCCGAGCCGCCCGACGAGCTCGGCGCCGCCGACCCTCGGTCCGCTGTCCACCGCTCGCCCCTCGCCGGCTGGTGACCGCTGGCCGCGGACGCCACCAATACCCCTTTCGCCTGTTCGCCCACTTGAAGAGAAGGAAGATCATGGAATCCGCGATCGACACCCACCTCCGGTGCCCGCGCACACTTTCGCGGCGCGTCGCTGACGACTACGAACCGCCCTTCCCGATGTTCGTCGCCCGCGCGGACCAGTCGCTCCAGCAGGTCGTCATGGCCTACTTCGGTGTTCAGTACGCCGAGGACTCACAGCGGCCGAAGGCACTTTTGGCGCTGCGGCACATCGTTGAAAGCTTCGGCCTGGCAGACGGGCCGATCCGCCACGACCTGACCGACCACATCGACAACCAGAACCACCACAACCTGATGGTCGTCGGCTACTGGGCGGACCCTGCGGCGTACTGCCGTTGGCTGCGCACGGACGAGGTCAACGGTTGGTGGAGCGCGGACGAGCGCCTCACCGAGGGACTCGGCTACTTCCGCGAGATCGTCGCGCCGCGCGTCGAGCAGTTCGAGACGCTCTACGCCTTCACCGAGGACCTCCCCGGCATCGGTGGCGTGATGGGCGAGTGCAGCGGCGACATCAGCGAGCACGGATACTGGGGCTCGATGCGTGACCGCATTCCGCTCTCGCAGACCGACTGGATGCAGCCCGACGACCGGCTCGCCGTCATCTCCGGTGACCCGTCCCATGGCGGGCGCGTGATCGTTCGAGGCCACAACAACATCGCCCTGATCCGCTCGGGTCAGGACTGGCGCACCGCCGGCGAGGCCGAGCGGAGCCTCTACCTCGACGAGATCCTGCCCAGCCTGGAAGCCGGTATGGACTTCCTGCGCGACAACGGCGAGACGCTCGGCTGCTACAGCAACCGCTTCGTCCGCAGCATCGACCTCGACGGCAACGAACTCGACGAGAGCTACAACATCGGACACTGGCGGTCCCTGGACCAGCTCGAACGGTGGGCCGAGTCGCACCCGACGCACCTGCGCATCTTCGTCACGTTCTTCAAGGTCGTGGCCGGTCTGGAGAAGCTTCGCCTCTACCACGAGGTCTCGGTCTCCAACGGCAAGGACCAGCTCTTCGAGTACATCAACTGCCACCCGCTCACCGGGATGATGCGGGACGCGGTCGTGCCGACGAGCGTCTGAGGAGGACTCTGCTCATCGCCGGTCGGCTGTCGGGCGGAGCCCGCGCTCGGCCCGACCACCGACCACGAACTCTCTCCGATCCAGGAAACGAAGATCCCCATGACTGACGCCACCGCTGCCCTTCGTGAAGCCCGTGACCACCTGCTGCACCTGCGCACGGCCTACGACGAGGTGGCGACGAGTTTCGATTGGCCCGACGTCGGCCCGGCCTTCAACTTCGCCTTCAACTGGTTCGACACCATCGCGCGTGGCAACCAGCGGCTGGCGCTCGTGCTGGCCGAGGAGGACGGCTCGCGAGCGTCCTACACATTCGATGACATGGCTCGCCGCTCCGACAAGGTGGCCGTCCACCTGGCGGCGCAAGGCGTACGTCGCGGCGACAGCGTCGTAGTGATGCTCGGCAACCAGGTCGAGCTGTGGGAGAGCATGCTGGCACTCATTCGGCTGGGGGCCGTCATCATGCCGACGACCACGGCCGTGGGCACCGCCGACCTCATCGATCGCCTCGAACGCGGCTCGGCCCGCGCGGTGATCTGCAATCCGGCGGACGCGCACAAATTCGAGGGCATCCCTGGCGACTATCTCCGGTTCGCTGTCGGGGACAAGGCTCGGCCGAACGGTTGGCTCCGCTATGCCGACGCCTACGACATGGGCTGTGACGCGGCACGTGCGGCCATTGCCCACCCCGGCAACGACAGTACGGACCGGCTCCTCCTCTACTTCACCTCCGGCACGACCACCCGGCCCAAGCTCGTGGAGCACACCCACATCTCCTATCCGATCGGCCACCTCTCGACGATGTACTGGCTCGGACTACAGCCAGGCGACGTGCACCTCAACATCTCCAGCCCGGGTTGGGCCAAGCACGCGTGGTCGAACTTCTTCGCACCGTGGCTCGCGGAGGCGACGATCTTCGTCTACAACTACTCACGCTTTGACGCCAGAGCGTTGCTGAAGCAGATCCGCACGGAGGGGGTCACCACCTTCTGCGCGCCGCCGACGGTCTGGCGCATGCTGATCAACGCCGACCTCAGCGGCGGGCCGGGCAACCTGCGCGAGGCGATCGCGGCCGGTGAGCCACTCAACCCCGAGGTCATCAGCCAGGTCGAGCGGCACTGGGGCCTGACGATCCGCGACGGCTTCGGGCAGACCGAAATGACTGCGACCATTGCCAACACCCCAGGGCAGCAACTGAAGGCAGGCTCGATGGGCCGCCCCCTCCCTGGTGTGCCGGTCGTGCTTGTCGACACCGAGGGTGCGGTCGTGAACGGGCCGGGCGAGGGGGAGATCGCCCTGGACCTCAGCCGGATGCCCCTCAGCCTGATGACGGGATATCAGGGTGACCCCGAGCGCAACGCCGCCGCGATGGAAGGCGGCTTCTATCACACCGGTGACGTCGCACACCGGGACGCTGACGGCTACATCACCTACGTCGGACGGACCGACGACGTCTTCAAGGCGTCTGACTACAAGGTCAGCCCCTTCGAGTTGGAGTCAGTGCTGATCGAGCACCCGGCGGTTGGGGAGGCAGCCGTCGTTCCAGCGCCGGACCCGGTCCGGCTCGCAGTGCCGAAGGCCTATGTCGCGCTAGCTCCTGGGCACGCGCCGACTGCAGCAGCGGCCGAATCGATCCTTCGGTACGCACGCGCGCACCTTGCTCCGTATCTGCGGGTGCGTCGCCTTGAGTTCTTCGAGCTGCCGAAGACCATCTCCGGCAAGATTCGGCGTGTCGAACTGCGGCAGCGTGAGAACGAGATCGAAGGAACACGTCCGAGCGGCGAATACCGCGACGACGACTTCCCTGAACTCAGGCATTAGGACAAGGCGCCGCGGGGCGCCGCTGAGCACCACACCACATCGCATCGCATCGCATGCCACGAACACTCGGTCCGATTGAAGGGCGACGGTCCCTCGGAGTCGTCGCTGTCCGGATCGAGACGGCCCCCACGCCCGCTGTGAATTCCGTCTGGTCGCTGGGCGCTGGGCGCAGACATCATCAGAAAGGAAACGAAGTTGCCGGCGAATCGCGTGTTGGCCACCGATGAGGCCGCGGACCTGATCGCCCTTGTGCGAGACATCTGCGCGAAGGAACTCGCGCCAAAGGCAGTCGAAGCGGAAGCGACAGAGACGTTCCCGCGGGAAGTCTTCAGTGTGCTGGGTCGGGCAGGAGTGCTCGGCCTCCCGTACGCCGAGGAGTACGGAGGGGGCGGGCAGCCGTACGAGGTCTACCTGCAGGCGATTGAGGAGATCGGGTACGCATGGTCGAGTGTCGGCGTCGGCACGAGCGTCCACGTTCTGTCGTGCTTCGGGCTCGACACCATGGGAACCGACGAGCAGAAGCTCCGGTGGCTGCCGGACATGCTCGGCGGGGAGCTGTTGGGGGCGTACTGCCTCTCGGAGCCGCACGCCGGCTCGGATCCGGCGGCGATGACCACTCGCGCGGTCCGCGAGGGGGACGAGTACGTCCTCACGGGCGCGAAGGCCTGGACGACCCATGGCGGGTATGCGGACTTCTACCAGGTGTTGGCCCGCACGAGCGAGAACCGCAACGGCATCTCCTGCTTCCTCGTTCCTGCCGATGCGCCGGGACTGACAGCGGACCCACCGGAGCGAAAGATGGGCCTCACCGGTTCGGCGACGGCGACCATGCGCCTGGACGGGGTGCGCGTGCCGGTCGAGCGACGCCTGGGCGAGGAAGGCGACGGCTTGAAGACCGCGCTCGCGGGGCTCGACGCCGGTCGGCTCGGGATCGCGGCGGTGGCTACCGGGCTCGCGCAGGCGGCACTGGACGCGGCGGTCTCGTATGCCCAGGAGCGGGAGACCTTCGGCAAGCGGATCATCGACCACCAGGGCTTGGCATTCGTGCTCTCCGACCTTGCCGCCGCCGTCGAGAGCGCGCGGGCGACGTACCTGGCTGCCGCACGACGCAAGGACCTCGGCCTGTCGTATTCGCGTGAGGCCAGCATCGCGAAACTCGTCGCCACGGACAACGCGATGAAAGTGACGACGGACGCTGTGCAGGTATTCGGAGGCTACGGCTACACACGTGACTTCCCTGTCGAGCGATTCATGCGTGAGGCCAAGGTCATGCAGATCTTCGAGGGAACCAACCAGATTCAGCGGATGGTGATTGCTCGCCATCTCGACAAGAAGTAGGGGCGACCCCGTGGAAATTCAGGACACCTCGGCCATCGTCACGGGTGGCGCCTCGGGACTTGGAGCAGCGACGGCGGCGCGACTCGCCGCGGATGGCGCGCGGGTATTCGCCTTTGACCTCCCCACTGCGATTGCCAACGCCCCTACCGTCGACGGTGTCACGTTTGTCGGCGTAGACGTGGCCGATGCCGAGCAGGTGCGCACCGCCGTCGCCTCGGCGGCCGGGGCCGGCCCGCTGCGGACAGTCGTGAACTGTGCGGGCGTGGCGCCGGGAAGCCGAATCCTGAACAAGGACGGCTCTCCGGGTGACCTTGGGCTCTACGCCAAAGTCGTCTCGATCAACCTCATCGGCACCTACAACGTGCTCGCGTTGGCTGCGGAGCAGATGGCGAAGACCCCAGAGCTTGAGCATGGCTCGCGCGGCGTCATCATCAACACCGCATCGATCGCGGCGTTCGAAGGTCAGATCGGTCAGGCCGCCTACGCCTCCTCCAAGGGCGGCGTGGTCGGTCTCGGACTGCCTGCCGCGCGGGACCTCGCGCAGTACGGCGTCCGCGTGTGCACCGTCGCTCCTGGCATCGTCGAGACCCCCATGCTCGCCGGCGTCAACGAGGAGTTCCAGAAGACACTCGCAGCGGGCGTGCCGTTCCCGAAACGCCTGGCGCGGCCCGACGAGTTCGCGCGGCTCGCCCGATTCGTCGTCGAGCACGACTACCTCAACGGCGAGGTCATTCGTATGGACGGCGCTCTGCGCATGGCTCCTCGATGACAACGACCGTGAACGTCGTGGCCCTCGGCAGATGCGAGGCCTGCATCGGGCCTCAGGGGGCATTTGATTTAGGCAGATCGTCCTGTATGCCCTAGTAGATGCCTTGCCAGGTGGCTTCGAGGACTATTCGCGCGTAGGGGTGACACGCCAGTTGAGCATCCGCCCCTCGTACAGAAAAGGAACCCGAGGGACAGAGGCCAGCGGAGTCCGCTTCTCAACCGAGTTGCACAGATCAGCCGGCATGAGATCCATGCGCGGCCAGAGCATCCGGTACTCGGGATCACCGAACGAAGTTTCCCCGACGGATACGCGGCCCGCGACGACGGTGTCCAGGATGACAAGGCCGAGACGGACCTCGAAGACCGTCATGCCGCCCGACCACGGACAGCATCTTGTTGGCGAGCTGGACGACGTGGAAGTGGTTGACCACAACGGTGACGTGCGGGAGAGCGGTGCGGGCGGCGGCCCGGCAGGTGGCCGAAATGTCGATCGCGACGTGTCGGTTGACCATCCTCCATTCCAGCGCCCCGACGAGCCAGGCCAGCACGTCTGCGGCAGTGCGGCCCTCGACCTGGCCCAGCAGCACGCCGGTGCCGAGCGCCACGACGAAGCCTGTGTGCCACGGGTCCCGGGCCAGGTGCCACTTCCCGGTGGCGCCGTCCCATTCCCAGCGCGGCCGTCCACACCGGATCTCGTCGATGCCCAGCACTTACGCCTTGGGCAGCGGGTCTCGATGACCTCGCGGGCGGCGGCGCTGAAGACACTGGCCCAAGTGCGAGTTTCGGCGTGGCACGTCGCTCTGAGCCATCAGGTGACCGACCTCGTGATCCGACGCAGCCGCCCCTCACTCGAGGCGATGTTCGCACCGATCGCGGACTTCTTCGACGCCGGAGACGCTGCGCCCAACTATCGCTCGATGGGAACCAACCACGGGATGGTCGGGGCCGGCTTGACCTTGACGCTGGATCAACCCTCCATCGTTCTGGACTCCGTTGGGAAAGGGATGAAACGTCGGCCATGGAGATCACCTCGGCTCGCGAACCCGCAGGTCGAATGATCCACTTCTGGTAGGCAGGCGAGCTGGAAAGTCCGCCTTCTCCTTTTGCCAACGGAGTCGTTCTGGCGGGAGCTTCCTCGCGATCGACGGGAACGGCTCCACAAAGGAGGCAAATGACCATGGTGGCCCAATCGATGATCGACAAGGACCTGCGCGCCGAGATCCGGCGGTTGCAGAGCACCCGCAGACGGCTCGCCCGACTCGCCGCCGGAGAGCACCTGGCACTCCCGCAGAGCGTCGTGGACTACCTCGACCGGCTACGCGGTCTCGGCGTCGAGGAGCGGTACATCGAGATGGAGAGAGAAGCCTCGATCATGATCGCCGCCCAGGTGCCGCACCTGATCGACTCCGTGATCGCCAACAAGCACGAGCAATCGGACGACCCCGACATGGTGAAGCTCTACAGCCTTCTCACCGGGCGCCGCGCGGCTCGTAGCCGTCCTGGAGGAGCGAGGCTGGAGGGGCTGGACCCGCATCGAGCGAGTGCCTGCCGACAGGCTCAACACTGACCTGCCGACATCTTGAAGGCAGGTCAGGGACCTGGTGTGACGTTGTTCGAGGGTGCTCGTGCTGGTCGGGGGCAGTCGGCTGCCCTTGGGGAAGGCACGCGGCGACCTGTGCTTCATAGGGGCCTGGGACGCCAGGGTGACATCATCGGGAGTGGGAGTACTGCCGATGATCCGGCGATTCCGCCGGCGATGGCGCGGAAGCTGATGCCTCGCCCAACGCTGTAGACGAGGTGGGCTGCGCCGTCGGCAGGCGCTCCAGTGTCGATCGCCAAGTCGGCGCCGAGGCTTTGAGCGAGGTTGTTCACGGAGCACCGCATGAGAGGACCGAGTGACCGCTCGGGGCCGTTTCCACTCGGGGCAGTTCCTGGCACCCACCGGCCGTCACCACGACGCGTCCCCGTATGCCGCAAACCCAGACGACCACCGCGTCGAACGCCTCGACCCACCCGCGCCGGCCGGAGCGCAGCCTCATCGACAACACTGTCCTCGTTACCAGCGGCCTCAGGATGGCCTCAATTCCTGGCCCCACCACAGCACGACCCAGCAAGAAAGGTCTCCTCAGCCACGCCTCTGCACGCATTCGTGCAGGTCAGGCGACCAACCGCTGACGCAGACCGACGGATCCCCAAACTCACGAGCAGCGGATTCAGTGCGTTCAGGCAAAGTTGACGATCCGACAGGACAAAATGAACGTTTCCGCAGGTCACAGCCCTGCACAGGTGGGGCGGGTGGGACTCGAACCCACGGCCGACGGATTATGAGCCCCTTGGGGATCTTGGCGGCCCTTGCCGATCATTGCCGATTCACGCCGTTCTTGCAGGTCAGACGTGCTGATCCGTGTCAGCCCTGTGCAGTGCTTGTTGGTCTGTTCCTGTCCTTGCGGCCCC
>Ga0075367_10000560_pt1 | contig 14151 bp, 14 predicted proteins | sample EndMethybrTD3032_FD_71399 | JGI IMG/M metagenome (GOLD analysis project Ga0075367, IMG submission 71399) | Populus endosphere microbial communities from Tennessee, USA - Endosphere MetaG P. TD hybrid TD303-2 | ecosystem: Host-associated > Plants > Roots > Endosphere | place: USA: Tennessee... | reverse complement strand
TCGACACCGAGACCGGGCAGACGCGGATTCGGTCGTACGTGAGTGTCGACGACGTCGGCAGGGTGATCAACCCGATGATCGTCGAGGGGCAGGTGCACGGCGGCATCGCGCAGGGCGTCGCCCAGGCGCTGTACGAGGAGGCCGTGTACGACGACGAGGGCAACCTGGTCACCGGCACGATGGCCGACTATCTCGTGCCGTCGGCGGCGGACCTGCCCGACTTCGTGACCGAGCGGACGGAGACCCCGGCCACCTCGAATCCCTTGGGGGTCAAGGGAGTCGGTGAGGCGGGCACGATCGCTTCGACGCCCGCCGTGGTCAACGCCGTCGTGGACGCGCTGCGGCCCTTCGGTGTCCACGACATCCGGATGCCCTGCACACCCGAGCGGGTGTGGCGGGCGGTTCGGTCCGGGAAGGAGGCTCAGTCATGATTCCTCCGGCATTCGAGTACGTCCGTCCGACGAGTGTCGACGACGCGGTGAGCGCGCTCGCGGACATCGGCGAGGACGCGAAGGTGCTGGCCGGTGGTCAGAGCCTGCTGCCGCTGCTGCGGCTGCGGCTGGCCTTCCCCGAACTGGTCGTGGACGTCGGCCGTGTCCCAGAGCTGCGTGGGGTGCGCGAGGACGGCTCCACGCTGGTCATCGGCGCGATGACCACCCACCACGACGTCATCCACGACCCCCTGGTCCGCCGCCACGCGGGCCTGCTGGCGGCCGCCACGGCGACGGTCGCGGATCCCGCCGTACGGCACCGGGGCACCCTCGGCGGCTCGCTCGCGCACGCCGATCCGGCCGGTGACCTGCCCGCGGTGGTGCTGGCGCTGGACGGCGAGCTGGTGGCCCAGGGGCCGCGCGGGCGGCGCACGATCGCGGCCGGCGACTTCTTCGTCGACTACCTCCAGTCGGCGCTCGAACCCGACGAGCTCCTCGTCGAGGTGCGGGTGCCGAAGGCGGACGGCTGGGGCTTCCACTACGAGAAGTTCCACCGGGTGGCCCAGTCCTGGGCGACGGTCGGCGTGGCCGCGCTGGTGCGGCGCGACGACGGCCATATCTCCGAGGCGCGGATCGGCCTCACCAACATGGCCTCGACCCCGCTGCGGGCCTCGGCGGCCGAGCAGGCACTGACCGGAGCCGGTGACGCGGACGCCGTGGCGCGGGCCGCGGAATCCGCGGCGGAGGGCACCCGCCCGTCGCAGGACACATCGGCCTCGCCCGAGTACCGGGAGCATCTGGCACGGGTGCTGACCCGGCGGGCGGTGCTGGCGGCCTCCGGATTGGGGTGAGGACCGATCACGGACAGGCACGGCATCGACGGCCCGGAACAGGTGCGGGCCCGTCTGGAGGAGACGGGGTATCTCGTCGACGACGGGCTGGCCATCGCCTGTTTCCTGGCCCTGCGACTGCACCGGCCGATCTTCTGCGAGGGCGACGCGGGCGTCGGCAAGACCGCGCTCGCGTCGGCCCTGGCCGAGGCGCTGGGCGCGCCGCTGATCCGGCTGCAGTGCCACGAGGGCATCGACGCCTCGCAGGCCCTGTACGACTGGGACTTCCCGCGTCAGCTGCTGCATCTGCGGGCCGCCGAGGCAGCGGGGGTGAAGGACGCCGACCGGCTGGAGGGCGAGCTGTACGACCGGCGTTTCCTGGTCGCCCGGCCGCTGCTCAAGGCACTGGAGACACAGCCGTCGGTGCTCCTGGTGGACGAGATCGACCGGGCCGACGACGAGTTCGAGGCGTTCCTGCTGGAGCTGCTGTCGGAGTTCTCGGTGACCATCCCGGAGCTGGGCACGCTGCGGGCCGAGGTACCGCCCGTGGTCGTGCTCACCTCGAACCGCACACGGGAGGTGCACGACGCGCTGAAGCGGCGGTGCCTGTACCACTGGTTCGACCACCCGGGCTTCGCTCGCGAACTGGCCATCGTACGGCGGCGGTTGCCGGGTGTCTCGGCCCGGCTGGCGGAGCAGGTGACCACGCTGGTGCAGGCGCTGCGCGCCCAGGACCTGCTCAAGCCGCCGGGTGTGGCGGAGACGATCGACTGGGCCGAGGCCCTGGACGCGCTCGGCGCGAGCGAGGTCGACGCGGAGCTGGCGGTGGCGACGCTGGGGTCGGTGCTGAAGTACCGGGAGGACGCGGACCGGGCGCGGGGGCTGGACCTGGCCGCGGTGCTTGCGGCGCGAGGGGCTTGAGCGGCGTGGACGGTGGACGGCGGGCGGAGAGCCGGAGCGGGGGACCGGCCGGTGGCTGGGCCGACGCGGCCCTCCGGGCGGGCCCACGACTCGACCCACGCGGACCCGGCGCCCGTGCCGACGCCGTCCTCCTCGGCTTCGCCCGCGCCCTGCGAGCGGCCGGGGTCGACGCGAGCGCCGAACGCCTGCACACCTTCGTCCGGGCGGTGGACCAGCTGCGGCCCGGGATGCGGGCGGACCTGTACTGGGCGGGGCGGCTGACGCTCTGCGGCGGGCATGACGACCTGGAGCGCTACGAGCGGGTGTTCGCCGCATACTTCGGCGACGGTCCGTCCACCGCGCGCACGGTGGCCGCCGCTCCCCCGCCTCGGCTGCGGCTGGTCGTGGGGGACGGTCCAGTGCCTCGTACGACCGCCCGGGACTCGAGGGACGAGGCTCCGCCCGCGGCCGCCCTCGCGAGTTCCACCGAGGTACTGCGCCACCGCGATGTCGCCGAACTCGGTGCCGCCGAGCGGGAGCAACTACGGCGTCTGCTGGCCGCGTTCACCCTGCGCGGCGAGACGCGTCGCAGTGCGCGGCGACGGCCCGCCCGGCGCGGGCCGGTCGATCCGCACCGGACCGTGCGGGAGCTGCTGCGCGGTGGCGGGGAGCCGGCGCAGCTCCGTCACCGCGCCCGGACCGCCCGGCCGCGTCGGGTCGTGCTGCTCGTGGACGTCAGCGGCTCGATGGCACCGTACGCGGATGTGCTGCTGCGCTTCGCCCACGCCGCGGCCCTGCTCCGGTTCGCGCCCGCTTCCGGCCGCGGCGCCCGTACCGAGGTCTTCACGATCGGCACCCGGCTGACCCGGGTGACCCGCGAACTCTCGCACCGTGACCCGGACTTGGCGATGGCCGCGCTCGGTGCGGCGGTGCCCGACTGGCGCGGTGGCACCCGGCTCGGTGAGCTGCTGCGCGAGTTCCTGGACCGGTGGGGGCAGCGGGGCATGGCGCGCGGGGCGGTCGTGGTGGTGCTGTCGGACGGGTGGGAGCGTGGCGATCCGGAGCTGCTCGGTGCCCAGATGCGACGCCTCCACCGGCTGGCGCACCGGGTGATCTGGGCCAATCCGCGCAAGGCGCGGCCCGGTTACGCTCCCCTGGCGGCCGGGATGGCGGCGGCGCTGCCGAGCGTGGACGCCTTCGTGGAGGGGCACAGCCTGGCGGCGCTGGAGCGGCTGGCGGCGGTGGTGCGCGGGGCCGAACCGGCCCCGGTGGAAGGAGCGGAACGTGCGTGACATTCTTCCGGCGCTGAGCGACTGGTATGCGGCCGGCCGTCCGTTCGGGCTGGCGACGGTCGTGGCCGTCAGCCGCAGCGCGCCGCGCGATCCCGGTGCGGCGATGGCGGTGGGGCCCGGTGACGAGGCCGTGGGGAGCGTGTCCGGGGGCTGCGTGGAGGGCGCGGTGTTCGAGCTCGCCAAGGAGGTCGTGGAGAGCGGGGAGGCCCGGCTGGAGACCTTCGGGTACAGCGACGAGGACGCGTTCGCGGTCGGGCTGACCTGCGGGGGCGAGATCACCCTGCTGGTCCGGCCCGTCACGCACGAGACCGACCCCGGCTTCACGGCCGTCGCTGAGTCCGTCGCCGCGGGTCGCCCGGTGACCGTGGCGACGGTGACGGACGGCCCGGCGCGCATCGGGGCCACCCTCGCCGTCTGGCCGGACGAGGTGTCCGGCACACTGGGCTCGACCGGCCTCGACGTGGCCGTCACCGCCGACGCCCGGGGTGAACTCGCCCTCGGCGCCACGGGGTTGCGGCACTACGGCCCGCACGGCGAGCGCCGCGAGGACGCGGTCACGGTCTTCCTGCACTCCTTCGCCCCGCCCCCGCGCATGCTGGTCTTCGGCGCCATCGACTACGCGGCCGCGGTCGCCCGCATCGGCAGCTTCCTCGGCTATCGGGTCACCGTCTGCGACGCCCGCCCGGTCTTCGCCACGCCGAAGCGCTTCCCGGGCGCCGTCGAGGTGGTCGTCGACTGGCCGCACCGCTATCTCCAGAGCACCGAGACCGACGAGCGCACTGTCGTCTGCGTGCTCACCCACGATCCCAAGTTCGACGTGCCGCTGCTGGAGGAGGCACTGCGCCGACCGGCCGCCTACATCGGTGCGATGGGCAGTCGCCGCACCCACGACGACCGCCTCAAGCGCCTGGTCGACGCCGGGCTCACCGAGGCCGAGCTGTCCCGGCTGCGCTCCCCGGTCGGCCTCGACCTGGGCGCCCGTACGCCCGAGGAGGTCGCCGTCTCCGTCGCCGCCGAGATCGTGGCGCTGCGCTGGGGCGGCAGCGGCGCCCCGCTGACGGCCATCGCGGGGACGATCCACCCGTCGCCGTAACCCCACTGGAGGAAGTCATGGAACTGCACCACGAGTTCACCGTGCCGGTCCCGGTCGACGACGCCTGGCGGACGCTCCTCGACATCGAGCGGGTCGCGCCCTGCATGCCCGGGGCGAGCGTCGAGGAGTACGACGGCAAGACGGTGGCCGGCTCGGTGAAGGTCAAGGTGGGCCCGATCACCGTGACCTACAAGGGCACCGCCGTCTTCGAGGAGCAGGACGAGACCGCGCACCGCATGGTGCTGATCGCCAGCGGCCGGGAGACCCGCGGCCAGGGCACCGCGCGGGCCACGGTGACCGGCACCCTGGCCGAACACGACGGCGGTACGGCCGTGTCGGTGCGTACCGACCTCACGGTGACCGGACGTCCGGCGCAGTTCGGGCGCGGGGTGATGGCGGAGGTGGGCGACCGGCTCGTCGGCCAGTTCGCCGAGTGCCTGTCCCAGCGGCTGGGCGAACCCGAGCAGGCCCCGGCCGAGGCCGAGGCCGAGGAGGAGCCGACGGAGGCCGAGTCGCTCGACCTGCTGCGCACGGCCGGGGTGCCGGTGGCCAAGCGTGCGGCCGTGGGGGTCGCGGCGGTCGTGGTGGTGGCGCTGGTCGTCGCGCGTGTGCGGCGCCGGCGGCGGAGGTGATCCTTCCGGTGGGAGCCGTCCGTCCTCCGGCGCAGGTCGGGTGACGGCGCGGGAAAATCACCGGATTCGGATGTGTGAGGCGGCCCGAAAGGGGTAGCCACCGCACAACGAGGCATCATGCCTCCGCACTGCACCTCTGCGGGAAGGAGGTCCGTGACAGCGCACACTCGCAGCGCCCGGGCCGCTTGCCCACCTGTGCAGCGGCCCGGCCTTCGCGCGTCGCGCCGATCGGGTCACCTCTCGCCGCCCGGGAACAGCACACCGGGCAACCGGACCAGCGCCGACACCGCGGCGGCCGCATAGAGGCCGGCGGCGCCGAGCGCGACGGCGTGGAAGCCTCGGACGAAACGTGCCCCGTCACCGGGCTGCCCGGCGACCGCGCCCGCCACCGCGATGCCTATCGCCCCGCCGGTCTGCCGTGCGGTGTTGTTCATCGCGGAGGCCAGCCCGGCGCGCTCCCCGGGCACGGCGGCGATGGCCGCCGCCACGACCGCCGGGGTCAGGAACCCCATGCCGATGCCCCAGAGCAGGAACGCGGGCAGCAGGACCGGGTATCCGCAGTGCGCGTCGGCGCGGGCCAGGAACGCGAGGCCGGCCGTGGCCACGAGCAGGCCTGTCGCGGCCGGGAGGCGCGCACCTGTGCGGCTGGTGATGCGTCCGCCGAAGGGCGCTACGACGGCGAGCGGGGCGAACAGGGGAACGACCGCCAGGCCGGCGAGCAGCGCCGAGTGGTGCTGGACCGACTGCAGGAACAGCATCAGCACGAACAGCGTGCCGAGCGTGCCCAGGTTCATGATCCCGGCCGTCGCGTTCGCCGCGTCGAACGCGGGGCGCCGCAGCAGCGGGATCGGCAGCATCGCGTCGTCCCCGCGGCGGAGTTCGGCCACGGCCAGCGCCGGAACGGCGATCAGCGCGACAGCCACCGCCCCGAGCACCTGCGGGGCGTCGGCACCCGCACGGCCACCCTCGATGAAGGCGTATGTGGTCGCCAGCAGAATCAGGCTTGCGAGTATCACGCCCGGCAGATCCAGGCGCCTGGCCTGTTCCTCCCTGCTCTCCTGGACGATCGCGGCGGCCCACGCCAGGGCGACCAGCACGATCGGCACGTTCAGCAGGAAGATCGCACGCCAGCCGAAGCCGTCGGTGAGCGCCCCGCCGAGCAGCGGACCGGCGGGCAGGGCGAGGCTGCCCACGCCCGCCCAGACGCCGATCGCCCGCGCGCGGGCCGCGTCGTCGGGAAAGGCACGGCTGATGATCGCGAGCGTGCCCGGCAGCAGCAGCGCCGCGCCGGTTCCCTGCGCCGCCCGGGCGCCGACCAGGACGGGGACGTCGGGGGCGAGTCCGCAGGCCAGCGAGCCGGCGCCGAAGACGACGAGGCCGCCGAGGACCACGCGCCGATGCCCGTGGAGATCCCCCGCCGCCGCTCGTCATCATGAGCGCGGCCAGGGCCAGGACGTAGCCGTCGACGACCCATTGCAGGCCACCGACATCGGTGCCGAGGCCCGAGCCGATCGCGGGCAGGGCGACATTGACGATGGTGACATCGAGCAGCACCAGGAAGTACCCGACGCACATCACGACGAGAACGGTGCGCGGCGACCCCGTGTGCGGGGCGGGGCTGACCACGCGTCGGACGAGCGGTGCCGGTGAAACAGCCATGATTCTTTGGTAACAGCCGGGTCTGACAGTCCCTCGGACAGGACCGGATCGTCGACCGTGCCGGGTGCCCCGGGCAGTCGCTCCGAAACCGGGCCCTACCGCGGCGGCAGGCGGTGCAACTCCACCTCCGTGAGCCGCCCGTCGCCGACCGTGGCGGTCATGTACGTGCAGTGGGGCTGACGCCGGCGGTCGGTCGGCGATCCGGGGTTGAGCAGGCGCAACCCGCCGGGAGCGGTGGTGTCCCACGGGATGTGGCTGTGCCCGAAGACCAGCACGTCCAGCTCCGGGTACCGGGCCGCACAGCGCGCCTCACGGCCCTGCGCCGCTCCCGTCTCGTGCACGACGCCGAAGCGCAGGCCGCCGATCTCGGTGTACGCCACCTCGGGCAGCCGGGCCCGCAGGTCCGGCCCGTCGTTGTTGCCGTACACGCCGACGAGTCCGCGGCAGCGGCTCTCCAGCAGGTCGAGGGTGGCGGTGTCCACCCAGTCCCCGGCGTGGAACACGACGTCGGCGCGCGGGAGTTCGGCGAGGAGCCGCGCGGGCAGTTCCCTTGCCCGCTGCGGGAGGTGGGTGTCGGACATGAGCAGCAGACGCACGCGGCCAGCCTAAGGTCCCAGCGCGCTCGGGGCGCGGGCCGAGCCGCGCGGCCCGGTGGTCGATCAGTAATTCGATCTACAGACTGAACTGTTCAGTTCGAACTGGACAGTTTCGGCTGACGGCCCTACGGTGAGGGCATGGACGCAACGGCCACCGATCCTCCCGAGAGCATCACCGACTCCGCAGCGCGTGCCGCGCGTGATCTGCGCGTGGTGTTCAGTCGGCTGCGCCGCCGGATCAGGGAGGTCGCGGAGGACGACGAACTCACCCCGTCGCAGGTCTCCGCACTCACCCTGGTCGCCAAGCACGGCGCCGCGACGGCGAGTGCGCTGGCCACCGCGGAGGGCGTGCGACCGCAGTCGATGGCCACCACACTCGCCGCCCTGGACCGCCAGGGGCTGATCCGGCGCAGCCCCGACCCGGACGACGGCCGCCGCCAGCTCGTGACGCTGACCGACGCCGGCCGGCAGCGTGTGGAGGGCGACCGGCTGGCGCGCGAGGAGTGGCTGGCCCGGGCCGTACAGGACCGGTTCACCGAGGACGAGCGGCACACGCTCCTGGCGGGGCTGGCGTTGCTGGAACGGCTCACGAAGCCGTGATACCGAGCACCGAACGAAGGCCGGCTCCTCCCTCCAACGGCTTCGACCGGCGGCTCGTCGCGCCGATGCCCCTCGGGTCCGTGCCCAACCCGGTCGACTTCGATGATCGCCGTCGCACTGGTGCCATCGGTGTCGCCTCCGGCGCACCCTCCGCCCAAACGGCGTGGCTGCTCTCGGGGCTGTACCTGGCCACCGCCGTCGGTCAGCCGGTGGTCGGGCGGCTCGTGGACATGTACGGGCCTCGCCGCCTGTATCTCGTCGTACCGACCTCGTCGGGTACCGCTCCGCGGTGATGGGCCTGCCGCGGGGCCTGATCGGGCTCGCGACCCAGAACTACCGGCAGGCCGAGCCGGAGCGCATCGCCCCGGCCGCCGGTCTGCTGCGCACCGTCTCGTACCTCGGCGCGCTGGGGGCCTCGCCGCCACCCGCGGCCTTCTTCATCCACCGCGCCGACCCGCCCGGGCTGCACGAGTTGGCCCTGTTCATGCTCGCCGGGTCGGCGCTGCTCCTGGCGACCGCCCTGCCCGACCGTTCCCTCCGCACACGCGCACGCTCAAGAAAGGCCCGACCCATGACCGTCACCGCTCTCGACCCGCGCACCGCCCTCGTCGTGATCGACCTCCAGGCCGGCATCGCCGCGGCCCCCGTCCAGCCGTACACCGGCGCCGAGGTCGTCACCCGTTCGGCGCAGCTCGCCGACGCCTTCCGCGCCCAGGGGCTGCCCGTGGTGCTGGTCCGGGTCTCCTTCGCCGCCGACGGCGGGGACATGGTCCCCGGCCGCACCGAGGCGGCCGGCCGCGGCGGGGCCCGTCCGGAGGGCTGGGACATGATCGTCGGTGAACTGGCCGGGCACGCCGGCGACATCACCGTCACCAAGCGCAACTGGGGCGCCTTCCACGGCACCGGCCTCGACGTCCGGTTGCGCCGCCGCGGTGTCACACAGGTCGTGCTGACGGGCATCGCCACCAGCATCGGCGTGGAGTCCACCGCGCGGGCCGCGTACGAGCACGGCTATCACGTCACTCTGGCCACCGACGCGATGAGCGACATGAGCCCCGAGGCCCATCTCAACAGCGTGGAGCGGATCTTCCCGCGGCTGGGCGAGACCGGCACCACGGCCGAGATCCTGGAGCTGCTCGCCAAGACGCACGGCTGATCCGACCACGAACAGGCTTTCGAGGGAGGGGCGAAGTGGGGCCGGGGTCCCCGGCCGGGTTAGCATCTGGCCACCGCACCATCACGCACGGCAAGCGAACCGAGGGGGCTCGGAAGCCCGATGCCGGTCAAGGTCAGCGTCATCGTCCCGGTCTACAACCCGGGGCCCTACATCGAGGACTGCATCACCTCGTTGCTGGAGCAGTCCCTGCCTCCCGACGAGTACGAGGCGATCTTCGTCGACGACGGCTCCACCGATGCCACGCCGGCCCGGCTCGACGAACTCGCGGCCAAGGAGCCGCGGGTCCGGGTGATCCACCAGGAGCCCTCGGGCTGGTCGGGCAAGCCGCGCAACGTCGGCATCGAGGCCGCCCGCGGCGAGTACGTGATGTTCGTCGACAACGACGACAGCCTCGGCACCGAGGCCCTGGAGCGGATGTACGGCTACGGGGTGGCCAACGGCGCCGATGTGATCGTCGGCAAGATGGCCGGCAAGGGCCGTCAGGTGCCGGTGGAGCTGTTCCGCAAGAACCGGCCGCGCGCCTCCGTCGAGAACGCCCCGCTGATCGACAGCCTCACCCCGCACAAGATGTTCCGCAAGGCGTTCCTCGACGAGACCGGTCTGCGCTTCCCGGAGGGCCGGCGGCGGCTGGAGGACCACGTCTTCGTGGTGGAGGCGTATCTGCGCGCCGCGAACGTCTCCGTGATCGGCGACTACGTCTGCTATTACCACATCCGGCGCGACGACGAGGCGAACGCCGGCATCCAACAGTTCGATCCCGTCGGCTACTTCAAGAACCTGCGCGAGGCCCTCGACGTCGTCGAGGAGTACACCGAGCCGGGGCCGGTGCGCGACTCCCTGCACCGGCGGTGGCTGCGGGTGGAAATGGTGGAGCGACTGCGCGGCAAACGCTTCCTCAAGATGCCGGAGGACTACCGTCGCAAGCTGTTCGAGGAGATCCACCACATCGCCGGCGAGCGCTTCGGTCCCGGTGTCGCGGCCGGTCTGCAGGCGACCCAGCAGGTCGTCGCCGCGCTGATCGCCGCCGACCGCTACGACGACGTGGTGGCGTTCGCCGAGTGGGAGGCCGGGCTCACCCTCAAGCCCGTGCCCGGGAAGCTGGAGTGGCGGGACGGCAAACTGCGGATCGACGTGGCCGCCGAATTCACGGCGGGCGGCGCCGCGTTGACGTTCCCCGGCGGCGGGGTCCGCACCCCGCTGGACGGGCCGCCGCGCGACGTCGCCGAGGCCAAGGTCTGGGTCTGCGCGGACACCGTCGACCGGTTCGGCAAGGCCACCCTGGACCTGCTGGTGCGCGAACGGTCCACCGCCGCCCAATTCTTCCAGCCCGTCGAGGTAACCCGGGAGATCGTGCCGGTCGAGGACAGCGGGAACGTCCGGCTGGTCCTGCGGGCCACGGCCACCGTCGATCCGGCCGCCGTGGTGGACGGCGGCCCGCTGCGCGTCGGGCTGTGGGACACGTACGCCCGGGTCAGGCTGGGCGGCTGGAGCAAGGAGGCGCGGATCGGGCCGGGGCCGCGCAGGGCCCGTGCCGCCGCGCCCGCCGCCGTCGTGGGCGGGCATGTGGTGCTGCCGTACTGGACCGACTCGCACGACAACCTCTCCCTGGACGTGGACCGCGCGAACAAGCGCCTCGGCCTGGAGCGGCTCGACCTCGAGACCGTCACCGTCTCCGGGGCCCGGCTACGCGCTCCCCTGCCGCTGCACGTCCACGAGGAGACCGCCGTACTGCTGCGGCTGACCTCGTCGGGCCGCTCCGTGGACACGACCGGCACACTGTCCCCGTCCGGGGAGGGGGCGCTGCTCGAAGTGGCCCTGCCCGTCGGCGAGTTGAGCGGCGCGACCTGGCGGACCGCGTTCTCCGCGGCGCCCGACGCCGCCGAACCGCGCTTCCTCCCGCTGCCGCTCGCCCTGCGTGCGGACACCGACTCGGTCAAGGTGGTACCGAACCCCGGACCGTCGGCTCTGAGCCGACTGGCCCGCAGGGCACGGCGAGTGCTCGCCGCGGTCCTCGGGCGGCGTACGGCATCCGGTTCCAAGGCTCGAAAGGCATGACAGCGTGCGATCACTAGGGATAGCGGGCGCCTGGGCGCTTGAACCGAAGGTCTTCCCGGACGAGCGGGGCAGCTTCCACGAGTGGTATCGCGGGGAGGAGTTCCGCGAGGCCACCGGGTACGACCTCTCCCTCAAGCAGGCCAACTGCTCGGTCTCCCGCTGGGGCGTGGTGCGCGGCGTGCACTTCGCGGACGTGCCGCCCGGGCAGGCCAAGTACCTCACCTGCGTGCGCGGCGCGATCCTGGACGTCGTGGTCGACCTGCGTGTCGGCTCACCCACGTTCGCGCAGTGGGAGGCGGTGCGCCTCGACGACGACACCCGGCACGCCCTGTTCATCGCCGAGGGGCTCGGGCACGCCTTCATGGCCCTGACCGACGACGCGACCGTGGTGTACCTGACGTCGGAGGGCTACGCGCCCGAGCGCGAGCACGCCGTGCACGCCCTGGACCCGGACCTGGGCATCACCTGGCCCGAGGGCATCACTCCGCGGCTGTCGCCGAAGGACGAGGAGGCCCCGTCGCTGGCCGAGGCCCGGGAGGCCGGGCTGTTGCCGTCGTACGAGGCCTGCACCGCCTACTACGAGACGCTCCGGGGCGTCAGCGACTGACCGCGTACGGCTCCAGGGCCGTACGCAGCGCGTCCCAGCCGCGGCCACGCTTGAGACCCCGGTTGCGGGCGCGCACCAGCGGCCGCCAGAAGTCGGCCTCCAGCAGGGTCTCCGGCTTGACCGCCTTCACGCGCTCCAGAACCGCCTCAGGCACCTTCTGCGGGTCGGGCACCTCGAACTCGGCGATGATCTCGTCGTACTTGTCCTTGAGGACGGTGCTGGTGTGGTCGGCGCCGAAGACCACCAGCTGGCCGGTGGGCTGGGTGTCGACCAGGACCGTCACCAGGTCGGGGCGGTAGCGGTTCAGGATCTCGATGACCTTGTAGACATCACCGGTCCAGGCGTCGGTGTGCCGGTCACGGGCGGCCTCGTCGATGCTGCGCGGCAGCATGTCGTCGAAGACGATCACGCTGGACCAGTCGGCGTGCTTCTCGATGTTGATGAAGTCCCGCAGCGCGTACTCGAACAGGTGCATGCCGTCGATGAAGGACAGGTCGAGGGTGGTGCGCCGCCAGTACCCGAGCGGGCTGCGGCCCCGGCGCAGGTTGCGCACCGGGTGGCGGCCGCCCTTGAGGTGGGCGAGGGGGTTGTCGCGGGCGAAGAAGTCGTCGCTGGTGGCCTTCACCAGGTGGACGTCGCACTTGATCTCCGTGACCACCTTGAAGGCGGGGTCGATCGCGATGCTGGGCACCCTCGACAGCTTGAGGCTGCGCCCGTCGTTGACTCCGATCTCCAGGTAGTTGCGGTTGGCGGTGGCCTTGTGCAGGCCCCGCAGGAATTCGTGACGCTTCACGAAGGGGACTCCTTGCGGATCAGGGGAAGGGCTTCGTGCAGGGCGGCGCGCCAGTCGCGCAACGGCGGCAGACCGAGCTCCCGCCAGCGGCCGTGGGCGAGGACGCTGTACGCGGGCCTGGGCGCCGGGCGCGGGAAGGCCTCGCTGCCGACCGGCCGCACCCGGTCGGGGTCGGCGCCGAGGCCGCGGAAGACCTCGCGGGCCAGCTCGCACCAGGTGGCCTCGCCGGAGCTGGTGGCGTGCAGGACACGGCTCGCGCCCCGGCCCACGTGGGGGCCGAGGTCGGCGACGCGTGCGGCGACGTCGGCGCTCCAGGTGGGCTGACCGCGCTGGTCGTCGACGACGTCGAGGGTGTCGCGACGGGACTCCAGGTCGATCATCGTGCGGACGAAACTACGCCCGTGGACCCCGTAGAGCCAAGCGGTTCGCACGATTGCGCTCGATGAGGGGAGCTCCTCGGCCACGGCCAGCTCTCCGGCCAGCTTGGTACGGCCGTAGGCGGTGCGCGGGGCCGTGGGGTGGTTCTCCGGGTACGGGGTGTCGGCGTCGCCCGCGAAGACGTAGTCGGTGGAGACGTGGATCAGACGGGCGCCGAGGGCCGCGCAGGCGCGGGCGAGGTGGCGGGGTCCGTCGCCGTTGATCCGCAGGGCCTGCTGCTCGTCGGTCTCGGCGTCGTCGACGGCCGTGTACGCGGCGCAGTTGACGACGAGGTCGGGGCGCCGGTCGGCGAGCACCGCCTCGACCGCGTCCTGCCGGGTGATGTCCAGGGCCGCGTGGTCGAGGCCCGTGACGTCCTCGCCGCGCCGGGTCAGCTCGTCGACCGTGTCCCGGCCGAGCATGCCGCCGGCCCCCGTGACCAGCCACCTCATGCCGACCGCCGCTTCAGGGGCTCCCACCAGGCGCGGTTGTCGCGGTACCAGGCGATCGTGTCGGCGAGGCCGGTGGCGAAGTCGTGGCGCGGGCGGTAGCCGAGTTCGTCCCGGGCCTTGCTCCAGTCGACCGAGTAGCGCAGGTCGTGGCCCTTGCGGTCCTCGACGTACTCGACCATGTCCCAGTCGGCCCCGCAGGCCTCCAGCAGCAGCCCGGTGAGCTCCTTGTTGCTGAGTTCGGTGCCGCCGCCGATGTTGTACACCTCCCCCGGGCGCCCCTTCGTGCGCACCAGTTCGACGCCCTGGCAGTGATCCTCGACGTGCAGCCAGTCGCGGACGTTGAGGCCCTCGCCGTACAGCGGGACCTTCTTGCCGTCCAGGAGGTTGGTGACGAACAGCGGGATGACCTTCTCGGGGTACTGGTGGGGGCCGTAGTTGTTGGAGCAGCGGGTGACGCGGACGTCCAGGCCGTGGGTGCGGTGGAAGGCCAGCGCAAGCAGGTCCGAGGAGGCCTTGGAGGCGGAGTACGGCGAGTTCGGCTGGAGCGGGTGGGTCTCGGGCCAGGAGCCGGTCTCGATGGAGCCGTAGACCTCGTCGGTGGAGACGTGCACGAACGG
>Ga0075367_10000559_pt1 | contig 14154 bp, 15 predicted proteins | sample EndMethybrTD3032_FD_71399 | JGI IMG/M metagenome (GOLD analysis project Ga0075367, IMG submission 71399) | Populus endosphere microbial communities from Tennessee, USA - Endosphere MetaG P. TD hybrid TD303-2 | ecosystem: Host-associated > Plants > Roots > Endosphere | place: USA: Tennessee... | reverse complement strand
CGGCCTCCGAGAGCTGACCCCCGTCGGCGACGGGATGCCTCGAAACTACGATCCGTCGGTGCCGGGCTGAATCCGTGCCGCTACGTACATCTCACGCGATTGCACTGGGGGCCGGAGTCCGTCGCTGGTGGTCAGGAGCGCGCGTCACACCGCGGACAGCACGCCCACAGCGGCGAGCACCACCCATCCCAGGTAGGCGATGAGGCAGAACCTGTCGGGCCATCCGATGCGGATCTCCGGCGAGCCGCCCTGCCCGTGGGCGGGGGCCGCGGCGATGAGGAACCACACCAGTCCGGCCAACGGAACAACGGATGCGATCGCCAGGGTCCAGCCGAGCGCAGGCGCCACCCCCACTCCCGCGGATACCGCGGCGGCGGGGAAGCCGGCGAGCAGGAGAAGACCCAGCACCGTATGTGCCCTGCCCATGGGCGTGGCATCAGCGGACGGAGTCATGATCGGGTCCGCATCGATGAACGAGGCACCGAGCGCTCCCAGGGCGACGGCGGCCAGGCCGATGGTCCAGACGCCGCCGAACGGCCACAAGGCGACGCACGTCGCCGCCAGGCCGATGGCCATCGTGACGAAGGCGACACGCATGACCCACCCGTGTCGCCCGAGGGAGTATTCGCTGATCATCCGCCACGACGGGTCGTAGTCGGGCTCGAGGAAGTGGAGGATCGCGATCAGCCCCACCGTGATCCCGCCGGCGACGAGGGCCGTGATTGCGGCGAGGTCAGCGATGCTCACGTCTTGTTATCCATTCGCCGAGCGACCACGGTCATCCTCCTCCGCGGCACTCTACGTCACGCCCTGGGTGGGACGCGTTCGTGGAGCACGGGTCTGCGCCTCAGCGGGGTTCGACGCGCAGGGTCGTCTGGTGCGAAAGGACGTTGGTGATCGCGCGGGTTGCGGATCCGTTGCCGTACTTAGCCGCATACGCGACGTCGATCGCCGTGTCGTTGGAGGCGTCGAGGGTGTAGGTCACAGCGCGGGTCTGGCCGCGCCAGTTGAGGAATCCCTCGAAGTATCGGGCGACGCCCCTGTACCACTGGCCCTCGGGTCCCTTGACGGAACGCACGTAAAGCTTGCCGTCAACCACAACGTGCCAGACGATGACGAGCGTTCGAGATGAGCCGTCCGCCCGGCGCCCGGCGACGCGCACTTCTGAGGCCCGGTCGAGTTCGCGCAGCTCTGCCTCGGTCCACCCGCTCATCAAGCTCCCTCCGTGGAGATGCCGGCGGTGGCAGAACCGGCGTAGTCCTCGTCGGTTATGTGTTCTTTCCACGTGGTTGTCGTCGCGGGATCGTCACCCGCCTCGAGCATCGCGATGTGTTCCATGAAGCAACCGGGGGCTGCGGCGTGCCAGTGGTCCTCATCCGGCGGTGTGTACAGGGTCTGTCCCGGGTGCACCTCGACCACGGTGCCATCACGGTGCCCGAAGCGGGCGATTCCCTGGGTGACGTGCAGGTACTGGCCCCGCGCGTGAGAGTGCCAGGCGGTCCGCGCGCCGGGTGCGAAGCGCACGATCGCGACCGTCATCCGCTGGTCGGGCTCGTGTGGCGACGCGATCAGGTCCACCCAGACGTCTCCGGCGAACTGCTTCGGCGGGTTCTTCGCCGTCGGCCGGCTCGGTTCGATGTTCACTCGCGCATCTCCTTGCAACGCACTTCGCCGCGACGGCCCATGATCTCGACGGTACGCGTCAGGGAGACACGATGGGAGGGTCTGCCAGTACCGGGAACGTCCGCCACTGCCACCCGCGCCGCCGGGGCGATGGAGTAGATACGGGAAGGAAACCATGACTCTCACCTCCGGTGCGATCCGCACCACCCCGCTCCGCAGCGCCACGTCACTTCATAAAGGCGCGATCCTCACGATCGTCCTCGTCAGCTACTTCATGATCCTGCTCGACAATTCGGTGATCTTCACCGGCCTGCCGAGCCTGCAGGCCGATCTGCAGCTGACCGGCACAGAGCCGGCCTGGGTGCAGAACGCCTACACGCTCGTCTTCGGCGGCTTCCTGCTCCTCGGCGCCCGGGCCGGTGACATCCTCGGCCGCAAGCCGGTCTTCATCTTCGGCCTGATCGTCTTCTCGGTCGCCTCTCTGCTGATCGCGCTCTCCCCGGCGGGCTGGTGGATCATCACCGCCCGCGCCATCCAGGGCATCGGCGCCGCGATCGTCGCCCCGTCGGCGCTGTCGCTGATCACCGCCACGTTCGAGGGCAAGGAGCGCTCCCGCGCGGTCGCGTGGTACTCCGCGACCGCCGGCATCGGGGCCAGCCTCGGACTGGTCGTCGGCGGTGCGATGGCGTCGTGGTTCTCCTGGCGCGCCGGATTCTTCATCAACGTCCCCATCGGCCTCGCGATGCTCCTCCTCGCGCCCCGCTTCCTGCCCCGCACCCCCGCGCTGCCGGGCCGGTTCGACCTGGTCGGCGCGATCACCTCCACGCTCGGCGTCGGCGCGCTCGTCTTCGCGATCCTCAACGCCGCCGAGAACGGCTGGGCGAGCACGGCGACCCTGGTCGGGTTCGTCGTAGCGGCCGTCGTCCTGGCCGCGTTCCTCATCACCGAGGCGCGCGCGACGCAGCCGATCATGCCGCTGCGGCTCTTCGCCAGCCGCACCCGCACCGGCGCCTACCTCACCCGCCTGCTCTACCTCGGCGCGATGATCGGCTTCTTCTTCTTCACCAGCCAGTACCTTCAGGAGGCCCTGGGCTTCACCCCCATCCAGGCGGGGCTCGCGTTTCTTCCGATGACCCTCGTGAACTTCGTCGTCGCGATCGCCATCCCGCGGATCACCGCACGGTTCGGCAACACACTTCCCCTCGCCGTCGGGGTCGCGCTCACACTCGCCGGGATCTTCTGGCTCAGCCACATCACCCCCGCCAGCGACTACATCACCGCCGTGGCACTCCCGATGCTGCTGATCGGCGCCGGTCAGGGTCTCGCCTTCGCACCCATGACCACCTTCGGAATCGCCGGCGCCAACGCGGCGGATGCCGGTGCCGCGTCCGGGGTCGTGAACACCTTCCACCAGGTGGGCTCATCCCTGGGGCTCGGCATCCTCGTCGCGATCGCCGGCACGGCCGCCGCACAGACCAGCGGGGCCGCAGCATCCATCACGGCGGAAGCGTCCGCCGCGCTGACCGGAGCGAGCATCTTCCTGGTGATCAGTCTGCTCATGGTCCTCACGCTCATCGCACCGGGAGATCGCGCAGCTCACCGCCGGGCCGCCGCGGCCGATGGTGGCACTACCCGCCGCTCCCTGCTCGCCGCCGGCCGTCCCGCCGTGGACGCATGACCACGCAGCCCGCCGTCCTCCTCTGAAGGGATCCGCATGTCAGAAACCACTCCAGCGCAACGCGCAATCGGCGACTTCGCCCCGAAACTCGTCGAACTCACCGACGACGTCCTCTTCGGCGACATCTGGACGCGCCCCGGCCTCGCCCCTCGCGACCGCAGCCTGATCACCGTCGCCACCCTGATCGCCAACGGATCCACCGAACAGCTCGTCGGTCACCTGAGGATCGCGCGCGCCAACGGGCTCACCGAAGACGAGCTCAAAGAAGTCATCATCCACCTCGCCTTCTACGCCGGCTGGCCGCGCGCGACGAGCGCCATCACCGTCGCCAAGGGTGTCTTCGCTGAGGAAGTCGATGCTTGAACGGTCGGCACAGACACACCTCCGACCCCGGGACGTCACCGGAAGAAGCATGCAAGCGAGGCCGCGAATGATCCGCGAACTGACCGACTCCGAAATCGTCGACGGCTACGCGGCGCTGCGCCAGGCGATGCTCACGGCCGACGTGACCGCGCTCGAGGCCCTCCTGTCGCCCGGACCCGCACCCGGGCGACGATCTGCGGAATGGGCGGCGCCTGGAATCTGCAGCTGGTGATCCACTTCGCCTCGTCCCCGGCGGCCCCGTCGCGGTGCGCACGATCATCTTCACCTGGCGATCACGCCCCACTCCCGAACACCTCCTCCTGAGAAACCCTTCCGTGAAAGGAACGTGCATCATGCGAGCAGCAGTCATGTACGGCGCCGGAGACGTGCGCATCGCAAAGCCGTTCCCCTCGCCGATGCAGAGAACGGCCGTCACGCCGTTACGGAGGACGCCGCGGTCTTAGCCGCAGCGATCTCGTCCGTCTCGCCGAACAATCGACGACATTCGGCATGAAACCTCTCGGCGACTGCGACGCCGAGATCGGTGAGCTCTCCAGCGTTCACCACAACCGCGTACGGGCCGCTATCCACGTCGACACGGCTCGAGCCCACTGACGTTTCCAGTGGGCCGATTAACCCGAATCGTGTCGGCCGGGTGGAAGGGCCGCTGGATTCATTCAGTTCCACTTCGAACCAATTCGATTGGCAAAGGAATGAGACCCGAATGAATCTTGCTCCTAGCCTGGGGGAGGCGGGCAACACGGCGTAACGCCGCGTGGACGCCTCTGTCGCAGGGAGAGAGCTATGACAACTTCAGAAGACGATGCTTTCGCTTTCGAGCTGAATGCGAAGCAACGCGAGGTTCGTGAAGGTTATGTGGCGCATAAGGGCTATTGGCCGGAGGGGCACACGCCGGCGCTCGCCCTTGATCCCGAATGGCTTGGTGCGTTTCTCGCGTATGGGCGGGCGGTAGTGGCGAAAAACGCCCTCGATCCAAAGGTCCGGGAACTGATTTTCATCGCCGTAGACGCGTGCGTCACACACCTTTACGCCCCGGGGGCGAAGAGCCACATGCGGCGTGCGCTGGAGATCGGCGCGACGACTGAGGAGATATTGGAAGTGCTCGAGATCGTTTCTCTCGTAGGCGCCCACTCTACGTCCTTGGGCTTCCCGCTCTTGCAGGAAGTACTTGACGAGCGGGACGAAGGACGGCCCTGATCCGCCGTGGACACGCCTCCGCGCACGAGTCCCGGTTCTGACTAATACGCGAGCGGGATTAATCGACCGCCAATTGGTATTGGACTGAAAAGTATTCTCCCCTGAAGCTGAGCCTGGGGTCGCCGCTCAGTCGACTTCAGCAACGCCGCTTGGCGGCATCATCAAAGGAGATACGTTGACCGATATCGTCATGATCGCCGGAGCGTTCCAGGGCGGCTGGTATTTCGACCCAGTCATTCCATCGCTCGAAGCGGCCGGCTACCGTGCCTTCGGCCCGACGCTACCGGGGCTCGAGCCCGACTACCTGCCGGTCACACCTGTGAATCTCGAAAGCCACGTGAGCTTTCTCGAACGATTTCTGGATGACCTGGGTTCCGACGACGTCGTGCTGGTCGGCCATAGCTACGGGGGAATGGTCATCACCGGCGCAGCCGCTCGATCGCCCCACCGGATTTCAAAATTGATTTATCTCGATTCCCCCGTACCGGTTGACGGTGATCGAGTGTGGGACCTCATCCCCGTCGAGGCCCGAGGCGGTTTCGTGGCGGCCTGTCCTGATGGCTACATGGTGGAGCCGCATCCTGACCTCATGGTTCTGGAGCCGCGATCGATTCCCCACCCCGTCGCTACGTTCCTCCAACCACTCGACGCCCCCACCGACACCCTCACCATGCCTCGCACGTTCGCCGTCGCAGGGAACGGGTCGGCGTTCCAGTCAGTCTACGAACGGCTCGCCACCGAGCCGGAATGGGAAACCCTCACCCTGCCGTGCGGCCACGACTTCGTTCGGGAAGCTCGTGAAGACGTCACTCAGCTGATCCTGGATCAGGTCCGGGCGCTCCGCAGCCCATCGCATGCCGACTAACAGGTCCATCACCCACCCGCGCACCAAATCTCACCCAGCGGTCCGCGCGACTGCTCAGATGAAGGAAACAATGATGATTCGCACGAAACTTGCCTTTGCCACAGCACTTGCCGTCGCGGCCTCGATGATCTTGGCCGGGTGCTCCACCGGAGCGGAGTCTGAACCCACCGAAGGCGGCGGGACCCTGACCCTCGGCGACATCGTCTCTGCCTCGACCTTCGACCCCGCACAGGCGGGGTGGTCGAACACAGCGCCCTACTACCAGGCGGTCTTCGACACATTGATACTGCGCGCTGCGAACGGCGATCTCCTGCCCATGCTCGCGACCGACTGGGAATACGACTCGACCAACACGGTGCTCACCATGACGATCCGCGACGACGTGGAATTCACCGACGGGAGTCCACTCACGGCCGACGTTGTGAAGCAGAATCTTGAGCGCTTCCGCGACAACAAGGGCGTTGACTCTAGCGCTCTCGCTGCGGTGCAGAACGTCGAAGCCCCGGATGACACGACCGTGATCCTGACCCTGGACGCACCGAACCCCGCGCTTCTGGGCGACCTCGCGCGCGATGCAGGCGTCGTCGCCAGTGGCGAGTCCCTGTCATCTCCGGACATCGCAACCAATCCCGTGGGTTCGGGACCCTACATTCTCGACCTGGCCAATACGGTGACGGATTCGACCTACGTCTATAAGAAGAATCCCGACTATTGGAACCCCGACCTCCAGCACTACGACAAGTTGGTCATCAACACCTACGCTGATCCGACCGCAGCGTTGAATGCGATCAAGGCAGGCGATGCGAACGGCGTTCTTCTGGCGTCCAACAACGACCTCGCGCAGGTGGAGGAAGCCGGATGGACTATCCATGCCAACGAGCTGAACTTCTCGGGCTTGCTGCTGTTCGATCGTGAGGGTTCGATAAACGAAGCCCTCGGCGACGTGAGGGTGCGCCAAGCCATCAATATGGCTCTGGATCGCGACGCGCTGCTCGAAGCAATCGGCAGCGGCTATGGCACTGCCACCGAACAGATCTTCCCCGCGACGTCGGTCGGCTTTGATGAGGAGCTCGACAGCACCTACAAGTACGACCCGGACGGAGCAAAGGATCTTCTGACGGAGGCCGGCTACCCCGACGGATTCACGTTGGAAATGCCCACGACCGCCGTCCTCGGCTCGAGCGCATTCGCTCTGATCGGTCAGCAGCTCGCGGACATCGGCATCACGGTCAACTACTCGGATCTCGGCGGCGGGGGCCCGTACGTGGAGGGGATGCTGGGGGCCAAATACTCTGCGGCGTTCATGCAGCTCTCTCAGGATTCGGACTGGAAAATCTCTCAGTTCATCATCGCGCCGGGCGCAGTTTGGAACCCCTTCCGTGTCGCCGATGACACGATCGAGGACCTTCTCTCCAAGATCCAGTTCGGTGATGAAGAGGCGGTACACGAGTTGAACGCCTACATCGTGGAGCAGGCGTGGTTCGCGCCGATGTATCGGGTTCAGGGCAGTTTCGCTACAGATGCGGCCACGACGGTCGAGATGATGACCACCAACTCGTTCCCGGCAATCTACGATTTCCAACCGACACCCTGACCCGATGGTGCCGATCCGCCCTGCGCGCGGATCGGCACCATGGCGCGGCTCGACCTAAAAGGACCAACGCAATGCAAGATGCTCAAGCAGCTCGACTGACTGCAGCCGCGATGTCAGCTCGTTCCGAGCTCCTGAATCTGCTCGCGGGATCGGCGATGAGTTCCGACATTTCGAGCGTCGACTTTCAAAGGACTGTCTACAGCGAGGACGCAGTCCTCGATCGCGGCCCCGGCTTCGCCATCGCGGAGGGGGTCGAGGCGATCGCGGGCATCATGCACGAACCGAACCACCTGGCAATGGTCGAAGCCGGAATGGCGCACCTTGCCAGTCAACCCTTCATCCTCGTCGACGGTGATTCAGCCGTGGCCTGCGGCTACCTACAGGTCGTGGACCGGTCGCCCGTCCCGAACCCTACGATCACCCCCAACTCCTACGCCCCGCATCCGCGCACGTTTGTGGTGACCGCGAACGAATGGCGCTTCGAGCGCATCGAATCGGTATGGCGGGTGGTTCGACGCACCATTCGAGATGCTCTCAGTGAGGAGGGCCGCGACCTGATACGCGGTGTCATCGAACGCCCCGATGTCACTCGCGAGCGAATTCGGGCAGAAGGCTGAACGCGGACGCATTCATCCTTGTGCAGCGTGCTTTTCGGGCATCCTCTCCGCGTACACGACGCGGATCGTCCGCCTCTCCGCCCTCGAAGGGCGCGAGGGAGCGGCGATTCTGCGAGTCACGCGATCTCTGCGAAGGACTCCGAGACCCAGTCGGCGAGATTCCTGCGACATAGGGCATGTTGTCGATCGAGATGTGTTCGGTCCCGGCGGCCCACCAACCCTGGCCGGCGATGCCGATGGCCACGAGAGCCTCGTCGATCGGTCGGTCGGACGAGCAGGACTCTGAACGCCGGGCTCGCTGCGGATCTCTCCGATGACGACATCGGCGACAACGACCACCGCCCTTGTGTTGGCGTCGTCTGCGGACTCTATTCCGATACGCAGAATTGCCCCAGTGCCTTCAAAGTCAGTCAGTGCATACGACAACTCACCCTCTGTCTCGCGCCATCGTGACTCGGGCGGGTATCGACCTTTCGCAGGTTTGCACAGCTTCGCCCGATGCGAGACGGTCTTTCTCACGCGTTTACTCAGGGAATGGGTGCTGAGGGCGTGTCGCTCGGAGCACGATGTTGGCGGCGCTCCCCGCGGCCAGCGGGATGTCGCTCCCGCCATGTGGCCGCCGGTTGCTGCTCTGCAAGGCGGCCTCGCCGATCGGCTGGCGGAGCCGGCGTTCACGACCTCGAGGTGCACGCCTGATTGCATCGTTCGCGGGGAGTGCAGATTGCTGTGCTCGGCGAGGCGGCCCTCGTCGCTGCGATCCGCCCCACCGCATCCCAGCAATCAGGTGGGGTCGGCGTTCATCTCCCACTGCTTGGGTGAGCGCCAGAGTGCGCTGGTCGTCAGAGATCGGATCATCTCCATCTCCTTCGGCAGGCGGTTGTAGAGCTTCATGAAGAGCTCTTCCACATCGAGAAGCTCGGCCGTCCAGTCGCGGCGATTGATGGCCATGCACGCGAAAAAGTCCTCCTCGGAGAAATCCATGCCATCCCAGGTGAGATCTTCGTAGCGCGGCACCCAGCCGATCGGACTCTCGATCGCGAGCGCTCGGCCGCGGGAGCGGGCGACTATCCACTCGAGGACGCGCATGTTCTCGCCGAATCCGGGCCAGAGGAAGTCTCCGTTCTCGTCGCGCCGGAACCAGTTGACCTGGAAGATGCGGGGAGCGTTGCGCACATTCCGGCCCAGTGCGAGCCAGTGGTTGATGTAGTCGCCCAGGTGGTAACCGGAGAACGGGAGCATCGCGAACGGGTCTCGGCGCACCACGCCCTGTGCGCCGAACGCGGCGGCGGTCGTTTCGGATCCCATCGTGGCGGCCATGTAGACGCCGAACGCCCAGTTGAAGCTCTGCGCGACGAGGGGGATGGTACCGGCGCGACGGCCGCCGAACACGAAGGCCCGGATCGGCACACCCTGCGGGTCGTCCCACGCATCGTCCAACGCGGGGTTCAGCGTCGCCGGCGAGGTGAACCGCGAGTTCGGATGCGCCGCCTTGGTTCCCGACTCCGGAGTCCAGTCGTGTCCTTGCCAGTCGATCGCATGCGCCGGCTTCGGCCCGTCCATGCCCTCCCACCACACGTCCCCGTCGTCCGTGAGGGCGACGTTCGTGAAGATCGTGTCGGAGCGGATCGACTCCATCCCATTCGGATTCGTCGCATACGAGGTGCCCGGTGCGACCCCGAAGTACCCGGCCTCGGGGTTGATCGCAAGAAGAGTTCCATCTTCGCCGGGTTTGATCCACGCGATGTCGTCCCCGACGGTGGTCACCCTCCACCCCTTCTCGGCGAAGGAGGGCGGCGGGACGAGCATCGCGAAGTTCGTCTTGCCGCACGCGCTCGGGAACGCCGCCGCCACATAGGTCTTCTCCCCCTGCGGGTCGGTCACGCCCAGGATGAGCATGTGCTCGGCGAGCCACCCGTCGTCACGGGCCATGGTGGAGGCGATACGCAGTGCCAGGCACTTCTTACCGAGCAGCGCGTTGCCGCCGTAGCCCGAGCCGTAGGACCAGATCTCGAGGGTCTCCGGAAAGTGCACGATGTACTTCTCGGCCGGGTTGCAGGGCCACTCGGCGTCCTTCTCACCCTCACTGAGCGGTGCTCCGACGCTGTGCACGCATGGCACGAACTCGCCGTCCGCTCCGAGCACCTCCGCGGCGGCGCGCCCCATCCGCGTCATGATCTTCATACTCACGACGGCATATGGTGAATCGGTGATCTGCACACCGATCTGGGCGATCGGCGAGCCGAGTGGACCCATGCTGAACGGCACCACATACATCGTGCGTCCTGCCATCGATCCCGTGAAGAGGTCAGTGAGGATCCGCCGCATGTCACGCGGCTCCATCCAGTTGTTGGTGGGGCCCGCATCCTCTTCACTGCGGGCGCAGATGAAGGTGCGATCTTCCACGCGCGCGACATCGCTCGCGTCGCTGCGTGCCAGGAAGCTGCGTGGTCGCTTCACCGGGTCGAGCCGGATGAAAGTGCCCGCGTTGACAAGCTGCTCGCACAGCGCGTCATATTCGGCATCCGAGCCGTCGCACCAGTGAACGCTCGTGGGGGTGCACAGTTCGACCATCTTCTCCACCCAGGCCACAAGCCCGCGATGTTGGACCCACTCCGGTGTGCTCATTCTCCGAGCCTGCCGTGACAACGGCATCCGCACCAGACAATGTCAGGAATCGGTATGCTCAGGCTTTGCTCGGGGTCTCATATTTCTTCATGACGCACGACCTCGCCGTGGTGAAGGAGTTCGCCGACCGCGCCATTGTCCTCAAGGTCCTCGGCCGTCGCAACGGCCTCACTCAGGAGGAGATCGTGGAGGCGATCACCCACCTCGCCTTCCACACCGGATGGCCGCGCGCCTTTCGGCCATCACCGCGGCCAAGAAGCTGTTCGCCGTGGATGCCGTGAATGAGGAGCGGGACCGATGAGAAAGCCCCGCGGCCGTGACAGGTTTTCGCTCGCGCGTCCACCCACCTGTCTGGCCCAGCGAACCACGCACTCGGATGCAGCCGGCTCAACCCTCGACGGGGGGATCGACGGCTGCGACCTCGACCTCGACGCCACGCGTGCGCAGATCGTCCACCAGGGCCGCCGGCGCGCCGTCGTCGACGATCACGAGGTCGAATGCGTCGAGCGGCAGCAGACGGTGCAACGCGCGGCGGCCGAACTTGGTGTGATCGACGAGAAGGATGCGGCGGGCGGCGGCGTCGAACATGGCGCGCTTGGTGTCGACCGTGAGCACCGACTGATGGTAGCCGACGCCGTCGACGATCGCGGAAGTCGACATCAGCAGCAAATCGGCGCGCAGGAGCGAGATGCTCTCGATCGTCAGGCGGCCCATGAAGGCGTTGCACCAGCCGTAGAAGTCGCCCCCGAGGGCGATCAGGTCGAGATCCTCGACGTCACGCAGCTCGTTCATGATCGTCAGCACGTTGGTGATCACGGTGACCGGCGCGCGCTGCTCGATGAGGCGCGCCACGCGGAGAACCGTCGTGGAATCGTCGAGGAATATCGCCTGCCCGGGCTCGATGTGCGCGAGGGCCGCCTGGGCGATCGCCTCCTTCTCCGCCTGTTGGCGGGGGAAGCGGTAGAGGTCGCTGGACTCGACAAGGCTCGTCGACGCGGCCGTCGCGATCCCGCGCGCCTTGCGAAGGATGCCGCGCGCCTGCAGCTGGTCGAGGTCGCGGTGCACAGTCATCAGCGAGATGCCGAAGCGTTCAGCGAGCTGATCGATCCGGACGACGCCGTCGGTGGCGACGGCCTCAGAGATCAGTCGCTGGCGGTCCTGCTGCCGTACCTGCCGTGCGCCGGTGGCGATGTCCTCGCTCATCTGCCCTCTCCGTCGCCGGCACTCAGTGCCGGGCGGTCGCCGACCGCTCCCCGAGAATGCTACCCAGCGCGTTCGGGTCGTGCGCGAACCGTCCGAGGAACAGGCCGTCGACGGAGGCCCCCAGTTGCGACAGGAGCCCGACTCCCGCGGATCCGCCATAGATGATCCGCGCGTCACGGGGCACGTCACGCTCGGCGAGCGTGCGGCGAAGAGCTGTCGCGACCGTCGCGATGTGATCGACGGATGCTGCGACCTCGGCGCCGATCGCCCATACCGGCTCGTACGCGACGATCAGGTCGCCGGGGCGAGGACCGGCGGCGTCGAGCAGTCGCGTCAGCTTGCGGGCGCACCAGGCGGCCGCGGTCTGCGCGTCGCCGGGTTCGGGCTCGCCGATGCACAGAATCGGCGTGAGACCGTTGCGCCAGGCGGCTGCGATCTTGGCCGCGATGTCCGTCTGGCTCTCGCCGAACAGGCGTTCACGTTCGGCGTGGCCGACCTCCACGAACCCGCAGCCGATCTCGCGAAGCTGCGCACCGCTGACCTCGCCGGTGAACGCGCCGGCGTCTTCCGGGGAGAGGTTCTGACCGCCGACGCCGATGCGCAGTCCGCGGACGCGATCGATGACGGCCGGGATCGCCAGAAACGACGGCACGACGATCAGCTCGGTGTCCGCAGGGATCTCCAGCGACGCGATCTCGTCGACCCAGGCGAGGGTCTGATCGAACCCGAAGTACATCTTCAAGCTCGTCGCAATGACAGTCGCCCCGAGCGTCACGGCCTCTCGCCCGCTGCGCACGCCGCCTCGTAATCGCCGATCAGCGCAACCTTCTCTGCGGATCCCGACGCGTCGTCGAAAGTGTACGAGAGCCACTCACGCGCCAAGCGGCGGGCGAGCTCGAGCCCCACGACACGCTGCCCGAAGGTGAGCACCTGCGCATTGTTCGAGAGCACGGAGCGCTCGACCGAGAAGCTGTCATGCGCCGTGACGGCGCGGATACCCGGCACCTTGTTCGCCGCGATCGCGACTCCGAGGCCGGTGCCGCACACGAGCAGCGCGCGATCGGCCTCGCCGCGTGCGACTCGCTGAGCCGCCTCGATCGCAACGGTGGGATATGCGGTGTGCCCGTCGGCGCTCACGCCCACATCGATGACGCTCTCCACCCGCGGGTCGTTCTCGAGGTCGGCCTTGAGGGCGTTCTTGTAGTCGTAGCCGGCGTCGTCGGAGCCGACGACGATGCGGAGTCCGGTCATGAAGGGATCCTGTCTGTTCTCGTGCGCGGGTCTGGGAAGCTCAGGCGTCTCTTGCGCCTACGGCGGTGACGATCATCGCAAGGGAGATCGCGCCCGGGTCGGCGTGGCCGACGCTCTTCTCCTGATGCGGTCGTGCGCGGCCCATGCGGGGGACGAGCTCGGCGGTCGCGTCAGCGGCCAAGGTCGCCGTCTGCGCCGCGTGCCGCCACGCGTCCGCCAGGTCGCCGTCTGCAGGTGCACTGAGAGCCTGCGCGAACGGGATGGCAGCGTCGAGCATGGTCTTGTCTCCCAGTTCCGCCTTGCCTGTGCGCTGGATCGCGTCGACGGCCGCAGTGACGGCGGCGGCCGCATCCGCTTTCGTCGGCACCAGCTCGTCACCCAGGCGTCGCGCAGCCGTGCGCAGCGCCAGACCCCAGAGCGCGCCCGACGTCCCGCCCGCTCGATCCGCCCACGCTGATCCCGCCGCCTCGAGCACTCCACCCACTCCGGCGCCGGCCGCTGCAGCGGTGCGGGCGGCTTCGGCGGCGGCGGCAGAACCGCGCTGCATGCCGATGCCGTGATCGCCGTCGCCGGCAACAGAATCCAGTGCGCCCAAGTCCGCGACGCTGGCCTCGATCGTCGCCGCAGCGACCGTGAACGCACGAGCGACCGCGGGAGCTAGAGCGCGGGATTCCTCGGAGGCGGACGCCCGCATCGCGCCGAGAGCACTCGCCTCGGCGTCGTCGTCGAGGTCCTCGCCCGCTTTCGCGACCACGGCCGCCTTCCGGTATCCGGGCGCAGCGGCCGGCGCGCGCCACGCCGCTTCGAGCTCGTCGGTCAGCCAGGTCAGCGTGAGCGAGACACCCGCCATCTCGAAGCTCGTGACGAACTCCCCCACCTCAGGCTCCACGATCTCGATTCCGTGATCGGCGAGCAGTCGAGCGACCGCGTTGAAGAAGACGAAGAGTTCTTCGCCCTTCACCGAGCCGAGCCCGTTCACGATCACAGCGACCTTGCTCGACGCATCGTCGGGCGCTTCGAGAAGGAGCCGCTCGACGAGCGTGGACGCGATCTCGTCGGCCGACGCGATCGCCCTCTCGTCGAGCCCCGGTTCGCCGTGGATGCCCATCCCGAGACC
>Ga0075367_10000557_pt1 | contig 14166 bp, 18 predicted proteins | sample EndMethybrTD3032_FD_71399 | JGI IMG/M metagenome (GOLD analysis project Ga0075367, IMG submission 71399) | Populus endosphere microbial communities from Tennessee, USA - Endosphere MetaG P. TD hybrid TD303-2 | ecosystem: Host-associated > Plants > Roots > Endosphere | place: USA: Tennessee... | reverse complement strand
TCGCGGATGTTCCACCACAGCAGCGCCGCTGCCACGACGACGAGCCCGATCACCCATGGCAGCAGGCCGTCAGCGAGTTCGGCGTGCGTTTCGATGAGCGCGTTCTCGGCGACTCGCTCTTCCAGCTGCTCGCCGGACTCTTTCGAGATCGGCACGAGCACCAGCGCGACCAGCGTGACACCGAGGGTGAGATACCCGGCCCACCGGCGAAAACGCGGCCACGCAGCGGTGAGGACGACCAGCACTGCGGCGAGGGGAACGATGACCTCCGTCGCGTGGACGACCAGGGGATGGAGGGGCAGGCCGAAAATGGTGTCGAACATCGTGCTCCTTGCAGGGGGTGGGGATTGGATGGCTTCCTACCCGAAAAGGAGTCGGAACAGCAGCATCCCGACCAGCGTCGTGTAGAACGCGAACATCCCGACGAACCACCACCGCCAGAAGCGAAGTCGCTTCGCGCCCCTGGCATATTGTTCCCGCGCCTCATCGACTTCGGCCCATGTCGGCGTGATCAGCCGGTTCATGACCGCCGCCCCTGTGGCCTGGCCGCTGCGGGCGTGGGCGTCGGGAGGCTGGCGGAACAGGTCGTGGACCGTGTGGACATCGCGGGAGAGCACAGGCTCACCGTCGCGGTGACGCGGTGCGGTCTGGTGGATGCGGTCGGTACGGTGCACGGGTCGGGCCTTTCATTTCACGCACCCCTGATGCGCAGAAGAATGAGCGGACCGGCCCCAACCAATCCTCATGAATGTCTTTCGACTCGCTCAGTCTGACGCGGGTCGGTTCAGGACCAGCGGGCTTGACACAAGCGCTGCAGAGCAATAGACGAATGGGTCTATTCAAGGGAATGTTCTGCCACCGCCCACGGTTTGCTGACTGTGTGGCGCCCGATCACGGTCGTCGCACCAGAACCAGGGCGTAGCGCCCGGAAGCTGAGGAGCTCATGAAGGCCATCTGGAATGGGACGGTACTCGCCGAATCAGACGACACGGTCGTCGTCGAGGGCAATCACTACTTCCCGAAGGAGTCGATCGACGATCGCCACTTCCTTCCGAGCGAGAACCGCAGCGTGTGCCACTGGAAGGGCACCGCGAACTACTTCCATGTCGAGGTCGACGGCAAGCGCAACTCCAACGCCGCCTGGTACTACCCGACTCCCTCGGCTGCCGCGTCGGAGATCACGGGTCACGTCGCCTTCTGGCACGGCGTCGAGGTCGTTCCCTCTTAAGTGACAGACGCCGATTAGGCAGCGGGGGCGCGACGCGCGAGCATCTTTCCATGCGATCCCCCGGACAGCGGCTCCTGCGACTGTGGCGCCGCCTGCACCGGCTGCCCGGCGGCACCCGGCTGTTCTCCCTGATCTTCGGCTGGCGGGTTCCCTATTCCGGTTCGGTCAGGCCGCACATCCGCGCCCTCGCACCGGGTCACGCCGAGGTCGAGATCCCCGACCGCCGCCGCAACCGTCAACACCTCGGCTCCGTTCACGCCGTCGCACTGGTGAACCTCGCAGAGCAGGCCAGCGGGCTTGCCCTGCTGACTGCACTGCCCGACGGCATCCGAGGCATCGTCACTCAGATATCGGTGCAGTACGTGAAGAAGGCACGTGGGCCCATCCGGGCCGTGTGCGACGTCACCGCGCCTGCGGTCTCGGGCGACGTGGAGTTCGATGTGACCGCCGACTGCCTCGATCGCGGCGGTGACGTCGTCGCCCACGCCACCGTGCGCTGGCGGCTCGGAGTGCAGCGCTGACCGTCATCCGCCGCGTGCGCGAGACCCTTCAGCGGGCGACGTCGGGGGCGAGGGCTATTCTCCCGTCATGGCCGAGTCCGCGAAGAAACCCGAGCTGCACGTGGACACGGTCGCGGAATGGGAAGCCTGGCTGAAAGCGGATCCCGATCCGACCGGGGTCCGGCTGCGCCTGCGGAAGAAGGGGACGACCAAACCCGGGATCACGTACGCCGAGGCCCTTGATGTCGCGCTGTGCTTCGGGTGGATCGATGGTCAGTCGAATTCCGTCGATGCCGACTACTTTCTGCGGACCTTCACGCCACGGCGACCGCAGAGCCTATGGTCGAAGGTCAACATCGGCCACGTGACTCGGCTGATCGAGGAAGGTCGCATGCGGCCCCAAGGCCAGCACGAGATCGACCGCGCGAAAGCGGACGGCCGATGGGACAGTGCGTATCGGCAGAGCGACGGTGAACTGCCCGTCGAGCTGCAGGACGCCCTGAACGCCGACCCCGAGATCGCGCGAACTTTCGCGTCCCAGTCGGCGCAGAACCGGTTCGCGATGGCCTTCCGCGTGGCTGGTCTCAAACGTCCGGCCTCCCGCGCCGCTCGTGTGGCGCTGTACGTCGAGATGCTCAAACGAGGCGAGACCCTTCACTGACGTTTGCTGCGTCAGCCTACGGAGCGAGGGTCGAGCTCGCTGGTACGGGCTCGGCGGGCGACGAGTCGGTTGAGGCGCTCGGACATGAGCACGCCGAGAACGACCAGCACGGCGAGGAACAGGGGGAAGATCCACATCCCCGTCCAGATCGAAATCGCACCGAACAGCGGCGGCACGAAAGTCGAACCCGTGTAGGCCGCGGCCATCTGTATGCCGACGATGGCCTGCGAGTTGCGGCGGCCGAAATTCACCGGGGTCGAGTGGATGATCGCGGGGTAGATCGGCGCGCATCCGAGTCCGAGAATCACAAGCCCCACGAGCGCGAGCACGTCGGTGTCCACCGGCAGGGCGAGCAGCACGACACCGAGTCCGACGGTCAGGAATCCACCCCGGATCATCCTCCGGTCTCCCGCTCGGTCGGCGACGAAGCCGGCAAGGAAGCGCCCCGCCGTGATGCCCAGGAGGAACAGCGACGCGAACGCGGCAGCTGTGGCGGGGGCGACTCCTCGATCAGTGACCAGGTAGGTCGACGCCCAGAGGATGGCTGTGCTCTCGAGCGCGCAGTACGCGAAGAAGGCGGTCAGGATCAGGATGACGCCGGGAATCCGGATCGCTCGCGCGAGAGGGACGTGGGTGCGGCCCCTTCCCGAAGGCTCTTCCGCTGCGCCGGAATCATCATCGTGCCCGCTGGGGACGATCGGGTTGACCTTGCCCCACAGCGGGATGCTGATCAGCAGTGCGAACGTGAGCACCGCTTGGATGAGGCCGATGATCAGGTAGGCGCTGGACCAGCCCATCCCCGAGGCGAGGGCATAGCTCATGATGAACGGGCTGATCGAGGCGCCCAGGCCCCAGCACGCGTGCAGCCAGTTCATGTGCCGCGCGGCGTAGTGGACGGCGACGTAATTGTTGAGAGCGGCGTCGACCGCTCCCGCGCCGAGTCCGTACGGGATGGCCCACAGGCACAGCATCCAGAACGAGCCGGAGAGGGAGAAGCCCACCAGGGCCGCCGCCGTCATCCCGACGCTGACGGCCGTGACCACGCCGACGCCGAATCGACGGGTGATCCGTTCGGACGCCAGGCTGGAGAGGATGGTGCCGCCCGCGATGATCATCGTGATGATGCCGGCGGAGGCGATCGGGACGCCGAGGTCCTGATGCATGACCGGCCATCCCGCGCCGATGAGGGAGTCGGGGAGCCCGAGGCTGACGAAGGCGATGTAGATGATCGCCAGGAGGAGCGAGTACACGGCCGGGTGATCTGCCTTCCATGGGGCATCGGGTGGGGAATCGCGGACGACCGCGGCGCCTGTTCGAGCGTAGAGCCTTGACATGCAAGTCGTGACTTGCATATGGTCGGGTCGTGGGCGATGTGTTCAAAGCGCTGGCAGACCCGACACGGCGGACCATCCTGGACGAGCTCCAGCTCAAAGACGGGCAATCGCTCTTCGAGATCTGCTCCCGCCTGACCATGCGGCACGCCATGACGTCTACCCGCCAGGCGATCTCGCAGCACCTCATGGTCCTCGAGGAAGCGGACCTGATCCGCACACACCGCGAAGGGCGCACCAAGATCCACCGCCTGCATACCCAACCGCTCCGCTCGATCCTCGAGCGCTGGCCAGTGAACGAACCGGAGGAGAACGATCATGCCTAGGATCAACGTCGCGAGTGTGCTGGTCGATGACCAGGCGAAGGCACTCGCCTTCTATACCGACAAGCTCGGGTTCCTCGCCAAGACGGATGTCGACCTCGGCGAGTACCGGTGGCTCACCGTCGTCGGTGCCGGCGAACCTGACGGTGTTGAACTTCTGCTCGAGCCCGACGCCCACCCCGCAGCCAAGGCGTTCAAACGAGCCCTGGTCGAGGACGGCATCCCCTTCACCTCGTTCGCGGTCGACGACGTTGCCGCAACGCATCGCGACCTGGACGGGAAGGGCGTCACGTTCGTTCAGCCGCCGACCGCGATGGGACCCGTGATCACCGCGGTCCTCGACGACACGTGCGGCAACCTCATCCAGCTCACAAGCCCGGCCTGAGGACCGACGTGCGAGCAGCGGTCACCAGGTGAGCTCGACCTCCAGCTCGTTCTCGCCCTCATCGCCGAGCTCGACCTCCACCTTGAGGTTGACCTGGTCGGGAATGCGGACGGTGATGGTCTTTCCCGCGCGGTGGAACTCGACCGAGTTGTTCTTCGCCATGGCATCGGCGAGTTCGTGGAGCTTGGCGGCTGCCTCCTCGCGGCTCATCCGCTGGGTGTCGTCGATGTCGAACAGGTCCATGGTTTCTCCCTGGTGTCGTGCTCTCGACCGTAGCCGTCTCCGCCCAGTCGCGCACCGGTGTCCGTCGCGCACGCCGGCGTCACGAGTGAAAACCTAGCGATCGCTCGGGTTTAGAGTTAGGCTCGTGGTATGAGCAACGACGCCACCGCACTTCCGCCCGGCACTCCGTCGGGGATCCGCTGGATCGTGACGACGCAGGATGCCGCGTGGCAGGACGTGCCGGCTCCGGAGTTCGGGCCGCTTGACGACATGCCCCAGGTCTTCGTGGGCGTCGACAGCCCGAAGCAACTCGTCGAAGGTTTCGGTGCGAGCTTCAACGAGCTGGGGTGGACCTCGCTGGCCGTGCTCGATCAGGCTCAGCGTGACGAGATCTTCCACGAGCTCTTCGCCCCGGGCGAGGGCGCGGGATTCTCCGTGTGCCGGATGCCGATCGGCGCGAACGACTTCTCCCGCGATTGGTACTCGTACGACGAGGTCGAGGGTGACTTCGCGCTCGAGCACTTCAGCATCGAGAACGACCTCGAGACGCTGGTGCCGTTCATCCGGGCTGCCCAGGACCATCAGCCCGACCTGAAGATCTGGGCGTCGCCGTGGAGCCCGCCGAGCTGGATGAAGACGAACGGTCACTACGCCGGCGCGCTGCCGAATCCGTTCATGAACAACGTCGAGAACGGACTTCGTCCCGACCAGGTCGGATACGAGGGCACCGACATGTTCATCCTCGATGAGCCGCACCTCGCGGCGTACGCCCGATACTTCGGTCGCTTCATCGACGAATACCGTGCGCTCGGCATCCCGATCGACATGGTCATGCCGCAGAACGAGTTCAACTCACCGCAGGTGTTCCCGAGCTGCACGTGGACCCCGTCCGGATTCGCCCGATTCCTGCGTCACCTCGGGCCCGAAATGCGCTCGCGGGGCGTGGACGTGTTCCTCGGAACGCTCGAGCGCGCCGATGATCGCCTGCTCGGGGACGTGCTGGAGGATGCCGCCGTGGCCGACTACGTGTCGGGACTCGGCGTGCAGTGGGAGGGCAAGCGCGCCGTCGCCGCCCTGCACCGTCTGCACCCCGAGCTGCGGATCTACCAGACCGAGCAGGAATGCGGCGACGGCCGCAACGACTGGCGCCACGCCCGCCATGCCTGGTCGCTGATGAAGCAGTTCCTCACGAACGGCGCCAACGCGTACATGTACTGGAACATCTCGCTGCTCGAGGGCGGCCGCAGCAGGTGGGGCTGGACGCAGAACTCGCTGGTGGTCGTCGATCCCGAGTCGGCGACCTATCGCTGGTCGTACGAGTACCAGGTGCTCAAGCACGTGAGCGCGTTCGTGAAGCCCGGCGCGCGGGCGCTCGAGTGCCTCACGTACTCGGGCTACGCCAACCAGCTGGCGTTCCTCAACGAAGACGGCAGCATCGTGATCGTGATGCAGAACGACATGAGCGAGGCCATGCCCGTGCGCATCCTGCTCGGCGATCGCGTGCTGACGCCGACCCTGCCTGCCGACTCGTTCAGCACCTTCGTGATCCCCGGAGGTTCGGCGGGGCATTGACCGTTCCCGCCAAGCGGGAATCGTGATGGCGTGGTCGCCGACGAAGGTTCTGGACGCACTCTGCGCGTTGCGGGACAATCGTCCTGCCGGCGACGGATTCCGGGAGTGACCACCGAGCTGCCTCCCTGACCACGGTCGTGTGGTGACCACCTGTCTCACTGCGCAGGGACGCGGTGAAGGAAGGCGAACGTGATGCCTGGCAAGGGATTCGAATTGCGTGAGAGCCTGAGTGGAGACCTCGGGGGCGCCCTCATCGAGTCGGTCGACTTCGACCAGCTCGCCGCACGGCTCGCGCGCCCACGCGGTGAGCGGGACGCCTTCGACGGTGTGCGGGGAGAACGTCCATCCGGACTCGAGATCTCTGATGAGCCCGTGACACGGTCGCGGACGCTGCACCAGCTCGACATCGGCGGCTTCGGGACCGACCTCGCCAGCCGATTCAACGGGCAGTGCCACGGCTACGTCCTGCGTCTGCTGGAGCCCGACGGACCGGGGCTGACCATTCAGAGCGGCAAGGCTCGTGCGGTCGCCGACGGCGATGTCGATTGGACGCCGGACGTGCGAATGCACGTGGCGAGTGTCAGCAAGCTCGTCACCGCGATCGCAGCCCGCAAGGCGCTGGCCGACGCGGGGGTCCCTGGGGGAACCGCCATCTACCCCTTCCTCCCCCTGTACTGGCGTCGCGGGCCGAATGTCGACCAGATCACCTTCGATATGCTGCTCACCCATCGCTCGGGTTTCTACAACCCCGTCACCGACATGGCCCTCTACGACGACCTCAAAGGACAGGTCGCGCGCGGTGCACTATTCGGCGTGCCGCTCGGCGACGCGACGTACCAGAACGTGAACTTCGGGCTGTTCCGAATTCTCATCCCCGTGGTCACCGGAGCCATCAAGCCCTCCCTCTTGGCGCCGAGCGGGAAGGAAGAGGACCACGATCGGCTGTGGAGTGCGCTGGCAGTCCAGAGCTACCACGACTACGTCCAGCAGCACGTGTTCGGGCCGGTGCCCGTATCTGATGCGGCGACGGCGAGTGTCCCCGGAAATGCCCTCGCCTACCAGTGGCCGATGCCGGCCGCAGGCTGGGACTCGGGAGACCTGTCGGCTACCTCTGCCACCACCGGATGGCATCTGACCGCCAATGAACTCGTTCGCCTCCTCCACGCCTTCACGAACGGAGCAATAGTGCCGCGCTCAGACGCCTGGGCGATGCTCGAGGCGGGGTGGGGAATCGATCGCAAGGCGCCGACCAAGGCCGGCCGCTACTTCCTCAAGGACGGACGTTGGGAGAGCTCGAACAATCAGCTGGAACAAGCCGTCGTCGGTCTTCTGCCCGGCGGTCTGCCGTTCGCGCTCCTCATGAACTCCCAGTTCGGCCCAGATACGCCATTCCTCATCAACATCGTCGCCGGCGCCATCGAAGCGCACATCATCGCCGCGGACTGAGTCGTTCACGACGGTGTTCGGCGATGACGAGCTGGCGGATGCCGCGGCATTCGAGGGCCGCGCGACGGTCCGTGCGCGCAACTAGGCGGAGGTTCTCAGGGGCTCGAGGGCGGCGAGGACGAGGTCGAGGCCGAAGGCGAACTCCTCGGTCGGGTCATAGCCGGAGGCCATGAGCGCCGCGGCGGACTCGTTGAGGTACGGGAACTGATCAGGAGGAAGCTGGGGAAGGTAGACGTCCTCGGTCATGTCGGCGAGCTCGTCGGCGGTCTCGAACGGAAGGCTGGCCGCCTGAAGGGCGTAGCCGTAGACGTAGCTGTTGAGCAGCCAGTTGGCATGCGTCGCCGTCACGACCGAGAAGCCTGCCTTTCGCAGGCAGGCGGTGACGGCTTCGCGGTGGCGGAGGTTCGCGGGCCCGGGCGTCGTCCGCGACTCCATCAGGGCGGTCGCCCACGGGTGGCGTGCGAGAACCTGTTGCATGGATGCCGCCTCCCGCCGCATCGCCGACTGCCAGTCGGCCTCCTCGGGCGGGAGTTCGATCTCTTCGAACACGATGTCGATCATGGCGTCCAGCAGCTCGTCCTTGCTCGCCACGTAGTGGTAGAGCGACATCGCGCCCGCGTCGAGCACGCCGGCGAGCCGGCGCATGCTCAGCCCCTCGACCCCTTCGCGGTCGGCGAGCCGGACCGCCTCAGCCACCACCCGCTGCTTGCTCAGCCCCGCGTCTGACGCGACCTGTCGTTGTTCGTTCGCAGACACGGGTCTCCTCGCTCGCTTGAACGGCTTGACAATCGTACAGCGTACGGGTCATAGTACAGTGTACGACGTACAGTGTACGAGCCACCATTGCGGCGAAGGACCGCTCCTCCAGAAAGAAGAACCGATGACCATCCGATCGAACACCGCGAGCCTGCTCGACAACCCGGCGATCCCCGTGTCGGCGAAGCTCGCCGCGGCATGGACCAGCTTCATGTTCCTGTACGTCTACGTCGACGTCCTCAACTTCTACAAGCCGGGCGTCGTCGACGGCATCCTGAATGGCCTCATCTGGAGGTTCGACATCAGCTCGACGCTGTTGACGATCTTCCTCGTGTCCGTGTCGATCCCGGCCCTGATGGTGGTGCTCTCAAGGACACTGCCCGCTCGGGTGAACCGCCCCGTGAACCTTGTCGTCGCGGCGCTCCTCATTCCCTACTCGATCTTCAACGCGGCAGGGACGACCTGGGAGTGGGCGGCCTTCTACGCCGTCTCCATCGGAATCGAGGTGCTGCTCTTGGCCTTCATCCTTCGCTCCGCGTGGAAGTGGCCTCGAACGCCCATCGCCGCCGTCGATCGCGCGCCCTCCGTTCCCTCCTCACTGTCGTCGTAAAAGTGCGACGCTCGACCTCTTGCCCTGCAGGCGTTCGCTCGTTATTCTCGATGTCCCCGACGGAAGGATGTTGATTATGAGCACCCGCGATCGTTGAAGTACCAAAGCGAGCCCCCGCCCGACCTGGTCGAGCGGGGGCTTCGTCGTGGATCGAGCCCGGGCGGTCACGCCAGGGGGATGACCCCGAGCTGCCGATACAGGCCGAATCGGTCGTACTCGACCCAGTCCTCGGCGAACTTCCCGTCGGCGAAGCGGCAGATGATGATGACGGTCCACTCCACCTCCTTGCCGGTCGCGGCGATGCCGGCCCAGTCGCCACGCTGAACCCCGCGCCAGCGACCCCGCCAGACACCTCGGTCGTCGGAGAAGAACAGGTCATCGAGGGTGTACGTGATATCCGGGAACGCAGCGAAGAACTCCACCATCCCGGCTCTCCACGCATCGAGGCCGTATAAGGTCTGCTGCCCCATCCAGTGCGACGACATGTCCGCCGTCCAGTAGGACTCGAGATCGCCGAGCTCGTGTCGGTTGAACACAGCCTCGATGTACTCGCGGACAAACTTCTCCGGCGTTGAAACTGACACGGTGCGGGCTCCCTCTCGTCCAGCGGCGACGGCCGAATGCCGACCTGCTTTCGAGACTGGAAGCGATGGGTGATCGTGTCAACGCCTGGGATCGCCTGAGCAGCGCGCAACCGAGCGCAGTGTGCACATCCAACGGGACCAAGTGCCCTGGTCGAGCCGAGCTGCGCGGCGAAGGATTGAGGCAACGGAAGGGGCCACATCATGGCTGATCGCAATTACACACTGCTCGTCGCCGCCTACGACGACGAGGCGTCCGCGAGAGCGGACTTCACGTTCATCAAGGATCTGGACGATGTCGCTGTCGTCGCGGCGGTCGTCCTCTCGAGGGATGCCGATGGCAAAGTCGAAGTCAAGGAGCACGGTGGCGGCCTCATCGCGCGCGGCACCGCGATCGGCGCCGTCGGCGGCCTCGTGGTGGGACTGTTCGCGCCGCCGCTGCTGCTGTCGGGAGTGGTCGGTGCCGGAATCGGCGCCGGTGTCGCGAAGATCGCCAAGCATCACGACGAGAAGAAGCTCGGCGTGGACGCGCAGGAGTGGTTGCCGGCCGACTCGTCGGCAATCGTCGCGGTGGTCGATGACCTGTACCTGGATCGCATCGACGCGGCGTTCGAGCAGGCGACGAAGAAGATCGGCAAGGCCATCGACAAGGGCGACTACGACGACGTCGTCAAGGCAGTCAACGAGGGCGACGAGAAGATCGTCGACGCGATCAATTCCTGATCGCTCCGGCCGCGGGACCTACGTCCCGTTTCCGAACGGGACGTAGGCATACCGTGAGCCGCATAAACCTGAACACGCAGAAAGGGAATACGGACATGAGCACTCCAAAGACCACCGGCTGGACCGGCTGGGTCATCTTCGCCGGCGTCATCCTCCTGGTGACCGGCATCTTCAGCGCCATCCAAGGGCTGGTCGCGCTTATCGGGCCGGACACGTACTACGTCCTGGGGGCAGGGTCGCTCTGGCTGCTCGATGTCGCCGGATGGGGGTGGTGGAACCTCATCATCGGTCTGCTTCTCGCCTTGACAGGCGTGGCGCTCATGGTCGGGCAGACCTGGGCGCGCGTGGTCGCCGTCATCCTGGTGATCCTCAGCGCCGTGGGACAGCTGCTGCTGATCCCCGCGCAGCCCTGGTGGTCGCTCATCATGATCGCGATCGACATCCTGGTCATCTACGCACTCATCGTGCACGGTCGTGAGTTGCGCGAAGAGGCCTGAAACGTCGGCACGGCACTGCCAAGCCGACCCACACTCCGAACCGCTCGCAGAGTACTGCGGGCGGTTCGTGATGTGTCACGGCGTGCGCGGCCGTGGGTCGTGGGACCTTCGGCCTGTCATACGGCCGCTGCGGGGTCGTATACCGGAGCCATGGGATACGAGATCAGCGACATGACGGAGCTCGCGCACGAGGGCAGCACACAGCCCCTGACGACCACACCGGTCGTCGGAACGCCGGTGCGCGAGTATGAGAGCGTGCTCCACACCGGGGCCGGACCGGTGGCCGAGGGCGAGTTGCGTGTGACCGTCCTGGGCAGCGGCGATCCGTTCGTCAAACGCAGTCAAGCGTCGGCATCCATCCTCGTCGAGGTCGGCAATCTTCAGCAGGATGTGTTCTTCTTCGACCTGGGCTCCGGATCGCTGGCGAACTTCAACGGCCTGCGGCTGCCGGTCACCGCCACGACGAAGGTGTTTCTGACGCATCTGCACGCCGACCATGTCGGCGACATGCCGACTCTTGTGTGGAGCATGGCCAAGTCGGGCCGTCGCGACCCGGTCGAAGTGTGGGGTCCGGCTGCCGAATACCGGCCGCTCGGCACCCGCGCCTACACCGAGATGCTTCAGGCGGCGCACGCATGGGATATGGAGTCGCTCTGCGGCCACCCCGGCCAGTCGGGCGCCGAGATGATCGCGCACGAGGTCCCCTATGACCGCCCCGCCGTGGCATATGAGCGCAACGGCGTGACTGTGACGTCATTCCCGGTGATCCACCTCGTGAACGGATCGGTGGGCTACCGCCTCGATTACGCCGGGCGCAGCATCGTCTACTCGGGCGATACCCGCCCCACCCACACCGTCCTGGAGCACTCCGATGGCGCCGACCTTCTGATCCACGAGACGTTCCCGACCGCGGAGGTCATGGCCCGTAAGGCGAGCATGCCCCTGGCCGTCGCCGAGATGATCATCAACAGCTCGCACACGAGTCCGGCCATGGCGGGAACCATCTTCGAGGCCGCCGGGGCGCGCATGTCGGCGATCTTCCACCTCGCCGCCGATCACGAGACGGTCCCGGCCGTCTGGGCCGAGATGCGCACGCGCTATGACGGCCCCGTCGTGATCTCGCAGGACCTCACCACGTTCGAAATCACCGCCGAGGCCATCGTCGTCCGCCAACGCCTGATCGACCCCTCGGCATGGCCCGTCGTCGGTCCGACCGAGATCACGGGGCCGCCGATGTCCTCTCCGCACGTTCCGCCGGCGTGGTGGGCGGAAAAGCTCCTGCCCGACCCGCACCCGCACGCGCACTGACGTTCGAGGCAGCCGTCCGAAGAGGGGGAGACCGTGGTCCAGCTGCTGATCCTCGCCGCCGTGCTGGTGGTCTATGCCGCGCTGTCGGCACCCCTCGATCGGCGCGGAGTGACGTCCGCGATGGCATTCGTCATCGTCGGCGTCGTGCTCGGCACCGCGGGCCTCGGGTGGCTCGACATCCCTGCCGAGAGCCCACTGCTCGAGACCGTGACCGAACTCGCTCTCGTGTTCCTGCTGTTCAGCGACTCGGCCCGCATCGACCTGCCGGCGCTCCGACGCAACGTCTCGTGGCCCAGCCGTCTACTGCTGATCGGCCTGCCCCTGTCGATGATCGCGGGCTTCGGCATCGGTCTGCTGCTGTTCCCCGGCCTCGGCATCGCCAGCGTCTTCCTGCTGGCGACGATGCTGTGCTCCACCGATGCGGCACTCGGCCAGCGGGTCGTGGACGACCCGGGGGTGCCGGCACGCGTGCGCCAGGCCCTCGACGTCGAGAGCGGACTCAATGACGGGCTCGCTGTGCCCTTCTTCCTCGTCGCGCTCGATGTCGCCACCGCTTCGCTCGAAGGCGGAATCACCGGCGCGGTCCTCCTGAACATCGCGACGCAGCTCGGCTGGGGGATCCTCGCCGGCGTCGTGGCGGGAGGCATCGGCGGACTGCTGCTGCGTGTGGCCGAGCAGCGTGGGTGGATGCAGGGGCATTGGCGTCAGGTCGCCGCCTTCGCCGTCGCGCTGAGCGCGTTCGCGATCGCCGACATCCTCGGTGGCAGCGTCTTCATCGCCGCGTTCGTCGGGGGCATGGTGTTCGGCCTGGTTTCGGGCAAGCACGAGCAATCCGCCACGCTCCTCGCCGATGAGGCCGGCAACGTGCTCGCGGCCGCGACATGGATGACCTTCGGTGCGCTCGCACTCGCCCTGGTGCTTCCCGAGATCACCTGGCAGGTCGTGGTGTACGCGGTTCTGAGCCTCACCCTCGTCCGCATGGTCCCCGTCGCGATCGCACTTGCGGGCACCGGCTCGCAGTGGCAGACGAAGCTCTTCATGGGGTGGTTCGGCCCGCGCGGACTGGCGTCGGTCGTCTTCGCGATCCTGGTCCTGGACAGCGGGCTGCCGGATGCCGACCCCCTTCTCACCACGGTCGTGGTCACCGTCGCGCTGAGCGTGTTCTTGCACGGCTTGAGCGCCATGCCGCTCGTGTCGGTCTACCACCGCTGGTACGACAGTCACGTCACGCGACACACGTCGGCGGTCGAGGCCGAGCCCACCCCCATGCCCCGCAAGCGCCGCACAGCCGTGCGCCGCGGAGACATCCACCCCGGCAAGAAAGTAGGAGAACGATCATGAATGACATCGGACCCCGCCCGCACGCGTTCGACATCGAAGAAGCGACAGCCCACAACGAGACGTACCGCACCGTCGCCTGGACCGGCCGGTACCTGCAGGTCACGCTGATGACCATCCCGGTGGGAGCGTCCATCGGCCTCGAATGCCACCCGGCCACTGACCAGTTCCTCCGACTCGATTCCGGACGCGGACGTGCGGTCATGGGCCCAGAGAAGGACCAGCTCGACTTCGCACAAGAGGTCACCGACGGGTGGTCCGTGCAGGTCCCGGCCGGAACGTGGCATGACGTCATCAACGTCGGTGACGAACCGCTCCGGCTCTACACCGTCTATGCGCCGACGCACCACGCGTCGGGCGTCGTGCAGAAGACCAGTGCGGATGCCGCGCGCGACGAATCGGCCGGCGCCGACGAACCGCCCGCCTGGACGGTGCAACCGGGCAGCTGAGGCGGCGCTGCGCATCTTGTGCGCAACGCGGCGCCGTCGAGCGGGGAGTCCCGGACGGTCACGACAAGAGCTCGTGCCGGACCACCGCGGCGCTCCACCGTCCCAGCACGGCGCCCGCAACGGTGTCCGAGATGTGGTGCTGGCCGCGATACACCCGCGAAAACGCGATAGCTCCGGGAATCCCATACCGAAGCAGGGGGCCGAGAAGCCGCGCACCAGGGGCGCCGTGCTGGGAC
>Ga0075367_10000556_pt1 | contig 14167 bp, 5 predicted proteins | sample EndMethybrTD3032_FD_71399 | JGI IMG/M metagenome (GOLD analysis project Ga0075367, IMG submission 71399) | Populus endosphere microbial communities from Tennessee, USA - Endosphere MetaG P. TD hybrid TD303-2 | ecosystem: Host-associated > Plants > Roots > Endosphere | place: USA: Tennessee... | reverse complement strand
CAGGCCGAGGCTGCGCATGGAGCTGCGCAGGGCCGCCTGGTGGGCGACCTCGCCGGGGGCGGACCAGACGCGTGCGCCCGGGGTCGGAACCGGGTCCGGCGGGGGGACCTTCGAGAGCAACGACTTGATGCCGTCGATGAGTTCCTCGTCCTCGTGCAGGACGTACGACAGGTACGGCTCCGAGGCCTGGTCGGCGATCGTGTAGACCGCGCACCAGGTGGCGAGGGTGGGCACCGTCATCTGGGCCATCAGGGCCAGGGTCTGGTCGCGGTCGAGGGTGCCGGCGAGAAGGTCGGACGCCTCGACCAGGAAGCTCAGCGAGCCTCTGCGCAGGCGTTCGAGTTCGCCCAGGCGGGCCGACTCGACGGCCAACGCGATGCGGTCCGCAGCGAATTGGAGGCGCAGGGCCTCTTCGTTGGAGTATCTGCCCGGGGATTCGGCAGCGACGCCCAGAGAGCCCGTGAGGCGGCCCTCGACCTTGAGGGGGACCGTGACGACCGAGCGCATGCCGGTGCCGCTCAGGAGCGGTACGGCGCCCGGGACGGCCGTCAGGTCGTCGTGGACCGCCGGCATGCGGGCGGAGCCGTAGCGGCCGGGGCCCGCTTCGACGGGCACGCGTGCGAAGCGCTGTCGGGCGGACGGGAGGCCGGTGGAGGCGCGGACCTCCAACTCCGTCTCGTCGTCCGTCGCGAGGAGCAGGAAGGCCGAGTCGGCGTCGAGCATGTCGCGGGCGCGCTCCACCGTGCGCTGGAGGAGGCCGTCGAGGTCGTCCGGGGCGGGGGAGCCGATGAACACCTCGAACGGGTCGGTGTTCTGGCCGTCGGAGGAGGTCGCCGAGTCGGAGGCCGGCACCCGCAACGGGGTCTGCAGGACCGCCCGTTCGTGGTCCCGGACCAGGAGGCAGACCGTGGAGGGCTCCCCGCCCGTGTCGCGGACGCGGAGGTGGGAGGCGTAGACCGGTGTGACGCGGCCGTTGGCGCCCCTTACGCCGTAGCTGCCCTCCCAGCGGGAGAGTTGGAGCGCTTCTGCGATGCCGGTGCTGGTGCCGGGCGTGTGCGGCCAGGCGGCGAGATCGGTAAGAGGCTTTCCGATCACCTGTTCGGACTGGTAGCCGAAGAGTTCCTCCGCGTCCTCGTTCCAGGACGTGACGGAGCCCGTGCGGTCGATCTGGACGACCGCTACGCGCACCCTGCCGTCGGCGAGCGGGAGCAGGTCGGCGGGGAGGCAGGGGCCTGCCGCGCGGGTGCCCACGGAGCGCTGGGGGAGGTCGAGTTGGAACCAGACCTGCTTGTGCGTGGGCGTGTAGTCGACGCCCCAGCGGGCGGCCAGCGCCGCGCACAGCTGGAGTCCGCGGCCGCCCTCACGGTCGGGGCTGCCCATGGTGGAGGGGTGGCCCTGGAGGGGGATCTCGCGTTCCGGGTAGTGGTCGGCGACTTCGATGCGGACGCCGTCGTCGGTGCGCAGGCACAGGACGTCGGCGGAGGTGCCGGCGTGTACCACGGCGTTGGTCACCAGCTCGCTGGTGAGCACGACGGCGTCGTCGACGATGTCGGCGAAGCCCCAGCCCTGGAGGGTGTCGCGGACGAAGGAGCGGGCAGTCGCTACCGATCGCCCGACGGGCTCGAAGCTGGCGGCCGCGCGCGCGGTGATCACAGAACTCCTCGGCCTGTTGTCGACGTGCAGGGCTCCGTGGCCGACGGGCTCGCCCCGCTGATGCGGCATGTGCGCGCCCGTCGGCCGGTCCGGGGGCTGTCCCCCGGGGATCAGTCCGGTGGTCATGTGTCCGGCCGCCCCTCCGATGCCCGCTCGTTCTCGTACCACCGCCCAGGCCGGACGGACCGGCGCGGCTGGACAGCCGCATGCAAGGTTACTTACCTTCGACGGCCGTGCGGATGCCGGTCTGCAGTGTTTCCGCCCAGAGGGTGTGCGGACGATGTGCGAAGCTGCCGAACTGTTATGGCCGGGTTCAGGCAGGGTGAAACACTGGGCAAGCTTCTTGTGAAGGTCCGGGCAGGCCGAGTGACTTCCGCGTACAGCGGGCAGCAGCCCGTGGTGCGGCCTGGTATATCCGGCAGAAATGCACAGCAGTACCTGGTACGCCCGATGGTGGTACCGGAGCACAGCAGTAACGGTCGACCCCTGCGGGAGGGACAACGTGGAGTCTGGCGCAGCGACGCGGGCCACTAAGACGCGCGCGAAAGGCGGACAGTCCCTGAACAACCAGCGCAATACGCGCGGCGGGACCACGGCGGTGGACACGGCTGCTCTGAACCGGCTGCTGGCGGCCCTCGTGTCGATGCGGGACGGGAACTTCCGCAAGCGGCTCACGGTGTCCGGGGACGGCGTGATGTCGGAGATCGCCGCGGTCTTCAACGAGGTGGCCGACCGCAATCTCCATCTGACGGGCGAGCTGTCGCGTGTGCGGCGCATGGTGGGCCGCGAGGGCAAGCTCACGGAACGCCTGGAGACGGGCGCCTACGAGGGTTCCTGGGCGGCTGCCATCGATGCCTCCAATGCCCTCGTGGACGACCTCGTACGGCCCGTCTCCGAGGTCGGCCGGGTGCTCTCCGCGGTCGCCGAGGGTGACCTGTCGCCGCGCATGGAGCTGCGGACGCAGGCGCCGGACGGGACCGGACATCCGCTGCGCGGCGAGTTCCTCAAGGTCGGGCGCACTGTAAACAACCTTGTCGATCAGTTGTCGACGTTCACCGACGAGGTCACGCGTGTGGCCAGCGAGGTGGGCACCGAGGGCAAGCTCGGCGGACAGGCACGCGTGCGTGGCATGTCGGGTTCGTGGAAGGACCTCACGGACTCGGTCAACACGATGGCGTACCGGCTGACGGCGCAGGTGCGGGACATCGCGCTGGTGACCACCGCGGTGGCCAAGGGTGATCTCTCCCGCAAGGTCACCGTGCACGTCGCCGGCGAGATGCTGGAGCTGAAGGAAACCGTCAACACGATGGTGGACCAGCTCTCGTCCTTCTCGTCGGAGGTGACCCGAGTCGCCCGCGAGGTGGGCACCGAGGGCGAGCTCGGCGGACAGGCGCAGGTGCCCGGTGTGGCCGGCGTGTGGAAGGACCTCACCGATTCGGTGAACCTCATGGCCGGCAACCTGACGGCCCAGGTGCGCGGCATCTCCCAGGTCACCACGGCGGTCGCCAACGGCGATCTCTCGCAGAAGGTCACCGTCTCGGCGCGCGGCGAGGTCGCGCAGCTCGCGGACACGATCAACCAGATGACCGAGACGCTGCGGATCTTCGCGGACGAGGTCACACGCGTGGCCAACGAGGTCGGTGCCGCGGGACAGCTGGGCGGTCAGGCGAACGTGCCCGGTGCGGCCGGTACCTGGAAGGACCTGACCGACTCCGTCAACACGGTGTTCAGGAACCTGACCATTCAGGTGAGGGACATCGCGGCCGTGACGACGGCCGTGGCCAACGGTGACCTCTCGCAGAAGGTCACCGTCAATGTGGCCGGCGAGATGCTGGAGCTGAAGAACACCGTCAACGGGATGGTGGACCAGCTGCAGTCGTTCGGTTCCGAGGTCACGCGTGTGGCGCGCGAGGTCGGCGTCGAGGGTGAGCTGGGCGGTCAGGCGCAGGTGCCCGGTGCGGCCGGTACCTGGAAGGACCTGACCGACTCCGTCAACACCGCGTTCCGCAACCTCACCGGGCAGGTGCGCAACATCGCCCAGGTGACGACGGCCGTGGCCAACGGTGACCTCTCGCAGAAGGTCACCGTGGACGTCTCCGGTGAGATGCTCCAGCTGAAGAACACCGTGAACACCATGGTGGACCAGCTGTCGGCCTTCGCCGACCAGGTGACGCGGATGGCCCGGGACGTGGGCACCGAGGGGCGCCTGGGCGGTCAGGCGGACGTGCCGGGCGTCGCCGGCACGTGGAAGGAACTCACCGACTCCGTCAACGGAATGGCAGGAAACCTCACTGCCCAGGTGCGCAACATCGCCCAGGTGACCACCGCGGTCGCCCGGGGTGATCTGTCCCAGAAGATCGACGTGGACGCGCGCGGGGAGATCCTGGAGCTGAAGAACACCATCAACACGATGGTGGACCAGCTCTCCGGGTTCGCCGACCAGGTGACCCGGGTGGCCCGTGAGGTGGGCACCGAGGGCCGTCTGGGCGGTCAGGCACAGGTGCCCGGCGTCGCCGGTGTGTGGCGGGACCTGACCGACTCCGTGAACGGAATGGCAGGAAACCTCACTGCCCAGGTGCGCAACATCGCCCAGGTCGCCACGGCGGTCGCCCGGGGTGATCTGTCCCAGAAGATCACCGTGGACGCGCGCGGGGAGATCCTGGAGCTGAAGAACACCCTGAACACGATGGTGGACCAGCTGTCGTCGTTCGCGGAGGAGGTCACCAGGGTCGCCCGCGAGGTGGGTACCGAGGGCCAGCTCGGCGGTCAGGCCGAGGTGCAGGGTGTCTCCGGCACCTGGAAGGACCTCACCCAGTCCGTGAACTTCATGGCGAACAACCTGACCATCCAGGTGCGCAACATCGCCGAGGTCACGACCGCGGTCGCCAAGGGCGACCTGTCCAAGAAGATCACCGTCGACGCGAAGGGCGAGATCCTCGAACTCGTCACGACCGTCAACACGATGGTCGACCAGCTGTCCAGCTTCGCCGAGCAGGTGACCCGGGTGGCCCGCGAGGTGGGCACCGAGGGCATTCTGGGCGGCCAGGCGCACGTTCCGGGTGTCACGGGCATCTGGAAGGACCTCAGCGGCAACGTGAACCTGATGGCCAAGAACCTGACCATGCAGGTGCGCAACATCTCCCAGGTCGCGGCGGCCGTCGCCAACGGCGACCTGACCCGGACGGTGACGATCGAGGCGCGTGGCGAGGTGGCGCAGCTCGCCGACACCTTCAACACCATGGTGAAGACGCTGAGTTCGTTCGCGGACCAGGTCACCAAGGTGGCCCGCGAGGTGGGCACGGACGGGATCCTCGGCGGTCAGGCGCACGTGCCGGGAGTGGCCGGCACGTGGAAGGACCTCACCGAGTCCGTGAACCAGATGGCGTCCAACCTGACCGGTCAGGTGCGCAACATCGCCATGGTCACCACGGCCATCGCCAAGGGCGATCTGACCAAGAAGATCGACATCGACGCCCGCGGCGAGATCCTCGAACTGAAGACGACGATCAACACGATGGTCGATCAGCTGTCGTCCTTCGCCGAGGAGGTCACCCGAGTCGCCCGCGAGGTGGGCACGGAAGGCCAGCTCGGCGGTCAGGCACGCGTGCGTGACGTAGACGGCACCTGGCGCGACCTCACCGAGTCCGTGAACGAAATGGCAGGAAACCTCACTCGGCAGGTGCGGGCCATCGCGCGCGTGGCGACCGCGGTGACCCGAGGCGACCTGAACCTGAAGATCGACGTCGACGCGTCCGGCGAGATCCAGGAACTGCAGGACTACATCAACAAGATGATCGCCAACCTGCGCGACACCACGATCGCCAACAAGGAGCAGGACTGGCTCAAGGGCAACCTCGCCCGTATCTCGGCGCTGATGCAGGGCCGACGCGACCTGCAGGACGTGGCCTCGCTGATCATGAGCGAGCTGACCCCGGTGGTCTCCGCGCAGCACGGCGCGTTCTTCGTGGCGATGACGCCCGTCGACGGCAAGGACCTCAGCGTCGAGGGCGAGGACTCGTACGAGCTGCGCATGCTCGGGTCGTACGGCTACTCGATGGGCTCCATGCCGACGTCGTTCCGGCCGGGTGAGGCGCTGATCGGGACGGCCGCCGAGGAGAAGCGCACGATCCTGGTGGAGAACGCGCCCAGCGGCTATCTGAAGATCTCCTCCGGCCTCGGCGAGGCGCCGCCCGCGCAAGTGATCGTCCTCCCGGTGCTGTTCGAGGGGAAGGTGCTCGGCGTCATCGAGCTGGCCTCCTTCACTCCCTTTACGCAGATCCAGAAGGACTTCCTCAACCAGATCGCCGAGATGATCGCGACCAGCGTCAACACCATCTCCGTCAACACCAAGACGGAACTGCTGCTGAAGCAGTCGCAGGAGCTGACCGAGCAACTCCGAGAGCGTTCGGCCGAGTTGGAGAACCGGCAGAAGGCCCTCCAGGCGTCCAACGCCGAACTGGAGGAGAAGGCCGAGCTGCTGGCCCAGCAGAACCGCGACATCGAGGTGAAGAACACCGAGATCGAGGAGGCGCGGCAGGTCCTGGAGGAGCGTGCCGAACAACTCGCGGTCTCCATGCGCTACAAGAGCGAGTTCCTCGCCAACATGTCGCACGAGCTGCGCACGCCGCTCAACTCGCTGCTGATCCTGGCCAAGCTGCTCGCGGACAACGCGGACGCCAACCTGACTCCGAAGCAGGTCGAGTTCGCCGAGACGATCCACGGCGCGGGCTCCGACCTGCTCCAGCTGATCAACGACATCCTCGACCTGTCGAAGGTCGAGGCGGGCAAGATGGACGTCTCCCCGACGCGTATCGCGCTCGTCCAGCTCGTCGACTACGTGGAGGCCACCTTCCGGCCGCTGACCGCGGAGAAGGGCCTGGACCTGTCCGTACGGGTCTCTCCGGAGCTGCCCGCCACACTGCACACGGACGAACAGCGCCTCCTGCAGGTGCTGCGCAACCTGCTGTCCAACGCGGTGAAGTTCACCGACTCCGGGGCCGTCGAGCTGGTCATTCGGCCCGCCGGCCGGGAAGTTCCGGTGGCGATCCGGGAACAGCTCCTGGAGACCGGTTCGATGACCGATCCGGACGCGGACCTGATCGCGTTCTCGGTGACCGACACCGGTATCGGGATCGCCGCCAGCAAGATGCGCGTGATCTTCGAGGCGTTCAAGCAGGCCGACGGCACGACCAGCCGCAAGTACGGCGGTACGGGCCTGGGGCTGTCTATCTCCAGGGAGATCGCCCAGCTGCTCGGCGGTGAGATCCATGCGCAGAGCGAGCCGGGACGCGGCTCGACGTTCACGCTGTATTTGCCGCTGCACCCCAGCGAACTGCCGCCGCAGGGTTACCAGCAGCCTGTGGCGGCCCTCGGAGCCAGCGACCTGGTCGCCGCCGCCGACCTGTCCCAGCTCTCCGAGGTGGAGATCGAGACGCCGGCCGAAGTGCGGTCGTACCAGCAGGCCCAGAACGGCGCCGCGGCGCTCTTCAGGCGCCGCCGCAGGAACGGTCTGGACGCCGACCGGGGCCCGGGCGCGGCGGAGCAGTGGTCGGCCGGTGAGCAGGCCGCGGCGCCACAGGTGCATCGGGGTATCCGGTTCGGCGGGCAGAAGGTGCTGATCGTCGACGACGACATCCGCAATGTGTTCGCGCTGACCAGCGTCCTGGAGCAGCATGGACTGTCCGTGCTGTACGCCGAGAACGGGCGCGAGGGCATCGAGGTCCTGGAGCAGCACGACGACGTGGCGGTCGTCCTGATGGACATCATGATGCCCGAGATGGACGGGTATGCGACGACCACGGCGATCCGCAGGATGCCACAGTTCGCGGGTCTGCCGATCATCGCCCTGACGGCGAAGGCGATGAAGGGCGACCGGGAGAAGGCGATCGAGTCGGGCGCCTCCGACTACGTGACCAAGCCGGTCGACCCCGACCACCTGTTGGCGGTGATGGAGCAGTGGATGCGGGGCGAGTGACGGGAATCATCGATGTTCACGCGGAGTTGCTGACTCAGTGTCGCCGACGCCGTGTAGAAGTACGGGATACGGGGAACCTTCTGGTCTCCCGGTCCGTTTCTGCTACGTGCACAGTGACATCGCGGTGACAGGGTGTGGCGACAGGCGGGGTGCGGCTACGATGACCGGCACAAGGACGGGCGGCGATCGGGAGTCGTCCCAAGGGGCGGCGCCCGGTGCACATCCGGGGCGAGGAGGGCGGGCCATGGTGCAGAAGGCCAAGATCCTCCTGGTCGATGACCGGCCGGAGAATCTGCTGGCGCTGGAGGCCATCCTCTCTGCGCTCGATCAGACACTGGTGCGGGCATCGTCCGGGGAGGAAGCGCTCAAAGCACTGCTCACGGACGACTTCGCGGTCATTCTGCTGGACGTCCAGATGCCGGGCATGGACGGTTTCGAGACCGCCGCCCACATCAAGCGGCGGGAGCGGACTCGGGACATCCCGATCATCTTCCTCACCGCCATCAACCACGGCCCGCACCACACCTTCCGTGGCTATGCGGCCGGCGCGGTCGACTACATCTCCAAGCCGTTCGATCCGTGGGTGCTGCGCGCCAAGGTCTCGGTCTTCGTCGAGCTGTACATGAAGAACTGCCAGCTGCGCGAGCAGGCGGCGCTGCTGCGGCTCCAGTTGGAGGGCGGCGGAGGCAAGGCCGCGGTCGGCGAGGCCAAGGAGCCCGCCAGTCTGCTCGCCGAGCTGTCGGCGCGGCTCGCGGCGGTCGAGGAGCAGGCGGAGGCGCTCTCCAAGCAGCTCGACGACGAGTCGGCGGACGCGGCCGCGGTGGCCACGGCGGCCCATCTCGAACGCAAACTCACGGGTTTGCGGCGGGCACTCGACGCGCTGGAGCCCGGTGCCGGGAGCACGTCGTCGGTGCCCTCGCAGAATTGACGTTCACACGCAGTTCAGTTGCGGTTGAGGAAGCGTCACTTCCGTGCATCGTCAAGGGCGACACGAACGGGTGAAGCACCCCGCACACGTGTCCCCTGTCGTCTCCACCGGTAACCTCACACCCATGGCCTCACGTCCCTCCGCTGCCAAGAAGCAGCCCGCGAAGAAGGCGGCGGCTCCGGCGAAGAAGGCCGCCGCGAAAAAAGCTCCGGCGAAGAAGGCGCCCGCCAGGAAGGCGGCGGCGAAGAAGACCGCGCCGCCGCCCAAGCCCGCGCCCAACCCCACCGGGGGCATCTACAAGTTGGTGCGCGCGCTCTGGCTCGGCGTCGCGCACGCCGTCGGCGCCGTGTTCCGCGGCATAGGGAACGGTGCGAAGAACCTAGACCCCGCACACCGCAAGGACGGCGTGGCTCTCCTCCTCCTCGGTGTCGCGCTGATCGTCGCCGCGGGCACCTGGGCCGATCTGCGCGGTCCCGTCGGCGACCTCGTGGAGATCCTGGTGACCGGCTCCTTCGGTCGCCTCGACCTGCTCGTGCCGATACTGCTCGCCGTCATCGCCGTGCGGTTCATCCGGCACCCCGAGAAGCCCGAGGCCAACGGGCGCATCGTCATCGGGCTGTCCGCGCTCGTCATCGGTGTGCTCGGCCAGGTCCACATCGCCTGCGGCGCGCCCGCCCGCAGCGACGGCATGCAGGCGATAAGGGACGCCGGCGGCCTCATCGGCTGGGCGGCGGCGACCCCGCTGACGTACACCATGGGCGACGTACTCGCCGTACCGCTGCTCGTCCTGCTGACGATCTTCGGTCTGCTGGTGGTGACGGCCACCCCGGTCAACGCCATCCCGTCGCGACTGCGGCTGCTCGGTGTGAAGCTGGGCATCGTCCACGACCCCGTCGAAGACGAGTACACCGACGACGCCGAGCGCTACGACGAGCAGTGGCGCGAGGCGCTGCCCGCACGCGCGCGTAAGCGCGGTTCCGGCCCTGAGGCGTACGACCCCGACAGTGCGGAGCAGGAGGCCCTCTCCAAGCGTCGTGGCCGCCCCAGGCGCTCCGCCGTGCCTCAGCCGGACATGGAGCGTCGGATGGACGCCGTGGACGTCGCGGCTGCCGCGGCGGCGGCGCTGGACGGCGCTGTCCTGCACGGCATGCCGCCCTCGCCGATCGTCGCCGACCTCACCCAGGGCGTGACCGTGGGGGACCGCGAGGAGACGACGCCCACGCCCACGCCGGTTCCGGCCGCGCGTCCCAAGCAGGAGAAGCTCAAGGTCGAGGTCGCCGACCTCACCAAGCCCGCACCCGAAGCCCCCGGCGACCTGCCGCCGCGTGCCGAGCAGCTCCAACTGTCCGGCGACATCACCTACTCGCTGCCTTCGCTCGACCTCCTGGAGCGTGGGGGCCCCGGCAAGGCGCGCAGTGCGGCCAACGACGCCGTGGTCGCCTCGCTGACGAACGTCTTCACCGAGTTCAAGGTCGACGCCGCCGTCACCGGCTTCACGCGTGGGCCGACGGTCACGCGTTACGAGGTCGAGCTCGGCCCCGCCGTGAAGGTCGAGCGGATCACCGCGCTGGCCAAGAACATCGCCTACGCCGTCGCCAGCCCGGACGTGCGGATCATCAGCCCGATCCCCGGCAAGTCCGCGGTCGGCATCGAGATCCCCAACACCGACCGCGAGATGGTCAACCTCGGTGACGTGCTGCGCCTCGCGGCGGCCGCCGAGGACGACCACCCGATGCTGGTCGCGCTCGGCAAGGACGTCGAGGGCGGCTATGTGATGGCCAACCTGGCGAAGATGCCGCACGTGCTGGTCGCCGGAGCCACCGGTTCCGGTAAGTCGTCGTGCATCAACTGCCTCATCACGTCAGTCATGGTCCGCGCGACTCCCGAGGACGTCCGCATGGTCCTCGTCGACCCCAAGCGGGTCGAGCTGACCGCATACGAGGGCATCCCGCACCTGATCACGCCGATCATCACCAACCCGAAGCGGGCCGCCGAGGCGCTCCAGTGGGTCGTACGGGAGATGGACCTCAGGTACGACGACCTGGCGGCGTACGGCTTCCGGCACATCGACGACTTCAACGAGGCCATCCGGAACGGCAAGGTCAAGCTGCCGGAGGGCAGTGAGCGCGAGCTCCAGCCGTACCCGTACCTGCTGGTGATCGTCGACGAGCTCGCCGACCTGATGATGGTCGCCCCCAGGGACGTCGAGGACGCGATCGTCCGCATCACGCAGCTCGCGCGCGCGGCCGGCATCCATCTGGTGCTCGCCACGCAGCGGCCGTCGGTCGACGTCGTCACCGGTCTGATCAAGGCGAACGTGCCCTCCCGGCTGGCCTTCGCCACGTCGTCCCTCGCGGACTCCCGGGTCATCCTCGACCAGCCCGGCGCCGAGAAGCTGATCGGCAAGGGCGACGGTCTGTTCCTGCCGATGGGGGCCAACAAGCCCACCCGTATGCAGGGCGCCTTCGTGACCGAGGACGAGGTCGCGGCGATCGTCCAACACTGCAAGGACCAGATGGCGCCCGTCTTCCGGGACGACGTCACCGTGGGGACGAAGCAGAAGAAGGAGATCGACGAGGAGATCGGCGACGACCTCGACCTGCTGTGCCAGGCGGCCGAACTGGTCGTGTCCACGCAGTTCGGGTCGACGTCCATGCTCCAGCGCAAGCTGCGCGTGGGCTTCGCCAAGGCCGGACGCCTCATGGACCTCATGGAGTCCAGGAACATCGTCGGACCCAGCGAGGGGTCCAAGGCGCGTGACGTTCTTGTGAAGCCTGACGAGCTGGACGGAGTGCTCGCGGTGATCCGCGGGGAGGCTTGAGGAGAGCCCCGAATGGGTGCGCCACCGATGTTCCATCGTGACTCACCCGTAAGGGATCATTGAGCAACCGTTTCCCTTCCCCGTACGTCAAGTTGAGGGAAGCGACAAGCGCGCACCCCACCATCGGCGTGTCCGGCCATACCGATGGGCTAACAAGCTCCACCGCCCGGTTGCCCCACCCTTTCGCACCCCCCATAGACTGAACCTCCAGCACAGGTGGCTTAAACGCTCGAAAGGCGCCCCCGTGTCCATCGGCAACTCCCCTGAAGACGAGCGTCCGTTCGAAGACGATCGCGAGCAAGCCCGCCTTTCGGTCGGCCGCGCCCTCAAACAGGCGCGTATCGAGGCCGGGCTGACCGTCGACGACGTCAGCAACGCCACCCGGGTCCGCATCGCCATCGTGCACGCCATCGAGGCGGACGACTTCGCTCCCTGCGGCGGAGACGTCTACGCGCGCGGGCACATCCGGACCCTGGCCAAGGCCGTCCACCTCGATCCGGCCCCGCTGCTCGCGCAGTACGACGCCGATCACGGCGGCCGTCCGGCCCCGACTCCGGCGGCCCCGCTCTTCGAGGCGGAACGGATCCGCCCCGAGCGGCGCGGGCCCAACTGGACCGCTGCGATGGTCGCCGCGATCGTCGCCGTGGTCGGCTTCGTCGGGTTCACCGCGTTCAGGGGCGGCGACGACGGCGGAGCGAGGACGCAGGTCGCCGAGGGATCCACGCCCACGACGAGCAAGTCCGCCTCGCCGACGCCCACGGAGAAGAAGTCCGCCACCCCGAAGTCCGACCCGTCCGACAGCGCCATCGCGGCCGCGCCCCAGGACAAGGTCACCGTCCAGGTCAGCGCAGCCGACGGAAAGAGCTGGATCTCCGCCAAGGACCACAACGGCCGGCTCCTGTTCGACGGACTGCTCCAGCAGGGCGAGTCCAAGACCTTCCAGGACAGCGACAAGATCAACCTCGTCCTCGGTGACGCCGGAGCCATTCAGCTCTACGTCAACGGCAAGAAGATCGAGGACGACTTCCAGCCGGGCGCGGTGGAGCGCCTGACGTATACGAAGGGCGACCCCCAGGTCGGCTGAGCAGAGGACGCGTCGAAGGGGCTGGCCGAGATCGGCCAGCCCCTTCGACGTGGACTGTCAGTGGGACAAAGTAGTCTTGAGCCCATGTCTGAACGCCGTACCGTCGCACTCGTCACTCTTGGCTGCGCCCGTAACGAGGTGGACTCGGAGGAGCTCGCAGGCCGCTTGGAGGCGGACGGCTGGGACCTCGTGGAGGACGCCGCGGACGCGGATGTCGCCGTCGTCAACACCTGTGGCTTCGTCGACGCCGCCAAGAAGGACTCCGTCGACGCCCTCCTGGAGGCCAACGACCTCAAGGGGCATGGCAGAACCCAGGCCGTCGTGGCGGTGGGCTGCATGGCCGAGCGGTACGGCAAGGACCTCGCCGAGGCTCTCCCGGAGGCCGACGGTGTGCTCGGCTTCGACGACTACGCGGACATCTCCGACCGCCTGCAGACCATCCTCAGCGGCGGTGTCCACGCCGCCCACACCCCGCGCGACCGGCGCAAGCTGCTGCCGATCAGCCCCGCCGAGCGCCAGGAGTCCGCGGCCGGGGTCGCGCTGCCCGGGCACGCGCCCGTGGACCTCCCGGACGGCCTCGCGCCCGCCTCGGGCCCCCGTGCACCCCTGCGCCGCCGCCTGGACGGCTCCCCGGTCGCCTCGGTGAAGCTCGCCTCCGGCTGCGACCGGCGCTGCACCTTCTGCGCCATCCCGTCCTTCCGCGGCTCCTTCATCTCGCGCCGGCCGAGCGATGTGCTGAACGAGACACGGTGGCTGGCCGAGCAGGGCGTCAAGGAGATCATGCTGGTCTCCGAGAACAACACGTCGTACGGCAAGGACCTGGGCGACATCCGCCTGCTGGAGTCCCTGCTGCCCGAGCTGGCGGATGTCGACGGCCTCGAGCGCGTGCGCGTCAGCTACCTCCAGCCGGCCGAGATGCGCCCCGGCCTCATCGACGTACTGACCTCGACGCCCAAGATCGCCCCGTACTTCGACCTGTCCTTCCAGCACTCCGCGCCGGACGTGCTGCGCGCCATGCGCCGCTTCGGCGACACCGACCGCTTCCTGGAGCTGCTCGACACCATCCGGAGCAAGGCCCCCCAGGCCGGCGTGCGCTCGAACTTCATCGTCGGCTTCCCGGGCGAGAGCGAGGCCGACCTGGCGGAGCTGGAGCGCTTCCTGAACGGCGCGCGACTGGACGCCATCGGCGTCTTCGGCTACTCCGACGAGGAGGGCACCGAGGCGGCGACGTACGAGAACAAGCTGCCCGAGGACGTCGTCGCCGAGCGGCTCGCGCGTGTCTCCCGGCTGGCCGAGGAGCTCGTCTCGCAGCGGGCCGAGGAGCGCGTGGGCGAGACCGTGCACGTGCTCGTGGAGTCCGTGGACGAGGAGGGCGTGTTCGGCCGTGGGACGCACCAGGCGCCGGAGACCGACGGGCAGGTGCTGCTCACGAGCGGCGAAGGGCTGAGCGTCGGCCGTATCGTCGAGGCCAAGGTGGTCGGTACGGAAGGTGTCGACCTGGTGGCCGAGCCGCTGGCCGGCTCGCTCGGGTGTAGTGAGGAGGCGGGCAGATGACCGGAGTACCGGCATCGGCGGCGAACGGCTCCTCCAAGGCGGGTCCCCCGAGAGTCGACGGCGCCGATTCCGACCTGGCCGGCGACGCGAGGCCCGCGCGGGGCGGGAAGGTCGTGGCCGCGGCCGTGAACCAGGCCAGCGTCTGGAACATCG
>Ga0075367_10000555_pt1 | contig 14168 bp, 8 predicted proteins | sample EndMethybrTD3032_FD_71399 | JGI IMG/M metagenome (GOLD analysis project Ga0075367, IMG submission 71399) | Populus endosphere microbial communities from Tennessee, USA - Endosphere MetaG P. TD hybrid TD303-2 | ecosystem: Host-associated > Plants > Roots > Endosphere | place: USA: Tennessee... | reverse complement strand
GCGGGGGGGCAGGGCCAGTGACCGCTTCCAGGCGAAGACGCAGCCGGCGCGACATCTTCCTGCCGATCCACCGCTGGGTGGCCCTCATTCTGGGGATCGTCGTGCTCGCATCAGCCGTGACCGGCGCCGGCATGGCGTTCCGCAAGCAGCTCGATCCGCTTGTCTATCCGCGGATGCTGCAGGCCTCGACCTGCGCCGCCAGGCTGCCGCTAGACGATATCGTCCGCATCGCCCGCGCCCGGCGCCCCAACGGGCATGTCGACTATGTGCGGGTGCTCGCCGCGCCGGCCGCGCCGGCGATCGTCCGCCTCACCGACAAGGACACCCTCTACATCGACGGCTGCACCGGTGCGGTGCTGGGCGAGCAGAACCGCTACGCCGGGGTGTTCGGCCGCCTCGAGCAGATCCATCGCTTCGTCTTCGTGCGCAATGGCGGTTGGATCATGGGGGTCGGGGCCGTCGCGCTCGCCCTGGCGTTGGCCATCGGGGGCCTCTTGGTATGGTGGCCCAGGCCGCCCCGTCGCCTGGGCGAGGCGCTGCGTCTCAACACCAATCTGAAGGGGCGGGCCTTCAGGCTCGACCTGCACCGCACCCTGGGCGCCTGGGTCGCCGTTCCGCTGCTGGTCAGCGCCCTGACCGCGCTGCCACAGGCGTTCGAAGGGGTGCGTTCAGGCCTGGATGCGCTCACCGGGACGCCAGCCGAGGCGCCGCCGAGATCTTCGCCGCCAGCCGGCCACCGCAAGGCGGCAAAGATCCCGCTGGAGCAGGCCTGGCGCACGGCCCAGGCGCTGAGCCCCAACCCGCGCGAGGCCCTGCTGCACCTGGCGTCCAAGCCCGCGAGCCCGATCGAGGTCTTCCTGATCGGCGCCGACGCCCCGCACACCAACGCGCGCACCTACCTCTACCTCGACGCCTACAGCGGCCGCGTCCTGAGGTTCGCGCCCTATCGGGACATGGGCCTGGGCGAGAAGATCTACTTCTGGGCCTTGTCCATCCATACCGGCGAGGTGGGCGGGATTCTCGGGCAGTTCCTGCTGTTCCTGGGCGCGCTCAGCGTCCCGGTCTTGGCCTACACCGGGCTCGAGTCCTGGCTGCGTCGTCGCCTGGCCGCGCGCCGTCGTCGGCCGGTCGATCCGGCCTCGGGCCTGCGGCAGGTGCGGGTTGAGGAGATCAGGCCGCAGTCGCCGGGGGTGAAGAGCTTCCGCCTGGTCGCCGCCGATGGCGGGCCGCTCGCGCCGGCCGAGGCGGGCGCGCACATCGACGTCCATGCGGCGCCGGGCGTCGTGCGCCAATATTCGCTCTGCAACGGGCCGCAGGAGACCGAGGGCTATTGGATCGCGGTGCGTCGCGATCCGGCCTCCCGCGGGGGCTCGCGGGCGATGCACCACAAGGTCCGCATCGGCGACCTCCTCTCGATCGGCGAGCCGCGCAATCATTTCCCCCTGCAGATGGACGCGAAGAGCCATCTGCTCCTGGCGCGCGGCGTCGGGATCACGCCGCTGCTGGCCATGGCCAAGACGCTGGCGGCGCAGGGCGCGGATTTCCGCCTGGAATACTTCACCCGATCGGCCGACCACACCCCGTTCCGCGACCTGCTGTCCGCCCCGCCCTTTGCCGGCCGGGTGCGCTTCCACCATGGCCTGGATGGCGCCGAGCAACGCGAAATCCTGGACGCCCTGCTGGTCGAGCGGCCGGAGGGCGCGCAGCTCTACGTCTGCGGCGGCTTCGCCTTCATGGCGATGGCCGAGGCGGCGGCGGCCCATTGGCCCGCCGAGACGGTGAGCCGCGAGCATTTCACCGCCAACCCCTGCGCCTCGGCTGGCGAACGCCGCGCGATCCAGGTCACGCTCGCCCGCAGCGGCAGGATCGTCGAGGTCCCACCCGATCTCAGCATCGCCGAAGCCCTCGCAGCGGCGGGCCTGCCGGCGCCGACGGTTTGCGAGCAGGGGCTGTGCGGGGCCTGCGTGACTCGCGTGCTGGAGGGCGAGCCCGATCATCGCGACACCGTCCTCACGCCCACGGAACACGCGCTCGGCGACCGCATGACCATCTGTGTCTCGCGCGCGGTCGGAAGCCGGCTCACACTGGATCTCTAGCGCCGCCTGAATGGCCGTTCAGGCGTCTTTCACGCCGGCTTCAGCTTCGCGGCGCTTCTGGAGCCAAGCTTGAAGATAAGAAAATTCCTGGAGGAACGCCTATGAAGATATCCCATCATCCGCTGGCCGCCGTGGCCTCCCTTAGCCTGCTCCTGGTCGCGGGCTCCGCCGCCCACGCCGAGGGCGGTAAGAACTGGACCCCGCCGGCCCAGAAGATCTACGCCCAGCAGCTCTCCGACGAGATCATGGCCAAGCATCCCGACCTGCAGAGCGTCACATTCCACGGCGTGCCGCCGGGCATGAGCGAGGTCTACACCATGTTCGCCGGCTCCTATCCGGAGCGCATCGGCAACGTCGACGATCCGGACGACATCGACGTGATGAAGAAGGGGATCACCATCGTCGATCCGCGCTGGCATCGCACGAAGGACACGGTGAAGCGGTTCGTGGTCCAGGAGCCGCTGCGCGACAAGAGCGGCGAGAACATCGGGCTGATCGTCTACGCCTTCAAGACGGCGAACGGCAGCAAGGGCGAGCAGTACTACACGCTCAAGTCGATGAAGATGCGCGACGAGCTGCAGGCCAAGATCCCCAGCTATGCGGCGCTGTTCGAGAAGGCCCGCTGAGGCCATGCCTCTGCGCAAGGTCGTCCGGCTGGTCCTAGCGGGCCTCGCCGGGTCGTGGGCGGTGAACGCGGCGGCGGCTCCGGCCGCCCCGCGGATCGTGCTGGCCGTCGATGGCGTCGAGGAGACGCGCAACCTCCCCGTCCTGCTGGCCGAGCGGCTCGGCTATTTCCGCGACGAGGGCTTGACCGTCACCCTGGTCGACGCTCCCGCGAGCCCCAGCCCCGCCGACCTGATGGCCGACGGTCGCGCCGACGGTGCGGTCGCCTTCTACCACCACACCTTCATGTCCCAGGCCGACGACCGCGTCGTGACCCAGGACGTGGTGACGTTGGGGGTCACGCCGGCGCTGAAGCTGATGGTCGCGCAGCGCCTGCACGACGAGGTGAAGACGCTGGCCGACCTCAAGGGCCGCAAGGTGTTCACCGGCGGGCCCAACTCCGGCAAGACCACGGCCACCAACGCGGTCATGCTGCAGGCGGGCCTGGCGATCGACGCCTACACGCCGCTGAAGCCCACCAACGCCAAGGCCATGGCCGCGGCGCTCGCCTCGGGCGAAGCCGATGCGATCATGGCGCACGAGCCGGATGCGAGCTTCTACGCCAGCACGGGCGCGGCCTTCATGCTGGCGGACCTGTCGTCGCCGGCTGGTGTGCGCGCGGCGCTGGGGGAGGTCTTCCCGTCGACCTCGCTCTACATGCCCAAGACCTTCGTCGACGGGCGGCCGGCCGAGGTCCAGGGGCTGGTGCGCGCGCTTCTTCGGGCCAACGCCTACATCCAGGGTCACGACGCGCAGACCATCGCCCAGGTGTTGCCGCCGCATGCGCTCGGCAAGGACCGCGCGGCCTTCCTGCGGACGCTTGCCTCGGACAAGCGGATGTTCGAGACCGATGGGCGGACGCCGGAAGCTGGCGCACGGCTGGAGTGGCGGACGATGAGCGCCCTGAACCCGAAATACGGGCGCATCGACTTCGCGCAGACCTTCACCAACCGCTTCGTGGGCGCCGGCGCGCCGCGACCCTAAGGAAAAGCCAATGTTGCAGTCAGGCTGGCGTCAGCCCGGTCGAGCTAGGTGAGTGGCATGACTGTCCAGACCTGGGGCAGGGACCGGCTCGGCCCGGCCGCGAGCGTGCTCGCCGCCCTGACCTTGTCCGCCTGCGCGCACTACACGCCCGCGCCGCCGCATCCGGAGCGCTTCGCCGCCACCTTCGACGCGCGTCGCCTGGACGAGCAGCCGGAGGGCCATCTGTGGACCGGCGCCGAGCTGCTGACCGCGGCCCTGGCCCGCAATCCCGCCGTCGCCGATGCGGCCGCCAAGGCGCAGACCGCTGCGGCCGCGGTCCGCACCTCCAAGGTCCCGCCGGCGTTTGGGCTCACGCTCACCGCCGAATATGCGCGGGAATCCCCGCACTGGGGCCACAGCGCGTCGGCCGATATTCCGCTCGACGTTGGCGGCCGCCGGTCGAGCCGGATCTCGACCGCCGAGCTGCAGGCGCTACAGGCGCGCTACGACCTGCAGGAAGCGATCTGGACGGTGCGGAATGCGTTGGCGAAGGCCCGGGCCGACCTTGCGGGCGCCGACACCGAGGCCGCGCTGGCCGACCAGGCCGCCGGCCTGCGGGTGGAGCGCGTCAAGCGGCTCGAGCGCCGCGTGGCCGCCGGTGAAGATGACCGGCTCGCCCTGCTGACCTCGCGCACCGATCTCATCGCCGCCGAGCGGCGCGCCCGCGACGCCCATGCCCGCCGCGAGCAGGCGAGGGCGGCCCTGGCCGCGGCCCTGGGCGTGCCGGCTTTGGCCGTCGCGGACCTGAAGCTCGCGCCGCCGGCGGAGGCGCCCCCGCCTGGCGCCCTGGCGGCCTGGCGCAGCGAGGCGCTGCTGTCCCGCCGCGACGTGCTGCGCGCCGTGGCCGACTACGATATCGCCGAGAACGCCCTGAAGCTGGAGGTCGCCAAACAGTATCCCGACCTGCGGCTGGCGCCCGGCTACAACTGGGACCATGGGGTGCTCAAGCTGCCGGTTGGCCTGGGTCTTGGCCTGCCGCCGATGGACATGAACCGCGCCGCGATCGCCCAAGCCGAGGCCGCCCGCATCGCCGCGGGCCGCAGCCTGGAGACCACCCAGGCCAAGGTCTACGCCGACGTGGACCAGGCCGCCGCCGCCCAGTCCGCCGCCCAGGAGAGCCTGGCCCGCATCCAGGCCGACGATCTGCCCACCGCGCAACGGGTGCAGGCCGCCGCCGAGCGGCAGCTGCGCGCGGGCGAGACCGATCGGGTCGACGAGCTGGCCGCCCGCGCCGCGACCGCCGACGCCGAAGTGAGCCGCATGGACGCCGAGCGCGCCTCGCGCGCCGCCACCGCCGACCTGGAATACGCCTTGCGGCGCAGCTTCGACCCTGCCGAGGCCGCGGTGCTGCAATCCCGAATGGAGTCCCCATGAGACCGATCCCGATGCAGCGCCTGGGCGCGCTGGCCGCCGTGTCGGCCGCGCTCCTGGCGGCCGGCCCCAGCCTCGCCGCCGACCTGAAGATGGACGCCGCGACCCAGCACAGGCTTGGCTTGCAGACCGCGCCCTTGGCCGCGGCGCAGCGGGCCGGCGCCCTGAGCGGCTTCGCCCGGGTGCTCGATGTGACGCCGCTGGCGACCCTGGAGTCGGACATCGCTACGGCCGCCGCCGCCGCCCAGGCCTCCCAGGCGGAAGCCAAGCGTACCCACGCGCTGGCCGCCGCCGACGCCACCGTCTCGCGCAAGGTCGCCGAGGCCGCCGCCGCCCAGGCCCGCGCCGACAGCGCCAAGCTGGCCCTGCTGCGCCGACGCGTGGGGTTGGAGTGGGGCCCCTCGCTGGCCGCCATGTCCGATGCGCGGCGCGACCAGCTGATCTCCGCCGTCGCTGTCGGACGCGCCGCCCTGGTCCGCATCGACGTGGCTGGGGGCGCCGCCCCCGCGCACGGCTCGGCCAGCCTCGACCTGCACGCGCAGGGCCATGTGCAGGCGACCATCCTGGGTCCCGCCCGCGTCGGCGATCCCCGGCTGCAGTCGACCGGCCTCCTGGCCCTCGTCCAGGGGCCTGGCGCCCAGTGGCTGGCCACCGGCGCTGTGGCCCCGGCGACGCTTTCGGTGGGCGCCGCCGCGAGTGGGGTGGTGATCCCGCGCGAGGCCCTGATCCGCACGGGCGGGCAGACCTTCGCCTATGTGCGCCACAGCGCGACCGACTTCGAGCGGCGGCCGGTGGCCGGCGGCGCGCCGGAACCCGCTGGCCTCTTCGCCCCCAGCGGCTTTCGCCCTGGCGAAACGGTGGTGATCTCCGGCGCGGCCAAGCTGTTCGCCGCCGAGCAGGCGCCGGCGAAGGAAGAAGAATAGATGCTCAGCGCCATCATCCGCTGGACCCTGGAGCGGCCGCGCCTGGTGCTGGCCGCCGCCGTGCTGCTGCTGATCTACGGCGGCCTGGTGCTGACCCGCGCCAAGCTCGACGTTTTCCCCGACTTCGTCCCGGCCCAGGCCGAGGTGCAGACCGAGGCGCCGGGCCTCTCGGCCGACCAGGTCGAGCAGCTGGTGACGCGGCCGGTGGAGCAGTCGGTCAACGGCGCCGCCGGGGTCGCCGCCGTGCGCTCGGAGAGCATGCAGGGCCTGTCGGTGGTCACCGTCGTGTTCCGCGACGGGTCCGACCCCTACCGCGCCCGCCAGGTGGTGGCCGAGGCGCTGGCCGAGATCGGGCCCAACCTGCCGGCCGGCGTGGGCTCGCCCAAGGTCGCCCCGCTCACCTCCTCGACCATGGACCTGCTGAAGGTCGGCTTCACCTCCGACAAGCTGACGCCGATGCAGCTGCGGGACATCGTGCAGTGGACCGTGCGGCCCAGGCTACTGGCGGTGCCGGGCGTCGCCCGTGCGACCATCTACGGCGGCGAGGCGCGACGTGTGGAAGTGCGGGTGCGGCCGCAGGACCTGGCCGCCCACGACCTGGGGCTGGCCGACGTGCTGGCCGCGGTGAAGTCCGCCACGGGCACCAGCGGCGGCGGCTACATCGACACCCCGCAGCAGAGGATCCTGATCGACTCCCGCGGCCAGCCGCTGAACGCCGCCGATGTCGCCGCGGCCCCGCTGCCAGCGGTGCAGGGCGCCTCGCCCGCGCGCATCGGCGACGTGGCCGACGTGGTCGACGCGCCTGGCCCGCTGAACGGCGACGCCCTGATCATGGGCAAGCCCGGCGTGCTGATCTCGATGTCCAGCCAGTACGGCGTCAACACCCTGGAGGCGACGCACGCCGTCGAAGCGGCGCTGAGCGAGCTCACCCCGGCGCTCAAGGCGCAGGGCATTGCGGTCGATGCGACCCTCCACCGGCCGGCGAATTTCATCTCCTCGGCGCTTGGCGGCATCGCCGACGACCTGGCGATCGGGGCGGTGCTGATCGCGCTCGTCTTGTTCCTGTTCCTGCGCGACGTGCGCACGGTGGTGATCGCCTTCGTCTCGATCCCGCTGGCGCTGCTGACCGCCGTGGTGATCCTCGACCGCATGGGTTCGACCATCAACACCATGACGCTGGGCGGCCTGGCCGTGGCGCTGGGCGTCGTCGTCGATGACGCGGTGATCGGCACCGAGAACATCGTCCGGCGCCTGCGCACGCCCCGTCCCGAGGAGTCGCTGAAGGACGTGATCCTCGCCGCCTCGGTGGAGGTCAGGGCGCCGGTCGTCTACGCGACCCTGATGCTGGCGCTGGTGCTGCTGCCGGTGCTGTTGCTGCACGGCCTGCAGGGCGCCTTCTTCTCGCCGCTCGCGGCCTCCTTCATCATCGCCACCCTGGCCTCCCTGGCGGTGGCCGTGGCGATCACCCCGCCGCTGGCGCTCTTGATGCTGAAGGGCGCGCGCCTGCACGACGAGCCGCCGATGCTGGTGCGCGCCAAGGATTGGCACCAGCGCTGGCTGACCAAGGTCATGGACGCTCCGAACATGGCGCTGGCCGCCACCGCCGTCGCCGCGGTGGTCACCGTCGCGGGCCTGGCCCTGTTCAACCAGGAACTGCTCCCCAGCTTCCGCGAAGGCCACTTCGTGCTGGGCGTCGCCGGACCGCCGGGCACCTCGCTGCCGGTGATGCGCGACTACGGGCGCCGCATCACCCATGACCTCCTGGCGATCGACGGCATCCAGAGCGCCGAGCAGCAGATCGGCCGCGCCGAGGGTGGCGAGGACACCTGGGGCACCGAGCGCAGCGAATTCCACGTCGAGCTTAAGCCGCATCTCTCGGGCAAGCGCCAGGACGAGATCCAGGAGTCGATCCACAAGGTCCTCGACTCCTATCCGGGCCTGGAGACCGAGGTGCTGACCTTCCTAGGCGACCGGATCGGAGAGTCGCTGTCGGGCGAGACCGCCGCGCTTTCGGTCGGCATCTTCGGCGCGGACATGGACACCCTGGAGAAGGTCGCCGCCCAGGTCGCCGCAGCGATGGAGAAGGTGCCGGGCGCCACCGATGTGAAGGTGCAGACCCCGCCCTCGACGCCGGTGATGCGGGTCGAGCTGAACTTCCCCGCCTTGGCGCAATATGGCGTCAGCGCGGCGGAGGCGCTGGAAGCGGTGCAGACCGCCTACCAGGGCGCCACCGCGGCGCAGATCTTCGAGCAGAACCGCTCGATCGACATCGCCGTCACCACCACGCCGGACCTTCGGCAGGATCCCGAAGCCGTCGGCGATCTGCTCGTCCGGGCCAGTGGCGGCGCGGTCGTTCCTTTGCACGACATCGCCCGCGTCTACCTGACCGACGGGCGCACGGCGGTTAGCCACGAGGGCGGCCGGCCGCGCCAGGTGGTCACCGCCAATCCCGCGCCTCGCGACACCGCTCGGGTGACCCGCGCCGTCCAGGGCGCGCTCAGCCAACTCAAGCTGCCGCCGGGCGTCTATCTCGACATCAGCGGCACCGCCCAGGGCGCGGCTGCGGCGCGCAAGGAGCTGTTGTTCAACAGCGCCATCGCGGTGGCGGGCGTCATCGCCCTGCTGCTGCTGGCGTTCGGCTCCGGACGGGCCACGGCGTTGATCCTGGGCTCGACCCCCTTCGCCCTGGTCGGCGGCGTGGCGGCCGTGGCGCTGACCGGGGCGTCGCTGTCGCTGGGCTCGCTGGTCGGCTTCATCACCCTGTTCGGGGTGGCGGCGCGCAACGCCATCCTACTGGTCTCCCACCTGGAGCACCTGATCGCCGTGGAGGGCGAGGAATGGTCGCTGCAGACCGTATTGCTGGCGACGCGGGAGCGGGTGACGCCGATCGTCATGACCGCGCTCGTCACCGGCCTGGGCGTGCTGCCGCTGGCCATCTCCAGCGGCCAGGCCGGCCGTGAGATCCAGGGACCGATGGCGATCGTCATCCTGGGCGGGTTGGTCACCTCGACCATCGCCAGCCTGGTGCTGCTACCTTCGCTGGTCTGGCGATACGGTCAGGCGCCTGACGGGCAAACGTCGAGCGCGCCCGTCCCCTCGACCGGAGGCTGACGGCGGCGGGAGTCTCCTGGGTTTGCTGCGCGCAACCCCTGATGTCGGTTCCCAGAAGTCGCGGCTCTAGACGAGTTCGGGGGCGAAACCGAGACGAGTCCGATAAGCCGCTCCTGACTCGTTTGCGACCTTGAGAGGGTCTGCTTGGGGCCATGATCCTCCCCATGTGGGGGAGGCGTGGCTAAAAGCGACATGATTTCAGTGAATTAGAAAGCCGCCGGGCAGCCGTACCGACAACCCGACCCACCGATGGCTCCCCTCATGCGGCGGTATGCTGCTCCTCACAACCCGCCCTCATGGCCGTCTGGCAAACCGCCGGTGCGCCAACGGGCGCAAACGGCGAGGCCCAACCGTTCGACATAGGTACTATATTAGAAGCCCAAGAATTGTGCTTTTATGGGGCAAGGTATTTGCAGAAGTGGGCTTTGAGTCATGGACGGCGAAGGCTTCAAGGCATGGCGCAAGCGGGTCGGCCTCACCCAGGACGGGGTGACCGAACGGCTGCCGGTGTCACGCAGCACCGTGCAGAACTGGGAGAGCGGGAGCACGCCTATCTCCTACGCTATCGAGCAGGCTCTACTTGGGCTTGAGCACCGGCTGCGGCAGGAGGACGGCGGGCTGGGCCCGGTGACCCTCACCTACGCCGATGGCCCGATGTGGATCGACGCCTACTCGCCCAGCCGCATCGCCATGCTCCAGCGGGAGCCCTACCGCACCAACAGCGATGCACTGGGGCGGGTTCTGGAACTGACGGGCAGCGCCGGCTTCCACGTTCCCTTTGTGGTCCTGGAGAACGACGAGGTGCTGTGGAACAGCGCCGAACTGCGCCGCGTGGGCAACGGCAACGATGACACCGCGCCGATCCCCGTCCGCTGGAGGGCCAAGGTCATCACCAACATCGCCGAATACCTTCGCAGGGTGGCGATCCGCTTCCCGGTGAGATCTGGCCCCCGGCTGTGGACCGCCGAGGAAACCGCCGTGTGGGAAACCAAGGTGCGGGCCGGCGCGGACGCCCTGGACGCGCTGGCCGCCGAGGTGCCGACAGGTGCGGTCACCTTCAACCGGGTGGATGCCGTGCTGCTGGACCTGCGCGAGCACGGGGTATTCCCGCCCGATGAGCACTACCGCCAACTCGTGGTCGCCTTCTGGGAGGCCCCCGCCAGCCACCAACCGAGGACAACACCGATGGACCAAGACCTGCCCCGCAACCACGCGGCCTATGGCGCGCTCGACGCCGATGGCCAGCCCTACATCGTGTTGGAGCCCCGCCGCCACGATCACCGCCTTGAACGCGCCGCCTTCCCGGTCAGCGGGACGCTGGCCACGGCCGAGCAGCACGCGGACGCCTTCAACCGGGGCCACACCTCGTTCCTGCGGGTTCACGGCGGCCAACGCCTGACCGGCGCGGACATCCCCACGCTGTTCCCCGCGCCGCGCGACGGCTGGAAGCAGTGCACGGTCCCCCTCGGTGCGTACACCGACATCCAGGATCGCGTGGCAGACCGCCACCTCGCCCTCACGGCCAGAAGCGGCAGCATCCCCGAGGACTACGCGCTGTTCACCCGTGAGGATGACGACTTCACCACCAGCATCCTGCTCCTGAGCCCCGAGGCGGCGGCCGACTGCGCGCACTTTGGCGGCCAGTGGGTGCCCGCCCGAGACGTTGATAACCACGGCTGGGCGCTCCTTTACGGAGACACCCGAGTGCACGAGCGGATGGGCCTGCGCTACCCCAGCCGGTACAGCTGACCGGCTGGGCGCGCACGATGGAGAGCTACACCCTGGAGGAGTTGAACTCGATGACGCTCGACGAGCGCAAAATTGCGCTGTCGGGTGATTTCGGGAGTTCCTTCCACCGCAGCGCCGCCGAGCACGTGACCTGGATCTTCTGGACCCGCGACACCATGGGGCCGACCGACATTCTCGGTCAGGGCTCGGCTTTCTTACTAGATCGTGGGCAGGGGCCGATCCTGGTTACCGCCGGCCACGTGTACAAGCAGTACGTCGAGGACGCGGATCGCTTCGGCCCGCTCTGCTGCATGGTAGCGAACGTCAGGGTTCGGGACCTGCGCAAACACTTGATCGCCTGGGGCGACCTTGAGGAGAGGCGGGCTGATATCGCCACGTTTCGGCTTCCCCCAGACATAGCCGAGGCAATTGGCAAGAAGCCTGTCCAGGCGCGGGGGACATGGCCGCCGCCGCCCAACCCGGGCGAGCAGATCATGTTCGTCGGCTTCCCTGGCAACGCGTTGATCTTCGCCGGTCCAAGCGAGCTGAACTTCGGCAGCCACTCCGGGATGCAGGGCCTGACCGTGATCACGGACCATCAGATCACCATGCGGTTCGACCGCAACTGCTGGCTGACCTACGGCGGCGACGCGCCCCCACTCGGTTATGGCCTGGGCGGCATCAGCGGCGGTCCGCTCCTTGTGCCCGACTACCGGGATGGCGTGTGGGACTGGCGCCTGGGCGGCGTGATCTCGCAGGCGACAGAGGAAGGCGAGCCGGGGGACGTCCTGTTCGAGATGGTCGTCGCGCATCGCGCCGAATACATCCAGCCGGACGGCACGCTGGCGCTGCGACTGTAGGGGGAGTGGAGCGGCGGCCTGCCGCTCCCGCTGTTCAGGGTCATACTGCCGACATGCTGGGACTAGAGCCGACTGATTCGCTGGCGCTCTCGCTGCACCACGCGCCGGGCACCTGCGCCGTGCTTGTCGGCTCGGGCTTGTCCCGGGCTGCCGGCATCCCGACCGGCTGGGAGATCACCCTCGACCTGGTTCGCCGGCTGGCCGCCTTGAGGGGCGTGACGGACGCTCCCGACTGGGCCGAGTGGTACGGGAAGGAGTTCAGCGGCGCGGAGCCGAATTACTCCACCATCATCGACGGCTTGGCGAAGACAGCGGCCGAGCGCAGGGCGCTGCTACACCGTTACATCGAGCCCGAGAACGGCGACGACAGCCGCAAGCCCACACAGGCCCACCGCGCCCTCGCCCGGCTGGTGAAGGAAGGGGCTGTGCGAGTCATCCTGACCACCAACTTCCAGGCTGATCGAGAACGCCCTGCGAGATGAAGGGATCGAGCCCACGGTCATCACGGACGAGCACGGGCTGGCGGGCGCGACGCCCCTGACGCATGCCAGCTGCACCGTCATCAAGCTGCACGGGGATTATCTCGACACCCGCATCAAGAACACCGACGCCGAGCTTACCGCCTACCACGCCGACATGGACCGGCTCCTGGACCGCGTGTTCGACGAGTACGGCCTCCTCGTCGTGGGCTGGTCGGGCGAGTGGGACACGGCACTGCGGCAGGCGCTTCTGCGAGCAAGCACGCGACGCTACCCCCCCTGTTCTGGGCGTCGCGAGGACCCGTTGCCGCCCTTGCCCAGGACATCATCGACCACCGGCAGGGGCAGAGCTTCGCCATCGACGGTGCCGACCAGTTCCTTCCCCTGCTGGCCGACAAGGTAGCGGCCGTCCGGGCGGCTGATCGCATGCACCCGGTGACCGTGGCCTCCGCGCTGGCGTTGGCGAGGCGGTATTGCCGGGATGATCGCTACGCGGCCGAGTGGGCCGAGTTCATCGAGGCGGAGGCCGAAAAAGTTCGAGGGTTCGTCGGTGGGAGCAGTTGGCCCACGGCGCAGCCCGATAGAGAAAACATCACCTCGGTGGTCGCACCAATCATGGCGCGTACCGAAGTCCTCCGACGAGCATTTCTGCTCGCGATGAGGTGGGGCACGCCCCAGGCCCAACAACAAGTCATCCGTTCCTTCGCGGGCCTTGCCTCTACCGTCTCGGTTTCGGGGTTCAGCCTCTGGAATGAACTTCGCAACCTGCCGGCAGCGATCTGCTTCTACTGGGCGCTCGCTGGGGCGCTGGACGGTGGGCATGAGGCCGTTGCGGCAAAGCTCCTGCTGCAACCCCTACCCACATCCAATCGCGAGCGGTTTCCGGCGGTGCAGCTGTTGCCGTTGTTCGAGGTCAATGGCGACCTCTGGGGCTACCTGCTCAACATCGGCGATCGGCGAGGCCGCGCGGCCAGCCTCTGGCTGGAAAAGAACCTCGTTCCTGAGATGGGCGACATCTCCGTGCCGCCCATCGAGCGACTTCGGCTGCTCGATGAAGTCGAGGCCTTCATCGGCCTGGAGTTCAGCTACCTGCGGAAACAGACCGCCGGACGTTGGTCTTGGTTCCCGGTCGGAATGTACGTGTTCCGAGACGGCGGCGGTCCGTTTGAGCAACGCCTGAAGCTGGTGGAAAACCTGCCTGAAAGCCACCCATGGTTGAAGTACCGGCTGTTCGGTGGCACTACCGAAGGTGGGATGCTCGCCGTCGCTAACGTCCGCGAGACCTTGAAACGGGTCTAGTGCACCATGTCGCCCGGCTGGGGCATGTCCCGCGTGTCGTCGGAACCGGACAGTAGCCGCCGTTACGCGTGTCGGCAAAGGGTCGATTGCGGGCATGGCCGGTGAGGACGCCGAACGTCCGCTTCCCGCACCGATCCCCATGTCTGCTCCTGGCGCGTAGGTGCCCAATGCCCCGTGTCATGCAAGCAGGTTGGAGCAGATCCCACCGGTTTCCGTACTAGAAGCATGCCAGGGCCATCCGAGCCGGTCGGCGTCACGACCACCCAGCGCTTTCCACCGGGGCGGCGCGTGTCTTCAGCCTTTTGAAAGCCCAAGTCGTCGACATGGAACGAGATGGCCTCGTCGTAATCGGCGACGACCAAGGTCAAGAGTGCGATGTGGCGCCGCTTGCATGTTCAATGTCGCGAAAGCACACGGATGCCAATGTCTGGCGCCGGCGCATCACGATCATGCCTGGAAGACAATGGGGATCGCTGTGGGGTACAGACCAGATCGTGTCCCCGCACCCAAGACACAAAAGGCCGGCCCTCGGTGACGAGGCCGGCCTTTTTCGTTGTCCGCAGCGCCGCCCGGCCCATCACCTCATGTCCCTGCGTCATCGGGCGATGACGAATC
>Ga0075367_10000554_pt1 | contig 14201 bp, 13 predicted proteins | sample EndMethybrTD3032_FD_71399 | JGI IMG/M metagenome (GOLD analysis project Ga0075367, IMG submission 71399) | Populus endosphere microbial communities from Tennessee, USA - Endosphere MetaG P. TD hybrid TD303-2 | ecosystem: Host-associated > Plants > Roots > Endosphere | place: USA: Tennessee... | reverse complement strand
ACGGTGTTCGTCGCGGTGTGGCTGCTGTGGAACACGTTCGCTCCGGTTCCGCTTCAGTTCGACCCCCGATCGACGAACTTCACCCTGCTCACCCTGATCCTGTCCCTACAGGCGTCCTACGCCGCGCCGCTCATCCTGCTCGCGCAGAACCGTCAGGACGACCGCGACCGCGTGCAGATCGAGCAGGACCGCCAGCGCGCAGAACGCAACCTCGCCGACACCGAGTACCTCGCGCGCGAGATCGTCGCCCTGCGCATGGTCGTGACCGACGTCTCCGAGGACGTCGTCACCAAGGACGTCCTGCGCGCGGAGATCAAGGCGCTGCTGGAACAGCTCGATGAGCGCTCCGCGGTCGCCCAGCGGGACTCCGTCCACACGGATGCCGCAGAGCGGTGACCGGCTCGGCTGAGGATGCGGTCCGCCGCGCGGTCGGCGCGGTGATCGATCCGGAGCTGCGACAGCCGATCGCCGAGCTCGGTATGGTGCGCGGGATCTCCGTGGCGGGCGGGACCGCATCAGTGGGCATCGTCCTCACGATCGTCGGCTGCCCCGCGGCCGAGCGCATCTCCGCGGATGTGCGCGCGGCCGCGGCATCCGTTCCGGGTGTGACGGATGTCGCCCTCGAGGTCGGCGTGATGTCGCCGGCCGAGCGGCGCGAGCTCACCGAGCGCTTGCGCGGAGGCCGGGCCGCGCGCGAAATGCCCTTCGGGGGCGATTCGCTCACGCGCGTGATCGCCGTGACGAGCGGCAAGGGCGGGGTGGGCAAGTCCACCGTGACGGCGAACCTCGCCGTCGCGCTCGCGGGCCGCGGGCTGTCGGTCGGGCTGGTGGACGCCGATGTCCACGGCTTCTCGATCCCCGGTCTGCTCGGACTCGTCGACGAGGACGGGAATGTTCCGCAGCCGACGCGCATCGACGATCTCATGCTGCCCCCGGTCGCGTACGGCGTGAAGGCGATCTCGATCGGGATGTTCCTGCGCCGCTCCGGCGGTGAGGCCCCCGTCGGAGCCGTCGCGTGGCGCGGTCCGATGCTGCATCGCACGGTCCAGCAGTTCCTCACCGACGTGTTCTTCGGCGACCTGGATGTCCTTCTGCTGGACATGCCGCCGGGGACCGGCGACATCGCCATCTCCGTCGGTCAGCTCCTCCCGAACGCGGATGTCGTGGTGGTCACGACGCCGCAGTCCGCGGCGTCCGACGTCGCCGTGCGCAGCGGCCTGGTCGCGCGTCAGACCGGCCAGCGCGTCGTCGGCGTCGTCGAGAACATGTCGGCGATGGTCCTCCCGGACGGGACGACGTTCGATCTGTTCGGAGCGGGCGGGGGCGCCGAGGTCGCGGACGCGCTCGCGGCCGGTGGCGAGGCCGTCGCGGTGCTCGCGTCGATCCCTCTGAGCCCGGCCCTGCGTGCGGACGGCGATGCCGGAACACCGATCGTCGTCGCGCACCCCGAAGACCCGGCTGCCGTCGCGATCACCGCGCTGGCCGCCCGGCTCGCGGCGGAGCCGCGGGGACTCGCGGGCCGGTCGCTGCCGTTCCGGCCGAACTAGCGGTCAGGTCGCCTCGTTGTCGAACGGCGGAGGGTCTTCCGCCGTGAAAGGCATGATCGCGCTCTGCGGCTTCGTGAGCGCGCCCGCGGTGGTCACCGCGGCGGCCGCACTGGCCGCTCGGACGGTCGGCACGGGGGCGTCATCCAGAAGCGCCTCGCGGATGATGCGCCGCGGGTCGTACTGACGCGGATCGAGCGTGCGCCAGTCGACGTCGTCGAAGTCCGAGCCCATCTCGTCCTTCATCTTCGTCTTCGCGGTGCTGACGTACTCGCGCGCGCGCTTGGCGAACTTCGTCAGGCTCTCGACATAGCGGGGCAGACGCTCGGGCCCGATGAGCAGCCCGGCGACCAGTCCGATCAGCAGAAGCTTCTCGATCGTGAGCCCGAAGAACATGCACTCAGGTTACCGCCGCGCCTGAGTGTTCGGCGCCGACTGTCCCCGTAGGCTGGCGGCGAAGGAGCACTGATGGGCGAGCACGACGCGAACTACCGCTTCGCCGCTGAGGCGACGATCGAACCGGAGCACATCTCGCGAGCCCGGGCGCATGCGCTCGAACTCGGCGCCGCGCCGGTCAGCGCACCGGTCGGAGCGCAGTGCGCCGTGATCGCGGCAGCGTCCCAGGCCCTCAACATCGTCGAGATCGGCACGGGTGCCGGCGTGTCAGGGCTGTGGCTCCTGTACGGATCACCCCGTGCGACGCTCACGACGATCGACAGCGAACCCGAGCATCTCGGGGCAGCCCGCCAGGCCTTCGCCGAGGCGAAGGTCCCGCCGGCGCGGGCCCGCTTCATCACGGGTCGCGCGGCCGAGGTGCTCCCCCGCATGAACGAGGCGTCGTACGACATCGTTCTGGTTGATGCCGATCCCGAGGGCGTCATCGAGTACGTCGAGCACGGCCTGCGTCTGGTCCGTGCAGGAGGCACAGTTCTCGTCCCCCGCGTTCTGGGGCATGGAGCGGTTGCCGACCCGGTGCGCCGCGATGCCGTGACGGCCGCCTACCGCTCGCTGATCCACGAGACGCAGGCCTCTCCGGCGGTGATCGGCGCCCTCTCGATCGTGGGCGAAGGGCTCCTCCAGCTCACGACGCGTCCGCTGGACTGACGCGGCGGTCCCCGCACCGCCCGAACACGCGAAACGGCCGGTCCGAAGACCGGCCGTCGGCGTGTGAGGTGTGCTCAGGCGGGGTTCACGACTCCGCCGAGCACGTCGTAGAGCTCCTTGGCCTCAGCGTCGTTCACCGAGACGACGAGGCGTCCCCCACCCTCGAGCGGCACCCGCACGATGATGAGACGACCTTCCTTCACGGCCTCCATCGGCCCGTCTCCGGTTCTCGGCTTCATGGCTGCCATCGTGGCTCCCTTTCGTCGTGGTCTGCGTGTCAAGTTTATCCCGCTGCTACGACAGGGGATAATCCGCGCGATGGCGCGGCATCCCGGCAGCACGCTCAGGGGATCTGCCAGTACGTGTTGCCGAGGGCGTACATGTTGTAGATCCACCACCACTGACCGAGCAGGCATGCCGCGAGGACGCCGACCCGCCATACCCGTGAACGGGGCATCGCCATCGCCCCCCACATCGGCGACAGCGGCAGCAGCAGGCGGAAGATGCTCGACTGCGGGAAGAACACGGCGAGCAGATAGACGAGGTAGCTCGCCGACCACAAGCGCGCTTCGACTCCCATGCGCTTCACGTGCGGCTCGAACAGCAGGAGTGCGGCCACGGCGACGATGGATGCCGCGAGCACGATGTAGCCGGTCACCGCACCGAGCCCCCACGAAGTGAACCAGAACCCCGCGCCCTGCACGAAGGCGTCGAACGCGAAGAACACCCCGCTGGCATCCCCCATCCAGTTGCGACGCCAGGCGAGTTCGGTCGCGAGGTAGGCGCCGTTGTCGCCTGTCACGATTCCTGCGATGACCTGCCACGAGAATCCGGTGACGACCGCGAGCAGACCCAGCGCGACGATGTGGACGATCTCGGCTGCGGCCAGGGCTTCACGTCGCCGCGAGAACCAGCGCCAGATGCCGTAGAGACCCAGGAACAGACCGAAGGCGAGCACACCGGGCCGGGTGTAGGCCATGAGCGGGATCAGCAGGTACAGCCAGCCGTATTGTCGCCGCATCACCAGCCAGAGCGCGAGGAACAGCCACAGCAGGAACAGTGACTCGGCATAGCCCACCTGGAACAGGGCGGCGAGCGGCGCGCACGCGAAGAAGGCCGCCGCCCACATGCCGACATCGTCCGCTGCCCGCATCCGCACGATCCGGTACAGCACCAGGCATGCGAGATATCCGGCGCCCAGAGAGATCAGCACCGCGGCAGCACCCCACGAGCCGACGAGATGGCTCAGACCCTTCGCCAGATATGCATATACCGGCATGAACGCCCATTGATTCTCGGCGATCGCGCCCGAATCGGTCAGGGGCAGTTCGGAGGGATAGCCGTTGTCGGCGAGGAACCAATACCACTGCGCATCCCAGCCGAGCGCGAGCGTGGCCAGGTTCGCTCCCTCGCCGAACCGCGAGCCCGGGCCGGACATCTCGGCCGCAGCGAACAGGAACGCCGTGGTGACGGCGCGCGCGCCCAGGAAAAGGATGCCGATCCGCAGCGCCGGCGGCAGCGTGCGCCAGCCGCGCGGAGCGGTCTCGTTCAGCGTGTGCTCAACCACGCCCGCAGCCCGCGTTCGACGGCCTCGATCTGCGCGTGCGGTACCCGTTCCTCATCGTGGTGGGCCAGGTGCGGGTCGCCCGGCCCGTAGTTGACGGCCGGGACACCCATCGCCGAGAAGCGCGCGACGTCGGTCCAGCCGTACTTCGGCCGCGCCTCGCCGCCGACCGCGGCGACGAACTCCTGCGCGAGGGGTGCGTCCAGTCCCGGGCGTGCACCGGCGGCGACGTCGACGACCTCGACCTCGAATCCGGCGAACACGTCGCGGACATGACGTTCGGCGTCCTCCGCAGACCGGCTCGGGGCGAAGCGGTAGTTCACTTCGATCTCGCACAGGTCGGGGATCACGTTGCCGGCGACACCGCCGCCGACGCGCACGGCGTTCAGGCCCTCGCGATACACCAGCCCGTCCACCGGGACATCCCGCGGGCGGTACTCCGCCAGGCGGCTCAGCACCGGGGCGGCCTTGTGGATCGCGTTCTCGCCGATCCAGGCGCGGGCGCTGTGGGAACGCACCCCATGAGTGCGGACGATCACGCGCATGTTGCCGTTGCATCCGCCCTCGACGGCGCCGTTGGAGGGTTCGCCGAGGATCGCGAAGTCACCCGTGAAGAGATCGGGCCGCGTGCGGGAAAGACGGGTCAGACCGTTGAGATCGGCGTCGACTTCTTCGTGGTCGTACCACATCCAGGTGATGTCGATGCGGGGGTCGGTGAGCTCGGCGGCCAGCTTCAGCTGAACCGCGACACCGGCCTTCATGTCGACGGTGCCGCGCCCCCAGATGAACGGCTGGCCGTCGACGGCGATCTCGCGCGTCGGGACGTTGTCGTTGATCGGAACGGTGTCGATGTGCCCGGCGATCACGACACGCTGCGCGCGTCCGAGCGAGGTGCGCGCGACGATCGTGTCCCCATCACGGAAGAGGTCCAGGTGAGGAAGGGGTCGGATGGCGTCTTCGATCACGTCGGCGAGCGTCTTCTCGTCACCGGACACGCTGGGGATGTCGCAGATCGTCCGGGTGAGGTCGATGGAGGTCGCGGACAGATCGAGCGGCGGCATCCCCCGAGTCTACTGACGACGCCCAACCCCGACACCTGACGCCGGGTTCGATAGCGTGGAGGGATGAGCGACGAGCGATGGGTCTGGGGTGTCGGCCTGGCCACGACATCGGAGAACGGAACCGTCCTGGACACCTGGTTCCCCTCCCCCGAGATCGGGCGGATCCCGGTCGGCCTCGACCCGGCCATGCCGCCGGACGAACTGGACAGGCACGCGGTGCCCGACCCGCGCCGTGCGGTCTCGCTCGATGTCGTCGTCGTCGAGGCGGACCTCGATGCGCCCCCAGCCTCCACCTCGGATGCCTACCTCCGCCTTCATGCGCTGTCACATCGTCTTGCCGCCCCGAACGAAGTGAACCTGGACGGCATCTTCGGGTTTCTGCCGAACGTCGCGTGGACGAACGCGGGCCCGATGCACCCCGACGACGCCGCGCGGCTGCGTCCGTTCCTCACGCGCGAGGGCATCCAGGTCCAGGGGCTCGACAAGTTCCCGCGTCTACTCGACTACGTCACGCCTCCGGGGGTGCGGGTCGCTGACGCATCCCGCGTGCGCCTGGGCGCGTACCTCTCCCCCGGCACCACCGTGATGCACGAGGGCTTCGTGAACTTCAATGCAGGCACCCTGGGCGCCTCGATGGTGGAGGGGCGCATCTCGCAGGGCGTCGTCGTCGGCGACGGCAGCGACATCGGCGGCGGCGCATCGATCATGGGCACCCTTTCGGGCGGCGGCGCGCACCGGGTGTCGATCGGCGCCCGGACTCTGCTGGGCGCGAACGCCGGAGTCGGCATCTCGCTCGGCGATGACTGCGTCGTCGAGGCCGGGCTGTACGTCACCGCAGGCTCGAAGATCGTCCTGGCCGACGAGCCGCCCCGGCACGACGGCCGACGGGTCACCGTCAAGGGCGCGGAACTGTCGGGCCGAAACGGCATCCTGTTCCGTCGCAACTCCCTCAGCGGCGCGATCGAAGCCGTGCGTCGAGCGGGCGTGGGGGTCACGCTGAACGACGCACTGCACGCGTAAAGTCGAGGCATCCGCGAAGCTGTCGCGGTCTTTCTGCGGGGCAAGGGAGTCTCATGGCCGCTCGCATGGCGAAGAAGCTGTATGAATCCGAGTTGATGGTGCTGCAAGCCAAGCTCGTGGACATGCAGGCGTGGGTGCAGAAGACCGGCGCACGCATCGTGGTCATCTTCGAGGGGCGCGATGCCGCGGGAAAAGGCTCGACGATCAAGCGCGTGAACGAATATCTGAATCCCCGCGTCACGCGGGTCGTCGCGCTGGGCACGCCGAGCGACCGAGACAAGACCCGCTGGTACTTCCAGCGCTATGTGCCGCACCTGCCGGCAGCGGGCGAGATCGTGCTGATGGACCGCTCCTGGTACAACCGGGCCGGTGTCGAACACGTCATGGGCTACTGCACGAGCACGGAATATCATCGCTTCCTCCACCAGACGCCGATCTTCGAACGGATGCTGGTCGAGGACGGCATCATCCTCCTCAAGTACTGGTTCAGCGTCTCGGACGTCGAGCAGGAGAAGCGCTTCAAGGATCGCGCGGAAGACCCGATGCGTCATTGGAAGCTCAGCCCGAACGACGTGCTCGCGATCACCAAGTGGGAAGACTACTCACGTGCAAAGGACACCATGTTCGTGCACACCGACATCCCCGAGGCGAAGTGGTGGGAGGTCGACAACGAAGACAAGCGGCGCGGGCGGATCAACACGATCGCTCACCTGCTGTCGCAGATCCCCTACGAGGTCCTCGAGCGCGAGCCGATCGAGGTCCCTGAGCGGCCGCCCTCCGGAGGTTACGAGCGCCCTCCCCGGGACATGACCTCCACCGTGCCGGACTTCGCCAAGGAAGTCGAGAAGAGGCACAAGCAGGAGCGGATCGAGTCCAAGAAGAGCAAGAAGGATCGGGAAGCGGACGCCGCCGAGATCGCCGAGAAGGAAGAGAAGTCCGACAACGGCCCAGGATCTGCGTAACGGCTGAACACTCGCCGTTCCGCGCCGGTCCTCCCGATGCCATAATGTGCGCGACAGGGGTGGTGGGCCGAAGGGGGACGTCGGGTGGATGCGACGCGTGACGAGAGTGTCGACGTCCTGGTGGTCGGCAGTGGCTTCGGCGGGTCGGTGTCCGCGTACCGGTTCGCGAGCGCCGGTCAGTCCGTCGTCCTCATGGAACGCGGCCGCGCGTATCCGCCGGGTGGATTCGCGCGCACGCCGAGCGAGTTCAGCGAGAACTTCTGGTCCCCATCGGACGACCTGTACGGCCTGTTCGAGACATGGAGCTTCCGCGGACTGGAGGGCGTGGTCTCCAGCGGACTGGGCGGCGGCTCGCTGATCTACGCGAACGTGCTGCTGCGGAAGGACCCCGAGTGGTTCGTGCACGACTCGCCTCTTCCGGGTGGCGGCTACGAGAACTGGCCGATCAGTCGCGAGGACCTGGATCCGCACTACGACAACGTCGAGGCGATGATGGGGGCCACCCCCTACCCCTACACCGACACATCCAAGACCGTGGCCTTCGAAGAGGCCGCGCACCGGGCCGGCCTTCACACCGTGCGCCCCCCGCTCGCGGTCTCGTTCGCCCCGGAGCGTGAGGGCCGTCCTTCGATCGGTCTCATCCCGACTCCGCCCTACGGCAACATCCACGGTTCCGAACGCTTCACGTGCATGCTGTGCGGCGAGTGCGACATCGGCTGCAACTACGGTTCGAAGAACACCCTCGACCACACCTACCTGTCCGCGGCGGCGCACGCTGGCGCCGACATCCGCACGCTCCACGAAGTGAAGGGATTCCACCGCGTCGACGGCGCGTGGGAGGTCAGATACCGCGTGCACGACCCGGTCGACGGCTCGAGCCAGGACCGGGTGATCTCGGCGACGAAGCTGATCCTGTCGGCGGGAACGTTCGGGTCCACCTATCTCCTCTTGAAGAACCGTGCCTCGATTCCCGGTCTGAGCACGGCGATCGGCACGCGCTTCTGCGGCAACGGCGACCTGCTCGGCTTCCTGTTCAACGCCCGCGAAAGCATCGAGCGCACCGCGAAGGCCCGTTCCCTCGTGAGCAGCCGCGGACCGGTGATCACGAGCGCCGTGCGGATCGGCGATCGCCTCGACGGCGACGACTCGGATGCGAAAGGGCGGGGGTACTACGTGCAGGATGCCGGTTACCCCGGCTTTCTGAACTGGCTGATGGAGCTGACCCAGCTGCGTTCGGTGATCTCTCGCAGCTCCCGGGTCGCGATACGCCTGCTCGCGTCCCGACTGTTCGGCGAGGCGCATTCGAACGTGTCACGCGATCTCGCCTCGGCGATCGGGAAAGTCTCCCTGTCCTCTTCGTCGATGCCGGTGCTGGGCATGGGCCGCGATCTGCCCGACGGCATGATGTACCTCGAGGACGGCCGGCTGCAGATCGACTGGACGACGGCGACCTCGATCGAGTACTTCGACCACATGCGCTCGACGATGGCGCGCATCGCTGAGCAGCTCGGCGCCGAATACGCCGACAACCCGCTGTGGTGGGCCAAGCGCGTGATCACCGTGCACCCGCTCGGCGGCGCGCCGATGGGGCGCTACGCGCAGGAGGGAGTCGTCGACGAATGGGGCAAGGTCTTCGGCGCCGAGGATCTCTGGGTGCTCGACGGGTCGGTCATGCCGGGGCCGACCGGACCCAATCCGTCCCTGACCATCGCCGCGTTCGCCGACCGCGCCATCGAGCATCAGCTGGAAACACCCACCCCGCGCCGCGCACGGCCACCGAAGCGCACGCCCCGTCCTGAAAGGACACCCCCGATGGATGCCGCAGCCCCGGCCGATCCGAACGCCACGACCGTCCGCTTCACCGAGCAGATGAAGGGGTTCGTCAAGCTCGACGCGAGTGACCCGAAGGATGCGTACGAGGACGCCCGTATCCTCGACGAGAAGTTCATGTTCGAGCTCACGATCGAAACCACCGACATCGACGGCTTCGTGGCGGATCCCGCGCACGCCGGTTCGGCATCCGGCTTCGTCGATGCCGACATCTTCGGCGGTCAGGTCCCCGTCGAGCGGGGCTGGTTCAATCTCTTCGTCCAGCCGGGGAACAACGCCGAGAGACGCATGATCTACCGGCTCTGGGTGACGCTCGACTCCGGCGCTCCGTTCACGGTGCTCGGCTTCAAGGACGTGCACGACGACCCGGGCTTCGACCTGTGGGACGACACGACCACCCTCTACGTCCAGCTGCTGACCGGCCATGTGCCGCCGCCGGAAACGGGCGAACTCGGCGAACTGCACCCCGTCGGCGACCCCGGTGTCGCCGGCGCAGGGGTGCTGCGGATCAAGCCGCTCGACTTCGCGAAGCAGATGACGACGTTCCGCACGACCGGTCCAGGCGGCGCCGCCGCGGTGACCGCATTCGGCCGGCTGTTCCTCGGGCAGCTGTGGGACACCTACGCCGGACTGGCCTCGCGAGAGGAATGAGCGGATGACCACGGCGACCACCCCTGTTCGCGCGAAGTACGTGCGGCCGGGAACCCGAGGGCAGGACACCGAGATCATCCCGTTCGACGCGGATGACGGTGTGCCCCTCACGATGCTGCACGTGACTCGCCCGGGAGCCTCGACGCCACGGGGTCCGGTGATGCTCGTGCACGGCGCCGGGGTGCGCGCCGAGATCTTCCGGCCGCCGCTGGAGCACACCCTCGTCGATGCGCTCCTGGATGACGGTTTCGACGTATGGATGGTCAACTGGCGCGCCTCGATCGACCTGCGACCGGTCGCCTGGACGCTCGACGACGCCGCGGCCTACGACTATCCCGCCGCCGTCCGGCTGATCCTCCAGCGGACCGGTGCGCCGACACTCAAGGCCTTCGTGCACTGCCAGGGGTCGACGTCGTTCGTGATCTCGGCGATCTCCGGCCTGGTTCCCGAGGTGACGACCGTGGTGACCAACGCCGTGTCGCTGCACACGATCCTGCCCCCGTGGTCGGCCCTGAAGATCCAGGCGCTCTCGCCGATGGTGCGCAGATACACCCCCACGCTCTCTCCGAAGTGGGGCTACAAGACCGAGGGCCGCTTCTCGCGGATGCTGCGCACCACGGTGGTCGCGACGCACCCGGAGTGCGACAACCCGGTCTGCGCGATGGTCAGCTTCACCTACGGTTCGGGCAACCCCGGGCTGTGGGCGCACCGCAACATCGACAAGGCCACGCACGACTGGCTCACCGGCGAATTCGCCGGTGCACCGATGACGTTCTTCGCGCAGATGCGCGACAGCGTCCGCGCCGGGCACCTCGTGCCGACCGGAGACGTGACGACCCTGCCGACGGATTACCTCGGGGCACCGCAGACCGACGCCCGGTTCGTGTTCCTCGCCGGGGCGGACAACCGCTGCTTCCTGCCGGAAGGCCAGCGGCGCTCGTTCGCCCACTTCGATGCGTTCTCCCCCGGCCGGCACTCGCATCACGAGTTCCCGGGCTACGGGCACCTGGACGTGATCTTCGGGGCGAACGCGTGGCGCGACACGTATCCGGTGATCGTCGACGAGCTGCGCCGCTGATCCGCGCGGTCGCCCAGATCAGACGGCGCCGGGGTAATCGCGCTTCTCGGCTCCGACATACAGCTGCTGGGGGCGGCCGATCTTGGTCTGCGGGTCGGACTGCATCTCGCGCCAGTGCGCGAGCCACCCCGGCAGACGCCCGATCGCGAACAGCACCGTGAACATGCGCGTCGGGAAGCCCATCGCCTTGTAGATCACGCCGGTGTAGAAGTCGACGTTCGGGTAGAGCCGGCGCTCCTTGAAGTAGTCGTCCTCGAGCGCCAGCTGCTCGAGCTCCTTCGCGAGGTCGAGCAGGGGATCGCTCACGCCGAGGGCGGTGAGGACCTCGTCAGCGGATTCCTTCACGAGCTTCGCGCGCGGGTCGTAGTTCTTGTAGACGCGGTGCCCGAAGCCCATGAGCTTCACGCCGTCTTCCTTGTTCTTCACTCGCTCGACGAAGCGCTGCACGCTCTCGCCCGAGTCGCGGATGCGGGCGAGCATCTCGAGGACGGCTTCGTTCGCGCCGCCGTGGAGCGGCCCGTAGAGCGCGTTGATTCCCGCCGAGATCGACGAGAACTGGTTCGCACCCGTCGAGCCGACCAGGCGCACCGTGGAGGTCGACGCGTTCTGCTCGTGGTCCTCGTGCAGGATCAGCAGGCGCTCGAGCGCGCGGGTCATCACGGGGTTGATCTCATAGATCTCGGACAGCACGCCGAAGTTCAGCTTGAGGAAGTTGTCCACGAAACTCAGCGAGTTGTCGGGGTACAGGAACGCCTGTCCGATGCTCTTCTTGTGCGCGTAGGCGGCGATCACAGGGAGCTTCGCCAGCATGCGGATCGTGTTGAGCTCGACGTGCTCGGGATTGTTCGGATCCGACTCGTTCTCGTAATACGTCGACAGGGCCGCGGTCGCCGACGACAGCACCGACATCGGGTGCGCCGTCGTGGGCAGTGACGAGAAGAAGCGCTTGAGGTCTTCGTGCAGGAGAGTGTGGTGGCGGATGCGCTCGTCGAACGCCGCAAGCTCGTCCGCGCTGGGCAGTTCCCCGTAGATGAGCAGCCACGCGACTTCGAGGTACGTGCTGTTCTGCGCGAGCTGCTCGATGGGGTAGCCGCGGTACCGCAGGATGCCCTGGTCGCCGTCGATGAAGGTCACGGCCGACTTGGTCGCCGACGTGTTGACGAAGCCGTAGTCGAGCGTCGTGTGCCCGGTCTGACGGGTGAACGTCGAGATGTCGACGCTCGGGACCCCGTCGGTGCCGCGCAGCAGTGGGAACTCCGCCGTCCGATCGCCGATCGTGAGGGTGGCCGAGCTCTTCTGAGTGGCTGCGCTCTGGTGAGAGGCCGTGTCCTGCTGAGTGGCGGTGTTCTGCTGAGTACCTGCGTCGCTCACGGCGCCTCCTCGCGATTCCTGGTCGTTCCGGGGGTTTCGATGCCCTGCGATCCGCACCGGGTGGCGCTGTCCGAGGGTCGGCGTGATGGCGAGGGATGCCGCGCCACCGCTGCTTTTACAGCCTAATGGGCGCATCGGCATACTGCGGACACGGCCAAAGGCCACCGGCATCCGCTGGAGGAAACCTCCGACGGGTCAGTCCCCGCGAAGGCGGCGGGCCGCGGCGTCGATGCGCTCGTCCGTCGCCGTCAGGGACAGCCGGACGTGCTGAGGGAAGTGCGCGCCATAGAAGTGCCCGGGCCCGGCGAGGATGCCGAGGTCGGCGAGCCGGCCCAGGCTGTCCCACGCCTCGCGTCCCTCGGTCGCCCACAGGTATAGGCCCGCCTCGCTGTGGTCGACGCGGAAGCCGGCGGCCTCGAGCGCCGGCTTGAGCGCGGCGCGCCGCACCCGGTAGCGCTCTTTCTGGACCGCGACGTGCTCGTCATCGCCGAGAGCGGCGATCATCGCGGTCTGCACGGGGGCGGGCAGCATGAGCCCCAGGTGCTTGCGTGCGGTCAGCAGCCGCGCGACGATCGCGGGATCGCCCGCGAGGAAGGCCGCCCGGTAGCCTGCCAGGTTCGACTGTTTGCTGAGCGAGTACACCGACAGGATTCCGCGCACATCGCCGCCCGTCACTCTCGGATCGAGCACGGACGGGATCGGCTCGGCGTCCCACGGCGAGTCCCAGCCCAGTTCGGCGTAGCACTCGTCGGACGCGATCACAGCGCCGAGCGCGCGCGCCCGGGCCACGGCGGTACGCAGGAAGGCGGCATCCAGCACCCGCCCGTCCGGATTGCCCGGGGAGTTGATCCAGACCAGACGTGTGGCCTCGGGCCATTCGGCGGGATCATCCGACGCCACGGGACTCGCCCCGACGAGCCGAGCGCCGACCTCGTACGTCGGGTAGGCCGCGCGCGGATGGACGACGACGTCCCCCTCCCCCAGATCCAGCAGGAGCGGCAGGAGCGCGACGAGTTCTTTGGATCCGATCGTGGGGAGCACGTGCTCCGGCGTCAGCCCCGGTACGGCGCGGCGGCGCTCGTACCAGTCGACGATCGCCTCACGCAGCGCCGGCGTCCCGACGGTCTGCGGATACGCGTGCGCGTCGGTTGCGGCGGCCAGAGCGCGAGCGACCACGGGCGGGGTGGGATCGACCGGCGAGCCGATCGAGAGGTCCACGATCCCGTCCGCATGTCTCCGCGCGCGTTCCGCGTACGGGGCGACGGCATCCCACGGGTAGTCGGCGAGGTCAGCGACGCCCATGGCGGGGTCTACGGAGCCTGCGGCGGCAGCGCGTCGATGATCGGGTGGTCCTTGTGGATCACACCGACCTTGGCCGCGCCACCGGGCGAGCCGACATCCTCGAACCACTCGACGTTGGCCTTGTAGTAGTCCTGCCACTCGTCGGGGAGGTCGTCTTCGTAGTAGATGGCCTCAACGGGGCACACGGGCTCGCAGGCACCGCAGTCGACGCACTCGTCGGGGTGGATGTACAACATCCGATCACCCTCGTAGATGCAGTCGACCGGGCATTCGTCGATGCAGGCGCGGTCTTTCACATCCACGCACGGAAGAGCGATCACATACGTCACGAAAGTCAGTCTAATTCGCCGGCGGGCTCCGCGTCGGCGGCGACGGGCCGCAAACGGTTCGGCCAGGCGACGGCGAGCACCACGAGGACCGGCACCACGACAGTCCAGATCACGGCCAGATCGGTCTGGGCGACGATGACCGACCCGCCCGGACCCTTGCCCGAGAACACGAGCGTCGCGACGATCATCCCGATACCGGTGGCCAGCGCCGCCCAGCGATCTCCGGTGAGAAGACGAACGGCAGCCAAGAGGGCTGCGCTGCCGATGATCGCGAGCACGAGGCCCAGCGGGAACCACCCGAGCCGGTACGAGTGCGCGATCGTTCCGGCGAGACCGTACACGGCTCCCACGAGGAAGGCGACGAGCCAGGTCGCGGTTCTAGACG
>Ga0075367_10000551_pt1 | contig 14212 bp, 13 predicted proteins | sample EndMethybrTD3032_FD_71399 | JGI IMG/M metagenome (GOLD analysis project Ga0075367, IMG submission 71399) | Populus endosphere microbial communities from Tennessee, USA - Endosphere MetaG P. TD hybrid TD303-2 | ecosystem: Host-associated > Plants > Roots > Endosphere | place: USA: Tennessee... | reverse complement strand
GGCACCTGGCCGATGAACAGCACCAGCGGTACCGCATCCTGCTCGGCGACGTGCACGGCGATCGAGGCGTTGGTTGCGCCCGGACCCCGGCTGACGAACGCGACGCCCGGCCGGCCGGTCAACTTGGCATCGCCGATCGCCGCAAATCCCGCCCCGCCCTCGTGCCGGCAGATGACCGTCTCGATGGCATTGCTGTCGTGCAGGGCGTCGAGCGCCGCCAGGTAGCTCTCGCCCGGCACGCAGAACACGCGGTCGACGCCGTGCACGGCCAGACAATCGACGAGAAGATCGGCGGCACGACGCGGCATCGGCAGGCTCCTACGGGCATGTTGCGTGGGGCGCGCGAACGCGGCGCGCCGATCGGGCCGCATCCAAGCACAGCAGCGGACGTCTCGCCACCCGCCCGTAGGAAACTTTAGAACACGTGCATCGTAGGCGCGAACGCACCGACCAGCGTGAACAGCACGCCCAGCATGCCGAGGCCGAATGCGCCCCACAGCAAATGGGCCACGCCGGTGATCAGGAACGAAGAGGCCAGCACAATGCCGATCTGGAACGCCGCCGAGCCGTATTCATACTTGTGGTACTTGGCCATCGCCAGGTCGCGCTTCTTCTCCGAGTCCTGCGCGCGCGCCATCAGCTCGCGGCGACCCTCGCCCAGGCCATTCGGCTTCGGTTCCGACTCGTAGGTCGCCGCCCGCGCCTTCCAGCCCTCGACGCGCTTGCCCAGGATCTCCTTCACCACCGGATCGCGCGCCAGCTGCACGTCGATTTCCATCTGCTCGGCCGCCGTCTCCATGGTGGTCTTGCGGATGGACTTGGCCTGGAAGAAGGCCCACAGGTTGGAGGCTTCGACGTTGTAGCTCAGCGCATCTGTCTGTGCGCTCTTGCCGGCCGTCTCGGAGATGGCGAGAAACAACGCCAGTACCGAGATCAGGATGGCAATCTTCTTGTTCTCGCCCTCGACGAGGCCGTGCCCGGCTCCATGCGACATAGCTGCTCCCCCTGTCGTCCCGAGTGCAGCTAAGCGCAAACGCCGCCGCCGTCCAAGCCGCAAACACGGCGTGGTTTACGGCAGCCTGTCGCAGTTGCAGGAAGCCAGTCCGGCGCTCGCCTTGGTTGTTGAGTGCGCTTGCTGAAACCAGAGGAAGCTTGCATGGATCCCCGCCTGCGCGGGGATGACGCTTGTGAAACCCAACACCGTTGCAGCCAGCGTCATGCCCGCGGAGGCGGGCACCCACGCCACCATCCACTGCGCTCGGCTAGACGACCGCCACCTCGAGGTCGCCGACGCCGTCGATGTGCGCCTTCATGCGGTCGCCCGCCTTGATGGCGCCGACGCCGGAGGGCGTGCCCGAGAAGATCAGGTCGCCGGCCTTCAGCTCGAACAGGGTCGACAGGAACGCGATCTGGCTCGGCACGTCCCAGATCATCTGGCTCAGGTCCCCGGTCTGCCGCCGCTCGCCGTTGACGTCCAGCCAGATCGCCCCCTTCTTCGGATGGCCGATGCTGTCGGCCGGAACCAGGGCCGTGCACGGGGCGGAATATTCGAACGCCTTGGCAACCTCCCACGGGCGCGCCAGCTTCTTGGCTGCGTCCTGCAGGTCGCGCCGCGTCATGTCGATGCCGACCGCATAGCCGAACACATGCTTGAGCGCGTCTTCCGCCTTGATGTTGGTGCCGCCCGACTTGAGACCCACCACCATCTCGACCTCGAAATGCACGTTCTTGGTCTGCGAGGGATACGGGAATTTGCCGTTGGTAGCGACGTTGTCGGCATTCTTCTGGAAGAAGAACGGCGGGTCCTTGGTGTCGCCGCCCATCTCCCTGGTATGCTCGTCGTAGTTGCGGCCGACGCAATAGATGCGATGGACGGGAAAGAGCTTGTCGCTGCCCTTGATGGGCAGGCTGGCCTGCTGGACAGGCGGGAACACGTAGGTCATGCGCGCACCATGGTTGCAGCTGTCGGTTCTGTCTCCTAGGCCATGGGCCAGTAGGGTGCAATAGGCGAAGCCGTATTGCACCGATCGCGCAATTGATCGGCCTTATGCAGCAAACACACCAGGCAAATTGTCGCTGACTTTCGTTCCGCGCGCTAGTGTGGGCAGATGTCTCCGACCCACGCCTACCATCTTTTCTTGGCTCACTTCTTGAGAGCCTTTTCGGTCGCCTGCATCATGGTGTGGGGATTGATGTCCACATTGATTGTTGTGGATTGGATTGGCGCTAAGGGCTGGGGTTACAATCCTTGGTTTGCGTTACCGTTTGCCTTGTTCGGGGTTGCTGTAGGCTTTGGCCTCTACAAGGTGTCTTCTGCGTGGTTGCGGCGGCTGCGAACCTAGCAATGGCTGATCTCCGCGTCCTTACAGGCTTGAAGGGGTAAGCCGATGAATGGCGTTCGGCCTAAGCTTGGTGTCTTTGCTGCATAATGGCCAATAGGCTGCGCGATCGCGCCCACGCCGGAGCATTACCTTGAGCTTCCAGCCACTCTTCCATCCGCGCGGCATCGCCATCATCGGCGCGTCGGCTGACTTGAGCCGCATCGGCGGCCACCCGATCAAGGCGCTGAAGGCGGCCGGCTACCAGGGTGGTATCTTTCCCATCAATCCCAAGTATCCGGAGATGCACGGCCTCACCTGCTATCCGCATGTGTCCGCCATCGACGCGCCATGCGACCTCGCCGTCGTCGCCGTGCCGGCAGCGGGCGTACCCGAGGCCATCCGCGACTGCGGCAAGGCCGGCATCCGCGCCGCCGTGGTGCTGACCGCCGGCTTCCGCGAGACCGGCCCGGCCGGCCGCACGCTGGAAGCCGAGTTGAAACGTGCCGCCGGCGAAAGCGGCGTGCGCGTCATCGGCCCCAACTGCCAGGGCATGCTGTCCGTGCACGACCGCGTGTGGGCGGTGTTCGGCAGCCCCACCGACGAGACCGCACTGCGCGCCGGCCCGGTGTCCTGCACCTTCCAGTCCGGCGGCTTCGGCTTTGCCATCGTCAACCTGGCGGAGGTGCAGGGCTTAGGCTTCCGCTACTGCGTATCGACCGGCAACGAGACCGACGTAACCACGCCGGAGCTGCTGTCGGCGTTCCTCGATGATCCCGGCACGTCGCTCGCCTTCGCTTATCTCGAGGGCACGCCGGACGCGCGCCGGCTGCTGGATCTCGGACGCAAATCACTGCAGCTGGCCAAGCCCGTGCTGATCTGGAAGGCCGCCATCAGCGACGTCGGCGTGCAGGCCGCCGCGTCGCACACCGCCAACATGACGGGCAGCTACGATCTCTACCGCGCCGCCATGCGCCAGTCCGGCCTGATCGAGGTCGACGACGTCGAGCCGATCGTCGACATCGCCAAGCTGTTCGCGCCGGGGCGCCTTCCGCAGGGCAAGGCGGTCGGCGTGTTGTCGATCTCGGGCGGGTCCGGCATCGTGTTCGCCGACCGCGCCTCCCAGGCCGGCCTCACCCTGCCGAAGTTCTCCGAGGCCACGCTCGCGGCCTTGCGCAAGGTGATCCCCGCCTTCGGCTCGGTCGACAATCCGGCTGACGTCACTGCGGGCGTCTTCAACGACATGTCGCTGTTCACCACCACGCTCGACATCGTGCTGGCCGACCCCGGCATCGATCAGCTGTCGATCCTGCTCGCCTCGATCGGCGGTGCGCCGGCCCAGCGCGCCGCCGAGGCGATCGCTGCAGCTGCCGCCAAGACCGACAAGCCGGTACACGTCGCCTGGTCGGGCCGCCGCGCCAGGTCCGTCGCTGCCTACGAAATCCTGGAGGCCGCGCGCATTCCCGTGCTGACCACGCCCGTGCGCCTCGCCCAGGCCGCCGCCGTGCTCGCCCGCTTCGCCGACGACCGCCGCCGCCTGCTGCCGCGCAAGACGCCGCCTGTGGCGATGCCGGCCGGGCTCGTCCTGCCGGATGCCCCCGTCACGCTCAACGAGTCGGAGAGCAAGGCCGTGCTGCGCTCGTTCGGAATCCCGGTTGCGCGCGAAATGGTCGTTGCCGATGCGGAGTCTGCGGCCTCCGCGCTAGCCGATCTCGGAGGACCGTTCGCCGTGAAGATCGTCTCGCGCGACATCACCCACAAGACCGAAGCCGGCGGCGTCAAGCTATCCGTAGCGCGCGCCGATCTGACAGAGGCAGCCCGCACCGTCATCGCCAACGCTAAGAATGCCGCCCCCGATGCCAAAATCGACGGCGTGCTCGTCTCGCAAATGGCGCAGGGCCTGGAAGTGCTGATCGGCGTCGTCAATGACGCGAGCTTCGGTCCAGCGGTCGCGCTCGGCCTCGGCGGCGTGCTGGCCGAAGTCCTCAAGGACGTCACGCACCGCATCGCCCCGTTCGATATCGACACCGCGCGCGACATGATCGCCGAGCTGCGCGGGGCGGCGCTGTTCGACGGCTATCGCGGCAAACCCGCCGCCAACAAAGACGCCCTGGCGCTGACCCTCGTTGCCGTCTCTCAGATGGCGGCCGCGTTGGCCCCGCGCCTACGCGAAATGGACATCAACCCGGTGTTCGTCGGTCCGCCCGGCCAGGGCGTCATCGCCGCCGATGCGCTTATTGTCCTGAAATAGCTGTCATCCCGGAATTTCGCGAAGCGAAATATCCGGGACCCAGAACTGGATGCGAGTGTGGCCCCTGGGTCCCGGCTCTGAGCTACGCTCAGGCCGGGATGACAGTCGCAGGGTCAACTCAGCACATTGATCGGCTTGCCGGCCAGCCAAGCCTCGATCGCCGCCACCATGCCGGCATAGAAATCGCGATAAGTCCCCTCGGTCACGTAGCCGATGTGGGGCGTCAACAGCGCGCGCGGCTCGCTCCGCAGCGGATGCGACGCCGGCAGCGGCTCGCTGTCGTACACATCGGCACCGTACCCGCCGATGCGCTTCTCGCGTAGCGCTGCCAGCAGCGCCGCCTCGTCGACGATCGGCCCGCGCGAGGTGTTGATCAGCAGCGCCGTCGGCTTCATCAAGCCCAACTCGCGCGCGCCGACCAGCCCGCGCGTGCGCGGTGACAGCACCGTATTGATGGAAATCACGTCGGCCTGGCGGAACAGCGCGTCCTTGTCGACGCGCTCGGCCCCCTGCTCGCCCGCGCGTTCGGGCGTCAGGTTCTCGCTCCATGCGATGGTCTTCATGCCGATCGCCTTGCCGATGCGCGCGACCTTGGCGCCGAGATTGCCGAGCCCGATCAGGCCGAGCGTCTTGCCTTCCAGGTCGAAGCCTACGGTGGTCTGCCAGCCGCCGGAGCGCATGTTCTGAAACTCGACATCGAGGTGTCGCGCCAAGCCGATCATCAGCCCGATCGCCAGTTCGGCCGTGGAGCGGCCCACACCGCCCGTGTTGCACACCAGCACGCCGCGGTCCTTGGCGGCGGCCAGATCGATCGAGGCGTTGCGCTTGCCGGTCGTCACCAGCAGCTTGAGATTGGGCAGCTTGTCGAACAGCGCCCGTGGGAACGGCGTGCGCTCGCGCATGACGCAGACCACCTCGAAGCCCTGCAGTGCCTTTGCTACAGCGTCCACATCGCCGAAGTGCTTGTTGAACACCTGCACCTTGTGGGCGGCCTGGAGCTTTGACCAATCGGTCAGCTGCAAGGCCACGTTCTGGTAGTCGTCGAGCACGGCGATGGAGACCATGGGCGTTTCCTTGGATGGTTCGCTTCGCTGCCATCATCGCTGCCATTCCGGCACTTGTCACCGAGCAAGCGTGGCCCTTTCTTTCGTCCCACTCCCCCACTAGGTTCGGCGGTTGGGAGACGCGAGGATTTTGCCGTGGCCGCAATGCTGATCGTTCTGGCGATCGTCCTGAGCCTGGCGGTGCTGCCGCAGATGTGGGTGCGCAAGGTCATCAGCCAGCACGCGACCGAGCGCTCCGATTTCCCCGGCACCGGCGGCGAGTTCGCCCGCCACCTCCTCGACGAGATGAAACTTGGCCACGTCAAGGTGGAGGAGACCAAGCTCGGCGACCACTACGATCCCGACGCGAAGGTCATCCGGCTGCTGCCCGAGCACTTCAACGGCCGGTCGCTGTCGGCCGTGGTGATCGCCGCGCACGAGGCCGGCCACGCCATGCAGGATGCCACCGCCTATCCGCCGCTGCAGGCACGCACGCGGCTCGCTAAGCAGGCTATCAAGATGGAGAAGATCGGCGCGGTCATCATGCTGGTGGCGCCGATCATGATGCTGCTGGCCAAGAGCCCGCACGTGATGATCGTCGAGGTGTTCATGGGCATGATGGTGCTGGCCATGTCGATCGTCATGCACGCAGTGACGCTGCCGGTGGAGTTCGACGCCAGCTTCCGCCGCGCGCTGCCCGTCTTGAAGGCCGGCCGCTACATCGGCCCCCGCGACATGCCGGCAGCGCGCAGGATCCTGCGCGCCGCTGCCTTTACCTACGTCGCCGCCGCTGCCATGAGCCTGCTCGACGTCATGCGCTGGCTGCGCGTGCTGCGCATGTAGCGAACCTCTCCACCCGTCATCCCGGAAGTTGCGCAGCAACTATCCGGGACCTAGTGCGTGGCGGTCCATTGCTGGATCCCGGATACGCGCTGAAGCGCGTTCCGGGATGACGGGAGGCAGACAATGCAGGCAGCCTTACTACCGCCTGTCCGCGCTGAGCTGCAGCGACTGCACGCCCGCTGCCAGGTTCAGGCCCTTCTGCGCCTGCACACTCAGGGGCTGCAGGATGATCGACTGGCTCGAGCCGCCAAGCAGTGCGTTGGCGCCCACGCCATACCCCACCGTCGCCTCTGCACCGATGCCGCCATAGCTGCCGTTCAACGAACGCGACGGCAGATTGGAGGTCGGCGCCAGCACCGCCCAGGAGATTGCCGTCTCCTGCGTCGAGCCGATATCGATGCCGAACTTGGACACCGTGCCGTGGTAGTACTCGTCGCGGCCCTGCCGCTTGAACTGGCAACGCAGTTGCCTGGTGGAAGCGACGATGAGGCCGGTCGACGAGGTCGCACTGCAATTGAGGATACCTACTTCGACGCGTGTCTGAGCCTCCGCCGGGCCGGCCAGCAACGCCGCCAATCCCACGCACGCTACAATCGATGCTTTGGTCTGCATCGGAACCTCCTTGGATGGTTGTGGTCTTGCAAACGAATCGAAATGCATCTCACCATGCAAAAGTGACTTTCAGAGGAATCCGCCGGGTGACGCGTTGTTCCGGCATTGAGCATTTTCAGGGTCCCGCTGCGCCGAGGAAGCCAGGCTCATGACCACCAACGCACGCTTCGCTGTGATCGGCGCCGGCATCGGCGGACTGGCCCTTGCCGCGCTACTGTCGCGCCGGGGCGCCAGGGTGAGGGTGTACGAACAGGCCAAGCAGTTCCAGCGCATCGGCGCCGGCATCCAGATGAGCTCCAACGCCGTGCGCGTTCTGCGTGCGCTCGGCTTAGAGCCGCACCTCTGCGACCTCGGATTTCAGCCGCCGGCCTGGACGCACCGCGTGTGGGACACGGGCGAGCACCTTGCCGACCTCGATTTCTCGGACGCCGCGCAACGCTACGGCGCGCCCTATCTGCTCCTGCATCGCGGCGACCTGCACGCGGCGATCCTGTCCGCCGTCGCCTCCGAGCTGATCGCCTTCGATCACAAGCTGGTCGGCTTCGATCGCGGCGCGTCGGCCATCACGCTGCGGTTCGCTGACGGGAGCAGCGCCGTCGCCGACGCCGTCATCGGTGCCGACGGCGTACACTCCAAGGTCCGCGAGATGATCCTGGGTCCGGAGAAGCCGAGGTTCACCGGCCGGGTCGCACACCGCACCACGCTTCCCTCGGCGCTGATCGAGGGAGGCGCCCTCGACACCTGCACCAAGTGGTGGGGCCCGGATCGCCACCTGGTGACCTACCCCGTTACCCGGAATCGCAACGAGACCTACTTCGTGACCAGCGTGCCCGACCCGCACTGGGACGTAGAATCCTGGTCGACGCGCGGCGACATGGACGACGTGCGCCAGGCCTTCGCCGGTTTTCACCCGGACGCGCAACGCGTCCTCACTGCCAGCCGCGAGGTGCACAAGTGGGCGCTGTTCGAGCGCGATCCGCTGCCGCGCTGGTCGGACGGCCCGGTCGTCCTGCTCGGTGATGCCTGCCACCCGATGATGCCCTACATGGCTCAGGGCGGCTCCAGCGCGCTGGAGGATGCGGCGGTGCTCACGCGCTGCATCAACGATATCGACGACATCGACGAAGCATTCCGTCGCTATGAAGCGACGCGGCTTGAGCGAACCGCCCGCCTGCAGCTGACCTCGCGCGCCAATACCTGGGGCAAGGACAAGTCCGATCCTTCCTGGGTCTACGCCTACGACTGCTGGCAGACGCCGATCCTGTCGACGCGCAACTCAGCAGAACGGCAAACCGCCGCGCCTGCTTGATCCAGGCAAGCGAGCCGATGGCGCGCGACAAACAGTATTGTGGAAGGCTGGCGCTAGCCCCAATAGCCGAGCACCGCACCCTGCAGCACCAGCACGCCCAGCCAGTGCCCGCCGTCGATCAGCGTCAGCGACTGGCGCGCGCCGTGGAAGTTGTAGTTGACCACCATCGTCGTCATGACGAAGCCGAGCCACATCAAGAGGCCAGCGATGACGCCGTTCCTGATACCGAGCGGCATACCGCCTCGAGCCAGGTGCAGCAGCAGGCCCGATAGCATCCAGGCCATGATCAGTTGCGCACCGAACGCCAGCAGGTAAAAGCCGATGCCGCCCTTCTCCTGGGTCGGGCTGCTCGAGCGACCCACCGCCTCGAGCCACTGCCTAGCGAATACGTTGTACCAGATACCGCCGAACACAAAGCTGATGGTGGCGGCAATCAGCACCGCCACATAGTTCAAACTTCCCACTTCCGTCCCCTCCTGTGTGCCCCGCGCTCGTTCGCGGCACAGCCGGCCCCCCGTCAGGCCAGCCGCCAGACCGCAGAGCGCTTGATCTCCGCGTCCTCCAGCTCACGCGTAACCGGCACCGAGTATAGAGCGACCTGCCGGAACCGATCACCCGGAAAGTAGCTGCGCCGCGGGTCGCCGACCAGCACCTCGGCACCACCTTGGCGTGCAGCTTCCACGAACGCTAGGACACGCTCGGCCAGCGCCCGCTCATAGAACAGGTCCCCCACCAGCACGACCTCGGCGCCGTCGGGCGCGCTAGCCAGCAAATCTGTCGCGGTCGTCTCCACACCGACGCCGTTGGCTTCGGCGTTGAGCTGGATCGCCGCCAGCGCCAGCCCGTCGATGTCGGAGGCGATCGCCTGCGCGGCGCCCGCCAGCATCGCAGCGATCGAGACGAGACCCGACCCGGCGCCCAGATCGAGCACACGCCGGCCGGCCACCAGCTGACGGTTATCCAGGATGAAGCGCGCCAGCGCCTGCCCGCCCGCCCAGGCGAACGCCCAGTAAGGCGGCGGCACATTCATCTGCCCGAGTTCCTGCTCGGTCTTGCGCCAGATGGGCAGGGACTCGGCGGCCAGGTGCAGGCGGATCTCGGGCACCAGGGGCGCGGCGGCCAGCTCGGTGTTGGCTCGGATGAAGTCGGAGGGGATCATGCGGGCGCAGCAACAGAGCCGTTCGTGCGGCACAAGCCCGTGCCGGGTGAAAGTGCAGGCTGGCGCTGATCCGGGCAGAGCAGGCCGACGCGCCGGGGCGCACCAGCGAACAGCGTAACCGCAGCAGCGGGCCTTTGCTCAGGTCGAGACCAAGCGCCGGCGAGAGCCGCGCGCGCTGGTCGCTCCACGGGCACCCTGTGCGAATCGCTGTTTACCAGACATTAGGCATCGATTTCCCACAGGCAATTGTGATTCGCGCCATTGTGCGCAAGTGCCCCAATCATCGGAAATCGGACCGCCGCCGGAGGCACCCGCGCGTCCCAAGCGCCGCAGGAATGCCCGCTTCGACCGTTCTTTTAGTCGCAAGCGCCAGCCTTTCCTGCTAGCGTGTTGTATTCGGAAATCAGGGACGGGTTCAACGCTCCCGGCATGAGGTGATATGCGCGCTCCTCCGAGATCGCTGATGAGACTCGCACCTGCGCTGCTGCTTGGCTTGGTCGCCGGCATCGCGCCAGCCAAGGCCGGAGTAGGCGGCTCGAGCGAGAAGGCCGAAGAGACCCGATCGCTGCTCGGAAACTACCTCGCCGGCAGGGTTGCGCGCGGTCTCAACGACACCGAGGCAGCCGCAGCCTACTACGGCCGCGCCCTGACCCGCGATCCGGGCAACGAGGTGCTGACCGAGTTCGCCTTCCTGATGGAGGCAACCGAGGGCAACTGGTCGCGCGTCGAGATGCTGGCCCGCGACCTGCTGCGCGTGCAGGCCAACCACCGCACCGCTCATGCTTTCCTTGGCGTGGCGAGCTTCAAGGCCGGCGACTACCAGGCGGCCGATGAGCATTTCAAGCTGGCCAGCGCCAATCCCATCGGTGAGCTGACCAGCACGCTGGCGCGCGCATGGGTGTATCAGGCGCAGGGCAAGACCACCGAGGCGCTGGCGCTGCTGGAATCCCCGCGCCAGCCGGACTGGGCGCAATACTACCTGCGCTACCACAAGGCCCTGCTCGCCGATCAGGCCGGCCGCCGCACGGAAGCACGCGCCGCCTTCGAGCGCATCCCGAAGAATGACCAGCGCACGCTGCGCATCTCGCTCGCCTTCGCGCGCCACGCCGCCAACGCCGGTGACCCGAAGCTCGCGCAAAGCATCCTCAAGGCCCACTTCGAGCGCAGCAAGGCGGACGGGCATCCCATGGCCCGCACGCTTGAGACTCAGATCGATGCCGGCCAGCGTCCCGAGCTGCTGATCTCCACGCCGGCCCAGGGCCTGGCCGAAGTATTCTATGGCCTCGGCGAAGCCCTGACCGGGGAAGGCGGCACCAGCGTCGGCGCCATCTACCTGCAGCTTGCCCTCTACGTCGTTCCGGACTTCCCCTTCGCGCTGGCGACGCTTGCCAACGCCTACGAGACGACCAAGCGCTATGACAGCGCCATTGCCGCCTACGACCGCATACCGAAAGACACGCCGCTGCAGTCGAGCATCGACATTCGCAAGGCGCTGAACCTCAACCAGCTCGAGCGCATCGATGAGGCCCAGGTGCTGCTCGACGATGTGGCCCGGCGCAATCCGGGTGACATTCGCCCGCTCGATGCGCTCGGCACCATCATGCGCGGGCACAAGCGCTACGCCGAGGCCATCGACTATTACACCAAGGCCATCGCCCTGATCGGCAAGCCCGAGCAGAAGCACTGGTCGTACTACTATTCCCGCGGCACTTCCTACGAGCGCCTCAAGAATTGGGGGCCGGCCGAGGCCGACCTGCGCAAGGCGCTCCAGCTCAGCCCGGACGAGCCGTTGGTGCTCAACTATCTGGGCTACACCTGGATCGACCAGAACCGCAATCTTTCGCAGGGCCTCGCCCTCATCGAGAAGGCCGTGCGCCAGAAGCCCGACGACGGCTACATCGTCGACAGCCTGGGCTGGGCCCAGTTCCGCCTCGGCCGCTACAAGGAGGCCGTGAAGTATCTCGAGCGCGCGGTCGAGCTGCGCCCCGAGGACCCGGTGCTGAACGATCACCTGGGCGACGGCTACTGGCGCGTCGGCCGCGAACGCGAAGCGCGCTTCCAATGGGAGCAGGCGCTGACGCTCTCGCCGGAGGCCGACGATGCCGAGAAGATCAAGCGCAAGCTGACCAAGGGCCTGCCGAACCCGGCGCTGGCGCGCACCGCCAAGCGCACCAAGGAAGCTGGCACCGCGGCCAAGCGGAGCACGCAAGCCAAGCCGTCCAGCAATCCCTTCTTCCAGTGATCGAGTGATCTCGATTCCACGAAGCGGGTGAGGGGCAAGTTCCGAGCCGGCTACCATGACAGCGGCCATGCCCACCCGCGAGCTTGCCCGCGCCAAGATAAACCTCACGCTTACGGTGCGCGGCCGCCGTCCTGACGGCTATCACGAGCTGCAAAGCCTGGTGACCTTCGCCGAGGTTGCCGACGAGATCGAATTCCATCCGGGCCCCGACCTTGGCATCACCTGCCGAGGCCCGTTCGCACCTGAGATCGTCGGCACAAACCTGGTCGAGGCGACCCTGCGCCGGCTGCAGGACCTCGGCCAAGGCCTGCGCCTCGGCGCCGTCACCCTCACCAAAAACCTGCCGGTGGCGGCGGGCCTCGGCGGCGGCTCGGCTGACGCCGCCGCGGTGCTGCGGGCGGTGCGCGCGGCCAACCCCGACGCCGCAAATCGCATCGCCTGGCACGACATCGCCGTCCGGCTCGGTGCCGACGTTCCCGTCTGCCTCGCGGGCCGGCCAGCTTGCATGTGGGGGATCGGCGACAGGATCGAGCCGATCGCCGAAGGGCTACCCGCCCTGTCGGTCGTGCTCGTCAATCCGCGCGTGCCGTTATCGACCGCTCAGGTGTTCGCGGCGTTGAACGCACCTCCAGCCCCGCCGGCCCGTCGCCCTGAGCTAGACGCGGACATCGACACCCTGGAAGATCTGCTCGGCCTGATGCGCAGGGTCGGCAATGATCTGGAACGGCCGGCGACTGCGCTCCTGCCCGTCATTACGGACATCAAGGCAGCGCTGATCGCCCAACCGGGCTGCCATCTCGCTGCGCTGTCCGGCAGCGGGCCGACCTGCTTCGCCATCTTCTCGGACGACGCGGCTGCGTCGCAAGCCGCTACGGCTCTCACCGCCGCGCACCCGCAGTGGTGGACCGTCGCCACCCGCCTGGAGCAAGATCGTTTCTGATCGAAGCAGTTGGCTTCGATCATGGAACGTGAATCGGGAGCGTTGCGCTTCAGGGAAGATGCTTCAATCCGAAGCGATCCCGATCCGGCTGGACTTTAGCTCGACCGGCTGACGCAGAAACCGATCACATCCGTCAGCGCCTTGGTGTGTCGGTCCGGCGGGAAGATCGCCAGCGCATCCTGCGCGATCTTGCCGTAGTGGCGCGCCCGCTCCAGCGTCGCCTCGATGGCGCTGTGCTTCTTCATCAGCCGGATGGCCTGCTCTAGGTCGCCGTCCTCGACCTTGCCGCCGCCGAGCGCGCGGTTCCAGAAGGCTCGCTCGTCCTCGCCGCCGCGCCGGAAACACAAGATGACGGGCAGGGTGATCTTGCCCTCGCGGAAGTCGTCGCCGACCGATTTGCCGAGCCGGCTGCTGTCACCCGAATAATCCAGGGCGTCATCGACCAGCTGGAAGGCGATGCCGAGGTTGCGCCCATACGACCTGAGCGCCGCCTGCTCGCCCGTCGGCCGCTTGGCGATGGCCGCGCCCACCTCCGCCGCCGCCGAGAACAGCGCCGCCGTCTTGGCGCTGATGATGGTCAGATACTCATCCTCGGTGGTGCCGGTATTCTTGGCGGCTGCCAGCTGCAGCACCTCGCCCTCGGCGATCACGGCTGCCGCCGTCGACAGGATCTTGAGCGCGGGCAGCGAGCCGACGTCCACCATCATGCGGAACGCCTGGCCGAGCAAGAAATCGCCGACCAGCACGCTCGCCTGGTTGCCCCACACCAGGCGCGCCGATTGCTTGCCGCGCCGGTAGTCGCTCTCGTCGACCACATCGTCATGCAGCAGCGTGGCCGTGTGCATGAATTCGACCGCCGCGGCTAGGCGGATATGGCCGTCCCCGCCGTAGCCGCACAGCTTGGCGGTGGCGATGGTCAGCATCGGCCGCAGCCGCTTGCCGCCGGAATCGATCAGATGGTGCGCAAGCTTCGGAATCAGCTCGACGTCGGATACCGCCTTGTCGAGGATGATGCGGTTGACCGCCTGCATATCCTCGGCGACGATTTCGACCAGCGGCTTGATGCCTTCCGCAGGGTCTCGCGCCTCTTCGAATGGGACGACAACGCCCAATTTGTGCTATCCGCCGTTGAGTTCGGTAGCTCTCCGTATAGCCGGGAGGGACGGGGGGTCAAGCCCCGATGCGGCGCGATTGAGCCGCCCACGGCCGCCGCATGGTAACGCTCGCCAGGAATTGCCGATGCACGAACTGCTCCGCAGCAACGATGCCGTGCTGATCAACTTCGCCGAGACACTCCTGCGCGAGGCCGGCATCGACAGCCTGGTGGCGGATCAACACATGAGCGTGATCGAAGGCTCGATCGGCGCATTTCCACGCCGGCTGCTGGTCCAGTCCGGCGATGCCGCTTCCGCCCGACAGATCCTGGCCGAAGCCGGGCTCGACGGCTGGTTGGTCAAAGACGGAAGCGCGAAAACGTGAGCGAGCCCGGATCGAC